>Ga0224557_1003586_pt1 | contig 11997 bp, 8 predicted proteins | sample 714S31014metaG_FD_180677 | JGI IMG/M metagenome (GOLD analysis project Ga0224557, IMG submission 180677) | Peat soil microbial communities from Stordalen Mire, Sweden - 717 S3 10-14 | ecosystem: Environmental > Terrestrial > Soil > Wetlands > Peat | place: Sweden: Norrbotten County, Stordalen... | reverse complement strand
TGAACCCGCCGAATCCTCCAACGCCGCCAGCCCCGCCAACGCCTATTAGTCCGGCGCTGCCACCGCCCCCGCCATTGCCGCCGTTAGCGCCGACCCCGCCAGCCCCGCCAGTCCCGCCGTTGCCGAACAGCAGCCCGCCGTTGCCGCCGACGCCACCAGCCCCACCGTTGTCGGCGCCCGAGGCGACGAGGCCAATCCCGCCAGCCCCACCGGCCCCGCCGTTGCCGAACAGCCCGGCGTTGCCGCCATTACCGCCCGCCGCGCCGTCGAAGTTGGGGGGCCCGGTCGTGTACCCGCCGTCGCCGCCCCGGCCGCCGTCACCGCCGTTGCCGAACAAGAAGGCATTGCCGCCGTTGCCGCCGACCCCACCATTACCGCCCGCTTGGGAGAACCCGCCTAACCCACCGGCTCCACCGTTGCCGTATATCAGGCCACCGTTGCCGCCAGCTCCGCCGATTCCGCCCGTCCCGGCTTGGGCCACACCGCTGTTGGCGAACCCGCCATTGCCGCCAATGCCGCCGTTGCCGAAGAGCAGCGCGCTGCCGCCCGCGCCACCGGCACCGCCGGTGATGCCGGTGCCACCGATCCCACCGTTACCACCGTCACCGATCAGCCCAGCGGCACCGCCGGACCCGCCTGCGCCGCCGTTGAGGGTGAATTGACCGGGCGTGCCAGAGCCGCCGTTGCCGCCGTTGCCGATCAGCCACCCGGCATTGCCGCCATTGGCCCCGGTCCCCGGCGCCCCGTTAGCGCCGTTGCCGATCAGTGGGCGACCTGTAAGCAGCTGGCTGGGCGTGTTGATCGCGGAGAAGAATTCCTGCTCTAGGGTCTGCAACGGCGACGCGCTGGCCGCTTCGGTTGCCGCATAGGAACTTCCAGTGCCGCTGAGCGCTTGCACAAACTCGGTGTGAAATGCTGCCGCCTGCGCGCTCAGTCCTTGAAACTCTTGGGCGTGGCTAGAGAACAGCGACGCGATCGCCGCCGACACCTCATCCCGGGCCGCGGCCAGCACTCCCATTGTGGAGGGCACCGCCGCCGCGTTGGCCGCATGGATCGCCGATCCGATCCCGGTCAAATCCCCGGACGCTGTGGCAAAAGCCTCCGGCACGGCGGTGATAAAAGACATCTGGGCTCCACATCGTTAGAGGGCGACTCGGCCTCACGAGACAACTTCAGGACAGTTCGCGGGACGCTACGCGCCTCTCATTGGCTTTCCACTACATTTACGCAAACTGGATTTTCCATTTTACGTCGCCGAAACACTTGGGGAAACGGCAGGTTTACAGATCACCGAAGCTAGTGCGGACCAGCACCGACGATGTTCGGACGCGCGGATCATCGGGCCAGCGATCAGCTCGCGACGTCGGAAGTTCATGGGAAATGCAAGCGGTTTGGGTTTGTCAACAGAAAGTCAGCCGTTCCTTCATCGGCGACCAGGAATCTTATAGAAGCGACCTACGCAGTTGTCGACGCTCCAGCCTTCTTCGCAAACGGGCGGAGCTATCGGTGTCCCGCTCGACCTCATTAATGTCCCCGCATAAAGCAGCTACCCTTCGACGGACTTCTCGTGGCGCCGCAGGCCGTTATGGCTACGGTGCGAGTACCTATTCCCCGGCTAGTCGCTGGCGCCCGGTGCCGGCGCCCGGGGGCTGCGGCGATAGGCCGAAACCTCAGGACGACCCGCGAGCCACAACCGCCATGGCCGGTCGGCCGCCTGGCTGACCCCAACGCGCGGACCCGACACCGCGCCATGGGTCTCGTTGAGTGCCAGCGTCACGGGACTGGCCGGGTCGAACAGGTCGAGCCCATTGTCGGCCATGGTGACCCCCAGGGCCGAGCACAGGTTTCCGGGGCCGCGCGCCAGCGCGACCCGGCGGATCGCCGCGCCGCGCCGGGATTGGGCGACGGCGGTCCCCTCGGCAATGGCCACGGCCCGCAGCAGGACGGCGGCCGCCACCCCGTCGGGCCCGCAGGTGACGTTGGCGCAGACGTGGATGCCGTGGCTGCGATAGGTGTAGAGCTGCCCGGGCGGTCCGAACATGATGACGTTACGACCGCCCGGGCCGCGGTACGAGTGGGACGCGGCATCCGGCCAAGGGCCGTCGGGCACGCCGCCGTAGGCCTCGACCTCGACGACGATCCCGCTCACGCCCCGCCCGGACAGAGTGGCGCCAAGCAGCCGATGCGCGGCCTCGACCGGGTCGACTAACACCGCACCGAACCTACCGCCACTCGCATAGCTGCCGCGAAACTGCAACTACCGACGGGTTTCGCGAGTGCACCTGTCGGTAGTTGCAGTTTCGCGGCGCACAGAGCACAATTCATCGCATGATGATTTCATCACGTGATGAATTAACTCGGCGCGACCCGGAGCCCGCCGTCAGCATCAACCACCTGCGGGTGAACCGCGGCAAACGCCCCGCATTACACGACTTCTCAGTGGATATCGCCCGGGGCACCATTACCGGCCTCCTTGGTCCGTCCGGATGCGGCAAGAGCACGCTGATGCGCTGCATCGTCGGAACTCAGATCGTGGCGTCGGGCAGCGTCATCGTGCTCGGTCACGCTGCCGGCTCTGCGCCACTGCGCCATCAAGTCGGATACCTACCTCAGAACCCAGCCATCTACGACGACCTGCGCATCATCGACAACGTGCGGTACTTCGCGTCGCTGTACGGCTACGACGGCCGGGCCGCCGATGACGCCATTGAACGCGTCGGCCTGACAGATCACCGAACCGCGCACTGCGGCAACCTTTCCGGTGGACAGCGCACCAGGGCGTCGTTGGCCTGCGCGTTGGTCTGCCAGCCCGCGCTGCTGGTGCTCGACGAACCCACAGTGGGCCTGGATCCCATGTTGCGCGTGAATCTGTGGGAACAGTTCGTCGAACTCGCCCGCGGCGGAACCACGCTGCTGGTTTCCAGCCACGTAATGGACGAAGCCGACCATTGCGGTGACCTATTGCTGATTCGCGACGGTCAACTGGTTGCGCACACAACCCCAACCCACCTACGAGAGGACACCGGATGCACGTCACTGGAGGAAGCGTTCCTGTCCATCATCAAGCGCACCACAGCGCGCCAAGTCGGATAGGGCTCAAGGCCTACACAGCGACCACGTCGCGGATCCTGCGCCAGCTGGCCGCCGATCATCGCAGCGTCGCGTTGATCATGGTGGTGCCGGTCCTGGTCATAACGCTGATGTACTTCATGTTCGAAAATGCTCCGCACCGTCCGGGCAGCCCGACGCCGTTCAACAATGCCTGCCTGATCCTGCTCGGCCTTTTCCCGCTTTTCGTGATGTTCATCATCACGTCGATAACGATGCAGCGCGAACGGGCCTCGGGGACGCTCGAGCGCATCCTGACCACCCCGCTGCGGCGGCTCGACCTGCTGATCGCCTACGGCACCGCGTTCTCGATTGCCGCCGCGGCGCAAGCAGTTTGCGCTTGCGCGGTGTCGTTTTGGCTGCTCGGCTTCGACACTGCGGGCAGCCCGGTGTGGGTGTTCGTAATCGCGGTCGTCAACGCCGTGCTGGGAGTCGGTCTGGGCTTGCTATGTAGCGCGTTCGCCCGCACCGAGTTTCAAGCAGTGCAGTTCATACCGCTGGTGATGGTTCCGCAGCTGCTGCTGGCCGGCATCATCGTCCCTCGAGCATTGATGGCGCACTGGCTGCAGTGGATCAGCAATGTGATGCCGGCCAGCTATGCGTTGGAAGCGTTGCAGCAGGTGGGCGGGCATTCGGAGCTGACCTACACGGCGGTGCGCGACATCGTCGTCGTGTTGGGTTTTGCGATCGCGGCGCTGTGCCTGGCCGCGGCCACACTGCGGCGGCGGACGCCGTAGCGTGCCGGCCACCAGCACCGGGCGCCGGCGGCCGGGGCGACCGTCCGGCAGCTCCGACACCCAGGAGCGGATCTTGGCTAGCGCCCGAGAACTATTCGCGCGAAACGGCATTGATCGAACATCGATACGAGCTGTGGCCGAGGGGGCCGGAGTGGATGCCGCCCTGGTGCATCACTACTTCGGTACCAAACAGCAGCTGTTCGCGGCCGCGATCCGCATTCCGATCGATCCGATGACGGTGCTGGTGCCAATGCGCGAAATCCCGGTCGAAGAGCTCGGATTCAAGCTGCCGTCGGTGCTGCTGCCGATCTGGGATTCGGAGTTGGGCGCCGGATTGATCGCAACGCTGCGGTCGCTGATCGGCGGCGCCGAGGTGAGCTTGGCGCGATCCTTCCTCGAAGAGGTGGTCGCCGCGGAAGTGGCTTCACGCGTGGACAATCCCCCGGGGACGGGCATGATCCGCGCCCAGTTCTTTGCGTCGCAGTTGATCGGCGTGGTCATGGCGCGCTACATCTTGCGGTTGGAGCCGTTCGCGTCGCTGCCCGCCGAGCAGATCGTAAAGACCATCGCGCCGAACCTGCAGCGCTACCTCACCGGGGATCTGCCGGATGGCCTTGCGCCATGAACCGGGCGTGCTCGTCGTCGTCGACGTCGCGGGCCTCGTCGATCAGTAGCACCGGGATGCCGTCCTCGATCCGGTAGGCCCGCCGCAACCGCGGGTTGTAGAGCAAGTCATCCGGGGCCACCAGCACCAGCGGACCGCGGTCCGCCGGGCACACCAGGATGCTCAGCAGCGAATCGTCAACCATCGCTGCGCCGCTGCTCGCCGCTCAATGCTGACCGCGCTCCCGCGGTCAGCTTGCGAAACGCGCTGTCGCCAGGGTCGAAATACCATGCCTGACGCTGACGGCCCGGCTTGGGAATCCCCGCCGCGCGCAAAGCGCTCACGGTGGGACGGTAACTGGCGCTCAGTGCCATCTCCGGCACCACATGCACGATGTCGGGCCCCAGCCCCACCGGCATTTTGGCAACGGCTTCGGTCAAGTCCGCGGCCGTGATTGAGGCTCCCGGCAGCAACGTCACCGCCGACACCGCCACCTCCCGATCGCCGACCGGCACGTTGTAGGTCGCCGCGAGGTCGACACCATCGATGAAGCCGAGCGCATCGGTGACCGCCTCGGGATAGACCAATCCGCGCGCAGTCACAACCACCGAGCCGCGCCTGCCCATCAACCAGTAGTCGCCGTCCTCGTCGCGGCGGAACAGGTACTCGGTCGATATCCAGGTGTCGCCGGCAGAGAAGACCCCGCGCTTGACCGAGGCGGTCGGATCGATCGGCCCTCTGGACTGCGCGAGCAGCACCCCCACCTGATTGACATCGGCGAGCTGCACGAAGCCACGTTCGTTCTCCAGGATCAGGTCATTTTCGGCGTCGTAGGCGCCGAGCTCGACACGTCCGGCACCGGGCAGCGGACGGCCCTCGCTGCCGACCTTGACCCCGGATACGTTGGCCAGCACGGCCTGTCCATCGGTGGTGGCGAAGAATTCGACGACGTGCGCGGGCGTGAATGCGTCGCAGACCCGATCCCACAATCCGGTCGGCATACCCGAGCCGATGAATAGCCGCACCGGATGGTTGCCCTGCAACACGAACGCCGGATCGTCGACGACTTCGCGCAGCATCGCCCAGGTGTAGGAGACGACGGTGACGCCGTACTGCCTAATCTCGTGGACGAACCGGTCCGGGTGCAGACCGCGCGACAGTGCGATCCGGGTGCCGCCGACCACCGCGCCGCCCAGGCTGACCAGCAGCGCGGACTCGTGGTGCAGCGGCGTCAGACAGTACACCGTGTCTGAGCGGTCGAGCGCGGCCGTGGAAGCCGTTCCGAAGGCCGACACCGCCCACCGGTAGTTGGTGATCTGCTTGGCCACCAGCTCGCCGCCAGCGGCGTTGAACGCGATGAAGGCCAGGTCGCGGGCTAATCCCGGGTTCGGCCGGTACCAAGCGGGCAGCTCGACGGCGTCCGGATCGATCTGCTCCATGTCGATGACTTGGGCCCGCTCAGAGGCGTCCTCCGGCAGGTCCAGAGCGCGCGACTCGCCCCCGCCCAGAACCAGAACATTCCCGGGTTGCTGGCGCGCGGCTTCGAGGTTGGTGGGGTCGGTCAGGATCTCACTCACCCGTCCGAGCCGGACCGACGCGGCCAGATCGGCGTCCGGCCGTATCACCACGGCAACCGCACCAAGCCGGGACAGCGCGGCAATGGCGACCAGCGCGCTGGGCCGCGTCTCCATCAGCACACCCACCCGGTCGCCCTGCCGCACCCCGACCTCGATCAGGCCGCGAACCACGTTGTCGATACGGCGGTTGACGGCCTCGTAGGTGTGCACGCGCCCGTCGAACAGCAGGAATTCGCCCTGCGGGGCGTTGTGTGCCTGCTCTTCGATGATGCGGCCCAATGAGATCCGGGTGTGGTCGTTGAGCTGTCCGAGCCGGGCCAGCCGTGGCAGCGTCCGGGCCGTTTCCACGGCCAACGTGCGCATCGATTTGTTGGCGCCGACGACGGCGTCGGCCGCGCCGCGGGCCAGCGCAAGCGCGGCTTCGGACGCTTCCCCGACACCGTGCACAAGCCGAGAGCTCAATGCGACGCCGCTGTCGGTGTATTCGGCCGGTTGATCGGCCATCACGTCGATGCTGTCCGGCTTATCTCCCCCGGTATTGAGCCATTGCACCCATTCGGCCACCGTCGGCCAGCCCTGCTCGGCCGCCTTGGATCCAACGACGAGACCGAAATGCCCTGTCCGGATGCGATGTTCGTAGACCTCGGCGTTGGGCGCGGCCCGCCGGATGCCGCGCACCGATGCCGGCTGGCCGATGTCGTCAACTTCGCCGATGAAAGCCAATACCGGAGAGGTGATATCGGTGAGCGTGACCATTTGCCCATTGACGGCAAAGCCGCCGGTCATCATTCGGTTGTGCGCGATGAATTGCTTGAGCAACTCGGAGACCGCCGGGCCCGACCACGCGATCCACCCTTCGGACTCGAGGAACCGGCGCTGCTGTTCGCGCGGTAGCAGCGCTTCGCGATCGTGCAGCTGACGCACGAAGTCGACCCGCGCCTTGGCTGTTTTCAGTGGGTCCAGCATCTGGAAACCCGCGCGCGCCAACCAGCTTGGGATATCCATCCAGCTGAAGACGTGGTCCGCCATGAAATTGGCTGCAGCGACGCCCAAATTGGCCGGGATGCCCATCGGCAGCGCGGCCAGGGTATCGACCGGCGCTCCGAACGTCACGATGCTGGCGATGTCTTTGGAACGCCGGTATGCCGCAGCCTGGTAGCAGAACATCCCGCCTTGCGAGTACCCGACCAGGTGCACGTCGCTGCCGGTAGCGTCCTTGACGGTGTCGACCGCTGCACTGAGCGCGACGATGTGGTCGGCCAGGTTGCGGCGCATGCCGCCTTCGATTTTGTCGGGCGAGCCAAAGTCGATCACCCACGGATCGAGCCCGCTGGCGTGCAGGATCCCCACCGCGCCCTCCTCGCGGGTGACGTCCCACATGTCCGCCGACATCATCATCGGATGCACCATCAGCACGGGCGGACCCACCGGCTGGCCTTTCGGTGGAAAATACCGTCGGAGCTTGTACATCGGTACGCTCTCGACGATCTGAGACGGCGACGGAACGCTCCCGGTCTCCAGGCCCCCCAGCCGCAGGACTTCCAGGCCGTTTTGCGCCGTGGCCACCAGACGCTCGACCGGTCGGGTGACCATCGAAAAATTCAGACCCACCGCTGCTCCCTAACTCTTGACAGCTTGGACATCATGGCACACGGGCCTGTGGTGTGGCTCTGGTCAGGCAGTTTGTTCGCGCGGGGCTTTGTCGGCCGCGGTCGGGCCGGTGCGCCGGTACCCTCGGCCCGGTGGCGCACCTGTTGGGAGCCGAGTCGATACACCTCGCATACCCGAACCAAGTGGTATTCGAGGCCGTCACGCTCGGGGTCAATGACGGTGCGCGCATCGGCATCGTGGGACGCAACGGCGACGGCAAGTCCAGCCTGCTCGGCCTGCTGACCGGCCAGCTGCGGCCGGACTCCGGTCGCGTTACCCAGCGCGGCGGACTGCGGGTCAGCGCGCTGAGCCAGGCCGACACCCTCGACCCGGACGACACGGTCGGCTGGACCCTCGTCGGCGACCAAGCCGAACACCAGTGGGCGGGTGACGCGCGCGTGCGCGACGTGGTTGACGGGCTGGTGTCCGACATCGGCTGGGATGCCACCGTGGGCACCCTCAGCGGCGGCCAACGCCGACGGGTGCAGCTGGCCAAACTGCTGGTCGGCGAGTGGGACGTGATCGCTCTGGACGAGCCCACCAACCACCTGGACATCCAAGGCATCACCTGGCTGGCCGCTCACCTGCAACAACGCTGGCCGCGCAACACCGGTGGGCTGCTGGTGGTGACACACGACCGCTGGTTTCTCGACGAGGTCGCCAGCACCACCTGGGAGGTGCACGACGGGATCGTCGAACCGTTCGAGGGTGGCTACGCGGCCTACGTTTTGCAGCGCGTCGAGCGGGACCGCATGGCCGCCGCTTCGGAGGCCAAGCGGCAGAACCTGATGCGCAAGGAGTTGGCCTGGCTGCGTCGGGGCCCGCCGGCGCGGACCTCCAAGCCTAAATTTCGCATCGATGCCGCCAACCAGTTGATCGCCGACGTCCCCCCGCTGCGCGACACCGTCGAACTGGCCAAGCTGGCCACCGCCCGGCTGGGCAAGATCGTCGTCGACCTGCTCGACGTGTCGGTCTCGTTTGATGGCCGCCCGGTGCTGCGTGATGTCGAGTGGCGCATCGGCCCCGGTGAGCGCACCGGCATCGTCGGTGCCAACGGGGCCGGGAAGTCAACCCTGCTGGGGTTGATCGCGGGCACAGTGCAGCCAGAGACCGGGCGCGTCAAGCACGGGAAGACGGTCAAGCTGGCCGTGCTTGATCAGCAAGGCGATCAGCTGGCCGCGCTGGCCGGTGACCGGATCGCCGATGTGCTGGGCAGGCTGCCCGGCGGCTATGAGGTCGAGGGCCGCGAGGTCACCCCGGCCCAGCTGCTGGAGCGACTCGGTTTTGACGAGCTGTCCGCGCGAGTCGGCGAACTTTCCGGCGGCCAACGGCGGCGGTTGCAGCTGATGCTCACCTTGTTATCCGAGCCGAACGTGCTGCTCCTCGACGAGCCGACCAACGACGTCGACACCGACATGCTGACGGCCACGGAGGACCTGCTCGACTCCTGGCCGGGCACCTTGATCGTCGTCTCGCACGACCGCTACCTGCTCGAGCGTGTCACCGACCAGCAGTACGCCATTCTCGACGGCCGGTTGCGGCATCTGCCCGGCGGCATCGACGAATATCTGCGGCTGGCCGGCCGTCCGACGGCCACAAGTACTGCTGGGGAGGCTGCCGAAGGGCTGCCGGTCGAAGCGCACGCGATGTCCGGTGCGCGGCGTCGCACCGCTGAGAAGGAGCTGGCCGCCACGGATCGCCAGCTTGCACGGCTCGCCGAACGGATCGCGACCAAACACAGCGAACTCGCCGAGCATGATCAGGCCGACCATGTCGGCGTCACGAAGCTGACGGGAGAGTTGCGCGGTCTGGAAAGCGAAGTCGCTGCGACGGAGAACCGCTGGATGGAGCTGTCGGAATTGCTCGAATGAAAACGGCTTACTGCCAGCGCAGCAGTACGAGTTCCGTGCAGAATCCGGGACCCATGGCGAGCATCACCCCAGGGCTGCCACTGGGTGGCGGTTTGGCGATGGTGTCCCGCAAGATGTGCAGCACCGAAGCCGACGAGAGGTTGGCGATCTCGCCAAGAGATCGCCAGGTCAACTCCTGCGCTTCCGGGGGGAGCTCGAGGGTCTTACCGATCGCGTCGATGACCTTGGGACCGCCGGGATGGGTAATCCAGGCGCCGATGTCGCCGCTGCTCAACCCATGCGTGCCCAGGAACCCGTTGACGTCCCCGGCCAGGTATTGCTCGATCAGCTTGGTGAGGTCTGGGGAAAGCCGCAGTTGCATGCCGTCGGAACCGACGTCCCAGCCCATGATGTGCAGCGATCCGGGGTATAGGCGGCTGCGCGAATCCACAATGTCCGGGCCGTTGGCGCCCACTTGTTGGGCGCGACGGTCCCCGACAGCCACGACCGCGGCGGCTCCGTCTCCGAACATCGCCGTGCCGACCAGGCCCGACACGGTTGGTTTGACCCCTGGGAAGGTAAGCGAGCAAAGCTCGACCGACACCAGCGCAGCAACGTCGTCGGGCGCACCGAGCAAATAGTCGTTGAGCCGGGCCACTCCCCCCGCCCCCGCCGCGCAGCCCAAGCCGAACAGTGGCAACCGGCGAACGTCCGGGCGCAGGCCGAGCCGTCCTGCGATCCGGGCTTCCAGCGACGGTACCGCGATTCCGGTGACCGTCGTGCTGGCGATCATATCGATGTCTTGGGGCTGCAGGCCGGCCTCTTCAAGAGCGCCCAGCAAAGCCTCACAGCCGAGGTCCACCGCGTGTTCGATGAAGATCTCGTTCGTCTCAGTGAAGTCGCCCAGTGACGCATACTGTTCCAGCGGCAGGACGAAATGGCGGCTGTCGACCTTCGCGGCGGCATGGAGACGCCGAACGATTCCCTCGTGCTCCTGCAAAGCCGGGAACTGGACAATCTGGTCGGTAATCTCGCTCTGGCTATAGCGATGCGGCGGCAACGCACCGAAAACTCCCGCGATGACGCTCATAGCCCGCCCTCTATAAGTCAAAGGTCAACCAACACTCCCGTATACCCGAGTTTATGTTGTTTGACACAGTCTGGCAAAAGGGCCCTTATTCGACACGTGTTGTATTGAGGTTCCGTAATTGGTTCCGCCACCTAGTATTTCGTTATTCAACGTCATCTTCTGGGTTAACCGGGTTAAGTGCCATCGCGATTAGAGCCTCGGGGCTCAACGAATCGATGACGTCATCGCTGATTATTGAATCAGGAAGTGACTTTTCGGCACCGTCCGCAAGTAATAGAAGCTGGTCAAGCAAACCGGTGCGTCGAAGCTCTTGAAGCGGAATCTTTTTCAGCGACGACCAAATCTTCTCATCGTCGGTTTCGGCGTTACGGTCGTAAAGCAGTTGTTGGAGCAGGTGATCGGCCAACGCGGCCGGAGTGGGATAGTCAAAGATCAAGGTGCGCGACAAAGCCAGCCCAGTATCGGCCTTGAGTCGGTTGCGGAGTTCGACACCGGTGAGCGAGTCGAATCCGAGGTCTTCAAAAGCGCGCCCGGCGTCGATGTCATGGCCGCTTGTGTGTCCCAACACGATTGCCACATGGCCGCATACCAATTCGACCAGCCGGCGGTGCTGCTCGTCGGGATCCAGCTGCTTCACGCGGTCGGCCCAGTCGGCCGGCTGACTCGCAATCAGGAGCTGTTGATCCGCCCCGGTGCCCACCCAAAACCGTTGGCGAACAAACCCGTAGGTGGGCAACGAAACCCGCCGCCCGCGCGAGCCCGCCAAGACCGCATCCCACTTCACCCCGACGCCGGCGGTAAACAACCGCCCGGCCGCGACCAGCAGTGAGTGCGCCTCGGGTTGGTCTTTGGTCATCGTGATAACTGACACCGGCTGCTGGGTTTTCAGCGACTGCTCCACCGCTGCGCTCAGACCACCACCGGGGCCAACTTCGACGAACACCCCGGCCCCCAACGACTCGGCGGCACGCACTCCGTCTGCAAAACGCACGGGCTGACGCAGATGCTGTACCCAATACCGTGCCGTCCCATATCCGGGCCCGGCCAGCTGCCCAGAAACTGTGGACACCAACCCAATCCGTGGTTCATCGGGCTTTAATTCGGCCAACAGCTGAGCAAACGGACCCAGCATGGGGTCGACCAACGCCGAATGAGCGGCAAGCGAGACCGCCAATCGGTGCACCCGCCTGCCCCGCTGCGCCAACAGATCCGCCACCATACCCACCGGCGCCGCGGCACCCGAAATCACCACTGCGTTCGGGCTGTTGATCGCCGCAACCTCCACCCCTTCGGTGAGCAACGACGCCACTTCGCTTTCGCCGGCCGCCACCGCGACCATCACCCCACCGGCGGGCAAGTCGGCCATCAACCGACCCCGCCC
>Ga0224557_1003584_pt1 | contig 11999 bp, 12 predicted proteins | sample 714S31014metaG_FD_180677 | JGI IMG/M metagenome (GOLD analysis project Ga0224557, IMG submission 180677) | Peat soil microbial communities from Stordalen Mire, Sweden - 717 S3 10-14 | ecosystem: Environmental > Terrestrial > Soil > Wetlands > Peat | place: Sweden: Norrbotten County, Stordalen... | reverse complement strand
CTGTTTGATGGATTCCGAGGAACGTGATTCGATTCTCGACTCATTGGGTATCACATTCGAATTCGCCAAGAAGATTCGAATTGGATTGTCGGACCGTACGTTGGGGCTCCAAATACCGGGGCGGCGGTGGAAGGCCGGATTACTCATCCGATCTCGACTCTTGGAATTCGGGATCTTGCGCGAAAGTGGACATGAAGAGTTCAGGGGTTGCGCAGTCGTTCCCATCATCATGGGAGGTCAAGTCCGCTCGATCTACGGTCGGCGACTTGATCGAAGTCGAATCGAGTTATGGGCGAGCGGCCTCCCCGGCACACTCTTTGAAATCGTCGGTTCGTCTGACGGCACGAGGGCGCTCGTTACCAATTCGGTGCCTAGCGGGATTTGTCTTGCGAGTGCAATCGATTGTTCGAACGGTGAAGAGTCTCCCTTCCTGGTATTCGCTCCTGGAAGCGCAAAAGGCTTCGAAAAGCGCGCCGCCAAAGAACTGGCTAAACGATTCGAACACGTAACCGTCTTCGGACGCGACGGAGCAATACTTGCTGAACAATTCCAACGACTCGGACTGCTGGTTTCGATCGCTGGTGAGGAGTTTGACGTAGTCAAAACGATCATCGATTCAACGGATGCACGTGGTGTTGTTGATGCTTGGCTGGGCAGTGCCGTTTCATTCGTCAAGGTTGATGCGCAGGTTCCGGACGAGGAACAGAACCCCCTTGAAGTGGCCAAGCCAATAACGACGGTGACTCCAGGTCGCGACGAGGCATTTGTTGTGTCTGGCCCGCGTTCATGGCGGATTCGTGGTGCGATGACGCGATCGAACGTTGAAGGAGATCGATTGAGCGTTGGACTTTCAGTTAGCGATCGGACGAGCGGAAGGTTTCATCTTGACACTCTTGATCTCTACACCGCGCGTCTGCGTCGACAATTCCTGGATACAGCAGCGACTGAACTCCGTGTCGACCGCGAAGTTCTAAACGCTGAGATGGCCGAGGTGTTGTTCTGTGCAGAGGCGCGTCGCGACGGCGGCCTCGATGACGCACTGACGTCAGTTGAAATGTCTGGATCAGAACGAGAACTCGCGATGCGATGGCTTGAGAATCCGGATCTCTTCGTGCAACTTCAATCGGATCTCTCATCATTGGGTGTTGTAGGTGAAGCCACAAACTTGCTGCTCTGCTACTTGGCGACGATATCGAGGAAATGTGAACGACCACTTGGGGTAGTGGTGCAGGCAAGTTCGGCGGGAGGTAAGTCAACTTTGGTCGACGCGATCTGCTCGCTCGTTCCCCGCGAAGACCTGGTGTCACTTTCGGCAATCACTTCGCAAGCTCTTTATTACTTGGGAGGCACGGGACTGCAGTACAAGGTACTTTCTGTCGCCGAAGAACGAGGAGCGTTACGAGCTACGTATCCATTGAAGCTCTTACTCAGCGAAGGGAGGATTGCCATTGCCTCGACGGGCAAGGATCAAGCAACGGGACGTCTGATGACGAAGAATTATGAAACTTCAGGACCCGTAGCTGTCCTCATGACCACGACGGCCGCGTCAATCGACCCCGAACTCGAAAACCGATTGATCGTAATTGGGGTAAGTGAAGAACGCGAACAGACCGAAGCAATTATTTCGGCGCAAATCCGAGGCGTTTCGTTGGAAGGGATTCTCGCTCGGCATGACAAAGGTGAATTGAGTTCGTTGCACGCCAACATTCAGCGGCTTCTTGTGCCAATGACAGTTGTGATCGGTAACTTCGATCACGAGTTTCCGAGTACTTCGACTCGTCACCGTCGCGATCACGCCAAATTGCTCTCAATCATCTCGTCGGTTGCTTTACTGCATCAATTTCAAAGAGAACGCCACACCACGTCACTGGGCGAATCGAACATCACCTACATCGAGGCAACTGAAGAAGACATAGCTTGCGGCCTTGCGCTTGCTGAAGCACTCACAGCACGTTCGGAAGACAGCCTTTCTCCACAGGCTTCTCGACTGCTCGAAGTGATTCGAGTGGAAACTCGAAAAGTTAACGGTGACCGTTTCACGTTGGAAGAGGTGCAATTCACGCGGCGCCAACTTCGCGAATTACTCGGTTGGACGGTGACTCAGGTCCGTGCAGCGTGTGACTCACTCGTGGCGATGGAGTATTTGCGGGTATCAGGTAGTGGAAGAGGCAGGAGCCGGACATATCGCTTATTGGATGATCTGAAGCCGAGTGAATCTGCCGTTAATTCAGAATCCGTATCGGAAGCAATTGGAGAAGCGTCGAAGTTGGTGAAGTTGGTGGGCTTGACCGTCGGGATTGACGATGAAGGCATGCAAAGTGACTCGTACATGACAATCCCCGGGGAGACTCCATAGTGACAGCCATTGAAAGCGCCGTAGCCGCCTACATGAGTTATAAGCGGAGTCACGGCTACGCCGAAAGTACGTTGCGAGTTCGTGAGTACTACTTGGCGTACATGGTCAGTTTCTTGAAGGACCTTGATGTAACTGATCCTCGTAGCGTCTCTCCGTCAATGCTGGAGTCGTATCAGCGCCATCTCTTTCATTCCAAAAAGCAAGACGGGCAGCCACTCTCTTTTAAGACGCAAGTGCAACGTTTGATTCCGGTGATTGGTCTCTTCTCGTGGCTCGCGCGTTCAGGAATGATTCCATTCAATCCGGCGTCCTCATTGGAATTGCCGAAGACGGAACATCGATTGCCTGAGGCTGTGCTGAGTGTTGAAGAGGTCGAGTCGATTCTCGCCGGTCCGGATACCAGTACGGATTTGGGAGCGCGTGATCGAGCCGTGATGGAAGTGTTTTATTCGACCGCAATCCGACGAACGGAATTGACGAATCTCCGAGTTTCCGACATCGACTTTTCTCGCGGTTCTCTATTCGTCCGTCAAGGTAAGGGAGCACGCGATCGATTCGTACCGATTGGCGAACGTGCACGGTCATGGGTAACTCGATACTTGAACGATGTCCGACCGAAGCTCGAGCGACGAACAAACGTCGACACACTTTTTCTCAGTGTGACGGGTGGCGCGATCGCTCCGGACGTAATGTCACGTCTCGTTGCTGCGTATGTCAAATCTGGTGCGCCAACGAAACATGGCAGTTGCCATCTTTTTCGTCACACGACGGCGACATTGATGCTTGATGCAGGTGCAGACGTGCGTCACATCGCCGAGATGCTTGGACATCAAAAGTTAGAAACGACAATGGGCTACACGAGGGTCTCGATGGCCAAGCTTCAAGAAGTTCACTCCCGATGTCACCCGGCGGAGCAGTCGCGTCGATTGGAAAGTTGAAGACACGATTTCAAACGAAGCATTGCAATGATCCTCTGATGGCAAAGGCTTTTGTCCCGTCCGACCCCGTAAAAATCCAGACCATTGGCAGTTTTGCGAAAGCGAGCGAGATGTAATTCAAGGAATTGCTGAAACAACCGCTACTACGACCCGACGACGGACCAGTTCTTGAGTATCGACGCTGATGTCGCGATGACGGGCCAGCCGTATGTGTTCACGAATGACGATCCGTTGAATGCGGAAGATCCGTTGGGCCTTGCAGGCGTACCAGTCTTTTTACAAAAGCAACTATGCGGAAAGAAGGGCTGTTCGGGCGGCGATCTCTCTGGTTTCATTTCGTCTACGGTGAAAACACTTGTGATTGACCCTGTGAAATCTGGTGTACATCTTGCGGCTGACGTCGTCAAAAACAAAGTCGTGCGCGAGATTGCGACTGTCGGGATTGGAGCTCTCGCGGCTGGCGTTACCGTAACGGCGTTGGTGTTGGCATCTCCGGAACTTGCAGTTACGGGCGCGATTGTTGGCTTCTATGCTGTTGCGACAGACTCTTCAAGTTGTTTCAAGGGAAATCGCGCAGCATGCGTCGGAGGAGCATTGGGAGGACTTTCTGAGCTCGGGGGACTGTTCCCGAATAATGCGTTTGTCGGAGGATTTTCTGCCAATGTAGGAATTGGGGCAACGGTGACGGATCTCACATTTCTGTTTGTTGGACGGAAGAATTGAGGATGAGAAAGTGGCTGCTGCGCTAATGGAGCGTTTCGGGTATGGGCCAACGCATCTGTTCCGTTATGAGATCAGATTTAGGCATGCTCTTGAGTCGCGTGACGCCTTTCCAACTCGAATGCGCGAAATTCGATTGACGAGAGGAGAGACTGGACTGGATTTGTGGTGCGCTAGTTGGGCGAATAATCGTGTTTCGATAATCGTCTTCCTCATTATTTTTTTAATGATCAATTTGGTTGATCGATTTAATGGCCCATGGGGCTCATTCGCACTTATTCCAGCGCTAATATTCTCTTCGCTTGCGCTGGTCCGCGCGCGTCAATCAAAATCAATTCAATCGTGATTCTCCTCCGAAAAAGTAACTAACCAAACTTGTCAAATCGCCAAACCTTCTGACTTAACGACGAGTTAGTAGAAAGTTTGGTTATCGCCCACCAAGGGCGACTTCAACTGGTCAGCGCAACAAGCTCTGCGAGTTTCTCTACGTGCGGCATTTAGTCGAGTGAGATTGACGATGGTGAAACTCCAGGAAGTTCACTCAGTGTGACCCTGAGGTCAGGAAACGGTCGCACGCTTCGTGATGGCTCGTGGTCGGTTTTTCTTCATAAAAGACAGGGACGCCGGTAGAATGGCGGGTATGGAATCCGAACTTAAATCGACCTCGCGACTGGGCACCCTCGTGCTCGAGCATCGTGACGCCGTGCTCGCGATTTCGCGGCGTCACCACGCGAAGAACGTCCGTGTCTTTGGCAGCGTGGTCCGGGGCGACGACTTTCTTTCAAGTGATGTCGATTTCCTCGTCGAGTTCGACGAGGAAGCTCATCCGCTCGACATTCTTGCGCTTGGATGTGATCTCGAAGAGGAGCTGGGTGTGAGGGTTGACGTGTGCACGCTCCAAGGTCTTCGGCCTTTTGTGCGTGACGAGGTCGTCGCCGAGGCCGTCAGTTTGTGACGAGACGTAATCAAGAGCGTCTGAGCGACATTGAAGACGCCATTGCAGCCATTGGTGAGTATGTCGCCGAAGGTGATTTGCACCAAGGTGTTGTCTACGACGCCTGCCGTGCACGTCTCATGGAGATTGGCGAAGCGGTCAAGCACATCGATACGACCCTGCTCGACCAGCGACCCGAGGTCGAGTGGAAACAGATCGCGCGCATGCGCGACGTCCTCGTCCATCACTACCACGACACGGATTTCGCGGTCGTGGAGGCGGTGATCGGCGAGAGACTGCCGGCTCTGCGCGTGGCCGTGGCCGAACTGAAAAGAATCGACGCCAGCACTTCGTAACCGCGAACGCGGTGGTCGGTAAATTTCTGGCAGTCGTCACGTGACGATGCGAAGCCGTTGCAATGTCATTGCGTCATGAGAGTCGAGTCGACGTTGGTCGTCACCGTAAGATTATTTTCGCGTCTCGTTTCCGTAAAAGTCCTGGTCATGGCCGCCTGGAACAGGGCCCACTACGACGTTCGCATCAGAATGCTCAATCAACCGCTACTACGATCCGGCGACCGATCAGTTCTTGTCGATCGACCCGGACGTCGCGACGACGAATCAGCCGTACGTGTTCACGAATGACGATCCATTGAACGAGGAGGATCCACTAGGACTCACGCCAGAAGCCGACGGAGAGATGTTCAACGAACTTGAAGCACCAGACCCGGATGGATGGGCTGGTGAAACGGAGCCCGAAGAAGGAAACTCTGGTGGAAATGTTGGCTCAAAGGAAAATAACAACGATACGAAGATCAAGGCGACAGAGCTCAAAGTGACAGACACGATTCAACAAGAAATGGAAAAGTATGTGAAGGACGGAGCAAGAATCGACCGGCCATATCAGCGATCAGTACTCACCATTCAGAACATCATTGACTCGGGGGATCCTGTGGCGGATCCAGGCGGTGCGCCAGACTCTGTTCGTTGGGATGTGCGAGGCTACAACGAATCTGACAACGAAGGAACTTACGAGCTCGTGGTGAATCTGAAAACAATGACAATCCTTCACTTTGGATTTGTAGGCAAGTGACGTATGCCACTCGAATTTTCGGCCAGTGAGGGCGATGCGCTTGGAGGGCTACTTTTCTACCTCGAGTCTGAGTACTCATTTCGCTTCGAAGCTGGATCACCCGTTGACCTATCGGACCGAGTTGGCAATGGTGGCGTGACCAGCTTGTTGATTGGCACGCTTCAGATTGAAGTAAGCGTCGATTCGACTGCCATTCTTTATATTTGGGGACTACATCCGAAATCACGATGGGAAACTGGTCCCGTCACTGCTCCAAGTCAGGAAGCGGGAGTGGTGCGACTCAGTGGTGATGTTTCATTGAATCGGGGAGTGAGTCTCAAGATCGCCGAAGTTGGAAGGTGGAAGACAACATTCGACTCAACATCTGGATGGGTTCGAGTTTCAGAAGACAACCTCGATGACGAAAGGCAGATTCTCGTTGCTTCAGACACGGTCCTAGGCATTAGGGACAACTCACTCAACACGATCTGGCTCCGACCGCTACTCATTTAGCATTGTTGATTGCCTTGACGTAATGGCAAGTTACGCGTCAGCATATCGTAGCGCTTGACAACGTAAAGAAGAGTTCCTCAAATCGACCCTCAGGGTCTTGCTTCTTCTGGAATCCCATCCCCCGCGGCCGGCGGGCGCGAAGCGCCAAGTCGGCCAAGCGGGCGGACTAGACGACCATCAAAATCGTTGAAATAAAGGGTTAGAGAACATTAATTGGAATCCTCAAAGTCGATTCCAAATTGACCAATATTGAGGAACCTTTGAGTAGGGCGAGAATCGTTCGCTTCGAAATGGGGGACTCGGTGGTCAGAAATTCAGAATTTGTAGAAGAGACTTGTGCGGTAATCGAGAAGTTGGAGTGCGATTCTATTGAGCGATCGCACGATGTCGGTCTCGATACTGAGTCGCACTGATCGTGAACGCCGAGGAAGCTGCGAAGTTAGTTCGAGAACTCCAAGGTTCGAGCAACTGTTCACACCCCATTCGCCTTCGTGGTGAGATCATCAATACTGCGACTGGCGAAGTTTCAGAACGTGATCTGCGGATTGCGTGCAAAGACCGGCGTGAAGTTGTCTGTCCGGCGTGCTCGTACCTCTACAGAGCTGACACTTGGATTCTCGTGTCCACCGGACTAGTGGGTGGCAAAGGCACGCCTGTCGTCGTCGGTACGCATCCGCGACTCTTCGTCACGTTGACGGCTCCGTCATTCGGTGCCGTCCACACGATTCGAGATAGCGGGAGTTGCGTAGCCCGATCCCGTTCCACTAGAACCCAATGCGTCCATGGTCGGCCAACTTCGTGTTCACGGCAACACACTGAACAAGACGTCGCACTTGGTCGCCCACTGTGCGATAAATGCTTCAACTATCGCGGCGCCGTCCTGTGGAACGCCCACGCGTCAAGGTTGTGGAACAACACCATCCAACTAATACGTCGGTTGTTGGCCGCGGAGGGAGGCGTTGGGCAACCAAATTTGGGCACGGTCGCTCAATTGCACTATTTGAAGGTGGCAGAGGTGCAGCGTCGTGGTCTAGCTCACTTCCACTGCGTGCTGCGTCTGGATGGACCCAAATCGATTGATGTTGAACCTCCAAATTGGGCGACGGTTGAACTACTTCAACGGGTCGTTCGCTCTTCGATCGAGAGAGCGCAGGCGCCCGATATTGACGGACGACCACTTCGGTGGGGTCGCGTCTACGACATCCAGGACCTAGCGCACCGCGAAGAGGAGGCCGTCAAGGTGGCCGCCTACGTTGCCAAGTATGCGGCGAAAACTACAGATGGTTCAAAGGAGTTGGCTCGACAGTTTCGCGCGCGACGTCAGATCGTGACACTGGTCGACGATCCTCACTTGCGGCGGTTGGCTCTCACAGCCTGGGATCTGGGCGGTGATGCGAAGTACGAATCATTGCGACTGAAGGAACACGCCCACACCTTTGGGTTCACGGGGCAACTGATAACCAAGTCGAGGGCATTCTCAACCACCTTTGCAGCCCTCCGCAGCGCTCGAACTGAGTACATGGCCGGCGAACGGGATGGCGACCCCGTCGAGGGCACATTTCACTTCGAAGGTCGTGGCTACGACGATCCTCGGACCACCCAGCTCGCGGAGCTGTTCTTCAATTTCGAACGGGAACTCAAAGCGGAAGCCCGCGCCAGGGAACGCGCGAAGTCCGAAGTGACTCCAATCTGAGGTTTCTCCCGCTGAATTCGCTCCAAAGGGACGGCGTACATCGATTCACCACGACCGTTGGAGTGAGGTGCCCAATAGAGATCACGAGCCGGCGACCCCGCGATGACGACGAGGCGGCACTTTGGAACGGTTCGCAAACGGTCATCCGGACGTTGGCAAGTCGTCTATCGCGTCGAAGGTCGCATGTACTCGGCGGGGGCGTACAAATTCAAAGCCGACGCACTCGCTTGCCTCGCAACGATCGAATCCGATCTTCGCCGCGGTGTGTGGATCGATCCTCGCGCCGGCAGGATGACGCTTCGCGTGTACGCCAAAGAGTGGCTCGACCAACGCAACGACCTGGCGTTCCGTACGAATGAGCTTTACACCTATCTGCTCGAGAGCCACATCATGCCCTCTCTGGGCAACGCAACACTCATAGGTCTGGCTCCGTCGAAGATTCGTAGTTGGCATGCCAGTCTCGCTCGGGATCATCCTTCGACCGCAGCCAAGGCGTATCGACTACTTTCTGCAATCTTGAGAACCGCGGTCACCGACGGCCTCCTCGTTTCGTCACTGTGCAAAGTCGCCGGAGGGGGAGTGGAGCGGCCCGCAGAGCGCCCGGTGGCGACCGTTCGCGAGGTTGAAGCGCTGGAAGCGGCAATGCCAGAACATCTTCGTCTCATAGTGTTGCTCGCGACGTGGTGTCAACTTCGTCGCGCGGAGTTGCTTGGGCTCAGGCGAAAGGACATCGACCTCGCTAACGGTTCGCTGAGAGTTGAACAGAGTCGAACCATCACGATGAAGGGAAAATCCCTCGTCAAAGAGCCTAAAACGGACGCGGGGCGACGTACTATTGCCGTTCCAGAATTCCTGATTCTGAGACTCCGTGATCACCTTGACCGTTTCACCGGTCCCGAAATTGATGCCTTCGTCTTCCGAGGCATTACCGGCGTGCCGTTGACGGGGAACGTTTTACAGGTCGCCTGGCAGCGTGCGCGCACGAAGGTCGGTCGAAATGATCTGCGCCTGCACGACCTAAGGCACACGGGCTTGACCCTGGCAGCCGCGACAGGTGCGACGACGGTTGAATTGATGCATCGCGCGGGACACTCGTCGTCAGTAGCCGCGATGCGCTATCAGCACGCGACCAAAGATCGCGATCGAATTATCGCTGACGCACTCGGTGCGATCGCCAAGCCAATCGACGAACCTCCGGCGTAAGTCCCGTCTCAAAGTTTCTTACCTTCAAACGCTAGATCTCGTCATTTTTGGAAGCCGAATTGGATCGTCTGGAACTCACGTCTGGGCACCTTTGGGCACTCCAGAATATAGTTTGGGCACCTATGGGCACTTCACAGCGGTCACTCGCGGTCACTCGTGGTCACTCGTGGTCACTCGAAAGTGCTTGAAACTATTGGACTCTCAACGAAAATCTTGAGAGCGGGTGACGGGAATCGAACCCGCATGGCCAGCTTGGAAGGCTGGAGCTCTACCATTGAGCTACACCCGCACGTCTCGTGCGAGACCCGAAGGAGTCTAGGTCACGCCATTAGCGTGGAGGGGTGGAGGAGACGTTTTACGACCAGGTCGGTGGTCACGCGTTTTTTGAACGCCTGGTCGCGAACTTCTACGCCGAGGTCGAGAAAAGCGATCTTCTGCGCCCGATGTACCCCGAGGATTTGACCGATTCGAAGCGGCATTTCGAGATGTTCCTGGAGCAGTACTGGGGCGGACCTAAGCGCTACTTCGAAGAACGCGGGCACCCTCGCCTTCGGATGCGCCACGTCCCTTTTCGCATCAATCGAGCGGCGCGCGACGCGTGGCTCGATGCGATGGCGACCGCTCTCGAGCGCGAACACGGTGGCCTGAGCGAGGACCAGTTCAACGAACTGCACGGGTATTTCGACATGGCGGCGCACCAAATGCGCAACGTCTAGCCGTTAATTCACACGACTTTCACGGGCAATGTAGTGATTTTTCGTCGCGCAGTCCTTACGCTTGGGCTATGGCACCTCGAATGATTCTGCGCGACGGCGAGGTGAGGATCATCACGGTGACTCCGGTCGCACGGGGCACCGTTCGGCCGTGCCTGGCCGCCATCGTTATGGTCGCTCTCGTGGTCGTCGGCGCGAAGCACGTGCACTTGATACACGAGCACGAGATGGTGCTGGGGCTCATCTTCGCCGGCCCCTTCGGCCTCGTGGCCCTCACGAGAACGTGGCGCTGGCGTTCGCACAAGGTGCACGTCACCAACGAGCGAATCGTCGTCGAAGGTGGCGTGTTGCACCACCAACGCAGCACGGTTGACTTGCGCGACGTAATCGCGCTGCGCGTCGATCAGCGGGTGACCGAGCGCCTTGCGCGGCGCGGCGTCGTCGTCTTGGAGACCAACGCGGGATCGGTCATGATCGGCAAACTGCGCCACCCCGGAGCGCTCGTTCGACTCATTGACGCCGAGCGGGCCAACGGTCAATTCGACCCGGCGCCCTACGACACCGTCTTCGGCTACGAAGATCCCGAGCCGTTCGACTACGAAGTGCGCCCTCGGCGTCGCAACAATTCATCCTTTGAATGAGTTGACGAATCTCCAAGTACCGTGACAGTGTGACTACTCGCTACCGATGCACCGCTTGTGGGAACCTCACGAGATTCGATGTTGTTGAGACGACGTCGATTCGATCCTTCCACCACTTCACCGTTGGCGGTGATCTGTCGATCGAAGAACCCGAGATCGTCGCGAAGCGTATTGACTCGGTGACCTGTCGTTGGTGCGGCCACGGACGCGCGGTCGAACTCATCGTCGAATCCAGTGACGTCTGAACCCAACGCTCGGTCATTCGATCGACCGCGCGTTCGCGCCGCGCCCGACGCGCTGAGTGGTCGCTGGTCCCTCGGGGTCGAAGCAACGGTTCCATTGACCGGGGTGACCCTCGTCGTGGCGATCAAATCGCACTGTGACGGTTGTCAAGAGTTCATCAACGCGGACTTGGACGTACTGCGGGTTCCGGTCCTCGTCATCAGCGCTCACGAGGACGAATCGTCGGAGTGGCGTGATGCCCGCCAGCCGGTACTCGTGTCCCCGGAAGCCTTTCGTCTCCTCGATGTCCGATGGCCCCCGTTCTACGTCTTGGTCGATCCGTTGGCGCGTCGCGTGTTGAGCGAGGGCGTGCTCTTTGGCCCCGCGCAGGTGGCCGCGGAGATCGCGCCGTATCTCGACGCCTGAGGTGTCACAGCCGCGATGCAGAGTTGTCGAGAGTGAAGGGTGCCGCCATGAGCAACGAAATCGAACTTTCAATCAGCTGCAACGACTGCGTGCGGCGCGGAACACCGGACTGTGCGGACTGTCTGGTCAGCTTCGTGCTGGGTGTAGAACCCGACGAACTCGTAATGACCGCCGAAGAGGCCGACGTCGTCCAACTCTTTACGTCCCAGGGCATGATGCCGCGACTCAAGTTCCAGCACCGTTCCGCAGTATCGGAGTAGCCCTGCTCGCGAGGGCGTTGAGTAGGTTGTTGGTATGGCTCGTCACTTGCTGGTGACCAACGACTATCCGCCGAAAACCGGTGGAATCCAGGTCTACCTACACGAACTGTGGCGTCGTCTCGAGCCCCAGCGCGCGGTTGTCGTGACCGCGACATCCGCCCCGCACACCGAGGTCTTTGACGCGACGTCCGAGATCGCCATAGAGCGGATCCCCGCGAAGACGCTTTTCTTTCCCACGTGGAGCGCGAAACGGGCCATCGAAGCGGCGATCACCCGTCACCAGCCCGATCTGGTCCTGCTGTATCCGGC
>Ga0224557_1003576_pt1 | contig 12012 bp, 7 predicted proteins | sample 714S31014metaG_FD_180677 | JGI IMG/M metagenome (GOLD analysis project Ga0224557, IMG submission 180677) | Peat soil microbial communities from Stordalen Mire, Sweden - 717 S3 10-14 | ecosystem: Environmental > Terrestrial > Soil > Wetlands > Peat | place: Sweden: Norrbotten County, Stordalen... | reverse complement strand
TGCGCCCGCTCAATTCCTTCGGATCAGCCTTCAACTTCTCAGTGAACGCGGCTTTCTGCTCCGCGGTCAAGTGGAAGTTCTCGCGAACCGGGAAATAGGAACCAACCTTGGCAAAAAGCGCCTTCAATTGTGCGCCGAGGCTCGTGCCGCGCGTGGCCACCATCTCCGCCACGAGCAGGCCGGCAATCACGCCGTCTTTTTCCGGCACGTGGCCGCGGATGGTGAGGCCCGCGGACTCTTCGCCGCCGATGGCGATCTTATCCTGATCGATCAGCGCGCCGATGTACTTGAAGCCCACAGGTGTTTCGTAGATGGGAACTTTGTGGTATTCGGCCAGTGCATTGACCAGGTTGGTGGTCGCCACGCTCTTGGCCACGCCGTTCTTCCAGCCGCGCGTCTCCACCAGATAGTCGAAGAGCAGCGCGATGACGTAATTCGGCTGAATGAATGTGCCATCACCGTCCACGATGCCGAATCGGTCCGCGTCGCCGTCAGTAGCGATCGCCAGTGCCGCGCCGATCTCCGTCATTTTTTTCTTCGCAGCACCCAGCAATTCGTCGGATGGCTCCGGGGCGTGTCCGCCGAAGAGCACGTCGCGGTAGTCGTGCACGGTTTCGACGGTGACACCGGCCTGGCGGAGCAGATGGCAGGGATAGCCACGGCCCGCGCCCCAGAATGGATCGTAGACCACTTTGATGCCCGATTTGGCAATTGCTTTCAGGTCCACGAGCTCGGCGAGGCGCATGAGGAACGCAGGCTTCACGTCCGCGGTCTCGAAATGACTCGTCGTTGCGAGCGGGCTGGGAACGTCGTGGCCGCCTCCTCCGCCTGCAATTCTGTCGATCGCGGCTTCAATCTGTTTGGTGGCTTCGGGCAGAGCCGGCGCGCCGTCAGGCGTGGAGTACTTGATGCCGTTGTACTCGGGCGGATTGTGCGAGGCGGTGAAGTTGATGGACCCCGAGGTCTTGAGCGTGCGCACGGCGTAGGCGATGGCCGGCGTGGGAGCGGCCTCGGGAATCACGATGGGCGTGACGCCCGCGCCTGCCAACACACGCGCCGCCTCGGCCACAAAGCTCTCGCCCAGAAAGCGCGGATCGCGCCCCACGAGCACGCGATGCGGCGCAGGAAGCGTCTTCACATAAGCGGCGATTCCCGCTACCGCCAGGCGAATATTGGCCACCGTAAACTCTTCGGCCACAATCGCCCGCCATCCCGAAGTACCAAATCTGATCGCTGTGGTCATCCTCTTCTCCACACTTGCGGCCTCGCGAGCCGCAAAGTTCATACTGCAACACCGAGCCCGGATCGGCAAGCTGCAGTGCGATTTTTAACAAGAAGTTGGCCAAGGAGGTAAGACTCGCTGCGCCTGGAATTCCACATGAGGAGGTTCTTTTCTGCAGCCGAACAGGGAAATTGTCGAGCGGAATTCTCGGCATGGCGTCTGTGTGCATAGAAGATGTCCTGGTCACAATCGGGAAGCACACTACGGGGTTCTTCCGAACCACCTTGAGGAGGAGACTATGCAGTTGAATAAAACCGCAGCAAGTACGCACGGGTTAGCCCCGGCCGCTGTCGCGCTGGCTCTAATATTGTTGTCGCCAGGCGCAGGCGCACAAACCAAACCGGAAGACGTACAACCAAGCGAAACCAAGCCCGCGGTGCAACCCTCCCCGGAAACGGTTCAGACGTTCTTTCTGACTAATGCCTCTGAACAAAACGACCTGAACGATATTCAAAACGACTTGCGGAACGCGCTGCCGGGGGCGAACATTTTTATCGACCAGGCGCAGGACGCCATCACTGTGCGAGGCACCGCCGAGGACCTGGAGGCCGCGCAAAAGCTCGTCGCGGATCTCGACCAGCCGCGGAAGCTCTATCGCCTGACCTACACGATCACCGACATCGACGGCGGCAAGCGCGGCGCGCCGCAGAAATTCACAATGCTTGTTGTTTCGGGGGAGAAGTCGCTTTTTAAGCAAAGGAGCCGCGTGCCCATTGTGACCGGGACAATCGATGGCCAGACAGAGAGCACACAGGTGCAGTACCAGGACATCGGATTGAACATCAATGCACAAGTGAACGGGTCGCCGGACGCGCTCAATCTGCACACAAAGATCGAGCAATCGAGCCTCGCGGAAGAGAAACCCGTAACCTCTGCCCAGGATCCGGTGGTTCGGCAAACTGTTTTCGATGAATCGTCGAAACTGGCCCAGAGCAAGCCGATGGTTCTTGGTTCACTCGATCTTCCGGGCACCACGCGGAGCCAGGAGATCGAAGTGGTTGCAGAGCTTGTCCGCTAACCTTCGACGACGCTGTTTCGCCGCACCGGGGCGGAGCCGGGGTCGTTCCCCGCGTTCCGTCTTGGCGAGGCTCTTCCGCGATTGAGAATTCGACTGCCATTTTTCAATGATTGACTGCTCCGCCGGGCAGATTCCGGCGTAGAGTGTTGGCAGAATCGTTTTTATTGTGGAGGGGCCGAATGCTCGAATCAACTTCGTCCGCCCGGATCGTGATGACCACCGTGATGAGCCCCGAAGAAGGCACGCGCCTGGGGCGCACGCTCGTGGAGGAGCGACTGGCTGCATGCGCCACACTGCTTCCGCCTGTTCACTCAATCTACCGCTGGCAGGGTAAGATCGAGTCGTCATCGGAGACCCTTCTTCTGCTCAAGACCGCGAGCGAACAATTACCCGATCTGGAAGTCCGACTGCAGGAGCTGCACAGCTACCAAACTCCTGAATTCCTGGTGCTTGGGATTGAGGCTGGGAGTCACTCTTATCTGAAATGGCTGCGCGCCAGCCTGGATGCGCCGCAAGGTACCAAAGTATAAACGAACGTCATAGCCAACAAAAGACCCTCTGGTATTCTTGTTGGAGTCTGTCTTCATGCGTTGGCTCCTCATCGTTCTTCTTGTATCGCTCGGGGCGCTGCTGGTTGCGGCCGCGGGAGCTGCCCGTCACATTTGGCGGCAGCGTACCAAGCCCGGGGTAAACACTCCGCGGCCCTGAAGCCGGCTGAGGAGCCCGGCCTGGAAGTGAAGCCCCGAGAATTGTTTCGATGAAAGATCCGGTCTTAATGCTAGAAGCAGACGGTTATCGTGTGGTCAAACAGTGTTTGCTGATGCAAGATTGAAAAAAGATTAGAGTTTCGCTGCCGAAAGGATCTCCCCCGTCGTGAGCACCAAGACCTTAGATCTCGCTGGTTCCAAGGGACCGATGGAGATTTCCATCGCCCATAGCCCCGATTCGGACGATGCATTCATGTTTTACGGCCTGGCGACCAGCAAGGTACGAGTGCCCGGCTACCGCTTCAGTCACACGCTCTGCGACATCGAGACGCTCAACCGCCGCGCCCGCGAAGAAGCCTTCTACGATGTAACGGCTATCAGCTTTCATGCCTATCCGTATTTGCAGGAGAACTACACGCTGATGAGCTGCGGGGGCAGCGTGGGCGAAGGTTATGGTCCGATGGTCGTCGCCAGCCGCATGCTCGATGTGAACGACCTCGGCCGCATCCGCGTTGCGGTTCCGGGCACGCTGACCACGGCCTATCTCGCGCTCAAAATCCTCAACCCGGAAATCAAGACGGTTACCGTCCCCTTTGACCGCATCATTCCCGAGATTCTGTCCGGCACATACGATGCCGGCCTCATCATTCACGAGGGCCAACTCACCTATTCCACCAGCGGTCTGTTCAGAGTGATTGACCTTGGCGCCTGGTGGCGCGAAACCACCGGCCTGGTGCTGCCGCTGGGCGGCAATGCGATCCGCCGCTCGCTCGGCGCCAAGGCGCACAAAGTCATCTCCAAGGTGCTCCGCGACTCGATCCGGTATGCCCTGGAGCACCGCGAGCAGGCCCTCGAATACGCCATGCAGTTTGCGCGCGACCTGGACACCACAATGGCCAGCCAGTTTGTGAGCATGTATGTGAATGAGCGCACCCTGGACTACGGCGCCGATGGCCGCGAAGCGATCCGCAAGCTGCTGGCAATGGGCCACGAGCGCGGCATCATTCCGATTGCCCCGCGAATCGACTTTGTGGATTAGCGCATTTTTAGGATGAGCTGAAGGAAGAGCTGCATCGCTGCCGCTGCACGCGATGCGCTGCTTTTTTGTCCCGGCGTGGACAGATTACCTTTAGCGCCTTGAATTGAGCCGAAGGTCATTGTGCCGGCCCAACAATCTTCGCGGGCTTTCTAAATTTTTTCTAATCTTTGCCGATGCATCCAACAAGGAGCGTTGCCGGATGCCTTCGCACACGTCTACCGCTATCCTCTTTGCGTCGCCCGACCCGGCTCTTCTTAACGCCGTCGAACCGATGCTTTTGGCCGCAGGCGCGCGGGTCGATGTGGTTCTGTCCGCTGAGGCCGCGCGCGCTTCCATCGCCAGCGGGAATCCGCCAGGCCTGCTTCTGCTCGATGCGAGTCTGCCCGGCATGCCTATCGGCCAGTTGCTTGCTGCAGCGCGGGCCCAGGGCGACGTGCCACGATTCCCTATCGTTCTGGTTGCAGACACGGTGACCCAGGAATGGGTTGATCGCCTCGCCGACGGCGCGGTTGACGATCTCATCTTGCGCTCGGCTGAACTCGCCTACTGGCAGTTGCGGATTGACCTTGTGCTGCGCGATCAGCGGATGGCGCACGAGCTCGAAACCCTTCGCGATGCGGCCGTCCGCAACGCTCAGTTTGACCGCCTTACCGGCATCTACAATCGCGAAACGATGCTCGCCATGCTCTTCCGCGAGACCGATCGCGTGCAACGGATGGGCAGCTCGCTCTGCCTGGTGCTCTTCGATATCGACGACTTTGGCCACTGGAACTCGCGGCTGGGCGTGGACGCCTGCGATGAGCTGCTTTGCCAGGTGGCGAGCCGCACCGGCGCCCTTTTGCGCAGCTACGATCTGCTGGGGCGGCCCGGCATGGACGAGTTTCTGATCGCGCTGCCCGCTTGCAGCCCCGCCAGCGCCATGATCCTGGCCGAGCGTCTTCGCGTGGATGTTTTTTCCTTGCCTGTCCGGGTGGCGGGCGAGGCCGTCCGCCTCTCCGCTTGCTTTGGTATCGCCAACAGCCGGGGCCGGTCGCCGGTGGTGGTTCTGCGCGAGGCCGAGAAGGCCCTCGAATGGGCCAAGGCCGCCGGACCGGAGTCGATCCAGTGTTTCGGATGTCCGCCAGAACCCGCTTCGTCGCCAGTGACTTTTCTATCCGCAAGTTCTGGCGACGAGTTGCTGGCGTGGTAGCGCAGTTTTGTCAGAGCCCATCGATTCGGGCCATCGCGGAGCGGGTTTGGCCGTTGCGGGGACGGCGGACGAAAAAGATTGGGAAACGCCGGCTTCGGCCTATCTGTCGCATCCAATCGTCTCGGCTGCGGGTTCCAGAAACTCCTGAAAAACCTCGTTTGAAAGGAGCCGTCCGCGCGCAGTGAGGCAAACGCGTGCACCATCGGCGACCAACAGGCCATCTTCGACTAGCGACTCAACTGCTTCCACTGACGGCGCGACCAACTCGGGGCCGAATTCCTGTCTGAGCGCCTCGACGTTAACACCGTCATTCCTGCGCAAACCGAGAAACCATGCTTCCTCGTGCTGGCGCGCCGGCGGGAGCCATACGGTTTCAGGCGTTGTTGGGCCTGCGAGATACTCCTTCAGGTCGTCGGTCGTCGTGGAGCGGAGGACTCGAGCAGGAGCTAAAGCCCCCATCGAATTTGCGCTGTTCGCGGCACGACTCAAGCCACCCCTGCGACGAAGACCTGTCGCAGGGGACCCCGGCACGTCGTGCTCTGATACAAGGGCCGCCTCGCGCGACTCGGCTGAAGCTCTCAACATCGACGACGCATCCAGGCCGACGCCCAGATACGGCCGCCGCTGCCAATAGCGGAGGTTGTGCCTCGACTCGAATCCGGGGCGAGCGAAATTCGAAATCTCGTACTGCATGAGGCCGGCTTCTTCCAGCCGCTCGATCGCCGACTCGTACATCCTGGCGATCGCATCGTCGCAGGGCACCAGATCGGCACGATAGCGCGCGCCGCGTTTGAGCACTTCGCGGCCGAGGCGCGAATCCTCGTCCACCTCAAGCATGTATACGCTGGCGTGAGGAACGCCGGCATCCACGAGCGCCTTCAACGATTCATGCCACGAGGCAAACGTCTGTACGGCCAGCCCAGCGATCAGATCCACATTCAGGTTCGCAATTCCGGCCGCGCGAAGACGTTGCAAGTCCTGCTCAACTTTCGTGCGGTTGTGCAATCGTCCACTCGCGTGCGCCTCGCTGTCGACAAACGATTGCACGCCGAGGCTCGCGCGGTTGACACCCGAGGCCACGATCGCGTCCAGGGTCGCGTCCGCAAGCTGTCCTGGCGCGCACTCCATGGTGATCTCGGCGTCGGCGTCGAGATCGAATTCCGCTCGCATCGCGGCAAAGAGCCGCTCCAGCAGGTTCGGCTCGAGGAGCGATGGCGTTCCCCCGCCCAGGTAGACCGTGTCCACGCGCCGGGGGAGCTCCACTCCCATTGCTGCTGCCCACGCCTGCGCGCTCGCGAGGTCCTCGATCAGCCGCTCCACATAAGGAAGGTGATCCGCCGCCGGATAAACGCCGGAAGCAAAGTTGCAATACGTGCACTTCGACCGGCAAAAGGGGACGGAAATGTAGATCCCAAGCGCATTGGCGCGAATGCCGGTCATAAAGAGATTGTTTCACGTGCGTCGGCCATCCACCCGCTTCGGAAAAGCCCTACCGTGTCTCATGCAATCATGAATGAAGGGAGATCCGGATTTGAAAGCCTGGCCTGTCTTTGCCATCCTAGTCATCCAAGTCCTCCTCTTTCTTGCCCATTGGTTTGTTTACTCCACCTGCATCGCGTTTTGGCCTGGAATCACCCCCACAGCGGCCGCCGATCTGCGCGTCGCAATGCTGGTTCTGGCATTCAGCTTCGTCACCGCCTCGCTACTCTCCTTCCACTTTTCTAATGTTGCCGTTCGGCTGTTCTACTGGGCCGCAGCTGTTTGGCTCGGCTTCCTCAACTTCTTTTTCTTTGCGTCGGTCTTGATTCGGCTGGCGTGGGATTCGCTGCGAATTTCTCACGTGGCGGCGAACTCCGCCGCAATCCGTTCGCCGCTGGCAGCCGCGATTTACTCAATCGCTGCGCTTACCGGAATCTATGGTCTCATCAACGCCCGCATCATTCGCGTTCGCCGCGTCGCAGTGCAAATTCCCGACCTGCCCGCGGAGTGGCACGGGCGCAAGGGCGTCTTGCTGAGCGATTTGCACCTTGGACCTATCAACGGCGTCCATTTTTGCCGGCGTCTGGTTGCGCTGGTTTCGAGTTTTCACCCCGACGTGGTTTTTCTTCCCGGCGACCTCTTCGACGGCACAAAAGGCGATCTCGACAGACTGCTCTCGCCCTTCGACGAGCTTTCGCCACCGCTGGGCACCTACTTCTCTACCGGCAACCACGAGGAATTTACTTCGGCCGCGCACTACATCGAGGCCATCAAGCGGGTGGGAATTCGTGTCCTGGCCAACGAACAGGTTGTCATTGACGGGCTGCGGATCGGCGGCGTCCTTTATCACGACTCGTCTTCGCCGCTGCACATGAAAGCCGCACTGAGCAGTATGCGCCCCAACGATCCCGACTCTGGGCGCACCCAGCCCGGAATCCTGCTGAACCATGCGCCCACGCGCCTGCCCATCGTGGAGCAGGCCGGCTTCAGCCTGCAACTCTCCGGCCACACCCACGGCGGGCAGTTCGTGCCCTACACCTGGATCACGCGCCGCATCTATGGCCGCTTCACGCGCGGCCTGCATCGTTTTGGCTCGCTCCAGGTCTACACTTCAACGGGCGCGGGAGCCTGGGGTCCTCCAATGCGCGTCGGCACGCGGCCGGAGATTGTTTTGCTCGATTTCATATAGCGGCCTTCATTCTTTTGGGAGTCATAGCGAACACATGGAGAACGATGCTTTGAAACCAGAATCCTCTGCGCCAGACCAGCCCGTTATTCGTACCAGCCTTCACGGGCTCGATCTGCTCATGAATCCGCGCCTTAACAAGGGGACCGCGTTTACCGAGGCGGAACGCGACGCTTTCGATCTGCATGGCCTGCTGCCTCCTCACATCGGAACTCTCGAAAGCCAAAGCGAGCGCCGCAAGCGCGTGCTCGACTGCCACCCCACCGCATTCGACAAATACGCTTCCATGCGCGACCTGCAGGACAACAATGAGACGCTGTTCTACTCCCTCATTGCCCAACACACCGAGGAGTTGCTGCCCGTTGTCTACACGCCGGCAGTGGGGGAGGGTTGCCAGCGCTTCTCCGAGATCTGGCGTAAGCCTCGCGGCGTGTTCCTAAGCTATCCCGACAAGGACCGCATCGGACAGATTCTTTCGAGCTCACGCTACGACGCCGTGCGCTGCATCGTGGTGAGTGACGGAGAGCGCATTCTCGGCCTCGGCGATCAAGGGACCGGCGGCATGGGCATCCCAATCGGCAAAATGGCGCTCTACACCGCGCTGGGCGGCATCCCGCCCGAGCATTGCCTGCCCGTGCTGCTCGACGTGGGCACCGACAACCAAAAGCTGCTTGGCGATCCGATTTACATCGGCTGGGAACACGAGCGTGTACGCGGGCAGGAGTACGACGACTTTGTCGAAACCTTTGTGACGGCAGTCGAGCGACGCTGGCCACACATTCTCTTGCAGTGGGAGGATTTTGCCGGCACCAACGCGGCCCGCCTCCTCGAGCGTTACCGCGACCGGCTCTGCACTTTCAACGACGACATTCAGGGAACCGCGGCTGTGACGACCGCGACATTGCTAGCAGCCGTCTACGCCACCGGCATTCCGCTTCGACAGCAGACCATCGCGATGTTCGGCACGGGATCGGCAGGCGCAGGCATTCTCGAGCTTCTCATTGCCGAAATGAAGGAACAGGGCCTGAACGACGAACAGGCACGCAAACGCATTTACGCCTTTAACCATTTAGGCCTGCTCGTCGAGGGCTGCCAGGGCGTAAAGCCCGGGCAGGAGGCATTCCTGCGCAAGCGCGAGGACGTTGCCCCGTGGAAGCTCTCGGCATCAGATTCCGGCGCAATCTCGCTGCTCGATGTGGTGCGCAATGTAGGCATCACGGTGCTGGCCGGCGTGAGCGCGCAAGCGGGAGCGTTTACTGAGGAGATTGTGCGCGAGATGGCGCGCCACACTGCGCATCCGGTGATTTTTCCGCTGTCGAATCCGACATCGCAAGCAGAGGCAACGCCCGCCGATTTGCTCCGATGGACGGATGGCCGCGCGCTGGTGGGCACGGGCAGCCCATTTGCGCCGGTTGAAGTGAACGGAGAGCTCGTCCGTATCGCGCAGGTCAACAACTCCTACATCTTTCCCGGCCTGGCTCTGGGCATCCTCGTGTCGCGCGCCACGCGGGTCACCGACGGCATGATTATGGCCGCCGCCAAAGCGCTGGCATCGCTGTCGCCGGCGCACGCTGACAAGAACGCTCCGTTATTGCCGCCCATCGCCGATGCCCGCAGGACAAGCGCGGCAGTCGCCGAAGCAGTCTTTCTGCAAGCAATTGCGGATGGCGTTGCCGAACCGGCGGATGAAGACGCTATCGCGGCAGATTTGCGTGCGTATATGTGGGAGCCCGTGTACCAGAACTACGAACGCATCAATAGTGCGAAATGAGGAGTGCGAGCTGAGGATTGCTAATGGCCGGCTGGCACTTCCTCCAGCAGCCGCTTCCACGTCTTCTGGTTTTTGCGGAAGCTCTTCTTCAGATCTTCGAGCGTCCGCTCGAAGTCCGAATTGGTGCGCAGGTTGTTCCACGCCGGATTCTTCTGGAACCAGGGATAGTTCTCATTGCCGAGATAGATGGCACGCCGCAGCCAGTGTAGGGCTTCGCTGGAGTCGCCGTCGACGGCGAAGTAGGTGGCCAGGCGGTACGCCATTTCGCTGTCGGCTTCAGCAGCAGCCAGCGTGTCGTCCTTGAGCAGTGCGGCGCCGCGATCCCGCGCGCCTGCCTGCACATAGCAGATGGCCAGCGTGGGCACGGCAATGCGCAGTGAAGCATCGTCGGCGATCACGGCCTCCAGAGTCTCAATTGCTTTATCAAGATTTCCCAGGCGCATCTGCTGATAGCCCGACGAAGTGCGCAGCAGCGGATGGCGCGGCTCCAGTGCCAGGCCTTTCTCCAGTTCGTCGCCGGCCAGCTCGATCTGGTTCTGGTAGTGGTACACGCGGGCGCGATGGTTGTAGAGAATGGCCGCGTTGGCCGGATTCAGTTTGAGCGCGCGGCTGAATTCACTCAGCGCCTCGTCGTACATGCCGTCGCCGCGCAGCGCCAGGCCGGCAACCATGTGCACGTTCCAGTCATTCGCAGCGCCGGCGAGCAAGTTGGCAATACCGTGCCGCGCCGACTCTTTTTCGCCGCGCGACAGCAACATATAGATGCGGTAAAGATTCGTTTCACTGGACGCCGGATCGAGCTTCAGCGCCTCTTCGAAGGCGCGCCGCGCGCGCATCACGTGGATCTGACCGCCGAAACCGTGCCGCGCATACTGCAACTCGGCGATGCCCAACCCGCTCCATCCCGCGGCGAATCCGGAGTCGGCCTCGGTGACGCGGGTAAACAACGCGTGCGCTCGATCCAGATCGGCGCGCGAACCGGTGCGCACCATGAACGAGCTCAAGAGCGCCCGCGCCTGTAAATATCTTTCGCTGACGGGTCCGGGCAGCGATCCGTCACGCGCCGCACTGCGCGTCGTGTCTGTACTTTGCCCGGTGCGCGACGCTTCGATTCCTTCCGCGGCCCCCATTCCCTGCAGGGTTGCGAACACTTCGTTTGAGATTTCCGACTGTACCGCGATCAGATCCAGTGACGCGACGCGAATCGATCCGCCGGTGCGCACGCTCTGTGAAGCCACGTCGAGTAATTGCCAGTTCAAGTCGAATCCGCTTTCTGAGCGCACAAAGTTCCCGGCCAGGACAAACTTCACCAGCAGCTTCTGCCCCACAGCCAGCGGGTCCATCTGCGCCCAGGGCCGCGCGCCGGCCAGCGGCATCAGCGTGCTCGATGGCCGCACTACCAGCGACGGAATCCGCGCCAGCCGGGCCGCAATCGCATCGGCAAGAGCATAGCCGTAAAGCGGCGCCGCCTCCGACTCACCCAGGTTGGCGAAGGGCAACACCACCAGCGAATTCTGCGCCTTCTGTTCGCCAACCGATTCGCGAAACCGCTCGGCCAGCATGGAAAGCAAACCTGTCGTACGCTTCTCTGCCTCAGCGCCCGTCACCGGCAGGTTAGCAACCGCGTCGCCGGGAATGATCCCCGTCTCGATGCGCAGCGCCTTCATGATGGTCTTCAGTCCCTCGCGCACGTCGGCTGCCGATGCCGTGCGTGCGCCCGGATTTTTCTCGAGACAAGCGGCAATCACGCTCTTGAGCTCCGGAGAAATCTCCTGAACGGTCGCGCTCAGGTCTTCCGGTTCGAGAAACTGAATGGCTCGAATGGCCTGAGAGTCCTCGGCGTCAGGACGAGCGAAAGGGTGGCGTCCGCTCGCCAGTTCGTAGAGAATCACGCCCAGCGCCCACACGTCTGACTGCATGCTCGAGTGCCCGGTGACAAACTGCTCGGGTGCCATGTAACGGATGGTCCCGCCACGCGCCGTGAACGTTGACGCGACGGATTTGTCTTTAGCCAGCGCCGGCGTCGCCGGGTCGAAGCGCGCATCTTCGGGAGTGAGCCGCCGTGCCAGCCCGAAATCCAGAATCTTGACCAGGCCTCCGTCGGTCAACATCACGTTTTGCGGCTTCAGATCGCGATGAAAAATTCCCAGAGCATGCGCCGCCTGCAATCCGTCGGCAATCTGGATTCCCACCGAGAGCACAAGCTGCAGGTTGGCCGGCCCGGCCGCGATCAACTCGTCCAGCGGCTGGCCGGGCACAAACTGCATGGCGATGTAAGCCTCCTCGCCGCTCTCACCCACTTCGTAAATCGCGCACACATTAGGATGTTCGATGGCCGAAG
>Ga0224557_1003575_pt1 | contig 12021 bp, 7 predicted proteins | sample 714S31014metaG_FD_180677 | JGI IMG/M metagenome (GOLD analysis project Ga0224557, IMG submission 180677) | Peat soil microbial communities from Stordalen Mire, Sweden - 717 S3 10-14 | ecosystem: Environmental > Terrestrial > Soil > Wetlands > Peat | place: Sweden: Norrbotten County, Stordalen... | reverse complement strand
GCTTCGCTCCGCGCTTCCTCCCCACACTCGGTCGCCCTCGTGCAGTTGCGCTTCACTTCACTCGCTGTGACCAGCTTGTGACGGGACTTGCACCCGTAAGAGTGCGCCCATGCTGGGCGCACAAACGCAGAACGGCCACCCTTTCGGGTGGCCGTTCTGCGTACTGATCACTGATCACTGACCACTATTCCTACCGCTCTCCCTTGCGCCAGTTCACCAGATCGCCGAGTGTGGTTGTCGAGCTGGAGACGGGCGCCTTGTGCGCGGTCTCCTTGTAGCGCTCGACCGTAGTCCGGCTGGCTTCATGGCCCGAGATGGCGCGCAGGCTGAGGCCGACCTTCTTCTCTTCCACATTGATTTTGATGATCTTGAAGTCGTGCTCCAGGCCCTGTTCGAGCTTGGAGTGGTCGCCGCCTTCGCCGGCTTCGGAGATGTGGCACAAGCCCTCGACGCCCTCGGCAATTTCGACGAATGCGCCGAATTGCGCGGTGCGCAGAACCTTGCCGTGCACCACGTCGCCCACGCGGTGAGTGGCAAAGAAGCTCTCCCATACATCGGGCTGCAACTGCTTGATGCCCAGCGAGAGGCGGCGGTTCTGCGGCTCCACGCCGAGAACCACGGCCTTCACCTTTTCGCCCTTCTTGATCACTTCCGAGGGATGCTTGACGCGCTTGGTCCAGCTCAGGTTCGAGATGTGAACCAGGCCGTCGATGCCGTCCTCGATCTCAACGAAGGCGCCGAAGTCGGTGAGGTTGCGCACCCGGCCCTCGACGATGGTTCCCTGGGGATACTTGTCGGTCAGGTTCTCCCACGGGTTATCCAGGAGCTGCTTCATGCCCAGGGAGATGCGGCGGTCGGCCGGGTTCACGCTCAGCACCAGGGTATCCACTTCGTCGCCCGGCTTCACGAGCTTTGAGGGATGCTTGAGGCGCTTCGACCAGGTCATCTCGGAAAGATGAACCAGCCCCTCGATGCCCTGCTCCAGCTCCACGAACGCGCCGTAGTCAGTCACAGACAGAACGCGGCCGTGCACCTTGGCGCCTACCGGGTAACGCTCCGTGGCATCGAGCCACGGGTCGGGCGTCAACTGCTTGAAGCCCAGCGAAACCCGCTGCTTTTCCTTGTCGAACTTGAGCACCTTGACCTGGATTTCGTCGGCCACGTTGACCAGGTCGCGGGGATGCGTGAGCCGGCCCCAGCTCATATCGGTGATATGCAGCAGGCCGTCAATGCCGCCCAGGTCAACAAACGCGCCGTAGTCGGTCAGGTTCTTCACAGTGCCGGTGAGCACGGTGCCTTCGGCGAGGTGCTCCATGATGGCCGAGCGCTTGGAGTTCTGCTCTTCCTCGAGGAGCTCCTTGCGGCTGATCACCACGTTACCGCGCTTCTTGTTGAGCTTGATGACGCGGACTTCGATCTCCTGGCCGAGATACGTGTCCAGGTTGCGCACCGGGCGGATCTCCAGTTGCGAGCCGGGCAAAAATGCCTTCATCCCGATGTCGACGGTGAGGCCGCCCTTGACGCGGCTGACCACGATGCCCTTGATGGGCGTCTTGTCGTTGGCGGCCTTCTCAATGCTGTCCCATGCGCGCAGGCGCTGGGCCCGCTCGTAGTTGACCAGGTAGCCGCCTTCGGGCTCCTCGCGCTCGATCACCACTTCGATGTCGTCGCCGGACTGGAACTTCACTTGGCCGGTGTGGTCGGTCACCTGCTCCAGGGGCAGAAGCCCCTCGGACTTGAGGCCGACATCGACCACCAGAAACTTTTCTCTTTGTTCCACCACCTTGCCGGAGACAATCTTGTCGCCGTAGGCCTCGACGGCGGCCGCTTCGGCGGCCTGTTCGCGCTCAAAGGCGGCCAGGGCGGAGGAGAAATCGTCGCCCGGCTCGGGCGGCGGCGCTCCCGCATGGGCGGGGGTGGGAACTTCGGGTGTTTCAGCAGACGGCGTCGCGGAAGCTGCTTCGAACTCCGCTTCCACGGCGGTCTGGGTTAGGGCATCGGCGTCCAGTAGGGTGACTTCTTGAATTGCGGAAGACTCAGGGTTGGACGTGGATTCAGGCGACGGCTGGTCGATTCTCGCTGGATGTTCCAGCTCCGCCGCAGGTTCTAAGACAGGGGTTTCCAATGTGGTGTTCAGGGTTGTGCTCTCGGTTTCAGGATTGAGGACGTTTGCCATTACAGCCAGCTCCGGACAGCGTGCTTCAGCGGCGGGCACGGGCCTGCCGCAGAGTGGCTCCCCGCGCAATGCGGCGTTGCGGTCGCCCCTGGACCCATGCCGCTTGCCCTCGCGCCTTGCGGCGCGCCGGTTGGTCTCCCACAGGAAAAGCCGTCCCCGTACAGTTGCCTTGGGAACTCGAGACTCGCCTGGTTTCCTTGGGAAACCCCGGCAGGCAACGGCTAGCCGGGAAGGCGGCCGCGACTCACTGCTGGAATCCGCACAGGAAGCTACGTCTACCAGTGTAGCAATCTCCGCAATTCAGCGTCAATTGAGCGTGTTCCAGCCCGCGGAGCGCAGGTCAACTTGGCGGTGCGCGGCGCGTGTCCTTGCGGGACGGAAAACTCCGCGCCGGCCGTTCCGTTTGCCGTCCCCGGGCTCAGACGAGCCTGGCCTCGACGGTGATCTCGGTGTTGTTGGCAAAGAGCTTCGAGACCGGGCATCCGACCTTGGCGTCGGCCGCGGCCTGCTGGAAGACATCTTTGCTAGCGCCCGGCACATTGGCCGTTGTGGAGAGAGCGATGCGCGTGATGGCGAAGCCCTCATCCACTTTGGCCAGGGTGACGGCGGCATGGGTCTTGATGCTGTAAGGCGTGAGTCCGGCGGCGCCCAGCAGCGCGCTAAGCGCCATCGAGTAGCAGCCGGCATGCGCCGCGGCGATGAGTTCCTCGGGGGTGGTGCCGGTTTCGGCGCCCTCAAACCGCGCGGCGAACGAGTAATTGGCGTCGTGGAGCGCGCCGGTAGCCGTCGAGATTGTGCCTTTGCCCCCGCGCACTGAACCGTTCCAAACCGCAGTTGCCTTGTTTGGCATAGCCTCTCCTTGCGGATTCAAGAATCCAATGATGATTGCGATGGATCGCCGGGAGCACCGTTCGAGGGGAAGCCCGCAGGAACCCAGTAGCGGAGCCATCGTACGCCGCCCTAACTCCAGGCGGAAGTGGCCCTGTTTCTATGCTAAGGCATTTCTCCTTCCGATGTAGCCCTCGCATCGATGTGCGAGGTTACCCCTTTCTTCGGGAAAATGCAACTTGAAGGGCGGGTTTTCGGTATACAGCGGGCGGAGAAATATTTTAATCTGTCGGGCATGTACCGGGAACGGCCGCGCGCCCTCGATTCCGAATTCTCCGCCGATTCCGCGGCTGCAGGAATCGCCCCAGACGGTGTGCCGGGCGCGGGCGAAGAGGCGCCGCCCGCCGAGGCCCGCGGCGATGCCGGTGCCGATGCCGGTGTCGATCACCACTGCCAGATCTGCCCCAACTGCGGGCATCGGCTCACCGGCCACCGTTGCAAGCTGGTGTGCGCGCACTGCGGCTACTACATGAGCTGCGCGGACTACTACTAGAGATCCGGCGAATTAGCAGTGGCTCAGTTTCCCACCCTTTTCCGCAACAAACGCGGAAAAGGATGGGGCACGGTGGAAGTATTTTGTTGCCGGATCAATAAAGCCCCGCTGTTTATGCGCCTTTCATGGCCCAGCTATTGACGGCTGCATAAATAATGTCCTGAAAAGCGCGCCGGAGGCGCAGCGTTTGTTAGCCCCGCGCTTTAGCGTGGGGAAAGCGAATTCCACAGATTGACTCCGGAGTCCCGTAGGGACGGTACAAGGAAATTTCTTTTGCAGGAATCAATAAAGCCGTGCCCTTGTTACAAAGCCTCGTCGTGATCGTCACGACTAAATTCGTGCCCTTTCGCGAGAACTTCAATCTGACCCGCGACTCACTCTTGTGAATACCGGTCCCGCCCGGTTATGATGGGTCATCCCCGAAGCAGGCGATCTCGAAGATTCCCTGCTCCAACAGCGCATCGCATTCCCACTTCTTTTGATTTCCATTGGCAGTCCGGGCCAAATCTACTTCCCTGCGAGTTTGCAGTATGCCTACAACCCTCCTCAGCGTCGAATCGAAATCGTCTCTGCGCAGCAGGTTGCGCAAATGGTTTGTGCCCGCGCTGGCGGGCCTGTTCGTCGTCTTCGCGGCCGAGCTCTATCTCTCCGCCCGGCTGGAGTCCGAGACCTTCGACGAGCCCGCGCATCTGTATGCGGGCTATGGTTACTGGCTGCACTCCGATTTCGGCATCAACCCCGAACATCCGCCGCTGGTGAAGCTGGTGGCTGCGCTTCCGCTGTTTCGAGACAAACCTCACTATCCCGATCCGGTCAACATCTTCTTCCGGTTCCAGTCCGCAATGGGCGGCATGACGATGATGAGCGCGCCCGGCGCGCAGACGATCCTTGCCCACGCCCGATTCGCGGTGAGCATCTTTGCCTTTGCTCTTGGGCTTCTTGTCGTGCTGGCGGCGCGGGAGATGTTCGGCGACGCGGCCGCACTCGTCGCGCTGACGCTCTTCGTCTTCGATCCCCTGATCCTGGCCCACGGTCCGCTCATCGGAACGGATATGGGCGCCACCTTTTGCATCTTCGCGGCGGTCTACGCTTTCTATCGCTTTTTCAAACGGCCCTCGTATTGGCGTCTCGGCGTCTGCTGCCTCGCCGCCGGCCTGGCTCTGGCCGCGAAGCACTCCGCCATCCTGCTCTTCCCCATCCTGGCGATGTTAATCGTGGGCGAACTGCTGTTTGTGCACGACCACGAATCCACATCGAAGCCCGCGATGCCTCCGGTGCGCGAGTGGCTCAAGGGCGCAGGAGTGTTTGCAACCATCCTGGTGGCCGCCATCGCGATCCTGTGGGCCTTTTACGGTTTTCGCTACGCCGCGCGGCCGGCGGGCGAGCAAATCACTCCGCCCACCGATGCCTACATCCAGGAGCTTCATTATCCGGTGGAACAAGCCGTCATCGGGTTCGCGGCGCGGCATCGTCTGCTGCCGGAGTCGTACCTGTTCGGCTTTACCGACGTAACCATGCTGAACCGCGAGGGCCGCCCCATGTTTCTTTTGGGCAAGCGGTATGCGGAGGGCAAGTGGTTTTACTTCCCCGCGGCCTTTCTCATCAAGTCAACCATCGGATTTCTTCTCCTGCTCGCGCTTCTTCCCTTTGCCCGCGCTTTGCGGCAGATTTCATTCCGCCGCGAGGCAGTCTTCCTCATTCTGCCGCCGCTGATCTTCTTCGCCGCGGCATTGACCTCGAAGCTCAATATCGGCATCCGGCATATTCTGCCCGCCATGCCTTTCCTGATCCTGCTTGCCGCGGCCGGAGCGGTGGCATTGGCGCGCCAGTCCCGCGCGTGGGCCTGGGCGGTGGGCGTCCTGGTGGCGCTGCATGTGGCGTCATCTCTCCATGCCTATCCGAATTATCTGCCCTACTCGAACGAGGCCTTTGGCGGGCCTTCTCGCACCTATCGCTTGCTGGAAGATTCGAACGTGGGGTGGGGCGGAGGCCTGAAAGCGCTGCACTCCGAACTGGCCGCGCGCAACATCAGCCAATGCTGGTTCGCCTACTCCGCGCTGCCCAACCCGGCTGATTTCCAGATTCCGTGCAAACGCCTTCCCACCTTCTTTTCCTCGGTCTCGGATCGGGGGCAGCAACAGCCGGTTCCAGTGCATATCGACGGGCCGCTGTTCATGAGTTCGGAAGAGTTGGATGGGTCCTACTGGGGGCCCGGTGCGATGGATCCCTATCAAATCTCTCAGGGCTTGAAACCTTCGCGGGTGATCGCGGGCGAGATCCTCGAGTTCGACGGCAGCTTCGATCTCCCCAAGGTCTCCGCCATCAGCAATTGGGTGGTCGCGGTGGGGCTTATGCGCCAGGGCAAGTTGGATCAGGCAATTCCTTACGCACAGCAGGCGGCGGAACTCGATCCGTCCTCGATCCAAGCGCGTGAGGTGCTCTCGACTGCCTACGCGGCAAAGCACCGGAACGACGATGCCGAGCGCGAATACCAGGCGGCGCTTAAGGAGTATGAGTCGCTCAGCGCGGAGCAGAAGAAGTATATTTTCGCTCCGCCGGCGGACCCGCTGGCCACGCATTGAGATTTGAGTACGAAACTTCGTACGGGGACAAACCATGCAGGTTCAAAGTCAAGTGCAAGAGCACATCGACACCATCGCCAAACATGAGCAGGAGTTTCTGGCGCGAAGATCGCCGGCGGAAAGACTGGGAGATATAACGGCTTCCATCGTCGGCAATCTCGGATATGTAGCCGCTCATATCTTGCTCTTCGTTTTCTGGATTCTCGTAAACACCTTGCATCTGCCGCGCATTCCGCATTTTGATCCCATGCCCTTTTCGCTTCTCGGAACCGTTGTTGCCATGGAGGCTATCCTTCTGGCCAGCCTCATCCTCATGAGGCAATCGCGACTGGCCCGCCGTGCCGATGAACGGGAACATCTCGTGCTGCAAATCCTTCTCCTCACGGAAAAAGAGGTGACGGCGGTGATCAACATGAACCAGCAAATTGCGCATAAGGTGGGATTATCGGATATGGAAAACAGCCAGGAGATCGAACAACTCAGCCAGAATACTTCGATCGATGAAGTCGCTCAGGACATACAACGAAGCCTGTCCGAAGATCCGCAATAGGCGTAATTGCCGGGCGGATCGCCGGCAACCAGGAAGCAGCTCCAAGACGGGGTCGCATCCGGACAGCCGATAATACGCCGGCAAAGATTTTCGAATGACATTCTCGCTATGACACCGCGCTTCTATTCCCCAGTTCGAAAGCCACCGGCACGCGACGATCAGCAATATCCGGAGAAGGGTTGCCGGGGTCTGTTCCCTGCAAGGTTCTCAGAATTTGAAGTAAGCGCCGATCATCGGTTCCGCCGTGTGCGAGAACGTGCTGGCGGATGAAAACACTTTCGTCACGTTGGGTGCGGAGTAGAGATTGCCGCGGTACTGGAGCCGCAGGCCAATGTGCGGCAGCAATCCCCAGTCCAGGCCTGCGCCATACACAAAGACTGCTTTGGCGGAGGTCTGGGTAGGGCTAGAGCTGGTGGTCGTAACCGTCGAACCGGCGGCGCACTGCGGACAGCACTGCAGGCCTTCACAAGGCGACGTGGTTGTCACCGTCGCCTGCCCGTTAGCCGGTACGTCGAGCAGGAGACCCACGCCGAGCACGGCGAACGGACGCAAGTTGGCGAAGTGCAGCGACGGAATCCAGTCGCCGGTGATCTCGTGCGCGTTCGTGCTCACGGATTCCGTCGAGATGCTGCAACCGAACGCGGGACACCCGCCTGGATGGCTTGTGTAGGTCTGGTTCGCCCGATTGAACGAGTACGTGCCCTCGAAGCCGAGGACGGGGTTTGCGATGTGACGCAGTTCGATGATTCCGCCGGCTTGGTTGGCGGGGCTCTGCTGCGTGCCGTTGCCGGTGATTGTGCCGCTGAAGGCTCCGTAGAGACCCCCGCCGAGATCAGTCTGCGCCGCAGCCGCTACGGAGGCCACAGTGGCGAAGAAGAACCATAAAGCCAAGCTCAATAATGAGGAATGAAGCCGCATGACATCCTCCTTTATCTCAATCAGGAATACTCTATTTAGACTCGTAAACAATGCCATGGTTTACTTTTCTCGCCGGTGGCTGACATTGGGGCCGCCATTCATGGCCGTGCTCTCCTCATAGTGATCCGCGCCAGCATTGCCGGAGTCGCCCCTTTGTTGTGTCTTTGTAACCTTCCTCTGCAAGGAACCAAGCCACCCCGGATTATCCGCGGTCAGGCGTTCCGGGCGAATCACCGCCTATCAGGAAATCACCCTTTGGTCAACGTTGCAACGGTTTTGCGGCCAGCGTCGTGCAGCCATGCCTTAAAAGACGATCTTGCCCGCAAATTGCAGCTCGCGGGCGGGAAGCGCCGAGTTGACCACGCCAAAGGTACCGCCGAGAAGCGTGTTGGGATCGCCGAAATTGGTCTCGTTGGTCAGGTTGAAGGCCTCGGCGCGGAGCTGGAGGCGGGCCCTTTCGGTGAGGGGAAAGTCCTTGGTCAGGCCCATGTCGAGCTCCCAGAAGCCGAAACCGCGCACGGCGTCGCGGGGCGAGTTGCCAAATGGCGCATTGGCCGGCGGCGTGGTGTAGGCCGGCGCAGTGGGGCTGTTGTTGAGGAATGGAATACCGCCAAGAGCGCTGCTGTAGGCCCAGTCCGAGTTCTTGATAGCTGCGCCCGTCAGGTTGGGACGGTAGGCGTTGCGGCCGTTGATAGTGATCAGCCCCGAGACCTGGTTGTTCGAGTTGGAGTCGGGACTATAGGCCATGGTGAGCGGGTCGCCGCTGCGGACCTGGAAGATGCCGGTCGTCTGCCAGCCGCCCACAATCTGGTTCAGGACGCTGCTGGCGTTGGGCAGCAGCCATTGTCCTTTGCCCACGGGCAGCGACCAGACCAGCGAGGTCGAGTTGACGAAGGGATGGTTGTAGGCGGAGAGGCTGCGGTCGGCCTGCCAATCGTAGATGTTCTGCACGGAAGGAATCCCGTTGGCGCAGTTCGAGCAATTGCCTCCGCCGTCGAGCGATTGGGCGGCAATGTCGATGGCCTTCGACCAGGTGAAGGATTCGAGCACGTAGAGCCCCTCGGAGAAGCGCTTCTCCGCTTTGGCCTGCAGACCGTTGTAGTCGGAGGTGCCCCAGGGCAAGGTGCCGATGATGGAGCCGAAGCCGGGGTACTGGTAGATGCGGGAATCGAGCGATGCCGTGCCGCCGGCCGTGGCTTGCGGCGCGGCCTGGTTGATGTCGTTGAAGAAGACTTCGTTGATTCCGCTGTTGCCTACGTAGGCCAGATCGAGCAGCCAGTTGTGACCGAGGTCGCGCTGCACGCTGAAGAACCAGCTCCGCACCTGGGTGTCGGGAGAGTTCTTGGGCATATATTGGAGGGCCGTGTTTTGCGGGTTGTAGCTTGCGTTGGAAGAGTCGAGCAACGAGCCGACAAAGGCGGTGGTGAATCCGCTCTGCGTGTTGGAGTAGGTCGGGAGGCTGGGATAGACATACTCGAGCGAGGTCACGCCGAAGGGCGCATTCAGGGTGAGGTAGCTGGAGCCGACGCGGTTCCAGTGTGAATAGCTGATGCCGTAGCCGCCGCGCAGCACGGTTTTTTCGCCGAGAAGGTACGCTGCGCCCACACGCGGGCCGAAGTCCGCCTTGTTGGGATTGACCGTATAGCGGTTGCCGGAGCTGGCCAGGATCATGGTCCCAGGGTCGCTGGGATTGAAGTTGGAGAGGTGGTTGTTGGCCTCGTAGATCGGCGTGTAGTACTCGTAGCGCAGACCCAGGTTCAAGGTCAGACGCCGGTTCACCTTCCAGTCGTCCTGCAGATAGCCGGACCACCCCCAGTCGCGGATATTGGCAACGGGGGCGTTGGAGAGACCGGCAGCCCAACGGTAGCCGAGCAGAAAGTCGGCGTAGTCGAACATCTTTGCCGTCTCGCCGGTCTGGGCTCCGTATAAGGGTGCGCCGTAAGCGGCATAACATTCGTGGTAATAGCAATAGCCGCTGATCTGCGCGGCATAGACATCGCCCCCCATTACGGGATGCAGGTCCTGCTGTGCGACGTGCAGCATCTGGTACTCGACGCCGGCCTTGAGGGTGTGGCTGCGCAAGAGGCGCGTGTAGTTGGCCTTGGGATTCCAGACGGTGGGGTTCTGATACTGCGGACTGGTCCACAAACGGCCCAGGCTCGTGAAGCCGCCGTCGGAGAAGTCCTCATACGTAATGCCGCCGGTGTACTGCGGGTCGGTGGGCAGGCCGGCCCAGTTGGATCCGAACTGCGCCGCCATGCTGGGACCGCCGGCCAGCGGCGGAGTTTTGCCCGCCTGCATGCGCGAGAAGCCGAAGCGGGCTTCGAGCACCGAGACCGGGCTGATGGTCCAGGTGGCCCCGCCCACGAGCTGAATCACCGGGGCGTAGATATGGCCGTCACCACCCAGGCCGGCCGTGCCCTGGATGGTTCCGGGATCGTAGGCGTTGAACCGCGCCTGGGAGTAGCGGGCAAACAGGCGTAGGGTTTTGCTGGCGTCGTAGTCCACCTTCACGTCGCCCTTGTCGCGGTCGAAGGTGTTGGGGTGCAGGATGATGTAGTTGTTGTTCGAGTTGTCGTTAGTGGGGTAGGGCAGCATGGTCTGCAATATCTGCGCGGCGTAGGGGATGACGGCAGCCGCGGGAATGTGGCCGTTGAGGTACTGCGTGCCGCCCAACTGCGCCTGCGTGGGGAAGCCCGGGATGGGGATGGTTTCGCCCAGGCCGCCGCCAAAATATGCCGCATTGTTGCACGGGTTATGGCCCACGTTGTAGTTACACGGGTTATCGACCGGCAAAGTGCCGGTGGCTTGCGTGTTCTGATCGACCTTGTCGTCGATCAGGTAATAGCCCTGAGCCGCGCCGTTATTGCACTGGTTCTCAGAGTCGCCGGTGAAACCGCGCTCGGCGCAGGTGGGCAAGGTCGCCGAGTCGGTGAAAGAACTTGTCTGCCGGAAGCCTTCGTAATCTAAAAAGTAAAAGAGCTTGTCTTTCTTGAGCGGGCCGCCCAGGTCGCCGCCGAACTGATTTTGGTGCAGCGCCGGCTTGCCGCCGAAGTCCGGCTTGAAAAACCCGGCAGCATCGAAATCGGTGTTGCGGATGAACTCCCACACGCCGCCATGCAGCTCGTTGGTGCCGTACTTGGTGACCACGTTGATGGTGGCGCCGCCGGCGCGGCCGTACTCCGCGCTCATGTTGTTGGTGACCACCTGAAATTCGGCGACCGCGTCGGGCGACAACTGCACCACCTCGTTGCTGAAGCCCTGGTTCGAGGTGCCGTAGAAGTTGTTGTCCAGGCCGTCGAGCAAATAGTTGCTGTAGACGCTGCGCAGGCCGTTGACATTGAACGCGCCCTCGCGCTGGCCGTAGCCTGTGCCGAGTTCGCTGGGGCTGGGAACCACGCCGGTGGTCAACGTCACCAACTGCGAGTACTCGCGGCCGTTCAGAGGCAGCGCGGCAATCTCCTGGGTGGCCACCTCCTGGCCGTGTTCGCTGGAGTCGGTCTCAAGCTGCGCCGCTTCCGCCGTAGCCGTGACCGAGGTGCTGGCCGCCGCCACCTTCAGTTGCACATCCACGCGCTGGCGTGCGCCCACTTCCAGCTCGAAGGTCGCCGCGGCGGAGGCGAATCCCCGCGCCGTTACCTCAAGCCGGTAATGCCCGATGGGAACGCCAACGAAGCGGTACTGGCCCTGTTCGTCGGTCGCGGCGGTCTGCTCCACCCCTGTCGCCGTGTTGCGCAGGACGACGTTGGCGCGCGCAACCAGCGCCCCGCTGGGGTCGGTCACGGTTCCAAGCGCGGTTGCGGCATCGAATTGCGCCCTGGCGCTCGATGCCAGCACCACCAGAAACAAGCAGATCGCGAAGCGACGCATCACGGCTTCTCCTCAAATCGAATTCATGGCCTCCTCGTCGCAAGCGCAACCCGGTGGCTGCACTGGATGTCACCGCTGGTGAGCGATTTGGGGAGAACGTCGTCTTGGCGAAGACATGCGATGGGAGGAATCTTATTCCTGCCAACAATCTAGGTCGCGCTCGTGAATTGTCAACAGAATTCATGTGAAAGTGCGGTTTAAATGCGAGGAATTGTGATTTAAATCACTGATGGGACGTCTTTTGGCAGGCGGCGGAAAAACCCGTGTTGAGGGGCACGAAAGGGCACGACCTCAGTCGTGCCGTAACCGTCGCAAAATGTGCAAGGGCTTTACAGGCTGCTGAAGAACTCGCCCGGCGCGGAGTTTTGTAACAGGGCACGAGTTTACTCGTGCCGCAAACGCCGCAAAATGAAGGACGGGCTTTATTGACGGCTGCATAAGTAATGTCCTGATAAGCGCGCCGGAGGCGCAGCGTTTGTTAGCCCCGCGCTTTAGCGTGGGGAAAGCGAATTCCAAAGATTGACTCCGGAGTCCCGTAGGGACG
>Ga0224557_1003574_pt1 | contig 12022 bp, 2 predicted proteins | sample 714S31014metaG_FD_180677 | JGI IMG/M metagenome (GOLD analysis project Ga0224557, IMG submission 180677) | Peat soil microbial communities from Stordalen Mire, Sweden - 717 S3 10-14 | ecosystem: Environmental > Terrestrial > Soil > Wetlands > Peat | place: Sweden: Norrbotten County, Stordalen... | reverse complement strand
TCCCACCCGCTTAACAGGCCGGTCTTCGATGAAAAGAAAAAACGCGTGGTATCCGGATACGGAATTCTCCAGCCGCGCGTCGAGGCGGGATATCCGGGCGAAACACCATCCGCGTTTGTGAAGCTTTTTGGAGGGGAAACGGGCATTGACCCTTATACCCGGGCGGTATCGGACGTTTATCAGGACCTTTTTAATGAGGGGTCGTACATAGGCAAGGGGCTTTATTCGGTTGACGCTTTTGAGCTCTGTCTGAAGGGGCGCATGCCCGAAAACCTGATTTTAAGCCATGATATGCTCGAGGGGTGTTACGCCCGCTCCGGGCTCGTGACCGATGTGCAGTTGTATGAAAAATTTCCGTCGGCGTATTTAAAGGAAGTCAGCCGCAGGCGCCGCTGGATACGAGGCGACTGGCAGGTGTCGGCATGGATGTTCCCGAAGGTCCCGGGGCCGGGGAACAAAAAAAATGCGAATCCGGTTTCAATACTTTCCAGGTGGAAAATACTGGATAATTTAAGGCGGTCGCTGGTCCCGGTCTCCGTGGTGTTCCTGATTGTTTCCGGATGGCTGGTTTTAAAAAATACCGCGGCCTGGACCGCGGCTGTAATAATCCTGGCGGGTTTGCCGATTCCTTTTATTACCATGGCCTCCATGCTCAGAAAACCGGCTGGCGTTGGAGGTATGGCGCACTTAACCTCTGTTTTTTACGCGCTTGTCAAAAACGCGGCGCAGTTTTTTATATCATTGTCATTTATAATATATGAGGCCTATTTTTCCACGGGGGCGGCCGCTACCACCTTCTGGCGAAAGCATATCACGCGGCACAGGCTGCTGCAGTGGACCACATCATGGGAATCAGAACTGCGGGCCAAAAAGAATCCCGTACAGTTTTACCAGCGTATGTATATCGGGCCGCTTATTGTCGCTGCTGTCATAGCCGCCGGCAGGGCCGCGTATGACCCGTTCTCGCTCTTATTGATGGCTATGTGGATCTTCTCGCCGGTTGCGGCCTATTTTATCAGCCTTCTGTCCGTGTCAAAAAGGACGGTGCTCTCGGGACAGGAGGCGGCTTTTCTCAGAAGACAGGCGCGCAGGACTTGGAATTTTTTTGAGACTTTTGTGACGGCGCATGACAACTGGCTTCCGCCGGACAATTTTCAGGAGGACCCGGCCTCGGGGGCGGCACACAGGACATCCCCGACTAATATGGGGCTATCCCTGCTTTCCAGCCTTGCGGCATTTGATTTCGGATATATATCGGCGGGTTTGCTGCTGAACCGTTCGCAGAAATCCATAAATGTAATGAACACCATGGCCAGGTACAAGGGCCATTTTTTCAACTGGTACGATACAAAAACATTAAAGCCCCTTGAGCCGCAGTATGTTTCGTCGGTTGACAGCGGCAACCTGTGCGGGCACCTTCTGGTTCTGCGCTCGGGGTTGTTTGAACTTAAGGAGACAAAGATAGTGTCATCAAGGATATTCGACGGCCTTTCCGACACTCTGGAAATTCTTGATGAGAGCTTGATGTCGGAACAGCATGGTAACGCGGAAAATCCCGGGCCTGACGCGCGCAAACCCGCGGAATGGATAAGCCGTTTCAGGGAAAAGCTCGCGGCTGCCCCGGACTGCCTTTCGGAAAGCCATACGCTTTTGCGCCAGCTTTCCACGGACATTTCAAAAATGATTCCCGCGCAGGGGCATAGCGGGTTTGTCAAAACAAAAAAGTGGGCGCATGCATTCGAGAAACAATGCTATGACCACCTCGAGGACATGTCATTTATTGCGCCGTGGATACTTTTGCCGCCGGACATTCCGGGCATGTGGGAACACGGGGGCGCGGAACAAAAGGAAAGGCTCTCCGGGCTCAGGGAGGAATTTGGAAAACTTGACTCGATTCCAACCCTAAGCGGCGCCGCCAGGCTCGAACAAAAGTTCGTTCCCGTAATCGACCTGATAATTGGCAATATTTCGCCGGCCGAAGATGAGAACGGCAGATACAGGGATTGGTTTGAAGCCCTGAAAAAAGCCGTAAGGGAAGCATCCACACGCGCGAGCGAAAGGATGAACGCGGTTGATTACGCCGCGCTTTTATGCGGCGAAATGTCGGATGTGGAATATGATTTTATTTTCAACAGGGAAACCCATTTTCTTTCCATAGGGTATAATACCGGCGCGCACAGGGCCGACCCGTCGTATTACGATCTGCTGGCATCCGAGTCCAGGCTCAGCACCTTTGTGGCGATAGCGCAGGGCAGGATGCCCCAGGAAAGCTGGTTCATGCTCGGCAGGCTAATATCAAAGCACGGCGGCGACCCGGTGCTGGTTTCATGGGGCGGTTCGATGTTTGAATACCTGATGCCCCTGCTTGTAATGCCGAATTACGACGGCACGCTTCTTGACAGGACATATAAATCGGTTTTGACCCGCCAGATGGAATACGCGTCGCGCAATAACGTGCCGTGGGGTATATCAGAATCGGGATACAATAAACTTGACCAGTCCATGTCGTATCAGTACAGGTCGTTCGGGGTTCCGGATACGGGATTTAAGCGCGGTCTTGCGGAGGATCTTGTGATTGCGCCTTACGCCGGAGCGCTTGCGCTCATGGTTGATCCGGGAAAAGCGTGCGGGAACCTCCAGCATATGCATTCAATGGGGCTTTCGGGAGAGTTCGGTTTTTATGAGGCGGTGGATTATACTCCGTCAAGGCTCGCACCCGACCAGACGCGGGCCGTGATCAAATCATATATGGCTCACCACCAGGGAATGACCCTTTTATCATACGCATATGCCCTGCTTGACAGGCCGATGCAGAGGCGTTTTCTTTCCGACCCGGGATTTAAGGCCACTGAAATGCTTCTGCAGGAAAGGGTGGCCGACGATGTGCCGTATCTATACGACACGGAAGTTACCGGGCCGTTCAGGAACGCCGAAGAGAGGGAGGCGCTTCTGCGCGTATACACAAATCCGGACACTCCGATGCCCGAGACACACCTGCTCTCAAACGGGAACTACAGCGTCATGGTAACCAGCTCCGGCGGCGGATACAGCCGCTGGAAAAATATTGCGGTCACAAGGTGGCGCGAGGACGCTCAGCTTGACAACGAGGGTACGTTTATTTACCTGCGTGACACGCGCTCGGGCGAATTTTGGTCCTCCGCGTTCCAGCCAGCCCTGAAAAGGCCGAAACATTACGAGGCTGTTTTTTCGCGCTCGCGCGCGGAATTCAAGCGCAGGGACAATCTTATCGACACGCATACCGAGATAGCCGTTTCCCCGGAAGATGACATAGAACTGCGCAGGGTGAGCATAACAAACAGGTCGCGGGAAAGGCGCTCCATCGAGGTTACAAGCTTTGCCGGGGCCGTTCTGAATTACCAGGCCGCGGATTTGTCCCATACATCTTTCAGCAACCTTTTTGTCCAGACGGAAATAATCAGGCAGTACCAGGCCGTGCTATGCTCGAGACGGCCGAGGTCGGAAAGCGAAAAATTTCCAGTCATGATGCATCTGATGGCGGTGCACGGCACGACAAAAATCCCGGCTTCATACGAAACGGACCGTTCCAGGTTCCTGGGCAGGTATAATACGGCCGCAAATCCGGACGCGATGCAAAAGCACGGCCCGCTCTCCGGCAGCGAAGGCGATGTGCTTGACCCGTCGGTGTCGATACGCTGTACGGTGGAGCTTGACCCCGACGAGACCGCCGTGGTTGATTATGTAACCGGCATATGCGCCGACAGGGGCGAAGCCCTTAAATTAATGGAAAAGTACCGCGACCGCAATCTTGCGGACAGGGTCTTTAACCTCGCCTGGATACACGGGCAGGTGGCGCTCCAGCAGATAAACGCGACCGAAGCGGACGCACAGCTATACGGCAGGCTCGCCAGCGCGGTCATATTTTCAAATCCGGCATGGAGGGCAAACGCAAGCATCCTGAGGCGCAATTTCAGGGGCCAGTCCGATTTGTGGGGTTACGGCATATCGGGCGACCTGCCAATCGTGCTCGTGAGGATTGAGGACAGGGAAAATCTGGAACTTATAACCAGCATGGTCCACGCGCATTCGTACTGGCGCATGAACGGCCTGGCGGCGGATCTTGTAATATGGAACGAAGATTTCTCTGTTTACAGGGACGCCATGAGTGAAAAAATAAACAGGCTGATAGCAGAAAATGTTTCCGGCAGCGCGCCGAATACCAGCGGCGGGATATTTTTACGGCGCTCGGACCAGATGTCGGAAGAGGATAAGATACTAATGCAGACCGTGGCGCGCATCATAATCACAGACAGGGGCGGCACACTCTCCGAACAGCTTGAGCGTATTTCGCACCAGGGCATCCTGCGGCCCAGGCTGGCCGCTAGCAGGAGGCCCGCGCAGGAAAAACCCGGCGAAGAGACTCCGAGGCGCGCGGACCTGGCTTATTTTAACGGTTTCGGCGGGTTTACCGGCGACGGGCGTGAATATGTCATCACAACAGACGGCGGTATGCGCACTCCGGCGCCGTGGTCGAACGTGCTCGCCAATAAAAATTTCGGAGCAGTTATTACCGAGTCGGGCGGGTCATATACGTGGAGCGAGAACGCCCATGAGTTCCGCCTGACGCCGTGGAAAAACGACCCGGTGACGGACGCGAGCGGCGAGGCCATGTATATACGCGACGAGGAGACGGGAAAATTCTGGTCGCCTTCACCGCTTCCGGCGGAGGGCGAAACACGCTATGTGTCAAGGCACGGCTTCGGTTACAGTGTTTTTGAACATGTTGAACAGGGGCTCGTTTCGGAGCTGACCGTTTTTGTGCCGCTGGAACATCCGGTAAAGTTCTCAATCCTTAAATTAAGGAACATCTCCGGCCGCGCCAGGAAAGTCTCCGTTTCAAATTATAATGAACTTGTAATGGGCACACACAGGGACAAATACCAGATGCATATAGTCACGGAAATAGACCCGAAAAGCGGGGCCCTGCTTGCTTATAACCATTACAACAAGGATTTTCCGGGAAGGGTGGTTTTCCTGGATGTAAGCGAACCGGCGCGTTATGTCAGCGGCGACCGGGCTGAATTTATAGGCAGGAACGGCACCATTGCATCGCCCACGGCCATGTCAAGGGACAGGCTCTCCGGAAAGACCGGCGCGGGTTTTGACCCGTGCGCGGCCGTGCAAATCTTTCTGGATATCGGCGACGGCGAGGAAAAAGAGGTTGTGTTCACATTCGGTTCCGGCTCCGGGGCAGATGACGCGCGCGGCATATTGCGCCGTTTTAACGGGGTTGAATCCGTCCGCCATGAGCTTGAAAACGTCTGGGAATACTGGAAAAGGACGCTGGGTGTGATATACGTTGAAACGCCGGACCAGTCGTTAAATTTTCTTGTGAACGGATGGCTCCAGTACCAGACCATATCGTGCCGCCTGCTCGGGCGCAGCGGTTATTACCAGTCCGGGGGCGCGTACGGTTTCAGGGACCAGCTGCAGGACGTCATGTCGCTGACGCATTCGGACCCGCCCATGATAAGGGAAAAACTTTTGTTTTTTGCGTCGCGCCAGTTTGTGGAGGGCGATGTCCAGCACTGGTGGCATCCGCCGTCGGGCCGCGGCATACGCAGCAGATGTTCCGATGATTATTTATGGCTGCCGTTCGCGGCGTGCGCTTATGTGGACGAAACGGGCGACACCGGCATCATGGATGAAAAAGTGAATTATCTCGAGGGTCCCCGTGTAAAAACGGGCGAGGAATCGTATTACGGCGAACCGTCGGTCTCGGCGTCGTCCGGGACGCTCTATGAGCACTGCGCCGCCGCCGTCGAGCACGGATTGAATTTTGGGGCGCACGGACTGCCGCTTATCGGGAGCGGCGACTGGAACGACGGCATGAACCTTGTGGGTCCCGAAGGCAAAGGGGAAAGCGTATGGCTCGCGTTTTTCCTGGCGATGACGCTTAAATCAATGGCCGGCATCGCTTCTGCGCGCGGGGATAACGCGGCATCGGAAAAATTCACAGGGGAAGCGGAAAAACTGGCGGCCAACATCGATGAAGGCGCGTGGGACGGCGGGTGGTATCTGCGCGCATATTTTGACAGCGGCGAAAAAATGGGTTCGGCGCAGAGCGTCGAGTGCGTCATAGACTCCCTGCCGCAGTCATGGGCTGTAATATCGGGGCTCACCGACCCGGCAAGGGCAAAAGCCGCGATGGAGAATGTGGATGCGCGCCTTGTCGACAGGAAAAACGCCCTGATAAAAATATTCGAACCGCCATTTGATAAAACCGGACCCAACCCGGGTTATATTAGGGGATACCTGCCCGGAGTAAGGGAGAACGGCGGGCAGTATACGCACGCGGCGGTATGGACGGTGATGGCTTTTGCCATGTTAAAGGATAAAAAGCGGGCGTGGGAACTGCTCGGGCTTATCAATCCAGTGGGCCACGGCGCGACGAACGCAAAAAGCGCCGTTTACAAGGTAGAGCCGTATGTTCTGGCCGCCGATGTTTACTCGGAAAAGAACAACGCGGGGCGCGGAGGCTGGACGTGGTACACCGGATCGGCTTCCTGGATGTACCAGCTGGTCGTGAAATATATGCTCGGGTTAAGGATATCCGCGGGGCGCCTTTATTTTGACCCGTGCCTGCCGGACGACTGGCCGTCATTCAAACTGCATTACAGGTACAGGGAAACCTTTTACCATATAACAATCGAAAGATCCGGAGCCGGGGATGGGGTATTGTCTGTGGCAATAGACGGCGCGGTTATGCCGGAAAAGCACATAGAGCTTCACGACGACAGGGTTGACCATAACGTAAGGGTGGAGATTGGATAATTCTGCCTTCCCTGTTTCTAAAAACAAGAAACTTTTGCCCGTTTGTGTTGTCATATTCAAGCCTGAATATTAGCGGCTCGTTATAGTGAATATGATTTTTTACATTCAGGAATGAGAGTGTTTAAAATGACCGTAAACCGGCTGCGTGTAATTTTGATTTTGACGGCTTTTGTATTTATTGCCCCTGATTTATTTTCACGTGAATCACTAAGCCCTGTCCCGCCCGGCATGCCGCGTGGAAATAGCGGCGAAACCGTGGTGCCGGAATCCCTGCGAAACCTTTCATTTATAGTCCTCGGCATATGGCCCGACAACGGGGAATATTATTTTCTGCCGCCGATAAAGGATGCAAAAAAAGCCGCCTCTGAAGCTGAATATAGGGCGCTTGACGAACAATTTTATCGGCTTAACTTTGAGTTATCCCACGGAAACATCCTGAAAATGATACCCGAATATACGCGCGTCTTCATTGCCGTGCCCGAAAACGGAAAGGTGAAGGGGGCAAGCGGCCGCGAGGAAGAGCTCATGAGGGGGTATTTAAAATCCCGGTGCGGCTGGAGCGAAGAGAGGATAAAAAAACGCATTAATTTTTTTAAGGCGCCGTCGGACCTCGTGTGGGCGCAGGACACAAGCGAGCCCATTGGAGTGGATAAGGACGGAAAAATAATAATCGCCGCGGACCCGGACAACTACAACGATTCCTTCGGCATAGTAAAAGCCATGGCAAAAGCATATCCTGAATATTTTACGATATTAAAACTCGGAAATTCCCTGAGCTCCGAGGGCGGGGACATGGAAGTGGTACTTACTCCCGACAATAAAAGCGCCATGTTCCTGACGGGCAGGAACAGGGTAAATCATTACTTTTTCAGGACCAAGGGTTATCCCTTAAAAGGCATCGCGTTTTCCCAGGATATGATTGATGATGTCAAGCAGGCCTATTCCGACGCTTTATTCGGGATTAAAACCGCCGTTGTCCCGGAAGAAATGCTCCTTTCGCCCGAACTGGCCGCAGATGAAATATTCCACCTTGATATGTCGGTGGTGATCATGTCCGCCGGAAAAAAAGTTGACGCCTTTGTGCCCACATATGACAATCCGTGGAAAAAAAGGGACCTTGTGTCCGGGGAGGTTTTCGCGCCTTCAGTCATAAAAGGGTGGCAGGTTGAGTATGACGCAATAGCGGGGGAGCTCGGGCGGATGGGTTATAATGTCCTGCGTGTTCCATTTGCGGACCATCCCGTCAGGTCGCCGGCAAACCTGGTAAAATACAGGGACCCGCAAACCGGAAAGTCTTGCGTATTGCTGGGAAAATATCCGTTCCTGGCGGATGATAACGCCGATACGGCGCCGCAGGCAAAAATGAACGACTCCTTCGGGGCGCTTAATGACGCGGAAAAGCAGTGGGAACAGTCATACAGCACGGGCGCCTATGATTATTTAATGCAGTGCGTGGATAATCTCTGGGCCGCAATGGATTATTCCGCGTCCGCCAAAAACAGCCTCTATGAAAAACAAAAAGCCATATTTGAAAAGGCAGGATACGAAGTGACGACCGTTGCCGAATACCCGTGGGGCGCGGGCGGCATTCACTGCGACCTGCAGTTTTAATCAGGCGGCGCATAAAAAACAACGCAACCGGTGGTGCTGGCGGAAAACCCATTACAAGTTTTATCCCGGGTATATGACATTTTTATTGGATTTGTCGCCCGGTATAATAAAGATGGCCTCTTGCGAGTCCATCATATGAGCGGCGCAAGGCCAATAAAAATGTCATATACCCGGGATCGGGTTACATTGGCGGGATTTTCCGCCAGCACCACCGGTATCTTTTTTATCCGTTATAATTCATATTGATACCGCTGTTTGCCGGGTATGTGATATAATAAACGGTCGTTTTATCTTAATTAAAGGAGTTTAAAGCATGATTAAAAAATCAGCCTTAATATTGGTTTATTTTTTATTTTCCATTGCGGCGTTTTCCACGCCTGCTGCCATTAATGTAGACTATTCCACTGTGGTTAATCCTTATCATTACAGGATGCTTCTGGGCAACAACCTGGGCTACTGGATTGCTCCCGCCGCATATACGGCAAATACCGCCAAAATAAACGCAGCGGGAAGCTATCTTCTCCGTTTTCCGGGCGGATCGAATTCCGACAATTATCACTGGAACGGCAACGGTTCATATGACGCGAATAATATCTGGCATCCGAGCCAGACTGTTTACGCTCCCGGGTTCCAGGCCAACCTGCTTCGCAGGGGAACAACCTCAAGCTATGGGAATCCAAGCGTCCTGGCTGACGGCGACACGTCAAGCGCCAATCAGTGGGTATCCGATACCATCACCGCGGCCGGCGCCACAACGAACGCTTATGTTATTGTGATGCTCCCGTCGGCGAAGGCCGTAAACCAGGTTAATATTTACTGGGGCAATACTTACTCCGTCAATTACGAGATACAGTACTGGAACAATTACGGCAATTACGGCTGGGCGCCGCACATGGCAAATACAAGCAGCTGGACCACTATTTTAACGGTGACAAACGGAGCGGGAGGCACGGATATCCGGGCAATTCCATCGACAACGGCACAGGTATTCAGGATTCTTATGCACGCCAGTTCCGGCGTTGGTTATAAAATGAATGAAATAATGCTATATAACGGGTCAACGCGGGTAACCGTAAATGAAAATGATATGGGGCAGACCACAATAATAGCGTCGCCGACCGACCTTGAAAACAGCAACTACGGATGGACTCCGGCATTTGGCTTTGAAACATACATGACGCTGATAAATTCAATGGGCGGCAAGGCTATCCCGGCCTGTACGGTTAATTTCGGGACAGGCACGCCTGAAGAGGCCGCGGCGTGGGTTTATTACGCCAATATTGTTCAGAAGTACGGCATCAAATACTGGCAGGTGGGCAATGAAATGGACGGCACATGGGAGACCGGCGGGCCCGTGGACGCGCAGTATTACGCGGCAAGGTTCGTAAAATTCGCCGACGCAATGAAGGCTGTCGACCCGACGATAAAAATATGCGGCCCGGTAATTTCATCCATTCAGATTAACTCCGAACTCTACGACGGACAGTCCTATATAGACACCTTTCTTCAAAACGTACAGGCTGCGGGAAAACTTCCCGATTTGGACGTTATAGATTTTCATATTTACGCGAACTGGTCAAATACCGATGCGGCAACGACCCTTGACACGCCGAACAACTGGTTCGGAGAATCCAATTACAAGTCTTTCATAGACAACCTGCAGACAAAATATTACGGTTCCACGACGGCAAAGGAAGTCTACATGTCGGAGCATAACTCGGGTGGTGCCACCCTGCTTGCGATGCAGTTTCCCATGACGCTCTGGATGGTCAACTGGATAGGGGAATACGCGAAAGCCTTCGGCACAAGGGCCGACGCTTCGCTTTGGGATGTCATGAACAACAACGCCTCCACGGGCAATTACGACCAGGGATTCCTGGAAATAGGGCAGCAGACCGGGGCGTATCAGTACCAGCAGAGGGCCACTTACTGGGGCATGTACATATTCAACAACCTCTTTGGAGTGGCCGACGACAACGGCAACACGCTTGTGTCGGCATCATCGAACCAGGCGCTCCTGCCTGTTTACGCAAATAAAAGGTCGGACGGAAAGCTCTCGGTGATGGTGGTAAATAAGGACAGCGCCAACGCGTATCAGGCGGTGATAAATATCGCGGGATACACACCGGACCCGTCGGCGGACCTCTACACATTCGCCGCGTCCGCGTCCGCGCCGTATTATATAAACAATTACCAGTGGTTCGATTCAACGCCCTCTTCATACGCCGACCCCGACCTTGCGCCGCAGGCTTCAAACATAAATTTTGCGGCGTCGTCATTTTCTTTCACGTTCCCGGCATATTCGATATCGGTTATGAATTTTGTGCCGGTCGGATCATCGCCTACCATCACACCGACCATATCGCCGACCGGGACGATAACCCAGACGCCGACAATTACGCCCACTCCGATACCACAGCAGTTCAATATCATCGACAACTGTGAGAACGAACCATCCAACGCGAACCTGTGGGGAGGGACGTGGTATTCATACTCTGATTCATACGGAACGGGTTCGGCTATAACCTCGGCTTCAAAGGTTGCCGGAGGAAGCCCGCTGTCGCCCATAGGAAGCTACGCGGTCACGGGCACGCTGGGGACCAATTCCGGGAGCAATTATGTTTATATAGGATGGGGCACCGGGTTTCCGTCTACAAATTTATACAACTACACCGGCCTTTATCTGTATGTGAAAGGCGACGGCAAGAGCTATGACATCAAGGTGCAGACGTCGAACATAACCGACAGCGGCTATTACCAGTACACATTCACCGCGCCCGCGGCCTGGACGCAGTATTACATTCCGTTCTCGGCAATGACCCAGCCGGGTTTCGCCTCGGCCAAACCATTCGACCTTTCCGCGGTGACAGCGATACAGTGGGATTTTACGGGGCAGGGGCAGAGTTTTTCAATAAATGTAGACGACATTGCCGTTTACCAGCCGGCCGGGACGCCCACAAACACGCCCACCGGGACAAAGACGGTTACACCCACGAGGACCATTACAAATACGATAACGCCGACGATAACAACAACGGTTTCCATGACGTATACGGTCACAAATACGCTGACCATAACATTGACGCCCACTATAACGCCGACCTTTACGCCAATGCAGGGCATAGGAAAGCAGAACAACCTGAATAAGGCGTATGTTTACCCCTCTTATTACGACGCAAGGACGGCAAAAAATGACGGGGTATATTTTTACGGCCTGACCTCGGCGACAAGGCTTGAGGTATATTCACTGACAGGAGGGCTGGTATATTCGGATTCGGAAGCGACTCCGGACGGCCTGCTCTTCATGAAAATCAGGGGGCTTGTGCACGCAAAGACGCTCTCATCGGGATTGTATGTTTACGCGCTGACAGACGCGGCCGGAGACAACAAGATGGGGAAGTTTGTTATAATACGATAGACTTGTATAAGGGAAAGAATTAAGGGTTAAGGAGATAGGAAAAAATTTGGCTGCCGGGGTAGGACTCGAACCTACAACCGTCAGAGTCAGAGTCTGATGTCCTACCAATTAGACGACCCGGCAGCTTGAAAACGTTATAATAATAACAATTTATCATTTTATAGTCAATAGCAATAATGA
>Ga0224557_1003567_pt1 | contig 12039 bp, 8 predicted proteins | sample 714S31014metaG_FD_180677 | JGI IMG/M metagenome (GOLD analysis project Ga0224557, IMG submission 180677) | Peat soil microbial communities from Stordalen Mire, Sweden - 717 S3 10-14 | ecosystem: Environmental > Terrestrial > Soil > Wetlands > Peat | place: Sweden: Norrbotten County, Stordalen... | reverse complement strand
ATCTCGACATCGCGAGGCCCGTACGAAACAACCCTGCTCGAAAAACCCTGAACGTGAAGTACGGCAGAAGAATCTATCGTAAGCCACGAAAGCACTCCCAAGACTATCAAAACCGCAAGCGCAAGCAACATACGCGGCCTGCTTGCCGCCGGGTTGAGGCATCGTTCGCTGTCACTCATCGCCATTCACCGCCTGAAACACCGCAAGACGCTACCGCCTAACGCAACTGCATGAAACAACCGCATGAAAGAAATGGTGCACAGGGGAGGATTCGAACCTCCGTAGCGCTTAGCGCGGCAGATTTACAGTCTGCTGCCATTAACCACTCGGCCACCTGTGCATCTTCCGCCCGTCATCGCCCAGACGCGCCTCGCCCGAATGGAACGGAGCCGGTCGGCCGAGCGGAGCTGGCGCTTTTGGAGCTGACGGAGGGATTTGAACCCCCGACCCTCTGATTACAAATCAGATGCTCTACCAACTGAGCTACGCCAGCCCAAACAGTCGAATGCGCTGTCCATATAGGGCAGCGCACAGTATCAACTTTAGCACAGCCGCCACCTCGTAGCAACGCAGAAGACAACGCAATTCGGTCGGCGGCTAGCGTACAGTAGAGGGCGGGATGCGGAAACGGACGCTCTACTCGCTGCTTCTGATGCTGGCGCTGATTGTGGCGCTGATTGCCGCCGTGTGGCTGCGCAAGCATGCCCCGCCGGAGGTCGCCCGCCTGCTGCCGGAGTCCGACGCCATCGTCTACCTCAACCTGAGGCCGCTGCGCGCAACGACCCACTTCGAGCGCACGCCGGTTGCACGCAGCGCGGACTACCAGCACTTCATCGACGCCACCGGAATCGACCCCGAGAGCGACCTGGACGCCGCGGCCTTCGCCCTGCACCGCATGGACGACCCCGCAGGCCCCAACGGCCCAGTCGCCTACTCCGAGGTCTTCGAGGGCCGCTTCGACGGCGAGCGCCTGGCCCGCTACCTGAGCGGCATCGCCACCTCGCAGGAGCAGTACGCCGGCCACACCATCTACACCATCCCCATCGAAGGCCGACGCCTGCGCATCGCGCAGCTCGGCTACGACACAGTCGCCGCTTCCAACATGCCCACCACCGAGCAGATCCACTCCATGCTCGACCGCTATCGCGCCTCGGCGTCGCCGTTTGCCGGCTCGTCGCTGCTGGCCGCGCGCTACCGCGACGTCCCGCTGCTATCCAGCGCGTGGGCCATCGGCCACGTCGGCCTCCCCTTTTCGGAGCGCGGACGCATCACGGTCTTCGGCTTGGAGCTTCCGCTGCCCGAGGACACCACCTTCGTCGCCAGCCTGCGCTACGGCCTGGGCGCGCTGCACCTGCGCATCGAGCAGATCGCCCCCAGCGAGGCCGACGCCGCCCGCTCCACCCAGGCGCTGGACGCGCTGCTGCAGCTCTTCCAGGCCATCCAGCCCAAGATCGAGGCGCAGTCCGAGGCGCCAGACGCCGAGGCCATGAGCGAGTTCGCCGCCTCCATCCAGATCGAGCAGCACAAGGACCGCGCCGTGCTCACCGCCATCCTGCCCACGCAGTTGCTCAAGAAGATGGTGACGCCGGAGAGTGCAATTCTCGCAGCCCCATCCGCCGCAGCCACACCCCCCATCAGCGCGACGAAGCGGTAGAGCCGATTCACGCTTGGTTGTCCCCGGTTGATGCTGTCATTCTGCCCCTGAGCGAAGTCGAAGGGGAACGGCGAAGAATCCCCGCATCTTCGCTAAGTGTCAAGTGGGTAGGCTGATTGCGGCGGCTTAGAGTCCGGCGGCATCGCTGTCCATGCCGGAGAGCGTGGCGCGCAGGTATTTGTGTGGATTTACCGGTGTATTGTGAATGCGCACCTCGTAGTGCAGGTGGGCTCCGGTGGTCCGTCCGCTCATCCCGACGTACCCGATCACCTGTCCGCGAACCACGGTCTGGCCCGCCATCACGGTGAAGCCGGACATGTGGGCGTAGCAGGTCTCCACATTGTGGCCGTGGTCGATGATGACCTCGCGCCCGTACCCGCTCTCCATCGCGGCCGACTTCACGGTGCCGTCGGCGGCGGCCCGGATGGGCGTTCCGATGGGCGCGGAGATGTCGATGCCAGTGTGGAACTCGCCCTCACCGTTGCTGTGGATGGGGTCTTGCCGCTGGCCGAAGCTGCTGCGGATGGGCCCGATCACCGGCCATAGTGATGGCGCGTCGATCGACAGGTCCGTCCCGCCCATCCCGGAGAGCGTGCCCATCGCCGATACGCCGTCGATGGCGTGGGTCACGGCCCCGCTCACCGCCGAGTCGCGCAGACTGTAGAAGGTGTCGAGCGACTTGTAGTAGCTGTCGTCGGAGAAGCTGGAGGCCGTATCGGCGATCAGCGCGCCCTGCACAGCCACGGTCCCGGCCGATTTGCGCGACGGCATCAACCGCATGTGGCCCATGGGCACGGCGAGTTTGCTCGCCGTCAGGCCATAGAGCGCCGAGACCTCGGACGCCAGCGAGCCCAGCGACGCCGCCTGCACGTCCTTCTCGTGCGCCTGCTTCTCCAGGTGCGCGTAGTCCTTTTGCAGCGTGGCGTGGTCGTCGCGCAACTGGTTGAAGCGCGCCGTCTTGATCAACATGCGGGAGTACGACCCGGCCAGCCCGGCAACCGTAAACGTCCCGATAACTGCTGCCGCTATAAAGACATAGGCATAGTGCAGCGGAACAGGAATCTTGCGCAGGCTGCCACCCTCATCGCGGCTGACAAGGACAACGTAATAACGTTTTTTCAGGCTGAAGCGTTTTAGAGTCAAGTCCTGGACCTTGTGCAGTGATTGGGCCATCTCTCCGCGGTTTGGCGACGAGATCGGCGCGATGAGTGCGCGGCAACCGGCTCAAATGAACTTTGCCAATCGCCGTACGCGATCAGCTTCCGCAGTTACCATCCCTCTTGGACGTTACTTCGGATTTTAACCGCCAACCGGGAGCAACGCAATCCGATTCTGGGCGAGATTGCCGATAAGTTGAACGCCAGCGACAGTTTTTCCGGTCATTTTCCCCTCTTCTTCGCCTGTCTTCGACCGGATGCAGCCGCACCCGTCCGGCAATCCGCCGCTGGTTTATGCTTGGCTCACGATGAAGAGAGAGATGGGCGAGCTGGAGTTGATCGAACGCATCCGGTCGGAGTGGGGAGCGGCCGGGCGCGGAGCAGGGGGAGCTGCCGGATGCGGCAGCCGCAGCCTCGCGCGCAGCGTGGCCCTCGGCATCGGCGACGACTGCGCCATCCTGCGTCCGCCCCGAGGCCACGAACTCCTCGTCACCACCGACTTCACCCTCGAAGGCCGCCACTTCCGCCGCGACTTGCATCCGCCGGAGTCGGCCGGTCACCGGATGCTGGCCCGCGGCCTCAGCGATCTGGCCGCAATGGGCGCACGCCCTCTAGCCGCATTCCTCTCCCTTGCTCTGCCCGGCGAAATGCTCGCAACCCGTGCCGGACGCGTGTGGGTCGAGCGCTTCTTCGCCGGCCTGCGCGCTCTGGCGGACCGGCACGCCGTACCGCTGGCGGGCGGCGATACCGCCGAATCCCCCAGCGATCTGGTGCTGGCGGACATCGTTCTGATCGGATCGGCCCCCGCCGGTCGCGCGCTGCGCCGTAGTGGCGCTCACGCCGGAGACGCGCTCTACGTCACCGGCGAACTGGGTGGCGCGGCCGCCGAGCTCGCCGAGATGGATCGCCGCGCCGCTACTAATCCGGCCCATCCATACAAAGATTTGGGTGCCCCATCCATTCCGCGTTCTTTGCGGAATGGGTGGGAGTCGACTTCACTCTCTTCCGGTCGGATCAATCAGCCGAACTTAAGACCGCCGCGAATGCCTGCGCCTAACCATCTCACCGCGCATCCCCAGATGTTCCCTCAGCCGCGCCTTGCGGTAGGTCTGGCTCTGCTGCGGCGTCGTCTTGCCACCGCCTGCATCGATCTCAGCGACGGCCTCTCCACCGATCTCGCGCACCTCTGCCGCGAGTCCGGCGTTGGCGCCGAAGTCTCCTCCGCCGCGCTGCCGATTCATCCCCTGGCGCAGCAGACCCACGCCGCGCAGGCGGGTCGCGCGGGAGCCGCACCCACCCGCGCCCTCGATCTCGCCCTCCACGGCGGCGAGGACTACGAGCTCCTCTTCGCAGCTCCGCCGACGGCGCGAGTTCCGCGCTCTCTCGCCGGAGTCCGCATCACCCGCATCGGAAGCCTCGTGCGCGGCAGCAGCATCTCATTGCTGGACTCCGCCGGACGCCGGACGCCGCTTAAGCCCGGCGGCTGGGAACACTTCTCCGGAAAGCACCAGGATTAGGCCAGCCCGATGCATGACTCAACCGGAATCGTTCGTTCGACGCGCTGGGGTGATTACAGAACGGCCACGCTGTAAAAGCTCAGCGCCGCGTCGCCCTGCTTCAGCGTGCGAGTCTGCGCCAGCTCGCCGTACCGCTCCGCAAGCTGCGCCTTGCTGCTGTGCTCCGCGACAACCAGCGCGCCGGGCGCAAGCATCAGCCGACCGCGCGCGCTGCCCATCAGGTGCAGCGTCTTGGCGTACTCCGCCTCCGCCTCCCACGGTGGATCGATATAGACCAGATCGAGCAAATTGCCAGCCCGCGCGCCCTCCACCGATTCAGCGGCCACCGACCCCCCCTTCTCCGCCGCCTTGGCCAGCCGTTCCAGCAGCGCCCCTGTCCCGCGCGCCTCCACCGTAAAGCCCCGCGCAATCTTCAGCGCCTTCAAATTGGCGCGAATCGCCGCCAGCGCTGGTTCTGCCCGCTCCGCGAACCACACATGCTCCGCGCCGCGGCTGATCGCCTCGATCCCCACCGCGCCGGTGCCCGCGTAGAGGTCGGCGAAGCGGCATCCCGCGACCCTCGGCGCCAGAATGTTGAACAGCGTCTCGCGCAGCCGGTCGCTGGTGGGCCGCGTCCCGCTGCCTCGTGGGGCAATCAGTTTGCGTGAACGAAAAGTCCCGGCGATAACCCGCATCTCTCAATCTTATGACCTCAAACGCGACGGTCGGCGTTGTTCTGTTTGTTATTGCCAAACTCACGAGCGAATACAATGGAGCCATGCGCGGATGGAGCTTCCCGGTCGGCCGGTTCTTTGGCGTTGAGGTCCGCATTCATGCGTTCTTCCTGCTCCTGCTCGCAATGGCGATCGGCCTTGGCTCGTTCGCCGGATCGAGCGCCGGGCGTATGTTCACCCTCTGGCTCCTGCTTTTGTTCGCTGTCGCCGTGCGCGAGGGCGCGCGCGCGCTGGCTGCGGCGTGGTTCGGACTGGAGCTCGGCGGTATCCTGCTGCTGCCCACCGGAGGCCTGAGCACCTACGCCACGCGCGAAGCCACTGAGCGCGCCTCCGGGCCGGCGATCGAGCGGCGCATGGCCGTCGTCGGCCCGCTCGCCAACATCGGCTTCGGCCTTCTGCTCGCGGCTGTTGTGCTGGCTTCCACGCCCGGCATCAACCTCATCGAGAGGCCGTGGATCGCGCCCGCCCACCTGCTGCGCGCCATGGTATGGCTCAACCTTCTGCTCGGCGCAATTAATCTTCTGCCTGCCTTTCCGCTGGATGGAGGACGCGTCTTTCACCGCACTCACGCCGGCGGCGCGCAGGAAGTCGAAGACCGGCAACGGCCCGCCGCGCCAGGCGCCGCACCGGCCACCGGTCTGGGCGCGGGACTGGGCGCGGGCCTCCGCTGGGGACTGGGCGCGGGCCTGGGCCAGTGGATCGCCATCGCCCTGGTCGTCACCGGGCTGCTGATGGGCAACCTCTGGCTCCTCATCATGGGCGCCTTCGTGCTCGTCGCAGCCCACATGGAAGGCCCCAACCTGCTCTCCCAGGGCGACGCCGAAAGCGTGCTCATGCGCGACGTCATGCTCACCCAGTTCAGCACGCTCTCTGCATCCGACACGCTGGAGGACGCGCTACAGCGCGCCGTCCACACCTTGCAGGACGTCTTTCCCGTGGTGCGCGGAGGCAATCTGGTCGGCGCCGTCTCGCGCCAGAACATCATGGAGGCGCTGGCCACCGGCGGCAACAGCTACGTGCAGGGCGTGATGACGCGCAGCTTCCAGACCGCGCTGCCCGGCGATTCCCTGGTCCATACGCTGGGCCGCATCACCGGCGGACAGGGCGCGCAACTCGTTCCCGTGATGGAGGGCGAGCGCATCGTCGGCATCGTCACTCCGCAGAACCTCTCGCAGTCCATGGGCCTGCTCAACCAGAGCCGCCGCATCCGCCGCCCCCAAGACTGCTAAGCGTTCGCATCTTCCAATCCCCGCAAAAATCCTAGACTCTCACCATGGCGTCTGCTATACCGGGTACACCCATGCGTCAGCCGGCCCTGAAGTTCTGCATTTTTGCGGCTGCGATTGTAGCAATGATCGCGTCCGCTCATCTCCGTCCCCTCGCACAGACGACCACACCTGCGACGACACCCACCTCGACGGGCTCCACGCCGCAGGCTGCCGTTCCGCCCCAGGCGGCGAATGACTCAGGCTATGCAGCCGAACCCATCGTCATCGAGCATGCCGAAAGCATCTTCAACATGGCCGCCGACGGCACCGGCTGGAGGCAGCTCACCTTCGTCGCGCGTCTGCAGTCCGACGCCACGGTGAAGCAGTATGGCGTCCTGTCTGTGACCTATGCCAGCAACTCGGAACATGTGGAGCTGTTCTACGCCCGCATCCGTCATCCCGATGGCACGGTGGTGGAGACGCAGACTACGGACGCGATGGACATGCCCAGCCCGGTTACGCGCCAGGCCCCGTTCTACAGCGACCAGAAGGAGCTACAGCTGCCCATCCGCAGCCTGCGCGTCGGCGACACGCTCGAGTTCAAGTATCGCATCGTCCGCACCAAGGCCGAAGCTCCCGGCCAGTTTTGGGGCCAAAAGGTCTTCAGCGACGCTGCTGTCGTCCTCTCCCAGACCGCCGAGCTGCGCGTCCCCACTGGCATGTACGTCAACGTCTGGAGCCCCAGCGTCAAGCCTGTCGAATCCTCCACCGCCGCTACCGCCGACGCCCCGGCACAGCACATCTACCTCTGGAGATACTCCCAGCTGAAGCCCACCGCAGGCAAGGAGGCCGAAGCTGCCGCCGAAGCGAAGAAGAAGATTCTGTGGACCGCCGATCAGGAGCTCGACCTCGAACAGGGCAAGCTGCCCACCATCGCCTGGTCCACCTTCAAATCCTGGGAAGAGGTGGGCGAGTGGTACCGCGCGCTCGAGGCCGACCGCATCATCCCCGACGACACCGTAAAGGCCAAGGCCGCCGAACTCACCGCCGGCAAGTCCACCGACGAGGCCAAAGCCCGCGCGCTATATGACTACGTCGCCACCAACATCCGCTACATCGGCGTCGCCTTCGGCATCGGTCGCTACCAGCCCCACACCGCCGCCGAGATCCTCTCGAACCAGTACGGCGACTGCAAAGACAAGCACACACTGCTTGCCGCCATGCTCTCCGCCGTGGGCATTCAGTCCGACGCCGTCCTCATTGGGGCGGGCGTCCGCTTCAACGAGGCCGTCCCATCCCCTGCATCCTTCAATCACCTCATCACCCACCTGACCCTGGCCGGAAAACCTGTCTGGCTCGACACGACCGCCGAGGTCGCTCCGTGGGCCATGCTGGTGTCGGTGACGCGGGACAAGCAGGCGCTGGTAATTCCTTCCACATCTGGCGTTGTTTCCGTTATCGCCCGCACTCCGGTGGATCCGCCGTTTCCGAATGTGGTGACGGTGGAAGCCGCGGGGTCGCTGGACGCGAATGGGGTATCGACGTCGCGCATTGCGATCACGTTCCGCGGCGATGGCGAGATTGCGGCGCGGGCGGCATTCCGGATGCTACCGCCGGATAAGTACGATGTGATCGTGCAAGCAATAGCGAAGGGGATCGGGTTTGCGGGGACGACGAGCAACCCGGAGGTTACGCGTCCGACGGACATGACGCAGCCATTCAAGTTGTCGTTCGACTACAAGCGTGAGAAGGCAGGCGACTGGGAGCACCTGAGAACGCTTCCGGAGGTGGTGCCGACGAGGTTTCCGCAGGTGACGGAGATGGAGCCGCCGGTGCGGGCGATTCAGTTGGGTGTGCCGCAGACGGAGACTTCGACCTCGGCGATGAAGCTGCCGGAGGGATGGAGCGCGATCCTGCCGCCGGCGATCCACGCGAAATGCGACTATGCGACCTACGACATGACCTACCGCCTGGAGAATGGCACGGTATACGCGGATCGGAAGATCGTGGTGCTGGCGAAGAAGGTTCCGGTGAGCGACTGGAGAGCGTACAAGGCGCTTGTGGACATGGTGAACCCAGGCAAGGAAAGATATATCCAGTTGATCGCTGACAAGAAGACTCTTTCCGGCACATCCGGCACCAACGCCTCCATTGGCATGGGCACGCCCACCGCCAACTGGCTCCTCCTCAAATCCACCGCACCCAACTCGTTCACCTACCAGCCCGCGCCACTCGGCACGCGCGCCGCTCCCGGCAATGCCGACGCCGACAAGCTCATCCGCTCCGCCTACCCCGCCTTCGACAGACGCGATTTCGACGCCGCGCAGAAGTCACTCGACGAGGCCAAAGCCCTCAGCCCCGAGCAGGTCGGCCTCTGGAGCACATACGGCCTCCTCGCCCTCCGCCGCAACACCTACGCCGATGCCTTTGCCGACTTGCAGAAGGAACTCACGCTCCATCCCGACCAGACCAACCTCTACCCCATGCTCGACTCGCTTGAGAAGCGGCTGAACCTCCGCAAGGAGCGGATGGAAACGCTGCGCGCCTGGTCCGCCACCCCAACCCCCGAGCCCTACCCCACCGTTCAGCTTATGATCATGCTGATTGACGATGGCAACCCCGCGGACGCAGTACAGGCGGCCTCCATCGACCGCATTCCTGCCGCTCGCCGCAGCAACCCCACGTTGCAGGTCGTGCTTGGCCGCGCGCTGCTGCTGGCTGGCAATCCCGTCTCCGGCTCCGCAACCCTCGCCGCTGTCATCAAGCAGACCACCGACCCCATGACCCGCAACAACGCCGCCTACCAACTCGCCCAGGCTGGCGTCGAACTCCCGCTGGCGGAGACCGCATCGCGCCAGGCCGTCGACCAGTTCACCGATCAAACCACTCATTCCACGCTCGAGGACAATCCCGAAACCCTGCGCGCCAACAGGCTTTCGCTCGCCTCCAACTGGGACACGCTCGGCTACGTTCTCTTCCGCGAGGGCAAGCTCGACGAGGCCCGCTCCTACATCAGCGCCGCCTGGATCAGTAAGCCCTCCGACGAACTCGGCGAACACCTCGGCGACATCCTCGCTGCGCAGGGCGACAAGCCCGCCGCCCTCGCCACATACATGCTCGCCCTCGCCACCACCGCCGGCAACGACAGCAGCCACCCCTACCTGAAAGCCCTGCAAACCCGCGCTGACGCGTTGCGCCAGGCGGGCGTCGTCTCCAACATCGCCGACCCCGGCGAGGCGCTGCTCTCCCTCCGCACCATCCCACTCGACGTCACCAACGCCGAGACCGGCGAGGTCGAGTACCGCCTGCTGCTCAAGGCTGGCAAAGCCATCCAAACCGAACCCAACGCCGCCCGCCCCATCCCCGGCGTCGATGAGAGCATCGCCCGCGCCGACTTCTCCCGCCTCTTCCCAGCCAACTCTCAAGCGCAGATCGTCCGCACCGCCCACGTCAACTGCCACTCCGGTGTCTGCGAACTCATTCTCGAACCCTGACCCTACAAGCATTGCCGCGATTGGGCTATATCGCCAATCGCCCCTTTCCCGCGAACTGCACGAAAAACCCAGGCGGTCTCAATGGATCGCTGCAACACTTGCTTGGAGTTTACTGGCCGGAGTTTCAAAGCCCAAGGTTTTTCTTGGACGTTGATTGAGGCGCAGCGCTACCTTGTCGAGGTCGGATTGAGAGTAGCCGGACAAGCCGGTTTTCTTAGGGAAGTATTGTCGCAGCAGCCCGTTGGTGTTTTCGTTGGTGCCGCGCTGCCAGGGGCTCTGCGGATCGCAGAAGTAGACTTTCACATTGGTGGCCACGGTGAAGCTCTTGTGTTTGGCCATCTCCAGCCCTCGGTCCCAGGTCAAGGAGCGCCGCAGGGACGCGGGGAGTTTACGAACGAACCGGCCCGCAACCGACCGGCGCAGCATCCGCGTCTTCGTCTCCTCCACCTTCCGCGACATGGTAGAAGAGCGCGACGAACTAATGACTCAGACCTGGCCCGAGCTGCGCCGCCGCTGCCGCGAACTCCAGGTCGAGCTGGTCGAGGTGGACCTGCGCTGGGGCATTGCCGAGGAGCAGAGCACCCGCAAGGAGACCCTCAAGCTCTGCCTCGACGAAATCCGCGCCTGCCGCCCGTTCTTCATCGGCCTGCTGGGCGAGCGCTATGGCTGGACGCCGGGCGCCGACGCCTTCACCGCCGACCTGCAGGAAGAACAGCCGTGGCTCCGCGGCCTCGCCGGCAAAAGCGTCACGGAACTGGAAATCCTGCATGGCGTGCTCAATAACCCGGAGATGGCCGGGCGGTCGTTCCTCTACTTCCGCGACCGGGCCTACGCCCTGGCGCGCGGCGCGGATTTCCTCCCGGAAGGCGCCGACGCCGCGCACAATCAGGCGGCGCTCAAGGCGATCATCCGACGCGCCTCCGCAGATAAGCACATTCCCCTGTGCGAGAAGTACCCCGACCCGCGCACTCTGGCCGCGCTCGTCCTCCAGGACCTCAAGGAAGCCATCGAGGCGCAGTTTCCCATCGAAGGCATCCCCGACCCGCTCACCCGCGAGGCGCGCGACCACGAGGCCTTTGCCGAAATTCGCCGCCGCACCTACATCGGCCGGCCTGACTACTTTGCCCGGCTCGACCGGCACGCGGCAGGCAACGGCGGACCGCTTGTCCTCGTCGGCGACTCCGGCAGCGGCAAATCGGCGCTGGTGGCCAACTGGCTCCAGCACTGGCGCGGCCAGCACCCCAACGACTTCCTCTTCCAGCACTACATCGGCGGCACGTCGGACAGCGCCGACCACTGGCGGCTGATGGCCCGGCTCGTCGCCGAGATCAAGCGCTGGACCAACGATCCTGAGGACGTGCCGCGCACCCACGACGACCTGCTGCGCGACTTCCCCCTCTGGCTGGCCAAGGCGCGCAGCAAGGCAGAGCACGACGGAGTGCGCTGCATCCTGGTGCTCGACGCGCTCAACCAGCTTGAGGACCACAACCACGCACGGTTGCTTGGCTGGCTGCCCGCGCATCCCTTCACCGGCGGGCTGAGGTCGGCGCGGAGGTTGTCGACCACCATCTCCCACAAGGGCGTGCCGGGAACCAGTCGGCGCGGCACCCGCACCGGCGCGGCCTTTGCCTCGGCCCGCTGCTGCGCCCGAACCGCCCGGTAACCAATGGGTGGAAGCGGCTGGCCGTCATCGAGGTCGGAGAGATCGAACTCACCGTCGGCGTCAGAACCGCCGCCGTCACCGCCACCGACTGCGGCTATCTGAACTCAGGGATTACTGCGCTACACTAACAAACGAACTGGTACATAAGATCGGGCAGACCGCAGGAGGACGACGGCCTGCACGTCTCCAGGCCGACTTACAAGCCCAATGACTATGCCATGGTCATCAAGATCGAAGGATTGAAGTTGACCCAACAGCCCCGCCAGCCGGGCTTCGCCTGCCCGGTGGAAATCGCCTCATGACCTGCAAATCCAAATTCAAACCAGGAAACAAAACGGAGAATCAAACATGTCACCCAAATATCGTTTAGCATCTTTTGTGGTTCCGGCCCTGTGCGCCGCGTTCATGACGGTGAATCTGCAAGCGGCGCCGGTTGAAAACAAGCCGCCGGTCAGGGTCAGCATCCAGGACATACCCCACTTGGAGAAGCGCGATGGGATGACTAAGCTGATTGTGGATGGGCGCCCCTTCATCTGCCTTGCGGGCGAACTATCCAATACCGCCTCGTCCGACCGCGAAGCCACCAAGGCCACCATCGCGCGCCTGGCGCAGGCCAATTTCAACACCGTCCTT
>Ga0224557_1003563_pt1 | contig 12045 bp, 9 predicted proteins | sample 714S31014metaG_FD_180677 | JGI IMG/M metagenome (GOLD analysis project Ga0224557, IMG submission 180677) | Peat soil microbial communities from Stordalen Mire, Sweden - 717 S3 10-14 | ecosystem: Environmental > Terrestrial > Soil > Wetlands > Peat | place: Sweden: Norrbotten County, Stordalen... | reverse complement strand
TGCGGCCACTCGGTCGGTGAGTACACCGCGCTGGCCTGCGTCACCAATATCTACGAGCTGGAAGCCTTGCTGGAGATGGTGTTTCACCGCGGCTCGAAGATGCACGACATCGTGCCGCGCGACGAGATGGGCCGCTCCAACTACCGATTGGCCGCGATCCGTCCGTCGCAGATCGACCTGCCTGACGACGAGGTCCCGAGTTTTGTCGCCGAGATTGCCGCGAGTACTGGGGAATTTCTAGAGATCGTGAACTTCAACCTGCGCGGCTCGCAGTACGCGATCGCCGGCACGGTACGCGGCCTGGAAGCGTTGGAAGAAGAGGTTGAGCGGCGCCGCGAAATCAGTGGAGGCAAGCGCTCATTCATCCTGGTGCCCGGTATCGACGTGCCGTTCCACTCGCGGGTGTTGCGGGTCGGCGTCGCCGATTTCCGTCGCTCGCTGGAGCGGGTCATGCCGCGCGACAAAGATCCCAACGTGATCGTCGGACGCTACATCCCCAACTTGGTGCCGCGCCCGTTCACGCTGGACCGCGACTTCATCCAGGAGATCCGCGATCTGGTCCCCGCCGAGCCGCTCGACGAGATCCTCGCCGACTACGACACGTGGCGGACCGAGAGGCCGCGCGAGCTGGCGCGCATCGTCTTGATCGAGTTGTTGGCCTGGCAGTTCGCCAGCCCGGTGCGCTGGATCGAGACCCAGGACCTGCTGTTCATCGAGGAGGCCGCCGGTGGTCTCGGCTTGGAGCGGTTCGTCGAGATTGGCGTGAAGTCCGCGCCGACCGTCGCCGGACTGGCCACCAACACCCTCAAGCTGCCCGAATATGCCCACAGCACTGTGGAAGTGCTCAATGCTGAGCGCGACGCCGCGCTGCTGTTCGCGAACGACAGCGACCCCGAGCTGGAGATCGAAGATGAGCCGGATGATTCCGCCGCGTCCGCGCCGGCGGGTGCCGTCAGCGCCCACGCCGCGCCGGCGCCCGCGCCCACCGCGCCGTCGGGGGCCGCTCGCCCGGAAGACATCGTGTTCGAGGCCGCCGACGCGACCCTGGCGCTGATCGCGCTCTCGGCCAAGATGCGTATCGATCAGATCGAGAAGCTGGACTCCATCGAGTCCATCACCGACGGCGCGTCGTCGCGGCGCAACCAGCTTCTGGTGGACCTGGGCTCCGAGCTGAACCTGGGTGCCATCGATGGCGCCGCCGAGGCCGACCTGGCCGGGCTGCGGTCGCAGGTGAACAAGCTGGCGCGCACCTATAAGCCGTACGGCCCAGTGCTTTCTGACGCGATCAACGATCAGCTGAAGACGATCCTCGGTCCGTCGGGCAAGCGGCCCGGTGCCATCGCCGAGCGGGTCAAGAAGGCCTGGGAACTAGGCGATGGTTGGGCTAAGCACGTCACGGTGGAAGTCGCGCTGGGCACCCGTGAGGGCACCAGCGTTCGTGGCGGGGCGATGGGCCACCTGCACGAGGGTGCGCTGGCCGACGCCGGCTCCGTGGACAAGGTCATCGACGCCGCGGTCGCCGCGGTCGCCGCGCGCCGCGGAATCTCGGTGGCCCTGCCGTCCACGGGCGGTGGCGGCGGCGCGACCGTCGACGCGGCCGCGCTGAGCGAATTCACTGACCAGATCACCGGTCGCGACGGTGTGCTCGCCTCGGCGGCCCGTCTGGTGCTGGGTCAGCTGGGCCTGGACGACCAGATCAGCGCCGCACCCGCGACCACCGATGCCGAGCTCATCGACCTGGTCACCGGGGAGCTGGGTGCCGACTGGCCGCGTTTGGTGGCGCCGGTGTTCGACGCCAAGAAGGCCGTCGTCTTCGACGACCGCTGGGCCAGCGCCCGTGAGGATTTGGTCAAGCTTTGGCTGACCGACGAGGGCGACATCGACGCTGACTGGGTGCGGCTGTCCGAACGGTTCGAGGGTGCCGGCCACGTCGTGGCGACTCAGGCCACCTGGTGGCAGGGCAAGTCGCTGGCCGCCGGCCGTCAGATCCACGGGTCGCTGTACGGGCGGATCGCCGCCGGTGCCGAGAACCCGGACCCAGGTCCGCACTGCAACGAAATCGTGGTGGTGACGGGCGCTTCGAAGGGCTCGATCGCGGCGTCGGTAGCGGCGCGACTGCTTGATGGCGGTGCAACCGTCATCGCCACCACGTCCAAGCTCGACGACGAGCGGCTGGCGTTTTACCGCACGCTGTACCGTGACCATGCTCGTTATGGCGCGTCGCTGTGGGTGGTCGCGGCCAACATGGCCTCCTACTCCGATATCGACGCGCTCGTCGATTGGATCGGCAATGAGCAGTCCGAAAGCCTTGGGCCACAATCGATTCATATCAAGGACGCACAGACACCGACGCTACTGTTCCCCTTCGCGGCACCGCGCGTGGCCGGCGACTTGTCGGAGGCGGGTTCGCGCTCCGAGATGGAGATGAAGGTTCTGCTGTGGGCCGTCCAGCGGTTGATCGGCGGTCTGTCCAAGATCGGCGCCGAGCGCGACATCGCGTCTCGGCTGCATGTGGTGCTGCCTGGTTCACCCAACCGCGGAATGTTCGGCGGTGACGGCGCTTACGGCGAAGCAAAGTCTGCGCTGGACGCCTTGGTAAGCCGTTGGCACGCCGAGCCTTCGTGGGCCGCCCGGGTCAGCCTGGCGCACGCGCTGATCGGCTGGACCCGCGGTACCGGGCTGATGGGCCACAACGACGCCATCGTCAGCGCGGTCGAGGAGGCCGGTGTCACCACCTACTCCACCGACCAGATGGCGGCAATGCTGCTGGATCTATGCGATGTGGAATCCAAGGTGGCCGCGGCCGGTTCGCCCATCGAGGCGGACCTCACCGGTGGGCTGGGTGATGCCAAGCTCGACATGGCAGAACTGGCCGCCAAAGCGCGCGAGGAGATGTCAGCCGAGTCGACCACGGGCGATGACGATGCTAGCGGCCGAAGGACCCCCGGAACCGTAGCCGCGCTGCCGTCCCCGCCGCGCGGGTTCACCCCGGCGCCGCCTCCGCACTGGGATGACCTCGACGTCGACCCGGCCGATCTGGTGGTCATCGTGGGTGGCGCCGAGCTCGGACCGTACGGCTCCTCGCGCACCCGCTTCGAGATGGAGGTCGACAACGAGTTGTCGGCGGCCGGAGTCCTCGAACTGGCCTGGACCACCGGGCTGATCCGCTGGGAAGAGGACCCGCAACCGGGCTGGTACGACATCGAATCCGGCGATCTGGTGGACGAGGCGGAATTGGTCGAGCGTTACCACGACGTCGTGGTCGAGCGCGTGGGCATTCGTGAGTTCGTGGACGACGGCGCGATCGACGCTGACCACTCGTCGCCGTTGCTGGTGTCAGTTTTCCTGGACAAGGATTTCGCGTTCGTGGTGTCGTCGGAGTCCGACGCTCGCGCCTTTGTCGAGTTCGACCCCGAGCACACGATCATCCGGCCGGTGCCGGACTCCAGCGACTGGCAGGTCATCCGCAAGGCCGGCACCGAGATCCGGGTGCCGCGAAAGACCAAGCTGTCGCGAGTCGTCGGTGCCCAGATCCCGACCGGGTTCGACCCGATGGTGTGGGGCATCAGCGCCGACATGGTCAGTTCCATTGACCGGCTGGCGGTGTGGAACATCATCGCGACCGTCGACGCCTTCCTTACCGCAGGTTTCAGCCCGGCCGAAGTGATGCGTTATGTGCACCCAAGCCTGGTGGCCAACACCATGGGGACCGGCATGGGTGGCGGCAGATCGATGCAGACGATGTACCACGGCAACCTGTTGGGTCGTAGCAAGCCGAACGACATCTTCCAAGAGGTGTTGCCGAATATCGTTGCCGCGCACGTTGTTCAGTCCTACATCGGCAGCTATGGCGCGATGGTCCACCCGGTTGCCGCGTGCGCGACGGCCGCGGTGTCGGTCGAGGAGGGCATCGACAAGATCAAGCTTGGCAAGGCCGAGCTGGTCGTGGCCGGCGGTATCGACGACCTCACGCTGGAGGGCATCATCGGCTTCGGTGACATGGCGGCCACCGCGGACACCCAGATGATGCGCGGCCGCGGTATCCACGACTCGAAGTTCTCCCGGGCCAACGACCGGCGCCGGCTGGGCTTCGTCGAAGCCCAGGGCGGCGGCACCATCTTGCTGGCGCGCGGCGACCTGGCGCTCAAGATGGGCCTACCGGTGCTCGCGGTGGTGGCCTTCGCGCAGTCGTACGCCGACGGTGTGCACACCTCGATCCCGGCCCCGGGTCTCGGTGCGCTGGGCGCCGGCCGCGGCGGGAAGAACTCCCCGCTGGCCAAAGCACTGGCCGCGCTGAGCCTTACCGCGGACGATGTCGCCGTGATTTCCAAGCACGACACCTCAACGCTGGCCAACGACACGAACGAGACCGAGATGCACGAGCGGTTGGCCGACTCACTGGGCCGCTCGGAGGGCGCTCCGCTGCTCATCGTGTCGCAGAAGAGCATGACCGGCCACGCCAAGGGCGGCGCGGCGGTCTTCCAGATGATGGGCTTGTGCCAGATGCTGCGCGACGGTGTGATCCCACCCAACCGCAGCCTGGACTGCGTGGACGACGAACTTGCCAGCTCGGCACACTTCGTGTGGGTGCGCGACACGCTGCGGCTCGGTGACAAGCTCCCGCTGAAGGCCGGGATCCTGACCAGTCTCGGGTTCGGCCACGTGTCCGGGCTGGTCGCGCTGGTGCACCCACAGGCGTTCATCGCCGCGCTGGATCCGAGCGAGCGCGACGACTACCAGCGCCGTGCGGACGCACGCCTGCTGGCCGGTCAGCGCCGACTCGCTTCGGCCATCGCCGGCGGTACGCCGATGTACGAGCGGCCACCGGACCGTCGTTTCGATCACGACTCCCCGGAGAAGCGCCAGGAGGCGGCGATGCTGCTGAACCCGGACGCTCGGTTGGGTGAGAACGACGCCTACTAGGTCTCTGCAAGATCAGTCGGTCTATCCGTTAACGTAGCGAGCCATGGGCATCGTCGGAATCGGGATCGATCTCGTCTCGATCAGTGATTTCGCAGAGCAGGTCGATCAACCGGGAACGGTGTTCTCTGAGACTTTCACCCCCGGAGAGCGGCGCGACGCCTCAGACAAGAGTTCGTCGGCCGCCCGTCACCTCGCGGCGCGCTGGGCCGCCAAGGAGGCGGTGATCAAGGCCTGGTCGGGGTCGCGGTTCGCCCAGCGGCCGGTGCTGCCGGAGGCGATCCATCGCGATATCGAGGTGGTCACGGACATGTGGGGTCGACCGCGGGTCCGGCTGACCGGGGCAGTGGCCAAGCATCTGGCCGATGTGACGATCCATGTCTCGTTGACGCACGAAGGGGACACCGCGGCCGCGGTCGCCATCCTCGAAACGTCCTGATCGCGAGCAGACACGGAATCGTACAAATGCTCGGGTACGCGTGCGACTCTGCGTCTGCTCGCGCCGACTAGTCTCGAGCGATGAGTGATCTGGTTGAGCGCGTCCGCGATGTGCTGCCCTCGGTGCGGCGCGACCTCGAGGATCTGGTGCGGATCGAATCGGTGTGGGCCGACCCCGGCCGACGCGATGAGGTGCACCGCAGCGCGAAGGCGGTGGCGGATCTGTTGACGCAGGCGGGTTTTGCCGATGTACGAATTGTCAGCGAGGGCGGCGCGCCGGCGGTCATCGCGTCGCACCCGGCGCCCCCAGGCGCGCCCACCGTGTTGCTGTATTGCCACCACGACGTTCAGCCCGAAGGCGACCGTAGCCAGTGGGTCTCGCCGCCGTTCGAGCCGACCGAACGTGACGGGCGACTCTACGGCCGCGGCAGCGCCGATGACAAGGCGGGTATCGCAACGCATTTGGCGGCGTTCAGGGCGCACGAAGGCAATCCGCCGGTGGGTGTGACGGTGTTCGTCGAGGGCGAAGAAGAGTCCGGCTCGCCGTCACTGGGCCGGTTGCTCGCCGCCCACCGCGACGCGCTGGCCGCCGACGTGATCGTCATCGCCGACTCCGACAACTGGAGCACCGAGATCCCGGCGTTGACGGTATCGCTGCGCGGGCTGGTGGACTGCGTGGTCGAGGTCGCCACGCTGGACCACGGTCTGCACTCTGGTCTGTGGGGCGGTGTGGTTCCCGACGCGCTGAGCGTGTTGGTTCGGTTGCTGGCCAGCTTGCATGACGACGACGGCAACGTGGCCGTGGCCGGCCTGCACGAAACCGACGTCGCGGGACTGAACTACCCCGAGTATCCGGCGGGGCGGGCACGCGCCGATTCCGGCTTGCTGGACGGGGTGTCCGAGACCGGCTCGGGTTCGGTACCCGAGCGGATGTGGGCCAAACCGGCGATCACGGTGATCGGCATCGACACCACAACCGTTGCGGCGGCGTCGAACACGCTCATTCCGCGGGCCCGGGCCAAGATCAGCATGCGGGTCGCGCCCGGTGGCGACGCCGAGGCGCACCTGGACGCATTGACCGCCCATCTGCGGCAACACACCCCGTGGGGCGCACACGTCAGCGTCACCCGCGGAGAAAAAGGTGAGCCCTACGCGATCGACGCCACCGGAGCCGTCTATGACGCCGCACGGGCCGCGTTCCGGCAGGCCTGGGACACGGACCCGATCGATATGGGCATGGGTGGTTCGATCCCGTTCATCGCCGAGTTCGCCGCCGCGTTCCCGCTGGCGAAGATTCTCGTCACCGGAGTCGAAGACCCCGCGACGCAGGCGCACAGCATCAACGAGAGCCTGCATCTGGGTGTGCTGGAACGCGCCGCTGTCGCCGAAGCGTTGTTACTGGCCAACCTAGGGCGTGCGGTGATTATCTATGAATGATGGGTAACCGAGTCGGCGGCAATGGAGGCGTTTATGGTGGCGGACGTTCGGCTGGGGGCAGTATCGGTCGATTGCCCAGACCCCGCTGTGTTGGGCGAGTTCTACAAAAACGTATTGAGCCTGGAGGTGATGTTCTCCTCCGAGGATTTTCTGGCCCTACAAGGAACGGGCGTCCTGCTCACCTTTCAACGTGTCGCTGACCACCAACGTCCTACCTGGCCGGACGGCACGGTGCCCAAACAGCTGCACCTGGAGTTAGCGGTCTCGGACCTCGACGGTCAGGAGACTCGAATCCTCGCCCTGGGCGCCACGAAGGCCGAACTTCAGCCCAATCCGGATCACTGGCGGGTCCTGATCGATCCGGCGGGCCATCCCTTCTGCATTACCAACCTCATACCGAAGTAATCCGACCCCGAGCGCCCTAAGCATCCAACTCATTCGGCGACGAGTTCCGGGCAGTAGGCCTGAGCGCTGGCGCTGACGAAATAGGCAGCTCCGTCGGGACCCAAGTTGCCGTTGCCCTGAAAGAGGGTCGACACAACTGTCTTATAGGGCGTGCCCTTCTTCAGCTCGCTGCAGAGTTCGTGCGCCTCGTTGATGAGGGCCGGTCCGTCGTTGACCTCTAGTCCCATGCCGTTGCGGATGTTTTGGAGGAACTCCGCGTCGTTCGGATCTGCGTGCGCCGTTGCCGCGAGGGTCGTGGCGCCCGCCAGGACCGCTGCAATGGATAGCAGGACCTTCATTAGATACGCACCTAGCTCGAAATCCAGTGAATGCTGGCAACCATCTTTCCATGCAGCACCGCCTCGGCCACACCACAGCGGTGGACGATCGGGAAGTGACTAGACCGACAAGTCGCGACGAAGCTTGGCCACGTGGCCTGTGGCCTTGACGTTGTACTGGGCAACAGCGATCTTGCCTTTTTCGTCCACCACGAAGGTGGATCGGATGACGCCGGTGACGGTCTTGCCGTACATCATCTTCTCGCCGTAGGCGCCCCAGGCCGTCAGCACCGTGCGGTCGGGATCGGACAGCAGCGGGAACGTCAGTCCCTCGGCGTCGCGGAACTTGGCCAGCTTCTCGGGCTTGTCGGGGGAGATGCCGACGACGTCGAGGCCGGCGTCGTTGAGGTCGTGCAGGTTGTCGCGGAAATCGCAGGCCTGCTTGGTGCAGCCCGGTGTCGAGGCCGCCGGGTAGAAGTACACAACGACGCGGCGACCCTTGTAGTCGGCCAGCGACACCTTGTTGCCGTCGGCGTCGGGCAGGCTGAATGCGGGCGCTTTGTCGCCAGCCGCCAATCGCGTGGTCTCGGTCAACGTGGTCCCTTTCTGTTCACCGGAGCATGGGGATCAGCACCGGCTGATCTAGGGTAGTTCGAGGCGGACTTGCTGGCGGACTGGGCGGACTTGGAGGACAGAGACGTGGCGGAGCGTGACCCCGACACCATCAAGCGGGACATCGACGTGGCCCGCGACCAGCTGGCGTCCACCATCGACTCGCTGGCCGTGCGCGCCAACCCGCGCCGCCTCGCCGACGACATCAAGGTCCGGGTGATCGAGTTCGTCAAAAAGCCCGCGGTGGCGGCGTCGCTGGTGGGTGTCGGGGCGCTGACCGTGATCATCGTCGTGCGCAGGGTCCGGAATCGCTGACCCGACGGCGTGCATCACACCTGGCCGACGTCGGCCCTAGTGACATGCACCGGAAGGTCATCGGCCCACGGTTGAGTGGTGACCATGTCGTCGACGTCGACGTAGCCACGCTCGAATTCGCCCGTCGCCGCGTCGACCAGCCGGTACTCCTGGCGCTGTTTCTGGATGGGCTGCGCGTCGAGGATCACCACGCGCACGTCGCCGGTCTCGAACCCACACCGCTGCTGTAGCGCCTCGATGAGGCATTCGTTGTGCATGTGGCCGTCGCCGAAGTTCCAGCCGAGCACCATTGCGCACAGAGTCTCGCCCTCGCACAGGTTGTAGTCGTCCTCGTCGTAGCCCGCCAGCGCGCGGTGCACCAGGGTGAACAGCGCGCGCCCGTGAGTGTTCATCCCGCGAAACGCCATTGCGAGGTGAAGTGGGACCAAGGTTTCCTCTTTGCTCTTGTACAACCGCTCGAGCTGCAGGTGCTGCATCGGGCCGAGCGCGCGGGAGCCGGTGCGGAACTTCTCGTCGGCCGAAGGCTTGACGCACCACACGGTGGTGTCCCAGTTGCCGGCGTAGTAGCGCATCCCGGGTAGGAAGGAAACCTTGCGCGGGAACAGGTTCCCGATGACGACGATCCCGGCCATGACCGCGAACAGCACGGCCACTGGCACCGGGTCGGTGACACTAGACAACCCCAGCTGCGCGTGCGCGACGAACAGCCACAGCACCCCGAAGATCATGAATACGTTCCATTCCAGCGGCACACCCATCGGGAAGGACAGCAGGATGTTCAAGTGGAACACGATCATTACGAACGCGGCGATGGCGGTGGGCCAGCCGCCGTGCGAGAAGAACAGCACCAGCGGCACCAGACCCTCGACGGCGGTGGAGAAGTGGGCGATGAAACCCGCTAATGCACTGGGCCGCAGGTCATCCGGATAGTGCTTGAACATCGACCGCTTGAGCGGGCCCGACGGGATGAAAGGGTTGTTGGCCAGCATCGTCGAGATAACGAAGGGGAAGTGCCGGTTGAGCTTTGACGTCGCCGCGCCGATCCAGATCACCATGAAGACCACCTTGGCCCCCACGACGATGTCGGCCCCGGCGAACAGGAACACCAGCGCCAGCGGCGCGTACACCTCGGCGCGGGCGGCCAGGAAGATGATCTTGTCGCGCAGGCTGACCACGGCCAGCACCGAGAGGATCGCGACGGTCTGCCACCGCGGCAGCACGCCGATCGCGGTGTGCAGGGCGGGGATCGGCCCGCTGCCGTCGGACACCAGCGCGATCGCGAGCAACACCAGCAGGGCGCCGTAGAGCAACGCATCGAACGGGGTCCTGTTGTTGCCCTTAGTCAGCGGCACTCGGTCCGGCCAGGGTGGCAACCGGATGGTGCCGGGTCGCAGCCAGTACAGGATCGAACCCATCGGTGGGAAGTAGCGGCCGGCCAGCGGCCCGAAGCAGCACCCGAGACCGACGACTTCGAACAGCATCGTGAAGAGCACGGCCTTCTGGAACACGATCGGCTCCGTCCACCACGCGGGGACGTCGGTGAAACCGCCGATACCTGTCGTGGACCACGCGAACAGCCAGCCGCCCAGGATGTACAGCGCGATCTTTACGCCGTACATCACGTGCATGATCAGCGGGGTACCGAAGCCGTTCTCGGCGATGTGCCGCGTCATCGGAATGATCCGCTCGGCGCGCGGGCGCTTGCTCCACTCCGCGTCGACGATGGGCAGGTTGGGCTGGATGAACCCCATTGCAGCTCCTTTGACGCAGCTTCACGAAGAAACTACATCCGCGGGGCGCGAGTGCATAGGAATACGTCCTCAACGGCGGCAGATTGTGTGAGTTCCGTATGCGCATCCCGTGAAATTGGCTGCGGCGCCGGGGACTCCGAACCTTGGCGGGGTCAGGCGGTCTTGACCGCGCCGGACCAGGCGAGGGGATTGAGCTCGCGGTATGGATCGCCGGCCCGAAGCGCAAGCAGGCCGTCCAGGATTGCCTCGAGCCGTTCCTTGGTGGTGTCCCTGACCGAGGCGACCCAGTCGGCGTCGGAGACGCCATCGGGTTTCGTGGTGTCGATCGGTTTGCCGAAACGCAGGTACATCCGCTGAGGCCGGGGGATGAGGGTGGGCCCGACGCCGCGCATCAGCGGCATTGCCATGTCTGGTTCGCCGGTGATCCTTGTGCTGATGGTCCGGCTGAGCCGACCCAGAGCGCTGTCGCGGGTGACTAGACTCTTGTACACGTCGTCGCCGCCGACCAGGCCGACCGGCACGATCGGATAGTCGTTTTCGGCGGCGATGCGGGCGAATCCGGAACGGCCGGCCCAGTTTAGCTGGTATTCCTCGCCCTTGAACTTTGCTATCTCGCGGCCCCCGCCGGGGAAGACGAGGATGGTTTCGTTGTGCCGCATCAGCTCTCGTGCGGTCGCAGGGTCACCGACGACGCCGCCGTAGGCCGTCATGACGTCGTGCCCGAAGCCTGCCTTGGTCCCGAACCGGCGATCGGCCAGCGGTCGCACGCGGGCGCCAATCGCGCGACGCACAAAGTGCGGAATCAGCAACAGCTCGCCTCCGATGAACTGAGTGTGGTTGCCCACCAACAGGAACCGCCCGTCGGCGGGGAGATTCTCGAGGCCGGCGACGTAGGGCTGCCACAGGTTGATCACCGGCGAGATGCCGTCGTGAACCTTTTCCAGTGTGCCGCGCAAGCGTTCCACGCGGCGCGGGTGGTTCATCACCGCGTCGATATCGATGTCGACTTTGATTGGTTCTTTCATGGTGTCCTCTGCTTCGGGCTGTCTTTCGCGGTTTCCGTGGGCGACCCCAATCAACAATACCAAACGAACTGGTTCGTATTGAGTGGGGTATAGTGTAACTGTGCGATCCACCACTGAACTCCGCGACACGATCCTGAGCGCCGCGCGGTCCGAGTTCGCCCAGTACGGCCTGGCCGGAGGGCGAATAGACCGCATCGCCCGTGCCGCGGACGCCAGCAAAGAGCGGCTGTACGCGCACTTCGGCGACAAGGAAACGCTGTTCCGCGGCGTCGTCTCAGCCGATGCCGCGGAGTTTTTCGCCGCTGTCAAGCTGCGTCCCGACGCGGTACCGGAGTTCGTCGGTGACATCTACGACCTGGCGTGCAGGCGGCCCGAGCACCTGCGCATGATGACCTGGGCCAGCCTGGAGGGGCTGGCGCTGGACCCGTTGCCCCTCGAGGGCCGGCAAGCGGTCGCGGCTCGTGACATCGCCACCATTGAGGCCGCGCAGGCCGCCGGATACGTGGACGCGGCCTGGCGCCCCATGGACCTGCTCGTGCTGTTGTTCGGCGTCGCCCTGGCCTGGGCGCAGTCGCCCCATCCCGATGCCGTCACTGCCGACCCGGCGGTTGTTGCCGCGCGACGCGCGGCCGCCGTGGAGGCGGCGCGCCGCATCGTGGCCCCCGCGACGTGAAGTGTGGTTGCGCGGCGTCAGGGGTAACCGACGATCACCTCGGCCAGACACGCCGATTGATCGCCGCGGCGGGACGTACTCCGGAAGCGGTGCCGCCCCGACGTCATACTTGCGCGAGCGAACGCGATGCGCGAACAGTGTTTCAGTTGGCA
>Ga0224557_1003560_pt1 | contig 12053 bp, 13 predicted proteins | sample 714S31014metaG_FD_180677 | JGI IMG/M metagenome (GOLD analysis project Ga0224557, IMG submission 180677) | Peat soil microbial communities from Stordalen Mire, Sweden - 717 S3 10-14 | ecosystem: Environmental > Terrestrial > Soil > Wetlands > Peat | place: Sweden: Norrbotten County, Stordalen... | reverse complement strand
GACGATCAAGGCACTCCACTTCGAGTGTGACGTGCCCGTCCAAAAGTTCCGGGATGGTCGCCATTCCTGAATTCTACAAAAAGTTGCGGGCGAGTGCTCGTCGGTTTGAGGTCGAAGACCTCGCTAGTGTATGCGGCTATTACCCGCGTACTCCTTGCCCCACCGGCGTTGGCAGCGGGCCAATCCCGTGCATAGCGCTTTCGAGCCATGACTGGACTGGACTGGACATTTGCCCAGTTCCCCCTGCTGACATCGAAGGCTAACATGCGAAGTAGCGCATCGCGCGGAGGAATCAATGAGCGGCCGAGCAGGGGAGTCTATCCAATCGCCGAAGCGGACCCCAGCGGCCCTTGCAGTCAGTCCTTTGCCCGCCGATCGCGTTCGACTTCGAGAGATTCTCTCCCAGGCAAACTGGAAACTGCATGAGGCTTCAGACTGCTGTGGAGCTTTGGCATTGTTGCGCGGCCAAGGTGTTCCGGTGCTCCTTTGCGAACGTGACCACGCCGACGGCAACTGGGAAGACCTTTTGAAGGCCACGGCGAGACTGCCGGCTCCGCCGAACATCATTGTGTTCTCTCGTCTGGCCGACGAGTCCCTGTGGGCGAAGGTGCTGAATCTGGGTGGTTTCGACGTCCTGATGACGCCGTTCGAGCCGGAGGAGGTCTTGCGAGTCACCTTCGCTGCCTGGAGCCGCTGGGAATGCGACTTTGGTGCGGGCACTGCTAAGGAGGCGACTCGTACTGGGAAACCCGCGGCCGTCAAGGCGGCTCCGCCGGAAGAGGACTGGCTCCGGGCGGAACGGGAGATACGAACGCGATCATCAGCGGCGGAGCCGGACGGTTTGCATGAACAAGGGGTGGGGACATGGTTCTAGCAAGACAGCAGCCAATAGCGGCCCGAGAAAAGGAAAGATTTCCAACGGAGTGGACCTTGTACGACGGCGACGAACAAGAGGGCGAGCAGGCGTCACAGCAATCGGAGGATGCTCGACCCGGAGGCTGGGCGCCGGTTTCGCCCATAGAGACGATCAGGCGCCCAGCCCGCCGGTCAGCGAGGCTCGATCGGCAACTCGATGGTGCAGCGTAGTTGGGCCGGGATGGTCGGCCCGTACGGGCGAAGGAATGGGCGTGCAGATAGCACATACCGAAATGGGCGGGTTCCAAGAGATCCTTGAACGAAGCGCGGTCGAACTGGTTCAGGCATTGCGAAAGCGAGACGGCCTCGCAATCGAGAAGAGCGCGGAGCAGATGGATGAGATCCAGTACGCGTCGGAACGAGATCTGGCGATGCGAAACGTGGACCGAGAGTCCAGCCTGCTGCGTGACGTGAAAGCCGCATTGCGACGGATTAAAGACGGCAGCTTTGGAACCTGTATTGAGTGCGAATCGGCGATCAGCACGAAGCGCCTCGCAGCCGTGCCATGGGCGTCGCGTTGTATCCAGTGCCAGGAGGCTGCCGATCGGGATGGGCAGGAGAGAACGGACTTGGTGAGCGAGACTCTCGTCCATGCCGCGTGACTGGCAGTTCTGCTGGCTCGTCGATCACCGTCAGATGAACCGCCCGCTATTGCGACGGCAAAGAGCGGGAAAAAGGTGGGTCAGGTCGTGAAAATAGCCTCTAGCATTCGAACCATCGCGTTTCTCGGCAACTACCCCCCGCGCAAATGCGGCATTGCCACGTTTACATCCGACCTGCTTCGGGCTGTGGCAGCGCGGCATCCCCAAAGCCGGTGCTTCGCGGTGCCGGTCAATGACGTCGATGGGTGCTATCGGTATCCGGAGGTCGTTCGCTTCGAGATTGAGGAGCAGGATCTTGGTTCTTACCGCTGCGCCGCCGATTTCCTAAATACCAGCAACGTGGACATTGTCTCGGTCCAGCACGAGTTCGGAATATTCGGCGGGCCGGCTGGCAACCACCTGTTGGCGCTGCTGCGCAGATTGACAGCGCCGGTCGTCACCACGCTTCACACCGTTCTCCTCAAGCCGAACGCCGACCAGCATCGCGTGATGCTGCAATTGATCGCACGCTCCACCCGGCTGGTGGTCATGACAGAGCGGGGACGAACGATCTTGCAGGAAGTGTACCAGGCGCCTCCGGCCAAGATCGATCTCATCCCGCACGGCATTCCCGACGTAACATTTGTCGCCCCGGATTATTACAAGTACCAGTTCGGCGTGGGCGGAAAGAAGGTGTTGCTGACGTTCGGGCTGCTTTCACCGAACAAGGGAATTGAACATGTGCTCAATGCGCTCCCGGATGTTGTGGCGGAGTTTCCCGACGTCGTCTATATTTTGCTGGGCGCCACGCATCCCCACGAACTGCGCACACGAGGCGAAGCCTACCGCCTCGGCCTCGAAGCCATCGCCAGGAAAAACAAAATCGAAAACCACGTCATCTTCCACAACCGCTTCGTGGAACTGAACGAACTGACCGACTTCATTGGAGCGGCTGATCTTTACGTTACTCCTTATCTGGACGAAGCCCAGATCACGTCGGGAACACTAGCTTATGCGTTTGGCGCGGGCAAAGCCGTGATCTCAACGCCGTATTGGCATGCCGCCGAATTGTTGAGGGACCAGCGTGGCGTACTGGTGCCATTTGGGGACCCGAGGGCGATTGCCCGTGAAGTGACTGGGTTATTGCGGGATCGAACGCGCCGGAACGCCATGAGCGAAAACGCCTACAAGTTGGGCCGCACGATGGTGTGGAGCAACACGGCGGAGCTGTACATGCGCTCTTTTGAACTGGCACGAAGGCAGAGGGCAGCGGTGCCCAGCGAATCTGTTGCCGCAAGAGAGTTCGGCCATGCGGCCGCATGAATCGCCGGAGTTGAATCTGGTGTTGCCCGGCCAGTGGAGGAGGCTCCGCGGCGTGTCGGGGCGCTTGCCACAACCTACGCCGCGTTCTTGAACTATGGCTTCGAACCAAAAGCGCCACGTTTCGAGCGCCCACAGAAAGTGTGCTGAGGCTATGCTCTGACGCCTCCCGAAGAGAACAATGACACCCATCCCGCTCGATGAGGTAAGGTCAAACCCTCGGCCTCGGGCCGCTGTTGTCGTCGCCCATCCGGACGACGAGACGCTCTGGTGCGGCGGCTACATCCTGACCCATCCAGAGTTTCTTTGGCGCATCGTGACCTTATGCAGAGCAGCGGATCCGGAACGCGCACCAAGGTTTCGCCGGGTTTTGCAGCGATTGGGGGCGGAGGGCGGGATGGCGGGTCTCGATGATGGACCGGACCAGGCGCCACTGCCGGTCAAGCAAGTCCAGGAGACCACCGCGCGCCTGCTGGGAGGAGCCAGCTACAACCTGATTCTGACCCACGGCCCAAAGGGCGAGTACACACGGCACCGCCGGCATTCGGAGTGCTGCCAGGCCGTCGTTGAGCTATGGCGGGCGGGCGGTGTCGACACCAGGCGATTGTGGCTGTTTGCCTATGAGGATGGAGGCCGGGCGTACCTGCCTCGGGTTCGTGACGATGCTGACCGGCGGGACGTGCTGACGGACGACGTCTGGTTTGAAAAGCGCCGGCTGATCACGGATCTTTACGGGTTCGGGCCCGATACTTGGGAAGCACAGACCACTCCGCGAGAAGAAGGGTTCTGGTGCTTTGGCTCCGCGCAAGCAGCGCTAGAGCGCGCGGCACCCTGGGAGCAACAATCGTGAAAGTGCTTGTGCTGACCGAATACCCACCATCGGCGGCCGGCCTGGCGACGCAGGGTGAGCTATTGTGCCGGGGCCTGCGCGAGATCGGCGTGGATGTCCACCCGGTGCATTTCGAATCGCCACTGGAAAAGGAATGGTATTACCGCTGGTTCGAGCCGGACGTGGTAGTCGGCATAGGGTTCTGGGGCCACCTTCCACACTTGGTCCTACACCCGCAGCAGTTTGGGATGAAGGCCGTGCCGTGGCTCGTCGCCGATGGTTATGTCGCAGCACACCACGAGGTCCTGAACGCTCTGCCGCTGATCCTGGTCACCTCCAACTGGGTGAAGGAAACATACATCAGGGATGGCATCCGGGGAGACAATATGGAGGTGCTGCCGGTGGGTTGCGACACGGACCGCTTCGCGCCGCACAGCCGCGATGACCTGAAGGTCCGGTCGATCCGCGAGGCTCTGGGAGTCTCTGATGGCCAGATCATGATCCTGACCGTCGGGGGCGACGCGACGTCCAAGGGCGCCCAGGAGGTCATGCAGGCGCTGGCGCTGATCGATGCCGAGGCGCCCGACTGGAGATATGTCTGCAAAGTCTGGCCCCAGCCGCGCACGGTACAACAGAACATGATCGACCTCCAACTGGCGGCGCATCTGGGCATCGAAAAGAAGGTCATCTACTCCACAAACGTGGTCTCGCACAATTTTATGCCCTACTTGTTAGCCGCCTGCGATATCTACGCGGCACCGTCGCGGCTGGAGGGTTTCGGAATGATCCAGGTGGAGGCCAACGCCTGCGCAAAGCCGGTGATTGCGATCAACGCGATGGCGTTTCTCGACACGATGGTCCACGGTGAAACGGCATTCCTGGCGGAAGTGGCGGAGGAGAGGAAGATCGGTGAGGCGGTATTCGGGGAAGGTCACGGGATCGACGATACCCATCGCATCGTGTTTCCAAACCCGCGAACAGCGGAGTACCGAGCCAGCGTGCCCGACATCGCTAAATACCTCCTGGCACTCATCGAGGACAGCGGTCTGCGGCGGAGGATGGGCGAAGCGGGCCGAAAACGCGTGGCCGAGTTGTTCGACTATCGCCAGGTTGCCAGGCGTTTCCTGAAGATCGTGTCCGACCGATTGGGAATTCGGTAAGGGTGGCCCTAATTATGGACGAGAAGTCGCTTGCCTCCGTTGATCGGGCCAAAGAGGCGGCCCTCCGCATCCTGCTGAATAACTCGCGGGGGCCGTGTCAAGGACTGCCCAGGGCCGCCGGGTGGGGATACCCGGAACCTTACACGCGGGACCTCATGATTTCAGCCCTGGGCTTTCTGGTCACCGGCAACGAGGAGCTTGCGGACGCGCTACGACGCACACTGGTGGCGCTGGCAACCAATCAGACGCCGCGCGGCCTGGTTCCATCACTCGCGCACGATCCTGTTGACCGTGGCTCCAGCGATACGACGCCGCTGTTCCTCTTTGGCCTGGCATTGTACAGGAAATCGGCAAACGAGCTGGATTTCCTCGATGGGGCAGCTCAGAACGCCCTGAAGTGGATGCAATACCAGAGCCCTGACGACATGGTGATGGTCTCGCAACTACCCACCAGCGACTGGCGTGACGAGCAGTGGGCGATGGGGTTTGGGCTGTACGTGAACACGCTGGTTTACGCGTATCTGCTTCTTTATGGCGAGCACGAGTCCGCCGATCAATTGCGCGAGTTGATGAATCGTCTGGAGGTCCTTGGCGAAGCGAAGAACCCCCATGAGCACGAGGGTCTTGTGGTGCCATCCAAGCCTTATTACGCCCTCTACTCCTACAAACTCTTTAACAGCGACCGTTTCGACCTGCTGGGCAACAGCCTGGCGATTCTGACTGGGATCGCCTCGCCCGATCGGGCGCGAAAGTTGGTGGCATGGATTGAAGCGGAGTGCGACTCCATACGGGATCGCGGAGAGTTGGCCGTGGATTTGCCGCCTTGTTTGTTTCCGTATATCTTGCGCCGCGACCCCGACTGGCGGCCACGATACGAGCAATACAACCGGCCCGGCGAGTATCACAACGGGGGCGTCTGGCCGTTTGTCTGCGGCTTCTATGTGGCGGCGTGCGTCGCGACGGGGCGGATAGGGCTGGCAAAGCGGAAGCTGTTGGCCCTGACCGAACTGGTGAAGCCCTGGCACGAAAACGAGGCGGAGTGGGGGTTCAACGAGTGGATTAAGGCGCAGACCGGTCAGCCCAGCGGGCGGGATTGGCAGACCTGGTCGGCCGCTATGTACCTATACGCTGCTGAGTGTGTGCAGCAGGAGCGCACACCGTTCTTCGGCGAGATGCGCGCAGCCGACCCGAGCGCAGCGGGGTAGCCGAGCTTTAGTCGCAGGCCCAGCCGCCAGAGGCAGCCGGAACTCGTAATGCGTCAGCGTTCCGCGGATGGTCAGATCGCCGGAACTCACGCTCATGACGTGCGCGAGTGCGTGGCGGCTGGCAGGACGAATCCGGTCAGGACTCTCATGCGGGTGCGTCGGGCACAGCGTGGACCTGTCCCGCGGCCAGGCGCTGCTGGCGGATGAACCGGTAAATGATACGGATGAGAGCCAGCACCGGCACGGAGAGGAACGCGCCCGGAATGCCGACCAGTTCGGTGCCAGCGAAGACTCCGAATAGCACAAGCAGCGGATGCAATTCCACGCCTGCGCGCATCAACAGGGGAGACAGCACATAGTCCTGGAACACGCGATAGACGACCAGGAATGCGAGCGCGCCCAGAACCGGTCCGCCGCTCACCGCGGTAACGATCACAATGATGACGGCGGCCGAGAAGGTTCCGATCATGGGGATGAATTCGAGCGTTCCCGCCAGGGCCGCGAGGAGGATGCTGTACGGTACCCGCAGAATGGTGAAGAAGATGGAGTAAGACGTGAAAGTGGCCAGCGACAGTATCAAGATGGCGCGCATATAGTGGGCCAACACGAGGTTCACATCGGCAAGCAGCCCTTCCATCAGGACGCGCTGCCGATCGTCGTCGATCATCTCCAGTAAGCGCTGGCGTATCGCGCGGCCATCTTTCAAGAAGAAGAAGCCGAGAATGGGAACGATGACCAAATACACCAGGTTGCTGGCCACGCTGAGTATCTCGACGCCGGCGCGCGGCAGAGAGGAGATGATCTCGCCGGAACTCTGGCTGAGCCGATTTTCCACCTTCTGCACGATTTGCGCTTTGAAGGAGTTCACACTGTCGGGCAAGGAAGCGTTGGGCTGCTCAAACCTGGCGAGCTTGGCGGGCATGGATTTGGCCAGTGAGTTGGCCTCTTCGACGGTGCGGGAGCCAATCTGCGTGACGCCCAAGAAGACCGCGGCGACAAGGATCGCGTAAGCGATAGCCAGTGCGGGAGTGCGCGTGCGTTTGCCGGGCAGGAAGCGGTCGATGACGCTCACCAGGGGTGCGAGCAGATATCCAAACAGCAGCGCCACGATGAACACAAACACGGTCGTGCGCATCAGGTACACCAACCAGAGGAGCAGCAACACGAGAGCGGCGGTCCAGGTATAGCGCGCGGCGCGCGCGTCAACGCCGAGCATAGTGGCCTGTAGGCATTATAACCCGCGGGGGCGGCGGGCGGCTCGACCCGTTCGACGCGCACCGGGGCGATGCAATCGCGCTCCAAGCGAGTCTGTGCAGATGTGGCTGAGTTAGCTCGCCATCGCCGCTCTCACGCACTCTGTCACCTCGGCCCAAGCAGCGCTCCAGTCGCACGGCACGGAAATATCCACTTCTGGGTATAACGTGATCCGCACGGCGAACTTCCGGCGGTCTGGCACATCGTACAGATAGTTCCTTCATATTATCCGCGGGTTCTGGTATGTTGAGGCAGGCCACTGCTGACCTTGGCATTTGGCTGCCTCTTCCATCGTTGTAGAGTTGCACGAAATGAAACAACACCCGCGTGACACCAACGCCATCTTGCACGTCAAATGCTGAACGAGCCCAAGACCGCATCCCTCCTCCAAACCTCAAGCCAGGCACCGAATGATATGATATTACCGACGATGGATTCAAGGAGAGCACCATGCCTGGAACGTATAAGGTCACCGAGGTCGTAGGCACCTCGCCCGTCAGTTTTGCCGAAGCCGTAAGAGCTGCGGTCGCCGAGGCGGCACATACCATCCGCCACATGCATTGGTTCGAGGTCGTCGAACAGCGCGGCAGTATCGCGGAAGACAAGATAGAGGAATTCCAAGTCACGGTGAAAATCGGCTTCAAGATCGAGCGATAGAAGATCTTTACTTGCTGGCCGCTTCCTGCGTAGCGTTTGGCGACAAATGTCCCGGCGCGGGACTCCGCCTGCGGAGTTGCTGGAGGCGGCGGCTCCGCACCCCTGACGGTGGACTTTTGGCTCAAAACCTGTCAACTTTCTGCTAACCATTTGCTAACCGTGCCGGCGGCTCATATTCACCCGGCAAAACGGTCAAATTGACCGATTTTGAGGCTCGCTTTTTTCGGCTAGGTCCCGGCGCGCGGCGGCGCTCTGCCGTTTTCCGGCCTGAATCAACCGGGCTGCCAGCCGCACACAGGGCAAACGCCCGCCGCCGCGGGCCAGGCGCCTCGTCACGCTGCAAGCTGGGTGATCGGCTGCTCGGGGTGGAGCATGCCCAGCAAAGCGACTTACCGTTCTCGGATCGCCGTGACGTCGTGATGGTCGTTTGCCTTTGGCGGAATGGCACGTGCCACCAAATCGAAGTCGCCAGACGCGTCGTAAAACCAGGAGAGCATGAGCGGCATGCAGCGTTTTATCTTGCAGGTGAGTGTCACCGAGACCGGGGGGCCCATGCATCGAGCCAGCTCTCATGAGTGGTCGACAGCGTGACATTACCGGCAGAATCCATCTGCCGCCAGGTGTTAGCCAGTGAATTGCCGCAGTGGTGTTCGTGACGCAGGCAACCTCACCCACCGGTTGTTCTGTCCATGCTCCCTCGGCCGTCATTGCCGTGCTCCTGGGCTGTGGGCTGCGCCAGTCCGAAGGCGGCAACTTACGATGGGGCACATACAACAGCGGGATGGCCGGTGGTGCATCGTGGACCTGCTCGGAAAGCACGGACGCATGGGCACGGTGCCGATGCCAGCTGGGTACAAGGTGGCGATTGAGGCCTGGACATCTGCGGCCGGCGTGACCGACGACCACGTGTTCCGGCCCGTCAACCGCTGCGACAAGGTGCAGGGCGACGTGCTATCCAAGAAGGTCGTGTGGCAAATGTTCCGGCCATACGCGACGGCCACCTTTGTCGCCGGGAAGACAACAGCTCCAAGATAGGCGGTTGGATGTATGATGAATAGCGGGCAGGAAGCCAAAACGGAAATCCTGCGCCAAATGTGAACTGCAGCCAGTCGGGAAGGGTCACAACCGCGATAGTGCCGTGCGCACGACCACTGGCAGCGAAGGGAGGTTCAGAGTGGCTGAATGGCTGTATCGAATTCATCGCATCGAGGTTACGCTCGACGCAGATCTTGATGATCAGATCGAAAAGGTTCTCCTCGACTATGGAACGAAGGGCTGGGAGCTAGTTCAGGTACTGCACCGGCAGCCGGGGGATCCGATCTACCGCCTGATATTCAAAACCGAAAAGCCGCTAGACTAATCGCGTCAAGGAGGTCGTGTCTTGGCGTGCTAGCCGGAACGCAAGTCCGCGGTCGGTGTCTGCCCTGCTGTGGTGCACAGCTAAAACGCCGCCTTGGTGCATGCTCTCACGGGCGCCAAAACCTAACCGAATGAGAACCTGGTGCACGTGGCTTGGACTTCGTATCAGCCGCGATCCGAATGGATAGTCCGGATCGATGGGCAGAGCTGATGGACCAGGCCCGTTCGATCTGAGCATCGGCGAAATGGACGGGTGCCGTCCGCAGGCGGCATTAACGCTAGTCTAGGAATGCGCCATCACGCCCGCGATACAACTTTACGAATCTCGGCGCCAGATTGCCCAGAGTCTGAGGGTTCGAGCCCACGGGAGTTGGCACCCATCGTCCCACAGGGTTGCGTGCTCGACTTACGGATGAACGGGATGAAATGTTGATCGAACGACTCGCTGCGACCAGCAAATCGATCCTACGTGCCAGACTTCATTGAAATCTACATCCGCGACGTCCTGAATATCGAGCTGTTCCGGTTGTAGCTATCACCTCTGAATAGTGGAAGCCGGCTCAGGTTGGTGTGGTTGGTACACCCGACGAACGGAAGACATAATCTCGCATTTCAGCCCGGACATCGAGTCAGGTCATCTCATTCCGCACCGCTGAAGGCCATCGCCAGCCGCCTGCTCCGGCTGGAGGATGAATTCGGGCCGCGGACGGAAAGCCGCGGGAACGTTTCCGTATGGTCGTCAGCCGACTGGACCGCAAGCCAGGCTTAGAGGGCGCCGCCAGCGCCTCGTACAGCGACTCCGCGGTGACCTGGACAGCGTACGCGTCGCCAGCTTGGTCGCGACAGGAGACCAGGCAGGAACGGAGGGCCATGCGCCGACCAGTAGCAGCCATCTTTGAACATCGAGCTACCACTCTCCATCCGGTACGCCAAAGCGGCTGGCTGCGCACTAAACTAAAGTGAACTGCGACAGCTTCCGCACTAAAGCGTCATGCTAATTGTTGGGAACTCCCCTCGCCACTGCTGCGTCTTTCCGCAGATCCCCTGCGTCAGCGCGACGGGCTTTCGCGGCGGCCTTCTCAATTTCAGAGTTGGCCTCGCCGCCGATGAAGATAGCCGCGCCTGTGGAATAGAGCCACATCAGAAGCGCAACCACTGCATCAAGGGATCCATAGATTCTTTGAGGGCTGAAGTGATTCTGATAGACCCGAAGCAGCGTAGAGGCGGCCCATAACGCGACTGCGACGACCGCACCGGGGATACTCCATTGCCACCGCCGATCATTTAAGTTCGGCCCGAAGCGGTAAAGCAAAGCGAGCGAGAACAGCAGCACTACCGCTGCCACCAGCCACTGAATGATGCGCCAGAGAAACGGGGATTGGGTCTGAATGCCAATATCCTGTTCGATCATTTTCCAGACCCGGCTGCCATAGAGCATTACCCCGAGCGCAACCAAGCCCATGATCCCTAGCGAAATCGTCAAGCTGAAGGCGACACCCAAAACCTTCCACCATCGACGCTCTTCTTTGACCTCATATGCCTTATTCAGGCCGGTCATCATCGCCCAAGTGCCATTCAAAGCACCCCAAGCGGAGCCCAGCCCCGCCCATACAGCTCCAGCGCCGATAACGGCTCCTGCGTTCAGTTCACCAACGGTTTTCGCTATTAGCGCCGACGCTTCCCGCGGCAGGATCTGCTGAAAGGCGCCCAGGAGCGTGTCTCGTAAATGAGATCCTGTGCTGACGAGTTTATCGAGCACAATTAGCAGCAACAATAATACGGGAAACAGGCTGAGGAAGTAATAGAACGCCAGCCGGGCTGCCTGTCCGAAGACCTCATCGTCCCAGCTTCTCCGGAATGTGCGTTTCGCCAACTCCCACCAGGAAAGCCCTCGCAGGCTCAACAAATCGCCCATAGCTCCAGCTTACACGCAAGAGTGCGCCCGGAGCACGCGTTCCACTTCTCGCGGAGCGGTGTTTTGGAGCCGAACAAGCGCGTATCCTCGAGAGGCACTAGCGGGACGCGTTTGCACCGACTTTTCGAGCCGGCCGCGGGCTTCATCGATCGTGAGGCCGGTCGGGAAGTCCTTAGCGAAGGCCATCATTGAAACCTTACTTCGTTAGCAGCTTGCGGATAGATTTCAATTCCCGCCAACGTTTCGCTGTGGTCTTGGGATATGCCATCTTCAGTCCATTGAACGCATCCAGGACAATTTGGGAAACAATCAACCGGGCATTCTCCTTATCATCGGCGGGAACGACGTACCAGGGCGCGATCCGTGCTTGTCGCGTTCAGGCAAGCCTCATAAGCCGTCATGTAATCCTTCCAGTATTTCCTCTCGTGAATGTCAGTGAGGCTAAATTTCCAGTTCTTGTCGGGCTCATCAATGCGCTCGAGGAATCGCTTTCGCTGTTCTTCCTGCGAAAGGTGGAGGAATACTTTGATGGTCCGCGTTCCGTTGCGATATAAGTGGCTCTCCAGGTCCCGGATGGAGCGATACCGCTGCTCCCAGATGGTCTTTTCGTCGCGCAACTCTTCCGAAAGCCCCTGGTTGCGGAGAATCTCCGGATGCACTCGAACAACCAATACTTCTTCGTAGTAGGAACGATTGAATATGCCGATGTGACCGCGCTCGGGAAGCCGGCATGTCGTGCGCCGTATTTGTTTGCCGCGTCGCAAAGAGGATGACAACACAGGGACTCGATTGCAGCGGCAGGTCGAGCGATTATCGGGGCTTGACAGGAATGATTGGATCCGGGGTCCGAGGGATTTG
>Ga0224557_1003552_pt1 | contig 12066 bp, 7 predicted proteins | sample 714S31014metaG_FD_180677 | JGI IMG/M metagenome (GOLD analysis project Ga0224557, IMG submission 180677) | Peat soil microbial communities from Stordalen Mire, Sweden - 717 S3 10-14 | ecosystem: Environmental > Terrestrial > Soil > Wetlands > Peat | place: Sweden: Norrbotten County, Stordalen... | reverse complement strand
TGGCCAACGAATCCGGGTCGGGGAACTCGGCGGCGGGCTCCGCGATTTGGGCCGCTGCCAGAAATTCATCGGAGGTCATCAGCCGCTTGGAGGCGTCCCCGATCATGTCCTGGTAGCGGCCGTCGACGATCACCAGCGGCTCGGGCAGCCGGTGGATCAGGGTCTGGATGCTGTCCGCGGACAGGCGGTAGTTGATCGGGGTGAAGGCCAGCCCGGCGCGCGCCGTCGCGAAGATCAGCACCGGCAGCATCGCCCCGCCGGTGCCGACGTAGACGACGTGCTGGGCGTCCGATCCCGCGATCACACCCGCGCCGCCGTCGGCCAGATCGCTGAGTTGCTGCGTTGTCAGCCGTAAATCCCCGGAGACGACTGCGGTGCGATCGGGATTGCTCGACGCAGCCATCTCGAGAAGCAACGAAATACTCACGCGTCAACTTTCTGTGGTGTCATCACGTTACAAAGCGCGCCAAAAGTGTCATGCCGCGCCCCGTTGCAGTTTAGATCACCCAAGTATCTGTCCACCCTGGGCCGCCTGACCGGCCGTCAGGTGCCGGTCCAGTGCGCCGGGCGCTTCTCGGCGAAAGCGATGGCTCCTTCTTTGGCGTCATTCGAGGAGAACACCGGCATCAGGATCTTGTTCTGTTCGGTGAACATCGTGTCCGGGCTCCAGCCGCGGGACTCGACGATGATCCGCTTGGTGGCGGCCACCGCGAGCGGCCCGTTCGCGGCGATCTTCTCCGCGAGTGCGATCGCGGCCTCCAGCGCCTTTCCTGGCTCGGCCAACACACTGACCAGCCCCAGCTGGTGAGCGCGCTCGGCCGACAGGTTCTCACCGGTCAATGCCAACTCCATGGCAATGGCAGCCGGTATGCGCTGCGGCAGCCGCAAAAGTCCGCCGCCTCCTGCCACCAGCCCGCGTTTGACCTCCGGAATCCCGAAGGCGGAGTCCTTCGATGCCACGATCAGGTCGGTTGCCAGCGCCAGTTCGGTGCCGCCGGCCAGCGCGTAGCCTTCGACGGCGGCGATGAGCGGCTTGACCGGCGGACGTTCGGTGAAGCCCATACCGCGGCCCTCGACGATGGGGAGCTCGCCGCGTGCGAACGCCTTGAGGTCCATGCCCGCGCAGAACGAGCCGCCCGCCCCGGTCACGATCCCCACCGAGAGACCCGGATCGTCGTCGAGCCGGTCAACGGCGGCGGCCAGGCCATTGGCCACCGCGGAGTTCACCGCGTTCTTGGCCTTCGGCCGGTTAATCGTGATGATCAGGATCCGGTCGCGTTGTTCGACCAGGACCTCGGGTTCGTTGTTGCCAGCTTCGTCGCTACCAGTCACAGTGCTGATGGTAACGGCCTGAAATCAGGCCTTAAATAAACCCCGAGCTCAAGCCTTAGTTCAAGCCTTAGCCATCGCCGTCTCAACGACGGTCAGATCTTCGGAAAGCCCAGCGGCTCGACGTATTTCGATGAAGTCCGAGACCATCGCCTCGGTGACCTCATGCGGGTCCTTGACGGTGGCGCCGTCGGACAACACCGAGATGTTGAGCTGATCGACATAACTCCACACGGTGATGTTGAGGCCGCTGCCGGTGGTCAATGGCCCCACCGAATAGATCTCGGTGACCATGGCACCACCGACGCGCCCGCGCTCGCGGGGCCCGGGGACATTCGAGATCGGCAGGTTGAGCACCTTGTTCAGCTCGCGGCCGGCCGCCCAGCGGAAGAAGGACTGGCTGGCCACCGGCGGCATATAGTTCGACCAGCGGCTGATCAGTTCGGGCCCGACCAGGTTGAAGCCCTCCTTGGCGGAGTTTGCGTTGTCGTGGCAGGCGCGCAGCCGCTCCAGCGGATCGTCAAGATCGGCCGGCAACGCCACCATCATCCCGGTGAAGTAGTTTCCCGAGATCCGCTCCGGTGAGAAGTCGAAACTCACCGGCACCGACGCCAGCAGAGGATCGGCCTTGCCGTCATAGCGCAACAACAACGTGCGCAGCGCCCCGGTCGAGATGGCCAGCACCACGTCGTTGATCGTCGCCCCGAGCTTCTTGCTGGTCTCCTTGACGTCGGCGAGGGCCAATGTGGCGGTGGCGAACCGGCGCTCTGGGGTGAGCTTGTGATTGATGAAGGTTGACGGCGGCGTGAACGGCATCGTCAGTTCGGGTGAGAGCTTGCGCGAGCTGCGTCGCACCCGGCCAATGCCCCGGGTGGTGTAACGCATGGTCGCCGGGAGTTTTCCGATCTGCCGTAGGTGATCGCTGAATGCCGACGTCATCAGCGCCCGCTTGGACGGAGCCGGGTCGGTGATTTGCGGGCCGCTCTCCGGCGTGGGTACCAAGTCCATACCGCGGGCCATCAGGTTCGCCGAGGCGATGCCGTCGGCGAGAGCGTGGTGGATCTTGCCGACCACAGCGACTCGATTGTCGGCCAGCCCTTCGACGAAATACATCTCCCACAGCGGACGGTCCCGGTCGAGTGGGGTACTGGCGATTTGCCCGATCGCCTCGTCCAGCTCGCGGCGGCCGCCTGGTGCGGGTAGCCGCCACGGGCGGATGTGGTAGTCGAGGTCGACCTCGCAGTGCTCGCGCCACATGGGGTGGTGGAACTTGAACGGGATATCGACGAGCTGATAGCAGAACGGGTCCAGCTTATTCAGGCGAGCCCCGATGACCTGGCGAAATGAGTCGAGATCGAAGTTACGTCTTTCCTCGTCCAGCTCGATCACCGCGACTTTGAGGGTGTGCATGTGTACGTTCGGCGCTTCGCTGTACAGCAGTACCGCGTCCCACCCGCTAAGCCGCTTCACCGCTTCCCTTTACCCATGGGGCGACCTTACTCAGCGATGTGGCTCAGATCACCTCTTTCGCGCCGATCTGCGTCTCGGTGCGATAGACGTGGTTGAGGAACAGCGACGTCGCGTGCGCCGCCACGCCGGCGCGTTCACCGTCGATGAGGTCAAAGCCATGGCCCGCGCCGGGCAACTCCAGGTAGCCCACCGTCGAACGCGAGACCGCCCGCAGCCGCTGCACAAAGCTTTGCGCCTGCTCGACCGGGATGACACTGTCTTTGCTGCCATGAATCACCAAGAACGGTGGCGCATTCCGGTGTACGCGTGCGACCGGCGACGCGTCGTGGAACACCTCCGGATGCCGGGCAATCGTCCGTTTGACCACGATCCGTTCCAGGAAATCGACGAATCGAGCCCGCTCGTCAGTGGAGCGGTCCTCCCAGTCGTAGCGGCCGTAGATCCCGACCACCGCGTCCACCGAACTGTCGGCGCCTTCGGGCAACTTTGCCTGGAATTGGGGATCGTCGGGGGTGAGCCCGGCCAGCGCGGCCAGGTGCCCGCCCGCCGAACAACCGGCCACCGCAACGAAATTGCGGTCGCCACCGAACTTGTCGACGTTGGCCCGCGCCCATGCGATGGCGGCTTTGACGTCGGTGATGTGACGCGGCCAGCGGTGGTGCGGCGCGACCCGGTAGTCGATCGCCAGACACACCCAGCCTTGTTCGGCGAGCTTTGACATCAGCGCCGAGCCCTGCCCGATGCTGCTGCCGTGCACCCAGGCGCCGCCCGGGACGAAGACCAGCACGGGCGCGGGCTGAGCCGGCAGATCCTTGCGGCGCCAGACGTCGAGCAGCTGCGCGGGGCTGTCCCCGTAGTGGACACGGCGTCGGTGGAGGTATCGGCGCTGACGCATCGCATCTAAAATTGGTGGGGTCTTCTCTGCCATCGGCCATTCGAGATCGAGATCTGCGGCGGACACGACGTCGCGCAACGCGGCGACGGACACATCGTGCGTGCTCTCCCGATCGCGGCGGCGCGCGCCGTTGATGCCCGGCGTCAGCAAGTCCTTCGTCATCGTGGACAGGGCTTCCGGTGCCATCCGGGCGCCCCAGACTCCCATCGCGGTCATGGCCCCCAGTGGCTCGAGGCGCTTGCCGACGACCGGTAGCGAAGCACCCGCAACGCTCAATGCCACCGCATAATCGCTGGGACGGGCACGCATCAACCACCTCATCAAGGGCGTCATGCTGGCCGTCATGAAGGGGAGCCTACCCGCGCTCGACCCGCGAAAACTGGCGATCGGGTGACACCAGCCGGCATGGTCGGACCCTGCTGTCCTCGGCGGTGGCCCGGACTCTTTCGCCGAGCGTGTTCTCAGGGTGGGAACTCAGGGCGAATTTCTCGCCCTCAGAACACGTTCGGCGCGAACAGGCCGCCGCAACGCGCCTTGGGGTGCCGAAATCGTTCACAGGAGTCATTCGGTGCCGGGCCTAGGCCAGATGGATACTGGACCGATGCCGAACACCGAAGTTCATCCTGATCTGCGTCGCTTCGCCCGCTTCGCCCCGCGCCAAGGGATCGGGGCCCGGACTTTGCCGGTGTTCCGGATGTTGACCGGACTGACGGGGCGTCGCAGCGCGCCCAGCGATGTGGAAGTGATCACCTTGGCATCTGGCGTCGGCGTTCGACTGTTCCGTCCCGCCGGCGTCCCCGAACCGGCGCCGGCGATGCTGTGGATCCACGGCGGTGGTTACGTGATCGGCACCGCGCAACAGGACGACGCGCTGTGCCGACGGTTCAGCAGAAAGCTGGGCATCGTCGTCGCGTCAGTGGAATACCGGCTGGCACCGGAACATCCCTATCCCGCACCGCTGGACGACTGCTACTCCGCACTGACCTGGCTGGCCGGCCTGCCCGCGGTGGACCCGGACCGGGTCGCGATCGGCGGAGCAAGCGCCGGGGGCGGCCTGGCGGCGGCTCTGGCCCTGCTGGCCCGCGACCGCGGCGAGATCGCTCCGGCATTTCAGCTGCTTGTCTACCCCATGCTCGACGATCGGAATACCAGCGCTTTTGGGGTCGCCGCCAACCCGAACCACCGGATGTGGAGCCCGCGTTCGAATCAGTTCGGCTGGGCGGCCTACCTCGGTAATGCGGACCCGCAAGTCGCCGTCCCGGCCAGGCACGAGGACCTGAGCGGGCTGCCGCCGGCGTGGATCGGCGTCGGCAGCCACGACCTGTTCCACGACGAGGATCTCGTCTACGCGGAACGGCTGAAGGACGCCGGTGTGCCAGCCGAAGTCGAAGTCGTCCCCGGCGCCTTTCACGGCTTCGACCTGGTGGTGCCGAAAGCCCGAGTGTCACAGCGGTTCTTCGCGAGCCAGTGCGATGTCTTGCGCTCTGCGCTGCAGACGGTCGGTTGATCGTCCGCGCTACTTGGCCGCGTAGACGACCTCGCCGCCGATGACCGTCGCGGCGACCATGCCGGCATCGAGTTCGACAAGCACCGCCTCGGGCGGTTGCGCCAGCACGCACAGGTCCCCCGGCTGTCCGGGTTCAACGGCCCGCGGCTGGCCCGGCCGGTCGGGCCATCCCAGGAACATCGTCAGAGCCTCATCCGCCGAAATGCGTTCGCCTGCATTGAGAACGGCGCCGGTTGGCGTGGTGCGATGCACCGCGGCGCGCATCGCCGCCCACGGGTCGCCCTGGCCGAACGGCATATCGGTGGACAACCCGACCTGAATATTCGCCTTCAGCAGGGATCCGGCCCGCCACAGCTGAGCATGCTCGGCGGCGGGAACCTCGGCAAGGTATTGATCACCGCGCTCGGCGACGAAGTTGGGTTGCGTCACGACGGTGAGCGCCAGGTCGGCGAGGTCGGCCAGGTTGTCGTCGGGCACCATTGCGGCGTGCTCGATGCGATCGAGCGGATGGCTGCCCGCCGCGCGCAACGCTGCGATCGTCACTACGAGTTGGGCCGTGGTCACGCAGTGCACGGCCACCGGCTGGTCGGCACTGTGTTGTTCGATGATCCAGTCTGCCAACGCATCCAGATCGAGTCGGTCGTCGTGCAGGATCTTCTTGCCCGGTGACAGGAAATGCAGCCGTGGCTGGAAAGCGCCGCGCTGGTGCGCATCCTGGAGCGCGACCACGTCGTCGACTTCCAGGTCAGGCGTGGCGTCGGTGACACCGGTGACACCGACCGCAGTGAGCCGTCGGCTCAGTTCCGCCAGGTCGGTCTCGTGCCGCTCTAGGGCGTCCGACCAACCGCGATCGGCACTGCGCAAGCGCCCGTCCGGGTGGTCGCCCATCCCGACCCGGCCCAGCGCCGCGGAGTTGAGCATCCACAACGCGCCACTGCGGTGCTGGACGCGGACGGGAATGCCCGGTAGCACAGCATCGAGCGCGGATCGGTCCAACTCGCCGGCGACCGATTCGTGATACCCGACCGCGCGGACCCACCCGTCCGAACCGGGAATGGCGTTCGACAGGGCTCGTGCCAGTTGACCTTTGGTACTCACCTCCGGAGGGCCGACGGAAACCGATGTCAAAGCGGAGGCCGCCGAGCGCACGTGCACGTGGTGATCGTGCAGGCCGGGCAGCACGGTCCCGCCGCCTGCGTCGAGCACGTTCTCCCCTTGTCGAGCAACAAGATTGCCGCCGACTTCTTCGATCCGCTGGCCGATCCGGATATCGATGACCGTGCCGTCGAGCAACATGGCCCGCTTAATCAACATGATAGACAGCGCCGTTCGGCGACTAACCGACGAACGTGGTCGTTATCCGCACCGAGTTCGGACGCGGGTGCGGTCACCTGAGGAGCACGTGGGGCCGGGGCCGGGTGCGCTGAGGCCGACGCCACCGTCGGCAGCGCCGCGTAGGTCGCGGCGACCGCGGCCATGGACAGCTGGATCACTTCGCCACCCCCGCGGCTCAGCGATTCGACCACCGCCAGGGTTGCCTCCAGCCCGGTCAGCGGGTCCGCGATGGCGTCGCCGCAGAACACCGGTCCGTCAAACCCGGCACCAAAGCCGGAACCGACGAGCCCACCCGCCACCGCGGCATCATCACCAAACGCGGGCCGCCCGGAGTGCTCGCCGTGCCCGTTGATCCGCAACCAGATGCGGCCCGCGCGCGGTGCAACGTCGTCCGGTCCCAGCCGGCGTCGCGCCAGTGCGGCGGGTCGCGAGCCTTCGATCACCACATCGGACACTGCGAGCAGCGCCCGCAACTCGTCGGCTTGGCGATCAAAATCGACGCAGTAGGCGAGTTTTGCACCGTTCATCCAGTCGAAGAAGGCGCGGTTGCCGCCCCGGGTGCCGTCGGGCCGGTGCGGACTTTCGACTTTGACGACGATGGCGCCGGCCCGGGCCAGCAGATGGCCGCACAACGGGCCCGCCCACATCGACGAGAGGTCGGCGACCAGCAAACCGGCTGGCGCACGCTCGGATGAGCGGGACCCGGTCTGGCGGATCCGCACCGGCGCGGCCGCAGCCTCGCCAAGGGCGGCCACCGGAATGTCGAGCAGGCCGGCTCTCTCGGCGATCGTGGACATCGGGCGGGTCGCCGCCCAACGCTGCAGTGCCGGCCAGGGGTCGACGGGCACTTTGTCGACGAGCAGCAGCGCGGGCACGGCGGCCACATCGTCGGGGCGGGACAGGGTGACCGCGCACCAGCCGTCCCGGGCCGCCAGCAACCGGGTAGCGCCACCGGCCGAGACTTGGCCGGCACGGGTCAATCCAAGCAATCCCGCTCGCCCGGTCAGCATGGCGGCGGCGCTGGTCTCGGCGCCAGCGGCGGCGGCGATGCGCTCGGCGCGGTCCAGAATGTTGGCGCGGGAGAAATCGGGCGGCCCGTCGGACAGGCCAGTCAGGTAGGCCAGCCCGCTATTGCCCCACTGGGCCACTAGCGAGCTCACAGGCACCATTGTGCTCGTGGCCCGGGGCAGTGTCGCCAGCGACGCCCCGCTGGTGCGGGTGGGGTGCAGCTGTGAGAAATTCCACTTATATTTTTTCGATCTTTTTTCGGAAGTGGTGTTCTCACAAGGCTCTGACCGTCTATGTTCGTTCAGGGCCGATACGTCGGTATGCGCGGGGGTCATTTGCACCGCGATGGCTGTTGCCATCGTGACTGAACTAGTTGGGTGGTCTCGCTGTGTCGTATGTGGTCGTTTCTCTTGATGCACTGACGTCGGCGGCTTCAGACTTGGCTGGTATCGGCTCGACGATCCAGACGGCCAACGCGGCTGCGGCGACCCAGATCACCAGCGTGGTCGCTGCGGGCCAGGACGAGGTTTCCGCGGCCATCGCGGCGTTGTTCACCAGCCACGGTGAGGCATACCAGGCCCTAAGCGCTCAAGCTGCGGCGTTTCATAACCAGTTCACGCAGCTCATGTCCGCGGGTACGGGTGCATACGCCAGCGCCGAGGCGGCCAGTGTGACGCCGTTGCAACAGATGGTCGCGGCGGCTAACGCGCCCGCCGAGACATTGCTGGGCCGTCCGCTGGTCGGCGATGGCGCGAACGGGGTCGCTGGGACCGGACAAGACGGCGGGGCCGGCGGGCTGTTGTACGGCAACGGCGGTAACGGTGGCTCAGGCGCAGCCGGTGGGGCCGGTGGGGCCGGTGGCTCTGCCGGGTTGATCGGCTCCGGCGGCAACGGTGGTGCTGGTGGGACGCTTTTGGGCGGCGTCGGCGGCGCCGGCGGTGCCGGCGGCAACGGTGGTTGGCTGTTCGGTAACGGCGGCATCGGCGGCAACGGCACCGGCAGCACTGGCTTCGGCGGGGCTGGTGGCAGCTCCTTCTTCCTGGGCAACGGCGGCGCGGGCGGTACCGGCGCCAGCGGCGCCGGCGGGGCAGGCGGTAACGGCGGGTTCCTGTACGGCAACGCCGGGGACGGCGGCGCTGCCGGCACCGGCGGGATCGGCGGCGCCGGCGGCCATGCCGGGCTAATCGGAAACGGCGGCGACGGCGGCAGTAGCGGTGCCTCTAGCAGCGGCGACGGCAGTGTCGGCGGTACGGGCGGCCGCGCCGGCTATCTCTATGGCAACGGCGGCGACGGCGGAACGGGCGGGTTCAGCAGTAGCGGCGACGGTGGCGCCGGCGGTGCCGCCGGCGGCACCTCTCTCCTCGGCAACGGCGGCCACGGTGGCAACGGTGGCGCCAGCAGCAGCGGCGACGCTGGCGCCGGCGCAGCGGGGGCCAACGGCGGGTTCTTGATCGGCAGCGGTGGGGACGGCGGGACCGGCGGAGCCAACACCGGCGGAACGATCGGCGCCGGGGGCGCCGGCGGTGCGGGCGGCCACCCCTGGCTCATCGGTAATGGCGGACAGGGCGGCGGCGGCGGGGCCAGCGCCACAGGCGCCGGTGGCGCCGGCGGGACAGGTTCCCAGGCTGGGTTCTTGATCGGCCAAGGCGGAGGGGGCGGTGTCGGCGGCTCGTCAAGCGCCCAGAACGGCTTCGGTGGCGCCGGCGGGGCGGCCGGCGACGCCTGGCTCATCGGTTATGGCGGCCAGGGCGGTGCCGGCGGCAGCAACACCAACGCCACCACCTTTGTCGACGCGGCCGGTAACGCCGGCGGCGGTGGAAACGGCGGGTTCTTGGTCGGCAACGGCGGGTTCGGTGGGGTCGGCGGGAGCAGCATCTTGGGCGGTGGCAACGGCGGCTCTGGCGGGAACACCTACTTCCTCGGAAACGGCGGTAACGGCGGGAACGGCGCGGTCGGCGGAGCGGGCGGAAACGCTCTGATATTCGGCACCGGCGGTCACGGCGGGGACGGCTCCATCGGCGGCCATGCAGGCAGGGCCGGGATTTTCATCGGCAATGGCGGCGCTGGCGGAACCGGGCAGGCCGGCGGTAACGGTGGGTTCTTCCTGGGCAACGGAGGGGCCGGCGGCGCCGGCAGCGTCGCTCCCGGGTTCGAAGGGGCCGGCGGCCGCGGTGGCAATGCCTGGCTGTTCGGCAACGGCGGCGCTGGCGGCGGTGGTAGCAACGGCATCGCCGGCGGGAACGGCTTCACCGGCGGTGGTGGCGGCACCTCAGGATTGTTCTTCGGCCACGGTGGCGCCGGCGGAGCCGGTGGAGCCGGTGGTATAGGCACTGCGACGGCGCCCGGCGGGATCGGCGGCACCGGTGGGGCCGGCGGGGCGGCCAGGCTGGCCGGGGCCGGTGGAGCCGGCGGGGCCGGTGGAGCCGGCGGGGCTGCTGGGCTTAACACGACGGCCGGGAACGGTGGCCACGGCGGTAACGCGGGCAACGCCGGGCTGCTGTGGGGCAATGGCGGCCTCGGTGGCGGTGGCGGGAACGGTGGCGCGAACTCGGGTGGCACCGGCGGGGCTGGGGGTAACGGCGGCCACGGCGGCAACTCCACGTTTATCGGCGTCGGCGGCAATGGTGGCGCCGGTGGGGCCGGCGGCGGTACTCCGCCCGGCGCCAACGGGAACGGCGGCGGCGGTGGGGCCGGCGGCGTGTTCGGCCACTCGGGGACAGATGGACCAACTGGTTAACAGCCCCTGGGCGCCCCGGCTTTGCGCGTATCCGGTACCCCGGGTATCCTTCCGGTCCGGACGATGCCGCATCTTTGCTAGAAGGTTGCAGACAAACGGTCGGCCGGCGGGATCTGCAGGGCCACCGCCAACGTTACGCCCGCTTCGTTACTGGCTTCGACGTGTCGTGGACATTAGGATCTTCTGAATCGATGAAGACTAAGATCGAAGCGGCGCAGCGGTTTTCGTGTGCCAGCTCGGACATCGTCCGGCCAGGGCATAAACCAGTCGACCGGCCACGTCGGCCTGTTGCGAAGCATCATCTCCACGGGTAATCATCTCCACTGCCACATTCCACATCGGACTGCGGGGGTGCGCCGGTTTGCTGTGTTAGGGGGCGTTGCTGAGCGGCTGCTGTCGACTGACTTGAGCGCGGCGTTGCCGCAGGTTGTGAAAAAAATCTCCTAGTATTTTCCGATCTTTTTTCGGAATTGGTGTTCTCAGTAGCGCGGGACCGTCTATGTTCGTTCAGGGCCGATACGTCGGTATGCACGGGGGGTCATTTGCACCGCGATGGCTGTTGCCATCGTGACTGAACTAGTTGGGTGGTCTCGCTGTGTCGTATGTGGTCGTTTCTCCTGAGGCACTGACGTCGGCGGCTTCGGATTTGGCTGGTATCGGCTCGACGATCCAGACCGCCACTGCGGCCGCGGCGGTCCAGACCACCTCAGTGGTGGCTGCGGCCCAAGACGAGGTTTCCGAGGCCATCGCCGCGCTGTTCGGCTCCCACGCCCAGGAATTTCATGCCGCCACCGCCCAAGCGCAGGCATTTCACAACCAGTTCACGCAGGCTTTATCCGCGGCAACGGGTCAATACGGCAGCGCCGAAGCCACCAGCGCCCAGACTTTCGAGCAGGACCTACTCGGCGCGATCAATACGCCCACCGAGGTCCTGCTAGGCCGTCCGTTGATCGGCAATGGCTCGAACGGCGCCGCTGGCACCGGGCAAAACGGCGGGGCCGGCGGACTGTTGTGGGGCACTGGCGGCACGGGCGGGTCAGGCGCGACCGGACAAAACGGCGGTGCCGGCGGGTCTGCGGGATTGTTCGGCTCGGGTGGCGCTGGCGGGGCCGGCGGGGCCGGAGGGAGCGGCGCTGCCGGTGGGGCCGGCGGTAACGGCGGTTGGCTGGTGGGCAACGGCGGCGCAGGCGGGGCCGGTGGCGCCGGAGCCGCGGGTACCGGAGTCGGCGGCGCTGGCGGAATCGGCGGAGCAGCCCGGCTAATCGGCGATGGCGGAATCGGCGGGGCCGGCGGTGCCGGCACCACCGGCGGAACCGGTGCGGCCGGCGGCCAGGGCGGGCTGATCTACGGCAGCGGCGCGGCCGGCGGGGCCGGCGGGGCCACCACCAGTGTCACCGGGAGCGGCGGAGCCGGCGGAGCCGGCGGCAACCCCTGGCTGCTGGGCGGCGGCGGGGCCGGCGGGGCAGGCGGGGAAGGTCCCAGTGGAGGTGCTGGCGGCGCAGGCGGTCACAGCGGCTTCCTCGGTGGCGCCGCCGGTGCCGGTGGCGCGGGCGGTGTCGCTGACAACGGAACCGGCGGTTCCGGCGGGGCTGGTGGCCATGCTGGATTCATCTCGGGCGGCTCAGGCGGTGCTGGCGGTGCGGGCGGTGTCGGTGCAAACGGTGGTACCGGCGGTGCGGGCGCAGCAGGCGGGTGGCTGTTCGGCACGGGCGGTGCTGGCGGCAGCGGCGGAACGGGCCTGACCGGTACCGGCGGGGTCGGCGGGTACGGCGGCAGCGCGGGCCT
>Ga0224557_1003546_pt1 | contig 12081 bp, 11 predicted proteins | sample 714S31014metaG_FD_180677 | JGI IMG/M metagenome (GOLD analysis project Ga0224557, IMG submission 180677) | Peat soil microbial communities from Stordalen Mire, Sweden - 717 S3 10-14 | ecosystem: Environmental > Terrestrial > Soil > Wetlands > Peat | place: Sweden: Norrbotten County, Stordalen... | reverse complement strand
CTGTCCTGTTCTCTTGCAGCATACCTCAGCGCCAGGGGCGTTTAGTCACATCCACGTTCAATCCGGCGCCGCCGGTGGCTGGGCTGTCTTCTGACTTCTGTCTTCTGACTTCTCTCTTCTCATTTCTTCTTTTCACCCCACGACCGCTCGATCTCTTCCAGGCTCCGCCCCTTGGTCTCCGGCACGAACCGCCATACAATCGCAAACGTCACCACGCACATGCCGCTGTAGATCAGAAACGCGCCGGTCGCCGACACGGCCTTCACCAGCGAGAGGAACGTCATGGTCAACGTTGTGCAGGCCACCCACAGGCAGATGGTCGCGATGGACATGGCGCGACCGCGGATGCGCGTCGGAAAGATCTCCGAGAGCAGCACCCAGAACCCCGGTCCCAACCCCACCGCGAAAGCCGCCACGCAGAATAGCATGATGGTCAGCACCAGCGTGGCGGGCGGCGGATTCAGCAGGAATGCGAAGGCCAGCGCGGCTTGGCACGCGGCCATGGCGGCTGTCGAGATCATCAGCAGCGGCCGGCGCCCCAGCTTGTCGATCAGGCCCAGCGCCACAATGGTCATCAGGAAGTTCACCGCGCCCACCACCACGTTGGCAAACACCGCCGACGTGTCGCTCTGGTGCGCCACGTGTTCCTTGAAGATGATCGAGCCGTAGAACAGCACCGTGTTGATGCCGGTAATCTGCTGCAGAATGGCCAGCGACACCGCGATCCAGAACGCGCGCCGCAAGCCGGGCTGCAGCAGTTCCCGCAAGGTCCCGGTTTCCTCTGCCACCGCCTCCTGAATCTGCCGCAACTCGATCGCGGCCGCCGCGCTTCCGTTGACCCGCGTCAGCACGCCCAGAGCTTCCGCGCCGCGACCGTTCTCCACCAGCCAGCGCGGGCTCTCCGGCACGAAGAACAGCGCGATGAAGAACGCCACCGCCGGCACCGCGGCCGCCGCGAACATCCAGCGCCATCCGTTTTGCGCGTTGAAGGCCAGCAGCCAGTTCACCAGGTACGAGAGCAGGATGCCGGTGACGATAGTCATCTGGTTCAGTGCCACCAGCCTGCCGCGGCTTTTGGCGGGCGCAACCTCCGCGATGTACAGCGGCGCCAGCACCGAGGCCGCGCCCACCGCCAGCCCGCCGGCCAAGCGCGCCGCGGCGAACTGCGCCAGCGTGTGCGGGATGGCCGCGCCGATCGCCGAAACCGCGAACAGCAGCCCCGAAATCATCAGTACGCGCCGCCGCCCGAAGCGGTCGCTCAGCCAACCGGCCACGCTGGCGCCGAAGATGCAGCCGAACAGCAGGCTGCTGGCGGCCATCTCCGTCTGGACTTCCGTCAGGTGCAACTGGGCGCGCAGAAAGATCAGCGCGCCGTTGATCACCGCGATGTCGAAGCCGAACAGCAGACCCGAGGTGGCGGCCACGATGGTGGCCATAAAGACGTACAGCGAACTGCCGCGGTCCATGTTCATGGCTTCCCCTCCATGCTGTGAGAAAAGCTGTGAGAAACGGTGTGCGCGGAAAATCCCGTCGGCCGCATCAAATCGACTTGCACGCGCATCGGCGTCTTCTCCTGAAATGAAATCCTGACCGTGGCCTCTTGCCCCGGCTCCAGCACGGGAAGCGCGGCTTCCACACGCTCCACCGGAATCGCGCCGTCGCCGTAGATCACCGCGCGCACAGTGTAGCCGCGTAGCGTGTAACACGGCACGGACTGCCTCGCCAGGATCGTCACGTGTATTTCGCCCGCCTTGTCGGTTACGGCCATCGCGGCGAGCGGGCTGGCCTCCTCGCGCAACACCTGCCACGATGGCTTGCGCGCCCCGTACACGTCCACCACGCCGTGTACCCGCTGCTTCATCACGCCCGTGCCTTTGTCCCCGATGTGCGTGCGGTAGTCGTTGTAGCAAAAGAAAATCAGCCCCGCGACATAGTCCGTCTTGCGGAACACGGCGTTGTGCCCGCGCAGCACCTCGATGCGCCGGCTGTCTCCCTCGGGCCGCTCCGGCGTGCAGGCGCAATAGCCGTACTCCGAGATCACGATGGGCTTGTCGGGAAACGCGCGGTGGATCTCATCGAGATTGCGCGCCATGTCCGCCGGCGTGCCCTGGTACCAGCTCTCGTAATACTCGTTCCACATGATGTAGTCCATCAATCCGGCGACGTCTTTGGCGGGTGTCTTCTCGAGCGAGTTCGAGGCGTACGTCACCAGCCGCGTGGGATCGAGCGCCTTGGCCTCCGCATACATGCGCCTGGCGAACGCCGCGGCGGGCGGGTTCTGCCCATCGATCTCGTTGCAGATCCCCCATGAGAATACACACGGGTGATTGCGGTCGCGCGCGATCATCTCGCGCAACTGCTCCAGCCCGTTCTGCATGATATCGGCGTCCGGCTCCGCGCCCATGCCACGGAAAGTGTCGCCGCCCCAGGTGGGCACTTCGGTCTGGATCAGGATGCCGTGCCGGTCGCAATAATCCAGCACGCGCCGGTCCTGCTGCCAATGCACGCGCGTGTAGACGCAGTTCAGCTCTTTCATATCGTCGTGATCGTGCGCGATCCAGCTCTCCGGCTCGGCCATGCCGTATTCCGGATTGCTGCCAGCCATGCGCTCCACGCCCGTGAGGCGCACGCGCTCGCCATTCAGATAGAAACCGCCGCCGCGCGCTTCAATCAGGCGGATGCCGAATGTCGTTTCGAACGTGTGCCCGCCGCTCAACCGCGCAATCAGACGATAAAGGTGCGGATGATCGAAATGCCAGAGTCGCGGGCTCGCCAGCGTGGCTGTCACGGGAGCTATCGTTTCGAGTACGATCCGGCCGCTATCTTCTTCGATGACCGTGACGTGGACCCGCCCCAGGCCGTGAATGAAAGGCGTGATCCGCAGCGTAGCGGTGTTCGCTTTCAGATCCGGCGCCGCGTCCACATCCACGCGCTCGATGTAATCCAAAGGTGTGACCAGCAGGCTTACCGGCCGGTAGATGCCGCCATCGTGCGCCCAATCGCTCGAATGGCCGCGCGGCAGCATGTGCTCGTCGAAGCTGTTGTCGGCCCGCACGCGCAACGTGTTGCGCTCGCCCCATCTAAGGTGCGGCGTGATATCCAGCGTGAACGCGGTATAGCCTTTGCGCAGATGCTCGTCCGCCGGCCGGCCATTCACCCAGACAGTCGCGGAGTGAAACACCGCCTCGAATTCCACGCGGACGGCCGAGCCGGACCATTCCTTCGGCACATCGAAGACGCGCTCGTACCAGCCCACGCCGGCACTCTGCCAGAAGTGCGGGACCGTGACCGGCCGCCACGCGGTCTCAGGATCCAGGCGGAAACTCCAAAGCCCGTCGAGCGAGACGCGCTCATTAACGGCGCAGCCGCCGGACGCAGCGGGAGCGGCATGGCTCAATCCCGCGGCGGGGACAGCCAGTGCCAGGCGATTCAGAAAAGCGCGGCGCGAAGACATCAAGCATCACGTAATCACCCAGCGCGCCCCATGTCAAAGTCTCGTGGGGCAGGCCCCCGGCCTGCGCGGGCCTCTCAGGCCCGCTCCACCGCGAGGAAATGCCGGATTCTGCGATCCTCTACCGCCGAGCCTTTGAGAAATTCGGAGCGGCCACGTTGTGGAGCAGTAGACCCGTGCCCGACCCGACGCCCGCCGACGCTCTGGCGATCGCAAACACCCTGCGCGTTGAAGGCAGCTTGCAGGCGCGGCGTCTCGCCGAACAGATCGAGCAGGCATGCCGTGCCGCTGTCTAATCTAGCGCCCGCTCCTGAAGCCGCCGCGCCCCCCGCGTGGTCGCCTTGCGCGCTGAGCGTCGCCGCCAGATTGTTCATGGCCCGCAGGGTATCCGGGTGCTCCGCGCCCAGCACGCGTGTACTTACTTCCAGCACCCGCTCTTCGAGCCTCCGCGCCCCCGCGCGATCGGCCTGAGCCCCGAGGGTCGCCGCTAGGTTATTCATGGCCCTAAGCGTGGCCGGATGCTCCTCGCCCAGTACGCCCGTCGTCGCCCCTAGCGCCCGCTCCTGAAGCCGCCGTGCTTCCGCGCAGTCGCCTTGGTCCGCGAGTGTGGCGGCCAGATTGCCCATTGCCGCAAGCGTATCCGGGTGCTCGTCGCCCAGCACGCGCGCCTTCACCTGTAGCACGCGCTCTTCGAGCCGCCGCGCCCCCGCAGAGTCTCCCCGGTTCATCAGAAGCCGAGCCAGACGCTCGGTAAGCGAGAGCACCTCGGGATCCTCCGGCCCCAGCGTCGCAGCAAGCTCGCGGAGTTGGTGCTCCAGGCGCCCACGCGCGTCGGGCACGCGCGCGAGGATAGCCTCCGCCTCAAGCTCCAGACCAGCAGACAGGAGTGCATCGAACGCAGGCTTCGCCAGTTCCGCCCAGATCCGTTCCTCCGAAATACCAAATGGATGGAAAATTATTTTCCCATTTACCCGCAATCTAATGCGGATTTTCGGGCATCCGCATTGATTACGTCCTTTGTATTCAACGCATTCATTTGGAAGCAGAATTGCAGGGACTAGAGCAAGTTAGTTTGTTCCCTCAGTCAAGCGGGAGACAAGACGCTGCAGTACATGTAGAGCTACAGTGTGTTCAGACAGTGTAGGTTTGCACTGATCAATCCGGCGCGAGCATCGCGGCGCTGCAAACAGGAAAGGGAAGGAAAAGGTTCACGATATGAAGATGAGAACAGGCGCAATCGTTTTCGCTCTCCTGGCGCGCGCAGCGGTCTCCGCGCACGCTGACCCCACTGTCGTCTGGACTCCCGGCCAAACGACAAGTACCGTGCTCGGCCTCTCCGGCACCGTCACGTATCCCGGTACTTCTTCCGGTACTTCCGGTACGACTTTTTTCACCGGCGGTTTTTCGGACTCCGGCAGTGATGTCACCGCTTCGACTACTACCGGTTACGGAATCGGTAAAGGGACTCAACCATTCAGCGGCGATACTAACTGGCTCAGTCTCACCTCCTTCCCCGACCAGAATATCACGTTCGCTTTTACGCAGCCTGTCGACTATGTCGGCTTCTTCTGGGGATCACCGGATAACGCTAACTGGGTTTATCTCTACGATGGCTCTACACAGATTGGAGCTTATGAAGGCGACACTCAAAGCGCCGCATTTCCCATCATGAATCCCGGCTATGTGGATTTCTTCGCCGGCGCCGGTGAAGAAATCACTTCAATTGAACTTGCTAACTTCGGCTCCTTCAACTTCGAGACGGACAACCTTTCCTATCAAGAGGAGGCACCGGTTAGCTCTACTCCCGAGCCCGGCTTTTTCCCGCTCCTGGGCAGCGACCTGGCAGGACTGGCCATCATGGCAGGACTGGCCATCATGCTGCGGCGCAAACTAGGCGCGCGCGCTTCCTAGGGTGTTGGGGATCAATGGAACGGAAGACCGGGTTAAGGTCACCGGAGTTGTGCAGATTCCGTGAACCACCGGCGTCAGGCGACAGTCATCCAAGGCGTCGGCCGGATTGCGGGGGGGCGAAGCTGGCCCCGCACCACGGAGTCCGTGTAAAGATGGATTTCAACGAAAAGATGTGGTCGGTGAAAGAAGTCGCCTTTGTGCTAGGCGTAAGCCGCGATTCGATCAGCAGGTTGATACGGCGCGGTGAACTGAAAGCGGTCAGGCTACCGAGGATGGGAGGGCGCGGCGCGAACCGAATTTACCGCGTGCCAGAATCGGCGGTGGACCGCTTCAGGACCGGCAACATGACGTAAGCGGAAGGGATCGGAGCGATCCGGGCCCTTTTCGCCTTCGTGAATAGGATGGACGATTTTGAGATTTTTCCGCGTGCGAATTACGTGCGAAATTTTGGCGGAAGGTGCGGAGAGTGAGCACCGTGAGTGCCCGAAAACCCTTAAATGACATGGGGTCAATAACGTGGGGCGCTTCGAACTCGACCACCGGAATGCCCGACTCGCCCAACGCGAACTTCAGCCGGTTGACGACCTCCTGCCGCGAGAACACGGAATCCCACTCGACGCGCGCGAGGCCGCGCTCGTGCAGGGTACACCAGGATGTCAGCCGTTCGACGATGCCCGGATTGAACCCGGTTCCATCAGTCCGTTCCGCCGGGGTCCTGGGGCCGGAGATGTTGTTGGGCCCTTCAGGATGTCCACCACCAGCGGATGAACGCCGAACCACCCGTCGCCGTTGAACTCTTCAATGGCGCGGCCGCGTAAGAGCGAGTATAAGACCGGATCCGGCACATCGTTATCGGCAGCGTTGTTGTAGACTGCAATCAGCCTTGCGACCTTCTCCGAATAAGGCATTTGGTGCAGATCATACGGACTCGGGCCCAGCCGCAGGCGGTATTCTCTCCGCATCGTACCTATCGCGTACGTGGCGTCGTCGGCCCCGATCACAGTGGCGAGCGGATTCCTTTGGCGAGCGCCCTCTCCCACTTCCAGCACTAATGCAAAAAAGTCGCGCAGGTTGCCGCCGGAGGCTACGATCAGCCGGGTCATTTGCCCTGGGGCAAACAGTGTGGGTGACACGCGGGCTTCCAACACCGCTTGCACCGCCGCCCTGCCATTCTCATGTGGATTGTGCTGCCGGTCGTAGACCGGTGTATCGTGAATCGTATACCGCTTAAATGGTAGCCGGATCGCTTCGGAAGAATAAGCCAGCCAGACCGGAATGGTGAAGATCATGTTCACCCGTAGATCTTCAAACACGTTCCCATACTGCGTGAACAGTTCCCGCAACTGAGCCGGGGAGACCACAGTTTTGTCCAGGTCTTCCACGATCAGGAGCCATTCCTTCCCAGTCTTTTCGTTAAGGGCCCGGTCGCAGAGATCGATCAACCTATTGCAATAAGCAACCAAGTCCGGCAGCCTTTGCAGGCGATACTCCACCGTTTTCGTCTTGCGCACCGCTGCGTACTTAGCCTCCGCCTTGGCGGATGCGAAGAGCCCCAGCAGCGCCGCCCATGGAGAATCGCCCTTCATGCCAGCTCCGGCTTCCACCCCGGCGCCGATCGTGCGCGTGCCAGTCCGCTCGACCTGTTCGGAGCCAAACCAAACCACTGCTGAATGTCCGTGAACAATTGGGCGGGGAACATGCCTTCGAGTGGGATTGCATTCAGTTCATTGGCTCGCTCAGCGAGGCGGGCCAACATCAGGAGCAGTACGTCGAATACCTTGAAGCTCGCGGGGTTCATCTCGGAAGCCGCGCTTAATCGCACGCCAACAAATTGATCCTCGACGCGCGCCAGGAGCCGGGTAATCTCCGTCGACTTGCCGACGCCAGGGTGACCCACGAGGAATGCCCTGAAGGGTACCGTCCCATAGGCCTGCCGCAGCTTTCGCGAGAGGCCAACCACGGCATCGCCGCCGCGTACCTGGTTGACTTCGGGACGGTAGTAGCGCGCAAACTCTTCCGTCCCTGTCAGAGGCTCAGGACTCAAGGTGAGGTAGAGTTGGTCAAGGTCGGTCGCTGGGCCGCGGGCAGAGGGAAGTATACTATGTATAGTTTAGACCGCAGCGGACTCAGCAGTGGGCGGCGCTTTCTCCGCTTCGTCCGCGAGTTGGTTCAGCGTGCGGGCCAGGCCGCGCGCGGCTTCCGGATCGACATCCATCCATACGTCGAACTTGCCGGTCAGTTTGCCGCTCTCTTCCACCTGGAATTTGACGCGTACACGCTTGCCCCAGAAGATTGGATCGTTCAGCGCGCGTCCGGTGATGGAAGTCAGCACCAGACATCGGCCCCAGCAGCGCGCCAGCGTGGGAATCGCGTCACGTAGCGCCTGCGGGAAATTCATGGTGTTGAGCGGACGCCACCGCCGGTTTGGAGTTACAGCGGGATCGCGCCGCGTCCGCTGCACGCTGCGAGATTTCATGGGGACCTCCTTCGGAGGGTATCAGATTTGGGTCAGCGCGGATTCGAGCGTGGTCACGTCCACCAGGCCCGCACAGCCATAGAGCACCGGGAGCAGGCGTTCCGCGGGATAGCGGCGGCGCAAGTCGGCGACCCGCTCGGTGCCGGCCCGGTATGCCGGCAGGTACATTCGCCCGAGCAGCGGGTGGCGTCCCCAGGCGCCGGAAAGTTTGCCCGCGCGCTCCGTCGAAACCAGGAAATCGCGCCGCAGGATGGCGGCCACCTCGGGTTGCGGCATGCCGTCTTTCCAAGTGAGATACGACGCCTGGTTCTTGGCGTCATCCTGCAACAGCGCCAGCAGCACACCGATTTGCAGGTCGTCGTCGGGCAACTGGTCCACTTCGGTGACGCCGTGCGCCATCAGGATGGCGTTGTTGGCGATGCCTTCAAACAATGCGCCGGCGCGCGTGTTCATGGTCAGGATGGAAGCTTCAAAGCCCACCAGTCCGCGGGCGTAGAGGTTCTGCAGGTAGGCGAACGTGGTGACGTGTCCGGGCACCACCTCGTGGCTGACAAGGTGCACGAACTCGGGGTAGGAGATCTCCAGCGAGGCGTTGATCTCGTAGGTGGCTTCGTATTCCGGCGTGCCGTCCTGGCGGCGGGCGCGGCCCAGGTAGTTCATCGAGCCGGAGAACCAGGCATCCTGGATGGGCAGGAATTGGATATTGGCGCGCGGCACGGCCGCGAGCGCGGCAGGCAGATGCGGCGACAGGTGCGCGGCGCTGAGCGCGTCATACTGCGCGATCACGGCAGCGCCCAGCCCGCGGATTACGGCCATGGGTACGAAGCGCGCTTTGCGCCAGGCGTCCACCGCGGCTAGCAGTTCGTGGCCGGTGTGCGCTGCCGTGGGCGAAAGATATCCGGCGCGGGCCAGCAGTTCCGCGACGCGTTCGCGCCTGGCAGTGGGGTCGGATTGGGATGGCGCCTGGCCGATGGAGGCTTCCACGCAGCGCTCGTAGGGAACCGGTTCGCCTTTGCCGAGCATCTCCAGGGCGAGGTCCCACATGGTTTCGAAACAAAGCGCCAGGCCGCGCAGGTACTCGCCGCGATGACCTGGCATACATGCCGCCTCGGCCGTCAGGCCGTGTATGGCGCCCGCGACATCCACCGCGGCGAGGTAGGTTTCGATGGCTTGCCGGTCGGCCGCCTTCGCCGCTACGCCGCCGGACTCGCGAACGCGGGCGGCTGCGGGGTGCGTGTAGGCTGGCGGCAGCGGTTCATCGGAAAACCAGGAATCGGCGATGAAGCGTCCGGTGCCCGAGGGGCACATGACGTCGCCGCCCCAGAGGGTGTCGATGCCCAGGATCGCGTTCGCGATCAGTGGTTGGTGGCTGGTGGTTGGTGGCTGGTGTTTTGTTTTCACGGTGTCTCCTTCGGTTGATGCAGCGAGCCGTACCATAGATAGGCGCAGAGGCAGATAAACAGCGCGGCGGAGATCGATTGCGAGACCACGTCGTTCCCGTAGAAGGGGGTCTTGATCCAATCTTCGGTGAAGCTGGGGATCAGGCGGCAGGCGGCGCCCGCGACTCCGCCCAATGCGCCGCCAGCCATCAGCCCGGATGCGATGATCACGCCGCGCTCGCGGATTCGCGAACCGCGCTCGCCGCCTGCCTTCTCCGATCGCCGGCCCAGGAAATGCGCCAGGAATCCGCCCACCAGCGCGGGCGTGTTCAGCTCCAGCGGCAGATACATCCCCAGCGCGAAGATCAACGCGGGCACGCCCAACATTTCCATGATGAGGGCGATGGCAGCCCCTGCTCCGAACAGGATGTAAGCCACCGGCTGGCGGCTCATGAAGCCTTCCACCAGCGCCTTCATGATGGATGCCTGAGGCGACGCTAATACCACGCGCGTGTCGCCGGGGACGGCCTCGCCGAATTGAAAGGTGCGCGCCAGCAGCACGATAGTCAGGCCCACGGCCACCGACGCCGCGATCACTCCCAGGAACTTCACTTTCTCCTGCGCGGCGGGGGTGGAGCCGAGCCAGTAGCCGGTCTTGAAATCGGTGATGGCCTGGCCCGAGGTCGAAAGCGCGGTACACACAATGCCGGCGATGGCCATCACGAAGAACATGCCGGTGGTACCGGAAAGGCCAAACCGCAACAGCACCACCGACGAGACGATGATGGTGAGCATGGTCATGCCGGAGACGGGGTTGCGCGCGGTGGTGGCAATCGCATTGGCGGCCACGGAGGCAAAGAAGAACGAGAAGAGCAGCGTCAGGCCGAGGCCCAACAGGATCACCGCGGGGGAAGCCGCCAGGCTGCCCAACAACATGGCGACTCCGATGGCGCTTACGATCACGCCGATCAATATCGCCAGTACTGAAATGTCGCGGTCGGTGCGCGCCAGGCCGACGCCGCCGGCACCGGCGGTATCGGGGCCGCGCCGGAATGCGCGCGCCGCGATGGCGAACGATCCGGCGACCACGCGCAGGGATTTCAGAATGCCAAAGATGCCTGCTGTGGCGATGGCGCCCACACCCACGAACCGCACGTACCCGCGGAAGATCTGCGCCGCGGTCATCTGCGCGATAGGGATTTGGGCCGGATACACCGCGGTGGCGGCCATGTGGCTGCCGATCATCCAGATCAACGGCACCAGCACCAGGTTCGAGAGCACGCCGCCGGCGCAAAGAATCATGGAGCTGCGCAGTCCCATGACGTAGCCGAGTCCCAGGATGAAGCTGATGGCGTCGAAGCTGAGGCCCATGCGGGCGCGCTCGGTGAGCGTGCGCAGGGCGGGCACGAACTGGAAATCCAGGTACTCCTTCCAGACGTGAAACGTGGTGACGAAGAAGTCGTAAACACCCGCGATAGCGGTGGCCTGCAGCAGCAGCTTGGCCTGCGAGCCGCCCTTTTCGCCGGTGACCAGGACCTCCGTGATGGCGGTGGCTTCGGGGTAGGGGAGCAGGCCGTGCATGTCGCGCACGAAGTAGCGGCGCAAGGGGATCAGGAATAACACGCCCAGGCAGCCGCCCGCGAGGCAGATGAAGATGGTCTGGACCGGATGAGGGTCGAGCTTCAGAATGTAGAGCGCCGGGAGGGTGAAGATGGCGCCCGCAACCACGGAGCCGGCCAGGCCGCCGATGCCGGTAATGATGACGTTCTCGAGCACGCTGGAGCGCCGCGGATAGGCGCGCGCCAGGCCGATGGCCAGGATGGAGATGGGAATGGCCGCCTCCATGACCTGGCCCACCTTGAGGCCCGAGTAGGCGGAGGCTACCGTGAAGATCACGCACAGGAACAGTCCCCAGCCCACAGAACGGGCAGTGAGTTCCGGCAGGGCGGCGGAGGCGGGAACCGGGGGAGCGTAAACCTCGCCGGGCGGCAGCGGCTTGTAGGCGTTCTCCGGGAGGGTGATGGTCGGGGTGGCGTCAGTCATGGCGGAGCGCGGCATGTTTGCGGGGGTGCCGCAGGGTACACCGTATCGTATCCGATTTTCTACAGAAGCGGCAGAGTGGCGCTGCTGGCCGGGCTTGCGAACACCAGTTCGAGCGAACGAATGCGGTGGATGTTGCCGCGGTAGGGGAAATACAGGAAGCCGCTGGTTGGTCCGTGGCGCTCACCCTCGGGCAAGGCCGCCTGGACCACCAGTTCCTCGGCCTTTAGGGGCGGCTCCTTGTCCGCGCCAGTAGGGTTATCGTCAGGCGCGCGCGAAAGCGGTGGTTTGTTCCGGACAGTCGGATCGCCCGGGAAACGCTCGGTTGGCTGAGGCTGTCCCAGCACAATCGGACCCAACTGGGCGGTGGGCTGCAAACCATGACTGGTGTTGGGATCCGGATACTGCAGCGCGTTTGCCACGATTTCCGGGGCCTGTGGCGAGAGCGCTTGTTTGCGGCCGTTGACACGCAAACTGAAATGGCTGGCATTCACCAGCAGGTTTTCGCCTTTGGCGGGAAAGAGGGCAACTTCCACCACCAGGTAGTCCTTGGCGATGAACATCTGGCGTCCGCTGGAGAAGCTGTGGACCAGGTACTCCGCGCCGATCGACAGTTTCTCCAGTTTGGCGCGTGCCGGGTATTGCTGCTCGGAGGCTTTCGGAGTGGTGCCATACTGCGCCGCCAGCGTGCCCGCGAGCGCGGGAAGCAAGAAGGCAGCGCGGTGAGCCATGCATCTATTATGCGCCGGTTCGTGACCGCGAGCGACGCCCACGTCGCCTTCTCTTCGAACGTTTGGAGGGCGGGCAATTCTGCCCGCAGCCGG
>Ga0224557_1003543_pt1 | contig 12088 bp, 8 predicted proteins | sample 714S31014metaG_FD_180677 | JGI IMG/M metagenome (GOLD analysis project Ga0224557, IMG submission 180677) | Peat soil microbial communities from Stordalen Mire, Sweden - 717 S3 10-14 | ecosystem: Environmental > Terrestrial > Soil > Wetlands > Peat | place: Sweden: Norrbotten County, Stordalen... | reverse complement strand
GTCCAGCAATGCCAACGCGCGTCTCCGCCGGTCCTCCAGAAGACCGGCGCTTCCCTTCAGCCGGGGCATAGGTATTCTGAACCTCAATACCCATTATTGCATTATTTATGCAGGAGTCAATAGTGCTGTATCTGGAGCGCCCCGCGACGCAACAGCGCGCAGTTGCATGCTCACGGTCGGGGCGCTTCGGATGTCGGCATGTGGGAAGCGGTTCATGCGCACGCTATCGCGGAACGATGGTTGCATTGTCTATTGGGATTCGCGGCTAGGTTTAATCGCGGCTTCGCCGCGTACATTATTTCTCGAAAAATTGGCGGGCGGTTTGCGGCATGGCTGAAGCCAAGCCCTTTCAAAGCTCGATGTATGCATTCCCACATCTCAAGATCGAGATGTGGGCACCCATTGCTAAAGCCAAGCCCTGATACAGGACGAGAGACGGCTTTTAGCTTGTAGCTTTCGGTTTATCGCGGCTTCGCCGCGTACTTTGTTTTCGAAAAGATTGGTGCGGGTTCCCAGGGCTTGCGCTCTCCACCCCACGGAGAAAGACCCCTCCGTGGGGACCCCGGCCTCCACCCCACGGAGAAAGACCCCTCCGTGGGGACCCCGGCCTCCACCCCACGGAGAAAGACCCCTCCGTGGGGACCCCGGCCTGGGCTATCTTCTGCCGTCCCTACGGGACTCCGGAACGAATCTGTGGAATCCTGTTTTCCCCACGAATCCACCCCAAGAAACCAAGACCGTTTCTTGGGGACCCCGGCGAAGCGCGGGGCTAACGAACGCTGCGCCTACGGCGCGGCTGGGGCGAGGGCCGGGTGGTTTGTGCGTCTGGCGGCATGGTTTTTGCCGGGCGCGGGGGGTCCTGCGTCATTTTCCCTTTTCCGCGGGGGGATAAGAGGGGTACAAAAGAAGTGTTCGGTTTTGCGCGCATTTCTCACAGGTGTCTCGACGGCTGGAGAAATGGCCCGTTCTTCGGTCGAGGCCTGCACTGCGGGGGTCGGGAGACCCCCGCTACAGCCGGTCAGGAGACCGGCGGTACAGGTTCTCGCTCCGTGTGAGAAATGCTCCATCGTTACGAGTTCGAGCAATGAAAGGTGGTTCCATGCGATTGAATCGATTTGTCCCCGCGATGTACCTGACGAGTTGCCTGAGTGCGGCCGGTCTTCTTCATGCTCAATTGGCCAAGCCGCCCGTGGCTCCTGTCCAGACCGCCGTCGATACCTACTATGGACAGAAAGTCGAAGATCCCTACCGTTCCATGGAGAACCAGAAGGATCCCGCCGTGATTGCCTGGATGAAGGCGCAGGCCGATTACACGCGCGCCGTGCTGGACTCGATGCCGGGGCGCAAGGCCTTTGCCGCCAAGATGGAAACCTATATGAATGCCGCCGAGTACACAATTTCCGATGTGCAATTGGGCGGAAAGTACACCTTCTATCGCAAGCGCAAGCAGGGGCAGAATCTGGCCGCGCTCTACGTGCGCGAAGGAACCGGGAAGGCCGAGCGGCTGCTCTTCGATCCCAACAAATTCGATACCGGCACAAGCCATATCTCGCTCGACCAGTACACGCCTTCATGGGATGGCAAATACGTGCTGATCGCCACTTCGCCGGGCGGCTCCGAGGACATGACCGCGCACATCTTCAAGACGGCAACCGGGGAACAGCTTCCGGAGAGTCTGGAACGTTTTGAGGGAGCGTCTTTTTCAGAGGACGGAGAGACGGTTTACTACATTCAACTGCGGAAACTTGCGCCCGGCGCGCCTGCATCCGACAAATACAAAAGAAATAAAACGCTCGCGCACAAGATTGGAACCGATGTCAGCGCCGACCAGGCAGTTTTCGGCTACGATGTCGTCCCGGGAATCAAGATTGCCGAGGAAGAGTTTGGCTTCGTTTTGTTTTGGCCCGGCTCGCCCTACGCACTGGGGATCGTGGGTACTGTCTTACCGGCCAACGAGGTCTACATCGCCCCAGCCAGCGCCATCGGGACCAAGACCGGCTGGAAAAAAGTGGCCGGCTACGAGGACAACGTTACGGAGTTTGACCTGGCCGGCAACGATCTCTATCTGGTGACTTTCAAGGACGCATCGAACGGAAAGATTCTGCGCGTGCCTGCCGCCGATCCGGACCTGTCCAAAGCCGAGGTGGTGGTCCCCGCCAGCGACGCGGTGCTGAAGGCCGGTCTTGGGCAATCTATCTTGCACCCCGCCAAGGACGCGCTTTACATCCTGGAGACTGAAGCGGGGATAGGAGAGGCTCTCCGTCTTTCCTATCAGCCGGGATCGAAGCCGCAGGCGATTGCGCTCCCGTTTGACGGCGGCGTCGACGATGTGGTCACGGATCCAACCGAGCCGGGGGCGCTGATCGATATGGCTTCCTGGACGAAGCCCGGAGATTATTATCGCTACGATCCGGCCACCTCAACCTCTGTCGCCATGGGATTGGAACCCGAGAGTGCGATCGACCCGACGGACTTTGTTTCGGAAGAGCGAAGGGCAACGGCGCCCGACGGCACGCAGATTCCGCTTTCGATCGTCTATAAGAAGGGAACCAGGCTGGACGGCAGCAATCCCACCGCGCTGATCGGCTACGGAGCCTATGGCGACGTCTGGAAGCCCGGTTTCTCGCGGCGCTATTCCGAGTGGATCGAGCGCGGCGGCATCCTGGCCGTGGCGCACGTGCGCGGCGGCGGCGAGTTCGGAGAGGCCTGGCACCTGGCGGGCCAGAAACTAACTAAACCGAATACCTGGCGCGACTTCATCGCCTCGGCGCAGTATCTGATCGACCACAAGTACACCTCCACGCCCAAGCTGGGAATCTGGAGCCAGAGCGCCGGCTGGATATTGATTGGACGCGCAGTCACCGAACGTCCTGACCTGTTTGGCGCCGCTGTCGATGGCGTGCCATGTTCCGATATGCTGCGATTTGAAACGGGCGAGAATGGGCCGGTGAATGCCCCTGAGTTCGGGAGCGTGGCCACCGAGGATGGCTTCAAGGGGCTCTACGAGATGAGCGCCTATGCGCACGTGAAGGCTGGCACGAATTGTCCGGCGATTCTTGTCACCGCGGGCGCGAATGACCCCAGAGTCGATCCCTGGCAGGGCGCGAAGATGGCGGCCCGGTTGCAGGCCGCGACTGCCAGCGGCAAGCCGATTCTCTTCCGCGTCAATTACGACGCCGGCCACGGACTCACCGACACCGTCTCGCAGCAGGTCTCCGATTGGACGGACATCTTCACTTTTTTCCTGTGGCAGTTCGGCGAAAAGGACTTTCAGCCGCAAGCGCTGAAGCCTTAGAGCTTTTTCGATTCACTTGTTGACATCGCCAACATCGTGCAAGGTGGGGTCCGTGCTATCCCACCCTTTCGCAAAAAAGCGCGAAAGGATGGGGCACGGAAGCAGTATTTTAGGGCCGCATCTCTCACAGACGGCACGATCACCCAGATTTTAGGGCCTGACGAAGTCGCTGAGGGCCGGGAGGCCCTCAGTACAGCCGGTCAGGAGACCGGCGCTGCAAATTCTCGCTCCGTGTGAGAAGTGAGGGTTAGGGCCGGATCGCTAATGCGGCTTGCCGGGGAGGACGAAGTGCTCGGCGCAGCGGGGCTCGTAGGCGTCGCCGGGGACTTTGATGGGGCTCAAGTAAGGCGCGGGCTGGCCGTCGATGAGGCGCTGCGAGTAGAGGGCGCGCGCACCGCAGGCGCAGTAGGCCATGCACTCGGTGATGCTGCCGCCGTAGGCGTTCACCAGCCAGGTGAGGTTGAGCATCTCGCCAAACGGCATCGCCCGAAAGTCGAGATCGAGGCCGGCGACGAGCACGTCGTGGCCCGCGTCGAGCAAATGCCTGGTGAAGAGAAAGAGCTCGCCGACGAACTGGCCTTCGTCGATGGCGATGCATTCGACACGCTTGCCGATCTCCTGCTCCGTATCGCGGATGGCGTCGAGGACTTCCCAGGGATTGGCGGAGTTGAAGGCGAGGGCGCTCATCTTGCCGCCGTTGGGATTGCGGCTCTCGACCACGCCGGGACCGCCCTTGGTGTCGTCGCTGGGCTTGAGGACGAGAACGAATTGCTTGGCGTACTGGCGGCGCATCTCGGCGCGGCGCAGCAGCTCGGCGGTCTTGTTGCTGCGCATGGGTCCCATCATGAGTTCGAGTTTGCCTTGCACGTGCGTCTCCTGGATTGGCTTCAGGATTCTCATGATAGCGGCCGGGGGAGTGGGTTTTCCACCGGTTCCCGAATGAGGCCGCCGTCCATGCTGGACGGAGTGGGCTGCGATTTATAGATTCTTCTAATCCATTTCCGCCTGCAATTGCCTGCTATCTGCTTTGTTCCTGCGCGGCATCACACCCCAAGGACGCAGCAGACGGATTCGGTCGGCTGCCGGGAGCACCGGTTGCGTCAAAGCAAGCTGTTCCAACCCGACTATGCGGACGATTTTCGATGCATTGGTCCGGCCTGTGAGGACTCCTGCTGCGAGGAGTGGACCGTCCATGTTGACCAGAGCACGTTTGAAAAGTACCAGAACCTGCCCGCTGGGCCGGTGCGCACGATCATCGACGAGAACATTGTGCGGTCTCCGGAGCCAGCCCAGGGCAACGAGGGCTCCGCGGCAGCGACCTTCGCCCAAATCCGCTTGAATGCCTTGCACAAGTGCCCACTGCTTTCCGCGGACGGCCTTTGCCGGATTCAGGTGGAACACGGCGAAGAGTTTCTGCCTCGCACATGCGCCAATTATCCGCGCGTACCTTACTGCATTGGCGGTGTGGAGGAAAAAGCGCTTTCGCTCTCCTGCCCCGAGGCCGCACGGCTGGTGTTGCTGAATCCACAGCTACGGACGGGCGCAGAGCAGGACGGCGGACTGCGGATCGGGGGCGATGGCGCCGATGAGGGCGACCCATGCCTACCCTACTTCTGGTCCATCCGGAATTCCGCGTTGGCGCTGGTCGGGAATCGCGTTTACCCGCTCTGGCAGCGCCTGTTTCTGCTCGGCCTGTTGAGCCGGCGATTCGATGCCATCGCAGCGGACGAACGGCCGCGGAGAGTTCCGCAGCTTTTGGCTGAGTTTGAAACCACGGTCGCCTCAGGCCACCTCAAGGCCACCATGAATACTCTGCCGGTGGATCACGCACAGCAGTTGGATCTGGTGCTGCTTTTGGCGGGTATGCTGCTGCACCGATCGCAAATCCGGCCGCGCTTTGTGGAGTGCGTTCAGGCCTTCACCGAAGGCATCGGCAACGGTCGAGGCGCCACATTGGAATCGCTCACGGCCTGTTACCGAGCGGCGCACGACCGCTACTATGCGCCGTTTTTTGAAAAGCACCCGTACATTCTGGAAAACTACCTGATCAACACCATATTCCGATGCAAATTTCCCTTTGGGCGCAACTGGGCGAAGACGGGAGCCACGCCCGCGATGGCCCGGGAGACGGCCTTGGTCACCGCACAGTTTGCCCTGATGAAAGGCCTGCTTATCGGCGTCGCCGGCTTCCATCGCGAGGGATTTTCCGCCGGCCACGTGGTGCACACGATGCAGGCGGCCAGTAAGCATTTCGAGCACCACCCTGAGTTCCTAACCGGAGCCTATGCTTTGTTGGTGGAGAAACGCCTGGACGGTCAACTGGGATTGGCAATTCTGCTCAGAAATGAGAAGCCGCGCGCATCCTGGCCTGTCTTGCCGGGGGTTCATGCGCCGATTCATGCTCCAGGGCCAACCGAGGGAACCGCGGTCATTCCGGTGCGTCGCCTGCCGCCGAACTGATCGGCACTACAGCCGGTCGGGAGGCCGGCGGTACAAGCACGGACGACGGTTCGTGCACTCCCACCCTTTCGCAGAAAACGCGAAAGGATGGGGCACGGGGTTCTTGTGTTGAGCGCGACGCCTTTTTATTGAGTTGAATGGTGAGTTTGGGTTCGTGCTGCGACCCGAGTCCGTGTGCGGGTCTGGAGACCCGCACTACAGCCGGTCGGGAGACCGGCGGTACAAGGCGAGGATGAGCGATGTTCGTGCTGTCCCACCCTTTCCCAAAAAAGCGAAAGGATGGGGCACGGGGCATTGGTGCACGGGGTATTGGTGCACGGGGCATTGGTGGTGGGCTGAGTTCGCGCGCGGCTTACTTCTCGAGGGCCAGGCGTTCGGCGTCGACTGCGGCCTTCATCACGCCGGCTTCGGCGAAGAAGTGGACCAGGTCATTGGTGAGGGCGCTGCCGGGCGCGTCGGATTCGAAGGAGGGCGCGCCGGGTCGAAGCGGAGCGCGGGCCAGGTGCATGGGGCCGGCGCCCTGGGCGTCGAGGATGAGCGCAGTAAGTTTGCGCGCGAGAGGCAGCGGGAAGCTTTCCGCGATGAAGACCATTTTGCCGCGTGTGGTGATGAGCACCGGCCCCTCGTTGGTGGTGAACAGGCGCTCCACCGAGCCGTCATCGGCGGCAGATGCGCCGGAGGAAAGCTCGCTGACGCGCGAGTACTTGCGGCCCAGGCTGTTGGAGTAGATTTTGGCGAAGACGTTGGCCGAGTCGGCGTTTCTCCAGACCGACAGATAGAAGAGCGCGATGGAGGCGGTGCCGGCCTGCTGGGCGGGGGTGGTGGCGCTGCGCAACTGCCCGGCCCAGTAGAGGCCGCCGTTCCATGCGGGCGTGAGGTCGCGGGCGGAGTTGTCGCCACCGAGAAGTTTGGAAAGGATTTGCACGTCGAGCTGGCCCACCTGGCCGATGCCGTAGGGCTTGTACGCGGGATCGGTGAGGGGGTGAATGTCGGGCAGCAGCGGGATGGCGGGAATGTGCTTACGCTCGTATTCGCGGGGATTGATGATCTCCCAACTGGAGGTGGGCGGGCGGTCGAGGGCGCCGGTGAAGGCCGCGGTCTGGCCCTGGTCCATCCACAGGTCCTGCTCGAAGCTCATGCCCTCGCGATAGGGAAAGAGCATGGATTCGGAGATCAGCAGCGGCGCGCGGGCCATTACGGGCGAGTCCTCGGCGCCGCTCATCTGCGACTTGAGGAGATCGAGGACCTCGGGATCCTGGATGAGGCTTTTGCCCAACGGCTTCAGGACGCAATCCCACATGACGAGGGTCGCCTGGCCCTCGGCCACGGAGTCGCGCGCGGTGTCCATCTCGTCGCGGGCCAGATGGTCCCGGTCGCCGGCGGAGTCGGTGGAGACTTCGTCGGGGGTCTGGTTGTCCCATTTCTCGAGGTCGGAGTGCTGGTCCTGCAAGGCGTGGGTCAGCTCGTGGGCCAGGACCGGCTGCTCGTCGTCGGGGCCGATCCAGTCGAGCAGATTCACGGTCTTGGTCTTGGAGTCGTAGTAGGCTTCGATCTGCTCCTTGAGAAGCTGGAGGAGAAACGGCTTGAGGTTGAAGTCGCGGTCGAGGAGGCCGAATTTTTTGAGCACGATTTCGTCGCGCTCCAGGCGCTTGGCGCCTTCGTCCTCGTTGAATTTTTCTTCGAGGTACTTGACGACGCCGTCGCGGGTGGTGAGCTGGCGCTTGACGGTGCTCTTGATGGGCAGGCCGGTCTCGCCGGAGGAGAATTTGAGCAGCACGTCGACCAGGGCGAAGAGCTGGCGGGCCTGCTCGGAGGTGATGCGGGTTGTGGCCTTGTCTTCATCGTGGGGCTCGCCCGAGGGGAGGGTGCAACCCTGCACGGCGGGCTTGGCGGCGGGAGCGGCCTTGGGCGCAACTTGCTGCGCGGCTTGCGGGGCCGTCTGTTGGGCGGCGATTCGCGAGGGGGCGGCCGCGGCCAGAACCAGCGAAAGCGATAGGGCAAAAAGAGGCCCGCGCCATTGGGAAGCTGCGTTTTTGGACTGCACGTTCATCGATTCTCTCCGCGGGAATTGGCTTTCCCGATGGCAACGGGGCCGGCCGTTCCTGCCACACACTTCAAGGCTATAATCAGAAAGCGGTTCCGCACCAGATTTCGAATGAAAAGGCGCCGAACCACGGAATAGTTCCCATGGCCGAGTCCGAAGTTACCGCAAATTCCGAACTTACCGAAAATCTCGAGGCCACCGCGCTGGGGGCCCTGCTTGAATCCGCACATACGCCGCATGAGCTGGCCGCCTGCCACGGCGCATTGACCCCACGAGAGTTGGACGCGCCGGAGGTGGAAACAGAGGCACTGGCCTTTGGGGCGGCGCTGCACGATCTGGGATGGATGAGGCGCGTGGACGTGCGCGGGGGCGATCGCTTCCGCTGGCTGAGCGGGATGGTGACCAATACGGTCAACGATCTGTTTCCCAATACCGCGGCGTGGAACCTGGTGCTGGATGCGCAGGGGCACATCCAGGGCGACCTGACGGTGTGGCGTGGGGGCGAGGAGTTGTCGCCGCAGCGCCGCAGCCCGGTGAATCCGCCTAAGACCGGAAACGGCGGATCGGACAAGCTGCTGGGAACGCCATTTGCCGGCGAGTCGGAACTGGAGCTGGAGATTGCCGCCGACCAGCTCGACAAGCTGCTAGCCCACCTGAATAAGTTCATTGTCATGGACGATGTGGAGCTGGTTGCGCTGGGTGATGAGCAGGTGGGCGAAGCGGGCTCGGAGACGGCCGTGGGACTGACTGGCCCGTTGGCCGAGGAGGTGCTGGAGCGCGTGGGGCTGCCGGTGCTGGTAACCCCCATGTCGGGAACCACAGTGGATTGGAACGGCTGGGAGGTGCGGATTCTGCGCGTCTACGGCGTGCTGGCGCCGCACTACGAGTTCTGGCTGCCATCGGCGGGGCTGGGCAAGCTGTGGTCGTGCCTGCGCGCGGGCGGGGCGACGCCGGTGGGGTCGGCGGCGCTGGAGGCGTTTCGCGTGGCCGAGGGGATTCCGGTGTACGGCGTCGATATGGCGGAGCGCGATCTGCCGCAGGAGACGGCGCAGACGCGGGCCCTGCATTTTAGCAAGGGCTGCTACCTGGGCCAGGAGATTGTGGAGCGCATCCGTTCGCGGGGCCATGTGCACCGGCATCTGCGGCCGCTGGAGCTGGCCGGGCCTGTGCCGGCGGCGGGCGAGGAACTGACGCTGGAAGACGGGACGGTTGCCGGAGCGATCACGAGCGCGGCGGAGCTGCCGCTGAAAGATGGCGCACGCGTATTTGCGCTGGGCATGATCCGCGCCGAGGCCGAAGCGAAGGGCCAGAGCTTGCGGTTCAAGGCCGGGGCCGTGGAGGGAACGGCAAGCATTTTGGACGCGCCGCCGAGGCTGGGTTAGGGACGGGGTGAGGTGTACCCAGGCTTGTTGGTTTCCCACCCTTTCGCAAAGAACGCGAAAGGATGGGGCACGGGATGTTTGTGCTGGTTTGAACGTGGGTTTGGGTTCGCGCTTTCCCACATCTCAAAATCGAGATGTGGGGCACCCATTTTTCGTGGTGGGTTGGAACGATAGGCCGTGCGGATGAGAAACTTGAAGATATGAGCGATAGGCCAAAAATCGAAGTCATCGACCGCCGCAAGATCAAGGCGGAGGAAGAAAAGGAAAGTGGAGCCGCGGCGCAGGCCGCGCCAGCGGAGAAGCCGGCCGCGCCCGCGCAAAGTGGGCCTGGGCCCGGACCGCGCTTGGTGGTGAACGAGGCCACACGCGAGGCGTCCGGGCACGAGGCCGAAGAACGGGAGTCTGCGCAGGCCGCGGAGAAGCGGTTGGCGGAGGAGTTGCCCCTGGGGCCGACTGCCGAGGAAGGCAGAAAGTCGAAGGCCGCTTACGACGCGTCGGCGCAACGAATCGAGGACCTGATCCGCGCGCAGAATCCCGCCGTGGGTGCGCAGCCGCCGGTGGGGTTCGAACACCTGGTGCAGCAGTTCTACCTGAGCGCGATGCTGCAGATGGGCGCGGACACACAGGAGGGCCAGCGGCCGAGGGTGGACATCATGGGGGCGCGCGCGACGATTGACCTTTTAGGAGTTTTGGCGGAAAAGTCCAAGGGCAACCTGAGCGCCGCCGAGGATCGCATGCTGCAGTCGGTACTGTTCGAGCTGCGCATGGCCTTTCTGGAACTGAGCAGCATGGTGACGGCGCCCAATGTGCCGCCGGCGCCGAAAGGCAGGGACTAGGGACTAGGGACTAGGGACTAGGGACTAGGGAACAGTGTGAGTGTGAGTGTGAGTGATGGGCGCACGCTGCACACTCACACTCCACACTCACACTTCGCACTCGCACTGACCACGCCCGACCTTCGCTTGCTCTCTGCAGAAAGCCATGGATGCTACCCTCACATTCTTGGGCACGGGGACCTCGATGGGGGTTCCGACGCTGGCATGCGCGTGCGCGGTGTGCACCTCGGCCGACGCGCACGATCACAGGCTGCGGCCTTCGGTTTTGTTGCAGTGGCACGGCGCGGAGACTGGGACTGAGCGCGCGGTGGTGATCGACACCGGCCCCGACTTCCGCGAGCAGGCATTGCGCGCGAAGGTCGCGCGCGTGGATGCGGTCTTCTACACGCACGGTCACGCCGACCACATTCTGGGCCTGGACGATCTGCGGCCGTTGAGCTTTGTTTCCGACCGGCGCGGCGGGCCGATTCCGCTCTACGCCGATCAGGAGACGGCGGCGGTTCTCCGGCAGGTTTTTGCGTACACCTTCTCGCCTCAAGCCACCTATCCCACGCGGGCGCGCGTGGAGCTGAAGCCGTTGGCCGCGCGCAACCCGGTCGACGGCGTGGAGTTTTTGCGCATTCCGTTGCTGCACGGCGAGATGCCGATCAACGGCTTCCGTTTCGGCAACGCGGCGTACATGACCGACGTGAGCGCGATTCCGGAATCGAGCTTTGCGCTACTTGAGGGAGTCGAATTGCTGGCGATTTCCGCCTTGCGTCACGCGCCGCACCCCAGCCACGCGACGGTGGAGCAGTCGCTCGCGTGGGCGCGGCGCGTCGGCGCGCGGCAAACCTGGTTCACGCATATCGCGCACGACCTGGGCAACGAGGAAACCAATCGCACTTTGCCGGCGAACGCCCGGCTCGCTTATGACGGGTTGAGCGTGCCCGTTACGCTATGAGCGGCGAGCAAAGCGCGGGGCCGCAAGAGGCCGGGGCGATGCAGGTCTTTCGCTCGCTGGCGGAGATTCCTGCCGGGTTCGGTCCCACGGTGGCCGCGGTGGGCAACTTTGACGGCGTGCATCGCGGGCACCGCGAGATTCTGGCCCGCGTGACAGCGGAAGCGCGCAGCCGCTCGGCGCGCGCCGTGGCCATTACATTCGATCCGCACCCGGAGCAGTTTTTGCGCCCCGCGCAGGCGCCGCGGCTGATCACGCCGAACGCCGAGCGGCTGCGCCTGCTGGCCGAGACCGGAATCGATGCGGCGCTGGTGCTGAAATTCGACGAGACATTGGCCAATCTCGCGCCGCGCGCGTTCGTCGAGCAAATTCTGGTTCACGGTCTCCAGGTGCGGAGCGTGCACGAAGGGCGCAACTTCCGCTTTGGGCACGGGGCCGCGGCCGGCGTGGAGGATCTGGCCGCGATGGGCGCGGAGCTTGGATTCGCGGTCGATGTGCACGAGGCCGTGCGCGTGCGCGGGATGGAGGCTTCAAGCTCGACGATTCGCGCATGGGCCGCCGCGGGCGATGTGCGGCGGGCGCGATGGCTGCTGGGCCGTCCCTTCACGGTGCTTTCGACGCAGGCGCGCGGTCGCGGCATCGGCACGCGGCTGCTGGTGCCCACGGTGAATCTCGCCGCGTACGACGGATTGCTTCCGGCCTTCGGCGTCTACGTGACGCGGCTCAAGATCGGCGGCCGCGCGTTTGAGGCGGTGACGAATGTGGGCAACCGGCCGACCTTCGGCGAAGCGTCGTTCGCGGTGGAGTCGCACCTTCTGGATTTTGAGCCAGTGGAGATCAGCGAGGAGACGCCGGTCGAGCTCGAGTTTCTTCTGCGGCTGCGCGGCGAAATCGAGTGGCCCTCGCCGGAAGCGCTGAAGGCGCAGATCTTCAAGGATGTGGCGCGGGCGAAGCGGTATTTCCACCTGCGTGCAGGGCAATCGCATTTAGGTTCTTGAAATGTTTTGAACTGGACAGTGCCAAGTTCTCCGTTCGGTCAGGGGCGCTTGTTGGCCTGGCGGAGGTTGGATAGTTCGGTAGCCAGATCGATCCACTGGTCCACAAGCGTCTTCATGGCGTCGTAGTTCTTCA
>Ga0224557_1003542_pt1 | contig 12091 bp, 9 predicted proteins | sample 714S31014metaG_FD_180677 | JGI IMG/M metagenome (GOLD analysis project Ga0224557, IMG submission 180677) | Peat soil microbial communities from Stordalen Mire, Sweden - 717 S3 10-14 | ecosystem: Environmental > Terrestrial > Soil > Wetlands > Peat | place: Sweden: Norrbotten County, Stordalen... | reverse complement strand
GGCAGGATCACCGGCAGCAGCCCGCTCTTGAGCGCGTTGTTGCGGAAGATGTCCGCGAAGGAGGGGGCGATCACGGCCCGGATGCCCTGGTCGTTGAGCGCCCAGACGGCGTGCTCGCGCGACGATCCGCAGGCGAAGTTGCGCCCCGCGACGAGCAGGGTGCCGCTCCGGTACTCGGACCGGTTGAGAACGAAGTCCGGCCGCTCCGCCCCACTGTCGTCGTAGCGCCAGTCGTTGAAGAGGAACGTCCCGTAGCCGGCTCGCTCGATCCGCTTCAGGAACTGCTTGGGGATGATCTGGTCGGTGTCGACGTCGGAGCGGTCGAGGGGGATGACCACCCCGTGCTCGCAGTGGAACGGCCTCACGGGTGCTCCTCCTGGAACCGGCCGAGCCGGCGGACGTCGACGAAGTGGCCGGCCACGGCGGCGGCCGCGGCCATGGCGGGGGAGACCAGGTGGGTGCGCCCGCCCCGGCCCTGGCGGCCCTCGAAGTTGCGGTTGCTGGTGCTGGCGCAGCGCTCCCCGGGCTGGAGGATGTCGGGGTTCATCCCCAGGCACATCGAGCAGCCGGTGTTGCGCCACTCCGCGCCGGCGGAGCGGAAGATCCGGTCGAGGCCCTCCGCCTCGGCCTGAGCCCTGACCTGCGCCGATCCGGGCACCACCAGGACACGCAGCCCGCCCTTGACGGTCCGGCCCTCGAGCACGGATGCGGCGACCCGAAGGTCCTCGATACGGCCGTTGGTGCAGGAGCCGATGAAGACGGCATCGACGGGGATGTCCTCGATGGCCGTCCCCGGGACCAGGTCCATGTAGGCAAGCGCGCGGCGTCCCGACTCCCGAGCGTTCGGGTCGCCGAAGCTCTCCGGGTCGGGCACGTGGCCGGTGATCGGCACCGACTGCGCCGGGGTCGTCCCCCAGGTGACGGTCGGCTCCAGCGAGGCCGCGTCGATGACGACGGTCTGGTCGTACCGGGCACCGGGGTCGCTGCGCAGCTCGCTCCAGGCGGCCACCGCGGCCTCCCAGTCCGCACCGCGGGGCGCGAAGGGTCGGCCCTCGATGTAGGCGAAGGTGGTCGCATCCGGAGCGATCATCCCGGCCCGCCCCCCACCCTCGATGGTGAGGTTGCAGAGGGTCATCCGCTGCTCCATGGAGAAGTCGCGGACGGCCGGTCCCGTGTACTCGACGACGTGGCCGGCGGCACCGGCGGTGCCGATGGTGTGGAGCACGCCGAGGGCCACGTCCTTGGCGGTGACCCCGGCCGCCAGCGCACCCTCGATCCTCACCTCCAGCGTCCGGGGACGGAACTGGCGGAGGCACTGGGTCGCCAGCACGTGCTCGACCTCGGAGGTCCCGATCCCCAGGGCGAAGGCGCCGAAGGCGCCGTGGGTCGCGGTGTGGGAGTCGCCGCAGACGATCACGGTGCCGGGCAGGGACAGGCCCAGCTCGGGCCCGATGACGTGCACGATGCCCTGCCACCGGTGCCCGATGCCGTAGCAGGTGATGCCCGCCTCGTCGCAGTTGCGGCGAAGCGTCTCCATCTGGGTCCGGCTGATCTCGTCCGCGCCGCCCAGGACGTCCTGGGTGGTGGGGACGTTGTGATCCATGGTGGCGACGACCTGACCAGGCCGGCGCACCTTCCGTCCCTCCAGTCGGAGCCCCTCGAACGCCTGCGGTGAGGTGACCTCGTGGACCAGGTGCAGGTCGACGTAGATCAGCGCGGGCGAGTTCTCCTCCTCGACGACGACATGGGAGTCCCAGATCTTGTCGAAGAGCGTGCGCGCGCCCTCGGTCACTTGGTGACCTCCGTCGCGACCTTCTGGGCGCCCATGCGTTCCGGGGTGAGGCGCGGGCCGCTGTCCCGGGATGCGGCCACCCGGTTGAGGGCCTGGACGTAGGCCTTGGCCGCGGCCACGATGATGTCGGTGTCGGCGCCGCGGCCGGCGCTCAGCGCGCCGTCGTGCCGGAGCCGGACGGTGACCTCCCCGACCGCGTCCATCCCCGCCGTGATGGCCTGCACCGCGAACTCATCCAGCTCACCCTCCACCTGGACCAGTGCGTCGATGGCCCGGTAGGTGGCGTCGATGGGTCCGTCGCCGAGGGACACCGTCTCCCGGCTCTCCCCGCTCGGCAGGAGCATCCGCACCGTCGCGGTGGGCCGGAGGTTGGTCCCGCAGCTCACCTGCAGGTGCTCGAGGTGGAAGGATTCCGCAGCCCCCTGGCGCTCGTCGGCGACGATCGCCTCGAGGTCGCGGTCGGTGACCTCGCGCTTGCGGTCGGCCAGCTCCTTGAAGCGGACGAAGGCTCGCTTGAGATCCTCGTCGTCGAGGCGGTAGCCGAGGGCAGCGAGCCGCTCCCGGAGGGCGTGGCGGCCGCTCAGCTTGCCGAGCACCAGGCTGGAGCCGGCTCCGACCTCGTTCGGCTCCATGATCTCGAATGTCCGGCGGTCCTTGAGCATGCCGTCCTGGTGGATCCCGGCCTGATGGGCAAAGGCGTTGCCGCCCACCACGGCCTTGTTGGCCTGGACCATCATGCCGCTCAGCTGGGAGACCAGCCGGGAGGTGCGGAAGAGCTGGGTGTGGTCGAAGCGGGTGGCCACCCCGAAGACCTCGGGGTGGAGCCGGACCGCCATCGCCACCTCCTCGAGGGCGGTGTTGCCGGCGCGCTCGCCGATCCCGTTGATGCAGCCCTCGACCTGGCGGGCGCCGGCGCGGATGCCGATGAGGGAGTTGGCGGTGGCGAGGCCGAGGTCGTTGTGGCAGTGCACCGAGACGGTCACGTCCGCCATGGCGGGGACCTGCGCGTAGAGCCACTCGATGAGCTGGCGCCACTCGTCGGGAGTCGCGTAGCCGACCGTGTCGGCGAGGTTGATGGTCGTCGCCCCCGCCTCGATGCAGCCGTTCAGCACCTGGGCCAGGTAGTCGGGCTCGGTGCGGGTCGTGTCCATGGCCGAGTACTCGACGTCGTCCTGGAATGACTTGGCCAGCCGGACCATGCTCAGCGAGCGCTCGTAGACCTCGGCCTGGGTCATCCGCAGCTGGCCCTCGCGGTGGATGGGCGAGGTGCCGATGAAGACGTGGATGCGGGCGCGCTTCGCCTTGGCGAGTGCCCTGGCACAGGAGCGGACGTCCTCCTCGAAGCAGCGGCTGAGGCCGGCGATGACCGGCCCCTCGACCTGCTCGGCGATGGCCGTGACGGCGGCGAAGTCGCCGGGGGAGCTGTAGGGGAAGCCGGCCTCGATGACGTCGACGCCGAGCCGGGCCAGCTGGTGGGCGATGGCCAGCTTGTCCTCGGCGCTGAAGGTCACGCCCGGCGATTGCTCGCCGTCGCGCAGCGTGGTGTCGAGGATGGTGAGCGGCTCCAGCTTCTCCGGAGCCCGCTTCATGAGGAGCGGATTGCCGAGGCTGACTGAATCGTTGGCGCTCATACCTCTTTCCTCTCTACGGTGCCGTCACCTTCGGACGCGAGCACCTCCTCCATGCCCGGCGCGGTCTTGGCTCCCAACCAGCTCATCTTCGAGCGGAGCTGGGCGCCGACCCTCTCGACCGGGTGATGTCGATCCTCGTCGCGATACTCCAGGAAGTTGGGCAGCCCGAGCTCGTTCTCCTCGATCCAGCGCTTGGCGAAGGTCCCGTCCTGGATGTCCTTGAGGATGGCGTGCATCGCCTGGCGGCTGGTCTCGTTGACGACCTTGGGGCCGCTCACGTAGTCGCCGTACTCGGCGGTGTCGCTCACCGAGTAGCGCATGTACGAGAGACCGCCCTGGTACATGAGGTCGACGATGAGCTTCAGCTCGTGCATCACCTCGAAATAGGCGAGCTCGGGCTGGTAGCCGGCCTCCGTCAGGGTCTCGAAGCCGGCCTTGACCAGCGAGGAGACCCCGCCGCAGAGTACCGCCTGCTCTCCGAAGAGGTCGGTCTCGGTCTCCTCGGCAAAGGTGGTCTCCAGCACGCCGGCGCGAGTGCCGCCGATGCCTCGGGCGTAGGCCAGAGTGCGGGCGCGGGCCGTGCCGGTCGCGTCCTGGTGCACGGCGAAGAGGCAGGGGACACCCTGGCCGTCGGCGTAGGTCCACCGGACCAGGTGGCCGGGCCCCTTGGGCGCCACCATGCTGACGTCCACCCCGGCGGGGGGGTGGATCAGCTCGTAGCGGATGTTGAAGCCGTGGGCGAACATCAGCATGTCGCCCGGCTTGAGGTTGGGTGCGATGGCGGTGTCGTAGAGCGCCCGCTGGCGGGTGTCCGGGATCAGCACCATGATCACATCGGCCTCGGCACAGGCGTCCGCCGGGTTGAGGACGCGCAGCCCCTCGGCCTCGGCCGCCGCCCGGCTCTTGCTCGTCTCGGGGAGACCGACCCGGACGTCGTACCCGGAGTCGCGCAGGTTGAGGGCGTGGGCGTGGCCCTGAGAGCCGTAGCCGAGGATGGCGATCTTCTGCCCCTGCAGGGCCGCCGGGTCGGCGTCGGCGTCGTAGTACATGCGGGCGGTCATCGCGGGGTGTTCCTCCGGTTGGTCTCGGATCGGGCCGCCGCGGAGAGGTGACGGCCCGTGGACGTGATCACGGCGTGGATTCTGCCTTGCACTAGATGTCCCCTGTCGTGTCGGCGGTGATGCCCGCGTCGGCGGCCCCCGCTCCCACCCTCGAGCCTCCGGGCGGCTCCGCCTCCAGGCCGAGGTCGGCCAGCCTGATCCCGGCCTGATCCCCCCGCACCAGCGCGACCGCCCCGCTCCGGGCCATCTCCGTGATCCCGTAGGGGCGCATCAGCTCGACGAAGGTGTCGATCTTCTCGGTGGTGCCCGTGATCTCGATGACCATCGAGCTGGCGGCGATGTCGACGATCCTGCCCACGAAGACCCCGACCACGGCGAGGATCTCGGAGCGCTGCTCGGCCGGCGCGTGCATCCGGATCAGCATCAGCTCGTGAGCCACCTTGCGCATCTCGGTGATGTCCTCGATGGTGATGACGTCGATCAGCTTGGTCAGCTGCTTGGTGGCCTGCTCGGCCGCCTGGCGGCCGACATGGACGGCGATGGTCATGCGCGACACCGTCGGGTCCTCGGTCGCCCCGACCGAGAGGGAGTCGATGTTGAAGCCGCGCCGCCGGATCATCGAGGCGACCCGGTTGAGCACCCCCGGCTTGTTCTCCACCAAGACCGAGACGAGGCGGCTGGGGTTCATCAGCTGGCCTCCACGAAGTCGAGCATCCCCTTGCCGAGCGGGACGATCGGGTAGACGTTGGCATCGGGATCGATGTCGAAGTTGAGCAGCACCGGCCCGTGATGCGCGATGGCCTCGTCGAGCATGGGACCGACGTCCTCGAGCCGCCGGGTGGTCATGGCCTTCATCCCGAAGGCCTCGCCGAGCTTGACGAAGTCGGGAGTGAAGGTGAGGTCGACCGCGCTGCGGACGCCATCGTAGAAGTCGTCCTGGAACTGCCGGACCATGCCCAGCGAGGCGTTGTTGAGGATGACCACGTTGACGTCGATGTTGTTCTCGACCATGGTCGCCATCTCTTGCATGTTCATCATGAAACCGCCCTCGCCGACGACGCAGAAGACGGTCCGATCGGGGTTGGAGAACTTCACGCCCATCGAGGCGGGGAAGGCGTAGCCCATGGTGCCGAGGCCGCCGGAGTTGAGGAAGAGGCCGGGCTTGGCGTAGTTGAACCAGAGCGCCGCCCAGATCTGATTCTGACCGACGTCGGCGACCACGATCGCCTCGTCCTTGCAGCGGCTGTACATCGCCTCCAGCACCTCCTGAGGCTGGAGGAATCCCTCGCGGCGGACGTAGTGGACCGGGTGCTCCTCCTTCCACTGGTCGATCTGGGTGAGCCACTCGTGCTCGCGCTTGGGCTCGACCATGGGCAGGAGCCGGCTGAGAGCGGTCTTGGCGTCGGCGACCACCGAGAGATGGGGCACGACGCTCTTGCCGATCTCCGCGGGGTCGATGTCGATGTGGATGAGATGCTCGACCCGGGGAGCGAAGGAATCGAGCCGGGTGGTCACCCGGTCGTCGCAGCGCATCCCGATCATGATCACGACGTCCGCGTCGCAGACGGCCTTGTTGGTGTAACCGGCGCCCATGAAGCCGACCATCTGGAGCGCGAGCGAGTCCTGCAGCGGGAAGGCGCCGGTGCCGAGCAGGGTCCAGCCGACCGGGATGTGGGCGCGGTGGGAGAGCTCGAGGAGCTCCTGCTCGGCCCCGGAGATGAGCACGCCGCGACCCGAGAGGATCACCGGCCGCTTGGCCTCCTTGATGATCCGGGCGATCTCGCGGAGCTTGTCGGGGTCGGGCTGGGGGGGCGGCGGGAAGGAGCGCATCCGCACCGGCCCCTCCGGGTAGTTGAACTCGCCGATCGCCGCCTGGAGGTCCTTGGGGAAGTCGATGACCACCGGCCCCGGGCGGCCCGAACGGGCGACGTGGAAAGCCTCCTTGATGGTGGGGGCGATGTCCTCGACCCGGGTGAGGAGATACGAGTGCTTGACCACCGACATGGTCGAGCCGATGACGTCGGACTCCTGGAAGCTGTCGGTGCCGATCGCGGAGACCGGGACCTGGCCGGTGATAGCGACCACCGGGACGGAATCCATGAAGGCGGTGCCGAGCCCGGTGACCAGGTTGAGCGCCCCCGGTCCACTGGTCGCGAAGCAGACACCGACCGCGCCGCGCCGGCTCCGGGCATATCCGTCGGCCGCATGCGCGGCGCCCTGCTCGTGGCGGACCAGGATGTGATGGAGGTTCGGATAGTCGGGGAGCCAGCGGTAGAGGTAGAGGTTGGCACCTCCCGGGTAGCCGAAGATGGTGTCGACGCCCTCGCGCAGGAGCGATTCGAGGCAGATCTGCGCGCCGGTCATACGTCGTGCGGGCACGGCCGCCGGCGTCTCGAGCGGCGGGGCCGGGGCGGAGGCGGGCTGCGGGCTGGCGCCGATCACTGGAATGCCCGCTGCATGGCCTGGAGGACGAAGTCGGCGCCGGCGTCGTCGCGTTGCCACACTGCGGGGCGCGAGGCGATGGCGAGGGAGCCACCCCACGGCAGCTGCCTCTCCCCGCGCCCGCTCACCATCGGGGCGGTGCCGCGGCCGCACCGGGAGGCGGCTGCCAGCAGGCCCCACCGCGAGCCGGCGTCGTGACGGCGCGCGTCAGCTCCCCGCGCGTGCCGGCGCGGTTCGGCGTCCCACGGCCGCGGGCTCGGTCGCTGTCCGTTGCTGGTCATCCCTCTGCCTCCTGATCGGTCTCGTTGGCGCTCATCGCGATGCCTCCTGCTCGGATCCGGACATAAAAGAAGGGGCCCCCTCTTGGGAGGGGGCCCCTTCGGCTGATTCCGGTCTGGTTCTGGTGGCCTACGTGCGCACCGACCCGGCCTGAAGCCTGGAAGCCCCGCTCCTAATCAGGAGCAGGCCCAGCAGCAGTACCAGGGCGGCGGCGTAGGTCATCGTGATCGGGGAGCATACCCTGCGGCTGGTTGCTGCGTCAACCGAGCCGGGGTCACGATCATGACTCACCTCCGGGGGCGCTACCGGGGGGCGCCACCGGCAGGACGGGACCGTGGCGGGCCTTCTCAGGGCAGGACGGCCGCCCCCGGCGGCGTGCCGGCGCGTTTGTCGTCGGGTGGGGTCAGTGGGTCGCGCGGGCCTCGCCGGCGGACCAGATGGCGCAGCTCGTGGACGCTTGGCAGCGCGACATCGCCCGCCGGGAAGGCAACCCCGGCGCCGGCGAGGCCCGTGACCAGCATCGCCGCGCCGACGTAGTACTGATTGAAGTTGGCGAACTTACCGAACACGAAGGCGCACAGGAAGATCAGCGACGCCTGCACCGCGACATCTCCCAGGCGCGCCGGTCGCCCCCGCCAGCAGACGAGCCCGACGCCGATCAGCACCGCAACGACAGCCAGCCAGAATGGCACGGCCACGTGCCAGGTCTGCCAGACGAAGGCGGTCACGGTGAGGGAGGTGGGCCAGGGACCGATGGCGAGCTGGAAGCCGATGACGTCGTAGGCGAGCTGGCCAACCCCGGTGACGAGGGCGAAGGGCAGGATGAGGATCGCCGATACGAGGGCGGCGACCACCACCTCGAAGCGTGCCCGCCGTGACCAGATGAACGCCGGCAGGAAGAGGAGCGCGGTCACCGGGTCGATCAGCATGGCGACCGCGAGACAGACGATGGCCAGGCGCCGGTGGGCGGCGCGCAACGCCAGCCACAGGACCACCCCCGCGACGATGTAGACCTCCACCCAACTTCGGATCACCATGCCCACGTTGAACGGCGATGCGATCGCCAGCGCCACCACGCGGTGCGCGTCGAGGCGATGGCTCCCCTGTCGCGCCAGCAGCCACAGTCCGCCGAACGTGAGCGTGAGCGCGACCACGAACATCACGCGAACGTCGCCGACCAACCATCCGAGGGCTGCCAGCAGCGGGACCGCGGGTCCGTAGGGGAGGTGCCCGGCCATGTACCAGGGGTACTGGGGAATGCGGAAGCTGAAGATCGGGCTGTAGGGGTTGGCCCCGTGAAGGAGGGCGCCCGTGGCCCCGGTGACCGCGGTGAAGACGTCGATCGTGTTGGAACCCCAGGTCCACGACAACGCCATCAAAGCGAGCAGGCAGAGGAATGCGGCGCCGAGCAGCGCCATGGCGGCACGCCCTGGACGCAGCATGCACGCTGCGCCGGCGGTCACGGCCAGCCCGAGCGTGAGCAGCACGTCCGCTCCGACGTGGGCTCCAAAGGGTCCTCCAAGGCGGGGGTAGAGAAGGTTGGTCAGAGCGACGATCACGGTGGTGCCCACCCACCAGGCGCGGCTGGGCGTCCGCACGCCGTTCTTCAGAGCCACCAAGGCCATCAGCATTGCCGCGGCCACCAGGAGGAGCCCGGCGTCGGTCAGGACGCCGAACGCCTGCATGGCCCCGACGCTGAGGGCGGCCACCCCGATGCCGAGGGCGGCTCCGCGGGTGTCGCCGCCAGCTCCCTGCCAGCCCCGGTGGGGCAGTGACCTGAGGCTCATCTCGACCGATCTCTCTCTCTCGAGCCAGCTCTGACGTCGAAGGGTTGTCGAGATACCCCGCCACCGGGTGCCAATGCTGGTGTGGATCTGATGGGCAGAAGGTTCCCCCAATGCGCCCCGACCTTGGGCACGAGGCGGGTCAAGACCCTGTGACGATCCGGTGCCGCGGGCCCCGGCCGCCCTCCCCTGTATTCTTGCGGCCCATGACCCAGAACGACCACATCCGCAAGAGCGCCGTGATGCTCCACGGCCCCGACCGCGCCGCCGCCCGGGCGATGCTCCACGCCATCGGCTTCAGCCGCGAGGACCTGGAGCGTCCCATCATCGGCGTGGGCCACGCATGGATCGAGACCATGCCCTGCAATTGGAACCACCGGGCGCTCGCCGAGCAGGTCAAGGCCGGCATCCGAGCGGCCGGCGGGACCCCGATGGAGTTCAACACCATCGCCGTGAGCGATGGCGTCTCGATGGGCACCGAGGGGATGAAGGCCTCGCTCGTCTCACGCGAGGTGATCGCCGATTCCATCGAGCTGGTGACCCGGGGCCACTGTTTCGACGGCGTGGTCCTGATCGTCGGCTGCGACAAGACGATCCCGGCCGCGGCGATGGCGCTCTGCCGGATGGACCTCCCGGGTCTGGTCCTCTACGGGGGCACCATCGCCCCCGGGCGGCTCCGCGACCGCGACGACCTGACCGTTCAGGACGTCTTCGAGGCGATCGGCGCCTTCAACGCCGGCAAGATCGACGACAAGGAGCTGCGGGCGGTGGAGGAGGCGGCCTGCCCCGGGGCGGGTGCCTGCGGCGGCCAGTACACCGCCAACACCATGAGCGGTGCCCTCGAGTTCCTTGGCCTCAGCCCGGCGGGGGCCAACGGGGTGCCCGCGCTCCACGCCGACAAGGCTGCGGTCGCCGAGGCAGCCGGGCACCTGGCGGTGAAGCTGGTCGCCGAGGATGTCCGGCCCCGCTCCATCGTCACCCGCGAGGCGCTGGAGAACGCCATCGCCTACTTCTCCGCGACCGGCGGGTCCACCAACGCGGTGCTCCACCTCCTGGCCATCGCCGCCGAGGCCGAGGTACCGCTCGACCTCGAGGACTTCCAGGCGATCTGCGCCCGGACCCCGATCCTCGCCGACCTCCGTCCCGGGGGACGGTTCGTCGCCACCGACATCCATCGCGCCGGCGGGCTGGCGGTGCTCATGCAGCGCCTGCTCAGCCTCGGGCTGCTCCATGGGGAGGCCCGCAACGTCGAGGGGCGCACCCTCGCCGAGATCGCCGCCGGCGCCCACGAGACCCCGGGGCAGGAGGTCTTCCGCCCCGTCGACCATCCGGTCAGGTCCCATGGCGGGATCGCGATCCTGCGGGGCAACCTCGCCCCCGGAGGCTGCGTCATCAAGCTCTCCGGCCACGACAAGACCACCCACCGGGGGCCCGCCCGGGTCTTCGACTCGGAGAACCAGGCGTTCGCCGGGGTGCGGGAGGGGAAGGTCATGGCCGGCGATGTGGTGGTCATCCGCTACGAGGGCCCGGTGGGAGGGCCGGGAATGCAGGAGATGCTCTCGGTGACCGCGGCGCTCGCGGGCTCCGGCCTCGACGACTCCGTCGCCCTGGTCACCGATGGACGCTTCTCCGGCGCCACCCACGGTTTCATGGTCGCCCACGTGGTGCCCGAGGCCGCCCTCGGAGGGCCGCTGGCGGCGCTCCGCGACGGCGACATGGTGCGGATCGATGTCGCGTCCCGCGAGCTGTCGGTCGAGCTTCCCGAGGCGGAGATCGCCGCCCGGCTGCGCGCCTGGCGGGCGCCCGAGCCGCGCTACCGGACCGGCGCCTTCGCCAAGTACGCGGCGTCGGTCACCTCGGCAAGCCAGGGCGCCATCACCGTGCCCGTGCAGCGCGCGGTGGAGCCGGCGCTGGGCTGATCCCGACGCCGGCCGACCGGCGCCCGTTCGATGTGCCTCGAGGGACGGCCTCACGGTGGACCACCCACCTCTCCTGGGGGCCTTTAGGACAGAAGTGTCCTTAAGGGGTGTGACGGTGATGGGGTGCCCGCATCCGTGGGCGTCAGATCATCCGGCGGTCCATGGCCCACCGGGTCAGCTCGTAGCGGCTGGACAGCTGGAGCTTGCGCAGCACGGAGGAGACGTGGGTCTCCACGGTCTTGACGGAGAGATTGAGCCGCACCCCGATCTCCTTGTAGGTGAAGCCCCGGGCGATGTGGCGGAGCACCTCGCGCTCACGGGGGGTGAGCTGGTCCAGCTCGGGGTCGATGCTGGTGGGGAGGTCGCCGCGGAAGGCGTCCAGGACGAACCCCGCCAGACGTGGCGAGAAGACGGCATCGCCGCTGCGCACCCGGCGGATGGCATCGGCCAGCTCGGCGGGGGAGATGGACTTGGTCACGTAGCCCCGCGCTCCCGCGCGGATCACCCCGATGACGTCCTCGGGCGCGTCGGAGACCGAGATTGCGAGAAAGCGGGTGTCGCCCGCTCCGCGCCGGAAGATGGCGTCCGCGACCGTGGCCCCCCCGCCTCCCGGGAGGTGGACGTCGAGGAGGACGACGTCGGGGTGCAGTGCCGCGATCCCGGCGACCGCCTGATCCACGTCGCCGGCCTCGCCGACGATCTCGAATTCGCCCTCCAGCTCGGCGCGAAGCCCGCTGCGGAAGAGCTGGTGGTCGTCGACCAGGAAGAGGCGTATGTGGGGGGCGGTGGAGCTCATGACGCGGCCCGCGGGAGCTGGATCTGTACCTCGGTGCCCTGGCCGGGCTGGCTGGTGATGGTCGCCGACCCTCCGTGGCGGCGCATCCGCCCGACCACCGACTGGGCGATGCCGCGGCGGTCGGGGGGCACCGCGTTGACGTCGAAGCCGGCACCCTCGTCGCGGACGTAGGCGGTGATGCCGTCGTTGTCGGCCTCGACGTAGACCGACACCCGTGGCGAGCCGGAGTGTCGGGCGGCATTGATGGCCGCCTCCTGGCAGGCGAGGAGCAGGGCACCGACGTTTTCCGTGACCGGGGCGTCGCCCACCACCACGGTGTCGACGGTCACGTGGTGGAGCTCCTCGACGCGCGAGGCCAGGGCGTCCACCGCCCCGCGCAGGTCCTGC
>Ga0224557_1003540_pt1 | contig 12098 bp, 10 predicted proteins | sample 714S31014metaG_FD_180677 | JGI IMG/M metagenome (GOLD analysis project Ga0224557, IMG submission 180677) | Peat soil microbial communities from Stordalen Mire, Sweden - 717 S3 10-14 | ecosystem: Environmental > Terrestrial > Soil > Wetlands > Peat | place: Sweden: Norrbotten County, Stordalen... | reverse complement strand
CGCCCCACGTAGCCGACCTCGGTGAACTTGGTGGCCTCGACCTTGATGAACGGGGAGGCGGTGAGCTTGGCGAGCCGCCGGGCGATCTCGGTCTTGCCCACCCCGGTGGGGCCGATCATCAGGATGTTCTTCGGGAGCACCTCGCGCCGCATCTCGTCGCTCAGCCGGCGGCGGCGCACCCGGTTGCGCAGGGCGATGGCGACCGCGCGCTTGGCCGCCGCCTGCCCGACGATGTAGGCGTCGAGGTGGCGGACGATCTCCGTGGGGCGCAGGTCGTCCGGGTCCCGGGCTTCCGCCGAGTCAGGGGACGGGGAGCCGGCGGGGCCGTTGGCCACCGCAGCCTGGCCCGGATCCGTCGCCACCGGGCCGCTCGCGGCGGCGGGAGGGGTGGATGGGGGCTGCGCGACGTCCATGGTCACCCCCGGACCGGCTCCTCGGCGCGCACCGTCTCGGTCGGGGGCGTCTCCGCGGGCAGGTCGCCGGCCGGCGCCTCGGTCGAGAGGGTTTCCACGGTGATCTCGTCGTTGGTGTAGATGCACAGCGAGGCGGCGATGACCAGGGAACGCCGGGCCACCTCCGCGGCGTCGAGATCGGTGTTCTGGAGCAGGGCCTTGGCCGCCGCCAGCGCGTACGGTCCCCCGCTGCCGATGGCGGCCAGATCGTCGTCGGGCTCGATGATCTCGCCGTCGCCGGAGAGCAGCAGCAGCTGGTCGCGGTTGGCGACGATCAGCATCGCCTCCAGATGGCGGAGGTAGCGATCGGTGCGCCACTCCTTGGCGAGCCCCACCGAGGCACGCAGGAGATGCCCCTGGTGGCGGTCGAGCTGCTGCTCGAACTTGTCGAAGAGGGTCAGCGCATCGGCCACCGCCCCGGCGAAGCCGGCCAGGACGGTGTCGCGGTGGAGCCGCCGCACCTTGGCGGCGCGGTGCTTCATGACCACGTCGCCAACGGTCACCTGCCCGTCACCGGCGATGGCCACCATGCCGGCACGGCGCACCCCGACGATGGTGGTGGCGTGCGGCCGGGGCGTCACGAGGCGACCTCCGCCTTCGCCGCCGGAGACTTCCGGGGCGGCCGGTAGGTGCATTTCGGGTAGCCGCTGCAGCTGACGAAGGGGCCGAAGCGTCCCTGGCGGCGGACCAGCGGCTTGCCGCAGTCGGGGCAGCTCTCGCCGGTCTGCTCGGCCGCCGGAGCCGCCGTGGCGCCGGCCGCACTGCTGCTCTGAGGCTGGATGTAGCGGCAGTCCGGGTATCCCGTGCAGCCGACGAAGCTTCCCCGACGGCTCTGCCGGCGCGCGAGCGGGCGGGAGCACTCCGGGCATTGACCCAGATCCTCGGTCTCGCCCACCGGGCCGGGCCCGACGCCCGCGGCGCTCCCCGCCGCGCTGGAGCCGTCCGGACCGCCGCCCCCGGCGCCGGGGATGTCCCGGAGGAAGCGGCACTTCGGGTACCCGCTGCAGCCGACGAAGGGGCCGCGCTTCCCCTGACGCTGCACCAGGGGCTTGCCGCAGCGCGGGCAGCTCTCCCCGATGGGCACCGCCGACGATTGCTTCTTGTCCTTGATGTAGTCGCACTCCGGGTAGCGGGAACACCCCACGAAGGTGCCGAAACGGCCCTCGCGGATCACCAGCTCGCCGATCTCGCACTGCGGGCAGGCCTCCCCGGTCGACTTGGCCGGGACCTTGACCCTCTGCATCTCGGTGTGGGCCTTGTCGACGGTGGCGTTGAAGGGCGTGTACCACTCCCTGACCGTGGGTTCGTACCTGCGCTTACCGGCCTCGATGGCGTCGAGGCGGCGCTCCAGGTCGGCCGTGAAGTCGATGTCGACGATCTCTGCGAAATGCTCCCGGAGCAGCCCGTCGACGGTCTTGCCCAGCTCGGTCGGATAGAGGCGGCGCTCCTCCTGGCGGACGTAGCCCCGCTCCTGGATCACGTCGATGGTGGGCGCGTAGGTGGACGGGCGGCCGATGCCCCGTTCCTCCATCTCCTTCACCAGGGACGCCTCCGTGTAGCGGGGCGGCGGCTGGGTGAAGTGCTGCTCCGCGCTCACGTCCCAGCAGACCAGCCGGTCGCCGGGCTCCAGGGCGGGGAGCTGGCCATCCCGGTCGCGCTCCTCGTCGCGCTTCCAGACGCGCTGGAAGCCGTCGAAGACGAGCACCGACCCGGTGGCGCGGAAGATGAAGTCGGAGGCCGCGATGGTCACCCGGGTGTTGAGGAAGCGGGCCGGGGCCATCTGGCTGGCCACGAACCGCCGCCAGATCAGCTCGTACAGCCGCGCCTGCTCCCGAGGCAGCAGCTCGGCCACCTGCTCGGGGGTGCGGGTGACATCGGTCGGCCGGATCGCCTCGTGGGCGTCCTGGATGTTCTGACCCGTGCGCTGACGGGCCTGGCCGATTCGGAGGTAACTCTGCCCCAGGGTCTCGCCGATGTAGGCGGCGGTCTCGGTCCTCGCCTGGTCGCTGATCCGCGTCGAGTCGGTGCGCATGTAGGTGATCAGCCCGACCGGGCCCGAGCTGCCCAGCTCCGCGCCCTCGTAGAGCTCCTGGGCGATCGACATGGTCCGGCGGGGCGAGAAGCGCAGCCGAGTGCTGGCGTCCTGCTGCAGGGTGCTCGTCGTGTACGGGAAGGGCGCCGAGCGCGAGGTTTCCGAGCTCTCCACGCCCTCGACCTGGAAGGGCGGGAGGTCGTCCGGGCGATGCCCCGCGTCGTCGAAGTTGAGGGCACGCATCACCTCCAGGGCGTCCGCCCGGGTGGCGAGCACGACCCGATCGGCCGGGTCGCCGGGCTCCACCCCCTCCACGCCGCCGCGCTTGGACCCGCGGCCCCGCTTGGGGGCGGAGGCCGCCGCCTCCAGCGCATCCCTGCGGCCCTGGTAGCGCGCGGTGAAGCGGCTCTCGCCCTTCTCCAGCACCGCGTCGAGGCTCCACGACTCGGTCGCCACGAAGGCGTCGATCTCGTTCTCACGGTCCACCACCAGACGGACGGCGACCGACTGCACCCTGCCTGCGGAGAGACCGGTCCTCACCTTCCGCCAGAGCAGCGGGCTCAGCCGGTATCCGACCAGGCGGTCGATGACGCGGCGGGCCTCCTGGGCGTAGACGCGGTTGCGATCGACCTTCCGCGGGTTCTTGAGCGCCGCCTCGACGGCGCTCTTGGTGATCTCGTGAACCTCGATCCGGTCCGGATCCTTGAGCTTGAGCGCCTCGGCGAGATGCCAGGCGATGGCCTCGCCCTCGCGGTCGGGGTCGGCGGCGAGCAGGACCTCGTCCGCCTTCTTGGCCGCGTCGCGCAGCTCCCGGATCTGCTTCTCCTTGCCCCGGATGACGATGTACTCGGGGCGGAAGCCGTTCTCCAGGTCGACCCCGAGGGTCGACTTCGGCAGGTCGCGGATGTGACCCATCGAAGCCTTGACGGTGTAGCCGGCGCCCAGGAACTTGGCCAGGGTGCGAGCCTTGCTCGGAGACTCGACGATGATCAGACGGTTTGGCATTGGTGTCCTATGGCGGCAGGCGCCGACCGCGCCCTCCGGGCATGGCCGAAGCCGGCAGATGATAACAGTGGCCCCCGGCGCCGACCGAGGCCGTCATCCACTCTATCCCGGATCATCACCCGGGGTGCCTCCCGGCCAAACCTGCGGTCGATCCTGGCGGGCGGTCATCTTCGCGGGTCCCAGCTCCGCCGGGCTGCGCCCGGCGCGCCCGAGGATGGAGCCACGTGGCGGGCCAGGCTCCTCACTGCGGCTCCCGGGGTGGAGCGTCCTGGGAAGGTGAAGCCCGCCGGGAGAGGCCGAGGGCGGCGCCGCTCGACCGTCCGACCGCTCCGAGCCCGGCCCGGGGGCGGCCCGGTGAACAGGCGAAGCGTCGGCATGGCCTCACCGGCCCTGCCTGCGAAGGCGGGGAGCCCGACGCTGGTGCGACGGCCGTCAGGCCGACCTGCGCTCGGCGGATCTCCCGCGGGCGGCCGCCTCGTCCCAGCGGCGCTCGATGCCACCGAATCGCCACACCGCCAGCGCCACCACCCAGGTCACGACGAACAGGCCGACGATGAAGAACCCCGCCTCGTTGATGTTGAAGTTGGCCATGAAGTTCCAGAAGCCGCCTCTGAGGTTCAGCTCGGCAGCCAGCAGACCGAAGATCTCGATGGTGCCGATCAGCATCGCCACCGCGACCGAGAGCCCCGTGATCGTGATGTTGTAGTAGACCTTGCGCACCGGCTTGGAGAACGCCCAGCCGTACGCGAAATTCATGAAGGATCCGTCGAGCGTGTCCATGGTTGCCATCCCGGCGGCGAAGAGGATGGGAAGGCTGAGCACGGCGTACCAGGGAAGCCCCGCGGTGGCGGCGCCGGCGGTGGCGGCGAGCAGCGCCACCTCGGTGGCGGTGTCGAAACCGAGGCCGAAGAGGACCCCCACCGGGTACATCTGCCAGGGGCTGTGAATCGCCCGCATCATCCTGCCGAAGAAACGGAACATCAGGCCGCGTGAGTTGAGCTGCTGCTCGAGCTCGGCATCGTTGTACCGGCCACGGCGCATGTTCATGAACACCTTGACGATGCCCACCAGGATGACCAGGTTGAGAATCGCGATCAGGTAGAGGAAGGTGCCCGAGACCAGGGTTCCGACGATGCCTCCGAAGCTCTCGATGGTCGAGTTGGAGTTGCTGACCTGGCCGATGATCGCCCGTGCCGCGAAGGTGAGACAGATCCCAAGAACGAAGACGACGGTGGAGTGGCCGAGCGAGAACCAGAACCCGACGGACAGAGGGCGCTTGCCCTCCGCCATCAATTTGCGCGTCGTGTTGTCGATGGCGGAGATGTGGTCGGCGTCGAACGCGTGGCGCAGACCCAGCGTGTATGCGGTGATGGCCACGCCGATGCCCAGCAGCTTGAAGTGCTGGGGAACGATGGCCGCGATGAAGATGCCCCAGCCCAGCACGTACAGCGTGACGATGAAGCCTGCCATCGCGCCGACCCGCGTCCACTCGCGGGGGGTGAGCGCTCCCCACACTCGCGACAATCGGCCTGTGTTCGCTGCCATGGTGTGTGCCCTCCCCGGCCCGAACCCGTCCGACCTGAGGCTAGCACAGATGCAACTTAGTCGCAATCAACTCTCAGTCTCACCTGAGACCCGCCTCGCCGCCGGCACACCAACGGGTGCGCAGCCATCAGGACAACCGGTCGCGTCAGCCGGTCAGGCTCACATCGGTACCGGCATCGGCAGCCCGCAGCAGAGCGCCGAGACCTTCGATGATGGCCGCGCGGGTGGAGGCGGGCAGGGTGCCGACGGCCTGGAGAAGCGGATCCTCGACGTTGCGGCCGGCGAGGGCGGCCGTCTGCTCGCGACCTCGCTCCGTTAGCCGCACGAAGACGCGGCGCTGGTCGCCGCCGTCCTTCCCGCGCTCGACCAGCCCCTTGGTCTCCAGCCGGTTGACGACCTCGGTGGCGGTGGCGTGGCTGATGCCGAAGCGTCTCGCCTGCTCCCCCACCGTGAGCGGACCGGCGGTGGCAAGGTGGCGCAGGCAGCCGAGCATCCGCGGCGTCACGGCCGAGCCGCTGATGGCCTGGCGCTGCGGCTGGAACCGGCGCCCCATCTCCCCGTGGAGGCGCGAGATCTCCATGCCGTCCTGAAGCGCCTGCGAGCTCGGAGGCGTCCCCTCCGGGCTCACGACCGATCCCCCCCGGGGCCGGCCTGCCTCGCCGTCGCAAAGTACGTCGTCACGAACATTCGTCACGAAGGATATTTGCGAGCCACCGGAGGTGTCAAGCGCGGAGGCCGGCCCGGGGCGGTGCGAGGGTCCTTATCGAGTAGAAGTGTCCGGTGCGCCAGCTCCGGAAACCAGCCGACCTGGCCGGGAGGACCGCCCGGGCGACATTCGCGTCGCTCGCCATCCCCAACTACCGCCGCTACGTCGGTGGCCAGGCCATCTCCCTCGTCGGGACGTGGATGCAGACGACAGCCCAGTCCTGGCTCATCCTGACCCTGACCCACTCGAGCGTCGACCTCGGGCTGATCGTGGCCCTGCAAACCCTGCCGGTCCTCCTGCTCGGTGCCTACGGCGGGGTCGTCGCGGATCGGGTCGACAAGCGGAAGCTGATGATCCTGCTGCAGTCGCTGATGGGACTGCAGGCCCTGGTGCTGGGCATCCTGGTCACCACCCACGTGGTCCAGGTTTGGGAGGTGGGGGCGCTGGCGGTCCTCCTGGGGCTCAACAACACCTTCGAGAACCCGGCGCGCCAGGCCTTCATCCTGGAGATGGTCGGCCCTCGCGATCTCCGCAACGCGGTGAGCCTCAACTCGGTCCTCGTCAACGTCGCCCGGGCGGTCGGCCCCGCGGTCGCCGGGCTGCTGATCGCGAGCGTTGGGGATGGGATCTGCTTCCTCCTCAACGCGCTGAGCTTCGTGGCGGTGGTGTTCAGCCTGGCGACCATGGACCGTTCAAAGCTGCAGCCGTCGGTCCCCAGCGGGCGTGCCCGCGGGCAGTTGCGCGCGGGGGTTCGCTACGTCGCCCACACGCCGGACCTCGGCGTCCCCCTGCTGATGATGGTCCTCATCGGGACCTTCGCCTACGAGTTCCAGGTGGTGCTTCCGGTGCTCGCCAAGCAGACCTTCAACGGCGGAGCCACCGCATACGGCTTCATGCTCGCCTCGATGGGAGTCGGCGCCGTCGCGGGTGGGCTGGTCACCGCGGCCCGCGGCCACACCGGGCTCCGGACGGTGACCCTGTCGGCGTCCGCCTTCGCGGTCGTGCTCTTCCTCGCAGCCGGGGCTCCCAACCTGCTCCTCGAATACCTGGCGCTGGCCGCTGTCGGGTGGGCCAGCGTCTCGTTCGTCGCCCGGGGGAACTCGACCCTGCAGCTGGGCGCGGCCCCCTCCATGCGGGGGCGGGTCATGGCCCTCTGGGCGATGGCCTTCCAGGGCACCACGCCGATCGGCGGTCCCCTGATCGGCCTGATCGTGGCCGGCGAGGGGGCTCGGGCCGGCCTGCTCACCGGCGCCATCAGCTGCGTGGCCGCAGCCGGCCTGGCGATGGTCTTTCTGAACCGCCTCAAGGCGTCCCGGGCCGCTCCGAACGGGGAGGATACGGTGCAGACGGCCGTCCCCGGGGAGGTGGAGGCGGACCTCGGCCTGGTCGACCTCGAGTAGATCAGGACGCCGGCCGGGCGCACCGCCAAGGCACCTGGACACCGCAGGAGGGCGGTGTCTGGTGGGTAGGTACCACCGGCCGACTCTCGCGTCGCGGGCCCGTCTACCCGCGGTTAACGTTGCGCGGTGGGAGCGGCGTCGGCCATCCCCAAATTGCGGTGCCCGGGCCCGGGAGACCCATCCTGCCTGCGGGGCGACCAGGCTCCCCGACGCCGGCCCGGTGACGCACCTCACCAACGGGGCCGGGCGACCAACCCGCCCGGGAGGCTCCGCACATGCCCTTCCAGCTCGAGCTCCCCCAGCAGGACGGCGAGCCCCGAGGCGCCCAGCCCGAGAGCTCGTCCGATCAGCTCGCGAGGGACGGGCTCCGCGCTGACCAGCGCAAGCAACCGCGCTGCGTGGTCCCCTGCCTCGAGCGGTGGGTTCGCCGCTTCGCCCCCGGGCCGCTCAGGCCTGCGGCGTCGATCGGACGCGCCCGGAACGGCGCACTCGGGGAAGACGTCGGCCAGGTCACTCACATCCAGGTAGGGCCGCGCCCCGTCGCGCAGCAGCCGGTTGGAGCCCCGATTGGCCTGGCCGAGGATGGAGCCGGGCACCGCGAGCACCTCCCGACCCAGGTCCGCAGCCCACCGGGCGGTGCTCAGGGCTCCGCTCTTCTCCCCCGCCTCCACCACCACCACCGCCCGGGAGAGAGCGGCGATGATCCGGTTGCGATGCGGAAAGTGCCAAGCGCGCGGACCGTCCCAGGCGGTGTACTCCGACACCAGTGCACCCCTTAAGGACACTTCTGTCCTTAAGCCCCGGTGAGAGCGTGGGTAGTCCACCGCCAGGCCGCAGCCGAGCACGGCCACGGTCTGCCCGCCGGCAGCCAGGCAGCCGCGGTGGGCGGCCGCGTCCACCCCGAGGGCGAAGCCGCTGACCACGGTCACGCCGCGCCGGCCGAGGTCGGCGCCGATCCGCCGCGCCGCCTCCAGGCCGGCGAAGGTGGCCTGCCGGGAACCCACCAGGGCCACGCCTGGCAGTGGCGGCAACTCCCCCTCCAACCAGATGGATCGGACGCCGCAGGACCCACCGAGCTGGTCCAGGTCCGCCAACCCCGGCGGCCAGCAGCCGGCCCCGGCGGCCAGGCGGTGACCGGTCACTCCGACTGCCCGCGAAGCTGGAAGGCCTCCAGCAGCGCCTGCCGCGTCACCCTCTCCTCCCCGGCGAGGTCGGCGATGGTCCGGCTGACCCGGAGCACGCGGTGGTAGGCACGGGCCGAGAGCCGCCATCGCTCGCCCGCGGTGGTGAGGGCGTCGAGAGCCCGGACGTCGAGCCGAGAGACCGCCACCAGCTGCTCGGCACCGAGCAGGGCGTTGGCCGCCACCCCGGTGCTGGCGGCCCTCTCCGCCTGGCGGGCGCGTGCCCCTGCGACCCGCTCACGGACCGCGGCGGTCGGCTCCTCGGCGCCGGACCCGAAGAGCGCCTCTCCGCCCAGGCGGGGAACGTCGGCGACCATGTCGATGCGGTCGCGCATCGGGCCGGAGAGGCGCGCCTGGTAACGGAGCACAGCGTCCTCGGCGCAGCGGCAGCCGGGCGCCTCGCGCTGGCCCAGCCTCCCGCACGGGCAGGGATTGGCGGCCGCCACCAGGACGAAGTCGGCGGGGAAGGTCACCGTGCCGCGCACCCGGGTCACTCCCACCCGTCGCTCCTCCAGGGGCTGGCGCAGCGCCTCGAGGTGAGCCCGCGGAAACTCGCACACCTCATCCAGGAACAGCACTCCCCCGTGAGCGAGCGAGACCTCTCCGGGCTGGGCGAGGCCGGCACCGCCGCCGATCAGGCCCGCCCGAGAGACGGAGTGGTGGGGAGCGCGGAAGGGCGGTCTCAGGCTGGTGGCTGGACGGTCGGAGAGGCGACCGCGCAGCGAATAGAGGGAGGCCACCTCCAGCGCCTCGTCGGCTCCCAGATCGGGGAGCAACCCGGCCAGGGCGCGGGCCAGCATCGTCTTCCCGGCCCCGGGAGGCCCGAGCATGAGCAGGTTGTGCCGCCCCGCCGCGGCGATCTCCAGTGCCCGCTTGGCGAGCGACTGGCCGCGGATGGCGGCGAGGTCGACGCCACCGGGGGCGATGAGCTCGCCCATCGGCGGCGCCGCCGTCGGGGCCAGGTCGAGGCGCCCCTCGAGGTACGCGACCGCCACCGCGAGGCTCTCCACCCCGATGACCTCGGTCCCCTCCACCAGAGCCGCCTCGGCCGCGTTCTCGGCCGGGACGATCAGCCGCCGGATGCCCGACGCGGCCAGGCGGCGGGCCATCGGCAGCACCCCGATGACGCCCCGCACCCCTCCATCCAGGGCCAGCTCACCGATGCAGGCGACGTCGTCAAGGGGCAGCTCCCGCCCGGTGCGCAGCAGGGCCACCGCGATGGCCAGGTCGAAGCCAGTCCCCTCCTTGGGAACCTCCGCCGGCGCCAGATTGACCGTCACCCGCCGCGCCGGGAAGTCGAAGCCGGCATTGCGGACGGCGGCACGCACTCTCTCACGGGCCTCCTGGATCGCCCGATCGGTGAGGCCGACGATGGTGAAGCTGGGCAGCCCGTTGGCCACGTCCGCCTCCACGGTCACCGGGACGCCGGAGAGCCCCTGCACAGCACAGCTTATGGCGGTCGCGACCATACAGATCCGTATGATACGCCCTAGGGCAGAGCACCGCCCTGGTGGCTCAGGAAGCCGGCTCCATGACACAGACCCAGCTCTCCGAGACGCTCTCGACTGTCCCGTTGCTCGAGTCGCTGGCCAGCTCGCCGGCCGTCACCGAACCCGAGCCATCGGAGCTCACCTGGGCGCTGAAGCTGGCGGTCTTGGTGTTGTTGGTCGACCAGCTGAGGGTGTCGCCGAGGCTGACGCTCTGGGCCACCGTGGTCGACGGATAGCTCCCGGGACCGCTGTAGGGGTTGATGACGAGGTCGAAGCCGAGGCCCTGCCCGTTGACGGTGACCTGGGCGTCGCCCGGGTCGGGCGCCTGCAGCGCCGCGGCGGCCGAGACCGGACCCTCCCCCCCGTACTGCGCCCAATCGGCGCAGCTCAGTGCGCCGGCTCCCTGGTCGGAGTCGATGAAGCCGCCGCTGGCGCTCACCGCCCCGCTGATCGTGTAGCAGACGTAGAGGGTGAGCCCGCTGGGCGCGGTGGCCGGAGCGGCGATGGAGCAGCCGCCGGGGCCGGTGGTCGGACCGCGCCCGCTCGGGGAGAGCGAGGCGCCGGCCGTCATCGAGGCGCCGGCCGTCGGAGAATCGCTGAGGTTGGCTCCCGCGGACGCCGTACCCGTGGAGCGCGGCGTAGAGGCCGGCGCGCCCTGGCATGCGGCGACCACACAGGTCAGCACCGCGACCACTGCGACGACAGGACGTCCGCTCGTCATCCGCCCGGGATGATACGGTCGCCCGCTCCGGCGGGTGCGGGGAGACCTGAAGCGGCGCCGCCCCGCCGGGTGCGGGGCGTGCGGCGGATCAGCCTCCGACGGCGTCGCGGATGTGCTCGCAGCTCAGCAGCCGCAGCTCGCGGTCCATGCGCACCGCCACGACGTCGATCCGGCACGGCTGGTCGCCCCGGCCGGAGGCCAGACGGAAGGCGTCGAGGAGGGCCCGCAGCTTGGCCTGCTTGCGCCGGTCCACCGCCTCCTGGGGAAGGCCAAAGCGGTCGCCCCGGCGGGCCTTCACCTCCACGGCGACGAGCACCCCGGCCTCCTCGCAGACGAGGTCGAGCTGGCCGAGCCGGCAGCGCCAGTCTCGGGCCACCACGCGCAGACCGCTCGCCGTCAGGTGGGCGAGCGCAGCCGCCTCACCGGCGGGGCCGACGAGCCGGCGGTCCGGCGGCAGGGCACGGCTCGGCGGCGCAGCCCCCGGCTGGGGAGCCTCCGCGGGACGGGGCGCCCTGAGGTCCGCTGCGGACCGGTCAGACGTTCCCCGGCTCCGTCTCCTCGGCCGCAGCCTCGACCTCGCTGATCGGGGCTGTCTCCGCCTCGTCCACGCCGGCGTCGAGATCGTCCGTCGCGCTCCCGGCAGCGGCGTCCGCGACCTGGGCGCGGCGCACCGCGTCGGCCTCGCCTCCGAGTGGCTGGCGGCGCTCCCGGATGCGGGCCCGCTTGCCCACCTTCTCACGCAGGTAGTACAGCTTTGCCCGGCGCACGTCCCCGTGGCGGAGCACTTCGATGCGATCGATGCGCGGCGAATGGAGCATGAAGGTCCGCTCCACGCCCACCCCGTGGGAGGCGATGCGGCGGACGGTGAAGCTGGCGCCGATCCCGGTCTTGCCGGAGAGGGCGATCACCACCCCCTCGAAGACCTGGATGCGCTCGCGGGTACCCTCGACGACCTTGACGTGCACCCGCACGGTGTCCCCGCTGCGAAGCACAGGGACCTCGGCCTTCTCCTGCTCCCGCTCGAGGAGCTCGACGACGTTCACTTCGTACCTCCAGAAATCGCGCCCGACGACCCTAACAGGTCGGGCCTCCGGCGCCGAGTTGCCTCCAGGCTCTGACCGCGACGCCACGCGGCGATCGCGGCGTGATTTCCCCCACGCAGCACCTCCGGCACCACCTCGCCCTCGAAGTCGGCCGGACGGGTGTAGAGCGGAGCTTCGAGGCCACCCCCGGTGGTCTCCGAAAAGGTCTCGTCGGCCAGCGAGTCGGCCGATCCGACGACGCCCGGGACGAGTCGCGCGACCGCGTCGATGACCGCCATGACAGCGATCTCGCCGCCGCTCAGGACGTAGTCCCCGACCGAGAGCTCCTCGCCAATCTCAGAGCGCGCGCGCTCGTCGACGCCCTGGTAGCGGCCGCAGACGAGGAGCAGGGCACGTTCCGCGGCCAGCTCCCGGACCACTCCCTGGTCCAATCGCCTGCCCTGCGGCGAGAGCAGGATCGACCGCACCCCCGGCACCTCGCTCCGGATCCGGCGCAGCGCGCGAACGAGCGGCTCGGGCTTCA
>Ga0224557_1003539_pt1 | contig 12099 bp, 10 predicted proteins | sample 714S31014metaG_FD_180677 | JGI IMG/M metagenome (GOLD analysis project Ga0224557, IMG submission 180677) | Peat soil microbial communities from Stordalen Mire, Sweden - 717 S3 10-14 | ecosystem: Environmental > Terrestrial > Soil > Wetlands > Peat | place: Sweden: Norrbotten County, Stordalen... | reverse complement strand
GCCTTCCCCTTTTGAACCCGCGGCCGATAGAACGGCCATCTCGATTGCGCCAACGAGGCCGGCGATGATGCCGAGGACGATGCCGGCCGTGGCAATCCAGGTCTGGTGAAGCCAGCGGTCGAGACCGACGCCAATGATCCAACCAATGAAGGCCGCGCAAGGCATGACGAGAACGATCTGGATCATTTTCTCGGCCTGAATCCAGGCGCCGATGAGGCCGGAGGTTCCGACAAGTCCCGCGCCGGATTCGTCGGAGCCGGGCTTGCCGGTTTCGTTTTTGCCGGGCACGGGGCTAGTGGGCATACCTCGTGTTTATACACGAGGGACGCTCTTCGGCGCGACGGGGGACCAGGCCAGACGCGGAACAGATTACTGGCTTCTTGGTGTCGACATGGCAAGAGAGGAAGACTTCATCCGGGACCAGCCTTTGTCGTCGCTGAGCTGTTTCAAATCGAGAGCCCATTCCGTTCTTACAGTGGGAGGGTCCGAAACTCCTTCAGGAGCAGACGTGATCTTCGCTTCGAAGAAATAGACCTGTCCCGGCTCGGCGGTGAGGGTGGCGACGCCTACATTCCTTCCGGGGGCCGCGGAGAGCGACTTCCAATCGGCGCACACGTGATGCACTCCGGGGTCAACATCGAGGACGAAGTAGGAATCACCCTTGGTCGCTCCTACCCATGAGCCATCGACGCCGATGCGAGGGGAGAAAACGCTGCATCCGAGGCATCCCGGCGCGTCGATGCGGCCGATGAAGACGATTCGCGCTTTTCCGGCCTGAGGCGGTGCAGGTGCGGGGGCATCCTTCTCCGTTTTCACGTCGAAGTGTGCGTGATCGTCACCGCAGCCATCGGGGAGGGTAGCGGCGCTTAGGTGGGTGCCCAGGAAAAACAACATGCAGAAGAGAAATACTGCCATCGCTTGTTTCATGTCGGAATCTCCTGAGTTGGTTTGATTCGGGTTGTGCCCGTTTGGTTGGGCTGGTTTGGTTGGGCTGGCACAAAGATCGATGTCGGCGGCCAGGCGGGAAAGTGCGGATGGGGGTGCATTCTCAAGCCGGTATACTGGCGGTTGGACCCGAAAACGATTGATGAAACAATGGATGAGGTGATTCGGGAAGAAGGAAGCACACGTGTTCGACTCGGAGTTTGAACAGAGTCTTTTTGAGCTGCGCAAAGAAAAGCTCAAAGAGATTGAGAAGCTGGGGCAGGCGGCGTATCCCAACCGATTTCCGGCGCGGCAGGGCGAGTTTGCGACGCCGCTGGCCGCGGTGCGCGCGAAGTGGGACCAGGCGACGGGCGAGGAACTTGAGGCCAAGCGCGAAAACGTCGCCGTGGCGGGGCGGATCATGGCGATTCGCCAGCAGGGGAAGGCGGGTTTTGCGACGCTGCAGCAGGAGGGCGCGCGGCTGCAGATTTACGTGCGGCTGGATGCGGTGGGCGAGCAGGGATTCGCGCTGTATAAGTTGCTGGACCTGGGCGACCACATCGGCGTGACTGGATATTTGTTCCGGACGCGGACCGGCGAGCTGACCGTGCATGTGGAGACGCTGACGTTTTTGGCCAAGGCGATGCTCACGCTGCCGGAGAAGTATCACGGGCTGGCTGACGTGGAGCTGCGCTACCGGCAGCGGTACGTGGACCTGTTCGCGAACCTCGATGCCCGCGAAGTGTTTGTGAAGCGGGCGAAGGTGCTGAAGGCACTGCGAACGTTTTTTGACAGCCGCGGCTATCTTGAAGTGGAGACGCCGATGATGCAGCCGATCGCCGGCGGGGCGGCTGCGCGGCCGTTCAAGACGCACCACAATGCGCTGGACATGGATTTGTATCTACGGATCGCGCCGGAGCTGTATTTGAAGCGGCTGGTTGTGGGCGGATTGGATCGCGTTTACGAGATCAACCGCAACTTCCGCAACGAGGGCGTGAGCACGCAACACAATCCAGAATTCACGATGCTGGAGTTCTACCAGGCGTATGCGAATTTTCACGACCTGATGGATTTGACGGAAGAGATTTTTCTGGTCGTGGCGACGGAAGTTAACGGAACAACGATCCTTCCGTCGGGCGAGAAGGATGAAAAAGGCGAGCCCGTTCCGCTATTAGATCAGCAGGGAAACACGGTCGACCTCGCCAAATGGCGGCGACTGACCATGGAAGAGGCAATTAAAGATCCGGAATTCTGGCCGGAGTACTTTGGTGATCCGCCAACGGAAGATGATTTCTCCGATCGCGACATGCTGAGGTCAAGGCTTTCTACAGCCCTCGAATGCGCGAAGGCTCATAAGAGTGGCGGCGAGAGAACTACTGAAACATCGGAGCTCGAAGCCCAGCTGGCCACAGAACAGCTCAGGTCAAAACAACTCAATGTTCTGGCAGTAGAGACCATTCTCGACGAGAGTGAGCCGACGCCCCTCGGAAAGATGATTTACTACCTTTTCGAAATGCTCGTAGAGCCCAGCCTCATCCAACCGACGATCATCTACGACTATCCGACGGTTGTGTCGCCGCTGTCGAAGCAGAAGCCAGACGATCCGGATCATGTGGAGCGGTTCGAGATTTTTGCCGGAGGTTTTGAGCTGGGCAACGCCTTCAGCGAGCTGAATGATCCGGTGGAGCAGAAGAAGAGATTCGAGGATCAACTGACCCAGCGGGCGGCGGGCGACGAAGAAGCGCACCAGATGGACGAGGACTACGTGCGGGCGCTGGCGTACGGGCTGCCTCCGACGGGCGGCGAAGGCATCGGCATCGACAGACTGGTGATGCTGCTGACGGGATCGAAATCGATTCGGGATGTGATTTTGTTTCCGCTGATGAGAAATACAGGGAGTAGCCAGTAGGGAGTTGGGGAATAGGAACGGCGTTGAACATACTTTTTGTCGGCGACATTTTCGGGAGCGCGGGGCGCAGGATTGTGCGCGAGCACATTGGCCATGTGCGCGAGGCGCACCAGGTCGACTTGACGATTGTAAATGTGGAGAACGCGGCTGGGGGGTTCGGCGTGACGCCGGGGCTAGCCGAGGAGATCTTTGAGCTGGGCGCGGATGTGCTGACGACCGGCAACCATGTGTGGGACAAGAAGGAACTGATGGACTATCTGAACTCCGCTGCGCCCTACACCCACGATCGCGCCCGGCGGGTGCTGCGACCGGCGAATTTTCCGCCGGGCGTGCCGGGGTACGGCTTCTATGAAGGAAAGAGCGCCGGCGGCGTGGACTACGGGGTTTTGCAATTGCAAGGGCGCGTGTTCATGACGGCGATTGACGATCCGTTCCGCACCGCCGACTCTCTGCTGTCGTCCGTGCGGGCGAAAGTGATCGTGGTAGATTTCCACGCCGAGGCGACGAGCGAGAAGGCCGCGATGGGGTGGTATCTCGACGGGCGCGTGACGGCGGTGCTGGGGACGCACACGCATGTGCCGACGGCCGACGAGCGGATTTTGCCGCATGGAACGGCCTACCAAACTGACGTGGGAATGAGCGGGCCCTACGACAGCATCATCGGCGTGGAGAAGGAGCTGGTGCTGCACAGATTTTTGTCGGCGATGCCGGGCAAGTTCGAGGCGGCAAAGGGAAATCCCAAAATGTGCGGGGTGGTTGTGACGTGCGATCCCGCGACGGGGAAGGCGTCGGCGATTCAGAGGATCATGTTGGGGGAGTAGCCACTGCATGGAGTAGCCCTTTGGATGAAGAGCGTGCATGTGCGACCCAGTCCCGATCATCAGCTGAGCAAATGCAAACAAAAAGGGCAGCCGCCGAAGCGGACTGCCCTTTTAATTCCCAGAAACATTCTTTTTGCGCGGACTGTGATCGCCGATCTAAACCGGCGACGGAGTCGTCGCGGTTATTGCGCGTGATGCGCGGGTGAAGGCTTGACGGTGTGATGCACCGGGGCTCCCTTTTTGGCTTGCTGGATGAATCCCTCGGTCAGCACGATTTGCGCGGATGCGGCAGTGGTTCCCGCAGCAGCAGTATGCGTGTAGGTATCGTAGGTGCCGTCGAGCTCAGTGGCGGCCGGCTGGAATCCGAGCGCAGTGCCCGATGCCGGCGCCTCCTTGCATGAGAGCGGGTCCTTGAGGTTGACGGTAAAGTCGGCGGTGTGGGCGTCCTTGGCGTCCTGCGTGACGGCCACATTGACGGTCGTGACGGAAGGATCGATGGAGATCTTATGGATGTGCGCCGGTGTGTCGGTGAGGACGTCGCCCATGGCGTCGGTATCTGCCTTAACGCCGTTGGCCAGAATGTAGGCCTGAGCGTCCGCGACCTTGAGCTCGGTAGGCGGCGGCGGAACAGCTCCGCAATCGACGGGATTGGTGAGCTTGACGACGAAATCCTTCGGCTTGACCGAAGCGGTCGTGGTGACGGAGATCTTCAGCGCCGATGCGGGATCAGCAATGATAATGCCGGGTACCGGAGTGGCCTGACCCTTTAGGAGAGCCCAGAGACCGGTGGCATCCGCATCAGACCCGTTGGCGAGAATGTACTCCTTGTCTTCGAGGCCCAACGATTTGGGATCGCCGCTGGTATAGGCGTGATGCGCCAATTCCGCAGGAGTTGGGGCGGGCGCGATGGTGAAGCTGGCGGGCGGGAAGAGCGTTGCCTGCCCCTGGGCTTCGATCGCTGCGATCTGCTGCTTGTTGGCAGCCTCGCCGTCGAGCGTGCCGTGATAGCGGTTGTACCAATAGTCAAGCAGCGGCTCGATCTGCGTCTTGTATGCCGGGGGCGCGAAGTCCCATGCGCGGGCATAGAACCAGATGGCCTTGACTTCGTCTCTTGAGTCGCCGGGCTTGGCGTAAGCTTGCGCAAGTTGAAGGGTATCCACCAAACCTGGGCCGGTCTTGGTCGCATCGGGCGGATAAAGCATCAGCTCGGCAGTGTACTCTTTGATGGCGCCGGCGAAGTCCTTCTTCGAGACCGCGTCGTCAAAGGCGATGGCTGAGTGGAAGATCGGGTAGGCGGCGGAGGTCAACTTGTCCCAGCTCGGGCCGTCCATGGCTGCCGGCTTCGGGACAGTGAGGCCCTTTTGGGCCAATGCCGCTGCATCGTCACACGTCTGCGGGTCGGTGGTGACGCCCGAGGCATCGAGGGTGCTGCACTGTTGTTTCTTCCAATAGACGGAGGCGAAGATGGCCTTCATGTTGTTGGGATCGACCTGAAGCAGGCGGGTAGCGGCATCGATCACCTTGGCAGGCTGGTTCAACTGGTTGTAGCAATCAATCAGCTGATCGAGAACGGCCTTCTTCACGACGCTCTGCGGATAGGCTTGAAGAAAACCCTCGAGCGCCGCGGCCTTCTGGCCAGGGTCGGTCTGAGTGATCGCGTTCTGATAGGAATTGAACTCAGCGGGATCCTGGATGGTGATCTGGCTGGAGTCCTGTGCTCGCAGTGCTGGAGTGGAAACAAGGCTTAAGCTTGCCACTGCCATCGCAGATGCAAAGACTAACTTCTTCATGCAATGCTCCTGGGAAACGCCGAAATGGAGATCAAGATTCACTCATTCGCCAGCTGAATGGCTACGATCCTGGGTGGCGGTTGAGCGCTGGGGCAACGGTTATTAAGATACCACGGCCACCAGTGCTGCGTAGGAGGATTATAGAAAGCCAACGAGCCGCTGACAAGCAAAGCTGAATGTGGATTGCACGGTGCGCAGCACGCTGGTAACAGGGTAGGTGACAGCCCGGAGCGGGTTGGCCTAGAGACGCGGGCGAAGGTCGCCATTCAAGGCCGATAGACAGGCCTATTGCAGCAGGCGAACCAACTCAGCCTGCTCGGCGAGGAAGGCGTCGTGGCCGTGGGCGCTGGTCATTTCGCGGTAGTCAGCCTGGGCGCCAGCGGCGCAGATGGATTCGGCAAAGCGGCGCACATCTTCAGCGGGAAAAAGCCAGTCGGAGCTGATGCCGATGAAGCTGAGTCGCGCCTTGATGCGGCCGAAGGCCTCTTCCGGTGAGGTGAAGCCGCGCAGCGGGTCCCATGTGTCCATGGCGCGCAGGATGGCGAGATAGGCGTTGGCGTCGAAGCGCTCGATGAAGCGGCTGCCCTGGAGATCGAGGTAGCCGGCGATGTCGAAGCGCTCGCCAATGAGGCCTGTGCCATGGCCGTTGGCCGCCCAGGGGTCTTCGCCGCTGCGGTTGGGGTTGCGTCCAAAGCGCTCGTCGAAGAGGGGCGCGGACTTGTAGCTGATCATGGCGATCTTGCGGGCGAGCGCAAGACCGCTACGGGGCGGGCGCTGCGGCAGATAGCGGCCGCCAGCCCACTCGGGATCGTGCTGGATGGCCTGGCGCTGAAGGTGGTTGAGGGCCAGCCCCATGGCGGAGAGCGGCGTGACGCCGATGATGAGCGCGCGCTGGATGCGTTCGGGTTGAAGGATGGTCCAGTCCAACGCCTGCATGCCGCCGATGGACCCGCCGAGGACGAGGCGCAGGCGGCGGATACCGAGCGAATCGAGCAGGCGCGCCTGCACGCGGACGTTGTCGCGAACGCCGACCAGAGGAAAGTCCGGCCCGTAGATTTCGCCTGTTTTGGGATTGACGGAACCAGGCCCCGTGGAGCCGTAACAGGAGCCCAGCATGTTGATACAGATGACGAAGTCATGCTCCAGCGAGAGGACCGCGCCGGGAGCAAAGATTTCGGGCCACCAGGAGCCGACGAGAGCCGAGCCCGAGAGAGCGTGGCAAACAAGAACGGCATTGTCTCTCGCCGCATTGAGCCGGCCGTAGACGGCGTAATGCAGCGTGGGACAGATGAGGGAACGACCGCACTCGAGCGGCAGGGAGCCATCGAGAACGAAGTCGCCCTCGTAGGTTGGCTCCACGGTTCTTGATACGGGCGGCGAGGCCCCGCTGCGGCTGTAACTATCGGTCATGATTCCTATTTTGCCGCAACGGCGCGGGGTGAGCCGGTAAAAGTGAGGCCATTTGCGGCCTCAATGGCCTGGTCAAGGTCGGCGAGGATGTCGCGAATGTCTTCAATGCCGACAGAAAGCCGCACCATCTCCGGCGTGACGCCGGTGGCCGCCTGCTCCTCAACCGAAAGCTGCTGATGCGTGGTGGAGGCGGGGTGGATGACGAGTGACTTGGCATCGCCGATGTTGGCCAATAGGGAAAACAGCTCGAGAGAGTTGATCAGCTTTTTTCCCGCATCGTAGGCGCCGCCTGTAGGTCCAGGTTTGATCCCGAACGTGACCAGAGCACCTGCGCCGTTGGGCAGGTATTTTTTCGTCCGCGCGTAGTAGGGACTGGACGAGAGGCCGGGATAGTTGACCCAATCGACGCCGGGATGCTCGGCGAGGTGCTTGGCGACCGCAAGAGCGTTTTGCGAGTGGCGCTCCATGCGGAGGTGAAGCGTTTCAATGCCCTGCAAGAGCAGAAATGCGTTGAAGGGCGAAAGCGCCGCGCCGGTATCGCGCAGGCCCTGAACACGGGCCTTGAGGATGAATGCGAGCGGGCCGAAGGCCTCAGTGTAGCGGAGGCCGTGATAGGAGGGGTCCGGCTCGGTGAAGTCCTTGAAGCGGCCAGAGGCAGCCCAGTCGAACTTGCCGGCGTCGACAATCACTCCGCCGATGGCCGTGCCGTGGCCGCCGAGGAACTTGGTGGCCGAGTTGACGACGATGTCTGCGCCCCACTCGATGGGCCTGACGAGAGCGGGCGAGGCCGATGTGTTGTCGATGACCAGCGGCAGCTTGTGCTCGTGGGCGATGGCTGCGAGGCGCTCAACGTCGGCGATGTCGAGCTTGGGGTTGCCGAGGGTCTCGGTATAGAGGGCGCGGGTCTTGCTATTAATGAGGGCGCGGAGGCCGTCGAAATCGTCGGCGTCGGCAAACTTGACCTTGATACCCAGCTTCGGCAGCGTGTAGTGGAAGAGATTGTAGGTGCCACCGTAGAGCGATGTGGTGGAGACGATTTCGTCGCCGGCCGCGGCCAGTGTGAGGATGGTGAGCGTCTCCGCCGCCTGGCCCGAGGCCGTGGCGAGAGCTGCCGCGCCGCCCTCGAGAGCGGCTACGCGCTTCTCAAAGACATCGGTGGTAGGGTTCATGATGCGGGTGTAGATGTTGCCGAACTCCTGGAGCGCGAAGAGACGGCCGGCGTGGTCCGCGTCCTGGAAGAGATAGGAGGTGGTCTGGTAGATGGGCACGGCGCGGGCGCCGGTGGCGGGATCGGGCGACTGGCCGGCGTGAACGGCCTGCGTAGCGAGCTGCTGAGGTTTTGGTTCCGACATGATGATCTCCTTCGGGTTCCTGGGTTCGACGATTCGGGGATAACGGGAACGGCCGCGGACCGATCCATTCTAAAGGGGAGTACCAATGAAAACGGCCCGCATCCTGATCGGGACCGGGCCGCTCGACCTCAGAATCGGTTGCGCTTAGCGCATGCGCCGTTCAAGAGCCGGACGGACGGGTCCCCAAGCCATACACATGTACATGGCCATCGCCGCAATTCCGTAAGCCCATGAAAACGACATGCAGGCAGTATCAAGGGGCAAAGGCACGGGTGTCAAGCAAAACTCATGCTACTTTTCTGCCAGCGCCAGCGAGTCTTCCGGCTTCCAAAAGCAGGCACCCCTTGGACATTGAAGCAGATACAAAAAGGAACGCAACAATTCCGGCGCGTTACCGGACCATGGGGCTGTCGACGTTAAATGGTCTTCGGGAAGCCGGTATTGAAATCGTGCACGAGAATTGCAGCGGTGATCCCGATGGCCGCACCGGCAATGGCAACGATAATGATGACCTTGGTCCCGGTCCCCATCTTGTCGTTATGTACGCCTGTCAATTGCGCGTATTGAATCTCCTGCGGTTGAGCGGCGCCTTTGGGCTTAACTGTGAAGCTGCCGTCGCCGATGCGAACGATCACACCTTTGGTCTCAGTGCTGTCGGCCATGGTTACGCGAATACCGTGACTCACGCCGCGCGCCTGCACCTTCGCCTTCATGGCCGCTGGATCAACGGGCTTTCTTTCCGCAAAGGCGAAGTTGCTGCTCAATAGTGCCGGAATCAGCAGAGTCGCTGTGAGACGAGTCAGCGTTGAAAGATTCATAACCGTTCGACCTCATGAGATTTGGCTTGAGGTGCATTTTGCACCTATCGATCTTCAGATGAGGAAAGTCATTGTGTGTTGACCCGTGTGGGGAAGCCGATGGGCGATTATACAGCGATTGCGGCGTGGCGGGGTATCGTTCGGCGGAGACTCATTGGGGGCGCATTTCGTCGGGCGCAATCTGGATCGTCACCCGCACTGAATGACAGTTGGGGGCGTCGATGCGGGCGACATGTGAATTGAAGCATGAACTTGCTACTCTTCCCCCATGCACAAAGGGTCGCACGTCTTGACCGATCCTCACTGGTCGACGGCGGCCTTACCGATACACAACCGGGATGTGGTGCTGCTCCTGGAATGGCGGGCGAATGTACTCTGCCTTGACCAGCGGAGGAAGATCCATGGGTTCGGGTGTCAGATCTTTGTAAGGAATCTTGGACAAGAAATGGCGGATGACGTTGAGGCGGGCGGCTTTCTTGTCTTCCGCGTTGACGACAAACCACGGAGCCTGTTTGTGGTCAGTGTGGTTGAACATGTCGTCCTTGGCACGGGAGTAATCCGCCCAATGCTTGCGGGATTCGAGGTCCATGGGGCTGATCTTCCAGCGCTTGGTAGGATCGGTCATACGGTCCTGAAAACGGCGTTCCTGCTCCGCGTCGCTGACCGAGAACCAGTATTTGATGAGGATGATTCCGGAGCGGACCAGCATGCGCTCAAACTCCGGACAGGTGAGCAGAAACTCCTGATACTGGGCGTCGGTGCAGAAGCCCATGACGCGCTCGACGCCGGCCCGGTTGTACCAACTGCGGTCGAAGAGCACCATTTCGCCGGCCGCGGGCAGGTGCGGGACATAGCGCTGGAAGTACCACTGCGTTTTTTCGCGCTCAGTGGGCGTGCCCAGAGCAACGACCTTGCAGATGCGGGGATTGAGCGTCTCGGTGATGCGCTTGATGGCACCGCCCTTGCCGGCCGCGTCGCGGCCTTCGAAGAGCACGACAACCTTAAGGCGCTCGTGGCGCACCCACTCGTGGAGCTTGACCAGCTCGATCTGCAGGCGGCTGAGCTCCTTTTCGTAGTTGCAGTCTTTGCCAATGCGCATGGCCGGGATTTCGGTTCCATGCGCCGCGACCGGGGCATGATCTTTGCCATTGGCTTGACCCTTGCCGTTGGACTGATCTTTGCCGTTCACGAGACCTTTGCCATTAACAAGCGTTGCTTCATCCGACTTGGCCTTTTTCTTCTTCTTGTCCTTGTGCGCCATTTTGGCCTCCTCCGACCTGGGATTTGGGGTGTCGTCCAGGCTCCTCACGCGCGTTTTAGCGAGGCGCCCGTGCACTGGGGGTTCGCACATTGTAACGGCAGAGTTGCCGCGATAACCATGAAGAATTGCAGATTTTTTCTGAGGACAGCTACTTTTCGGGCTTCCAGACGTAGGCACCGGGCTGGGGTAGGCCAAAATGGGCCAGGACGCGGCAGGCGAATTCCTTTGCCATTTCGGACGAGTTTTTCGGTTGGTTATAAAACGCGGGGATGCAGGGAAAGATGGTTGCGCCGGCCTCGGCGGCCAGCGTCATGTTGCGCAAGTGAATGCGATTAAAGGGTGTTTCGCGCACGCAGAGAAGGAGCGGGCGGCGCTCCTTGAGCGTGACGTCAGCGGCGCGGGCAATGAGGGAGTTGGCGAGGCCGAGGGCGATCGCGGCGAGGGTTCCCATGGAACAGGGCAGGATGATCATTCCATCGGAGGGGTGGCTGCCGCTGGCAATGGAAGCGCCGATGTCGGAGTCGGAGAGCTGGATTATTTTTTGCGGCGCGGCGCCGAGGAGCTTTTTGAGCAGATTGGTGCGGCCGGAGACGCCGAGTTCTTCGGCGAGGACGCGGAGCGAGTTTTCAGAGGCGACAAAGTGGACACGGGCGACGCGGGAGTCGGCTTCGAGGGCGCGGAGTGCCTCGCGGGCGAGGCTTGCGCCGGAAGCGCCGGTGATGGCGAGGGTTAAATTCAGCTTCTAGCTCCTAGCTGCTAGCTTTCAGCTTGTTCGTGCAGCTTTGGGCGTTCGTGCTTTACCAGGGCCCAAAAGCGGGGCCTGGGGCAACCGCAGTTCGAGTCAGCGGCCCCGATGCGTCATCCAGAAAGCGAGGCCAAACCAGAATGGTGCGCTTGTCAGCAAACAGGAAAACCACAATCCCATCAAGAATAGCTTTCTTGCGCGCAATCTGGCGCGAACCTCGTCCCGTCTTCTTCCGACTATTTCGACGATCCACCCCAAGGTGTAGCACACATTTGCCATGATGCCGTAGGCGACGACGCCCAAGGCCAGTGCCATTGGCTCAATCGCTTCTTCGCCAACGGGAATCACTTTGTCCATCAGGAACTCCATTACAAAAATGGAGGCGATTCCGATGGCAAACAGGATCGCGTTGTAGAGCAGCCGTCGGAGCTCCCACCATCGAATGACTTCCCAGTTTGTCATTGTAGATTCCCCGCTTCGACGCAGTCGCAATTCGAGGCGATCACTCCCCGAGCACGCGCTTGAAGATGGCGTCGACGTTGGTGAGCTGCCGCGAGTAGTCGAAGGTGCGGGCGAGCTTCTTGGGGCTGAGCAGTTTTGCAATTTTGGGGTCGCGCGCCACTTCGTCGCGGAAGCTCAGGTCGTCTTTCCAGGCGCGCATGGCGTGCAACTGCACCAGCTCGTAGGCGGCTTCGCGCAACATGCCTGCTTCGGCGAGATCAAGAAGCAATTGGCCCGAGAAGATGAGGCCGCCGGTGGATTCGAGATTCTTTTTCATCCGCGCCGGGTAAACGAGCAGGCAGTCAATGAGGTCGGTGGTTTTGGCCAGCAGATAGTCGACGAGGATGGTGGAGTCGGGGAAGATGACGCGCTCGACGGATGAGTGGGAGATGTCGCGCTCGTGCCAGAGCGGGATGTTTTCCATGGCGGCCTGGGCGTTGCCGCGGAGGATGCGCGCGAGGCCGCTGATTTGCTCCGAAGTGATGGGGTTCTTTTTGTGCGGCATTGCCGAGGAGCCTTTTTGCTTTTCGCTGAAGTACTCCTGCGCCTCGCGAACCTCGGTGCGTTG
>Ga0224557_1003537_pt1 | contig 12100 bp, 14 predicted proteins | sample 714S31014metaG_FD_180677 | JGI IMG/M metagenome (GOLD analysis project Ga0224557, IMG submission 180677) | Peat soil microbial communities from Stordalen Mire, Sweden - 717 S3 10-14 | ecosystem: Environmental > Terrestrial > Soil > Wetlands > Peat | place: Sweden: Norrbotten County, Stordalen... | reverse complement strand
CCCCCCCTCTTATTAAGCCTCTCTATGACGCGTTCGCCGAATCGGAGTATTTCTGGCCGATTCAGTGATTCTTGCGAACACGCGAGTAGCGTGGCCGTTCGTACGATAGGTGATCGGCGCTCAAAGTAACTATGCTCCTCGTCCAGCAACCGCAGCAGCGCTGTTAGCATTGGGGCAGTTCTGCATCGTGCCTCGACGAGCTCTCGCAGAGTCCCGCGCTCGATGTTTTCACGCACAATACAGAGTTCAGTCTTGAGCGCGTGTCTGTTGTGCGCAGATAGTACTGTCACCCGCTGCTCTGGAGTCAGGTCCGCTACGTTGACGCCTCTGCAGGCGTCGCACATACAGTAAGAACGTGAAACTGCGTCAAACTGGCGTTCGCCCTCAGCAGAGAGGAGATACCCTTCGCGCGCCTTGACCTCTGCCATAATTGGGTCGACGAGATCCACCCCCGCATAGACGAGCAAGCTCACGTTGTTCGGGGTCGCCAACGTCGGGACATAAAGCGCTGAATCAGGATTTGCTGATTCTCTAGCTCTTGCGAGCGCTTTGGTGAGGCCGCGTGGATCATCGCTAAATCTCGGCGCACCTCCAAGAATGACAACGTCGGCATCAATTCGCTCTGCTCTAGAGTCTTCCTGACTTGTGATGACCGCTACGTCGAGCTCAGCTTTCTGAATCGTCAATCCGTTGAGGAACTCAAGTTCCTCTTTGGATTCAAAGCTAGAGGGGGTGGTAAGCTCTTCACCTCGCCACCTGAGCGTTCCGAGACGGGCAGCTCCGTCCCGCCGTGTCACTTCAAACTGTCGCTGCATGTCTCCTCATAAGCGTAAGAGCGTTGTAAAGGAGCTTAATTCGGCGAGCGCGTCGTGATCCCATTTCTCATCATAGGCGAAGGTCACTTCGACATTTTTGGATTTAATAAACTCGATCAGGTTTCTCATAGCGGATTTGATTGAGGCATAGTCTGGATCTGGAACTTCAGATTGCCCAATAGGATACGTTTCGGCTAGTTCTGGTGGATAGGGACCAAAAGGCGCTTTCATAAGCAGGATTGTATCGAACTTATGTTCCATAGTCAGTGTCTTCTGCCTGTTGGTCGTGATGAGCACTCGGCCGGTCAGGTGAAGTCTGCTGAGCTTTTTCCCGTAGCGCGCAACTTCTGGCCGCGCTGCGGATTCTGTGCTTGTATAAGTGAAAGACCGCTTCAACGGTTCGATGGCTTCAAAGGAGGCAAAGCCCTCTTGGATCGTTCGCAGGGCTTGTAGTAGCGCTGGATGGCGGCACCGCCTCTCCACGAGCTCCCAGAGTTGTCCGTCGAGTATAGCTTGTTTGATGGTGTTGAGCTCACTAAATGAGACCCAAAGATTGTGTTCGGCAAGTTCCCGTTCCGTCAGCTTCCTATCTCCAGACGAGCAGACCGGACACGCGCACGGCAGGTAAGCCAAATCTTTGAGCTTGTGAGTGCCGCTTGGCGTCAGATAGCGCCCATCTCTCGCGTAAAGCGCATAAGCGGCTGAGTCGAACAGGTCACAGCCTAACGCCACTGCGAGGGCGAACATCATGGGATGCCCTGCCCCAAACAGGTGAACAGGCTTATTCAACGCCAGTCCAGTCTTGCACGCCATAATGACGTTGCTCAGATCAGCATACCGATAGGATTCCATGAGCGGAACGACGGCACCGATAGGGTAGACGTCGGCGCTGAGCTTGCTGAGCAGCCCTGCATACCGTTCCCGCAAATCGAGGTGGGTCGAACCTTGGATGGGCGCTGCTAAGAGCATGTCGGTGCCGCAGCACCTTGTTGCCTCTTGAATGCGTTCGAGCGTCACGTCAAGCTCCCTGAGCGCACGGTGATGTGAAACGTCTGGGGGCGTCGGGATATCAATTGGAGTTCCGATGTCCGACCCTATGTCGCGCTGGAAAGCTACTATCTCTTCTGAATGGATCTCTATCGCACCATACGTGGCGAGTTGAAACGATCCCGAATCAGTCATTATCGGCCCGTCAAATCCGAGCAAACTGTGGATCCCCGCGGAGAGCGCCGCCGCTCGCAAACGGGGACTCCGGTAGATGATATATGCGTTGGTCATGAGCGCTTGCGCTCCGAACTGGCGCATCTCGCTCGGCGGGATGAGCATTAGGTTGAGATTTACAACCGGGAGTAAAGCTGGCGTTTCGATGTGGCCGTGTGGCGTATCAAGCTTGCCAATGCGCCCGAATACGTCCTTGTGTGTGATTTCAAATCGATCAGGCATCGCCACCTCGCGGCATGACGATGATCTCTCTGATTCGGGCATCAAAAAAGTTATTCATGTGCGCGGGACGTATCACTACCGCTGTATCGGAACCGCTGCCTGTGCCGCCTACCGCGACAATGTCAGCGATAGGTATAGCCCCGGCATCGGCTGCCATAATAGCTATCTCCACGCACACTTTGAGCCCGTGTCCAAGTAGTGAACGAAGAGCCTCTGCGATAGTCTCGACGCGCGAAACCCCGCCGAACTTCCCAGAGATACTCCTTTCGATTCCCGAGAGCACGTGTGATTGGGTCAGCACCGTGATTCCCTGCAGCTCGAGCTTTTTCCTTTTTTCCACGTCGAAACGCTGCGCGCCTTCTTGACTGAAACCTGTGTGGTGTGTTACGACGATGAGTTTTGCCTTGTTTTCAAGCGCTTTTGCAAATTTAGTCGCGGTGGAGCCCGTCGTACTAGCTACAACGACTCGCTCGAGACCGCTCCGGGCGATGTAGGCCGTGACGGCGTCGATGACATCTTCCGTGTTTTGAGGGCCGGGCCTCTCTAGATAAATGATTTGTTCTTTTCGCATGGCGCACCTCTCTCTTGAGCCCACAAAGAGAAGCTCAGCATTAGGACCCGCGGGTCTTCACCACGTCTTTAAGGATTCCAAGAGTCTCTCTCGAGAACATCTCGGCAATATCTCTTCCGATCGAAAGGCTTTCGTCTGGTTCAATGCCGAATGACGTTAGGCTTGTGATAGCGACACCTTTGGGCGTCCCACTCGTTGTTACGTTAATCCCAAGATGCATCTTCTCGCTGGTTATGCTTGCCGTCGCAATGCTCACTGTGAGCTTCTCGTCTGCGATGTAAAGATCATCACCAGATCTCGTAGTCTCAATACCGTACATGTTTAGCACGGCTTGCGCGGAAATAACGAGTAATCGCTGTAACAGGTAGGATATGAACATGTTTCCAGGACTGTCAAAGCGTTCAACGATGAGGTGGAGGACATCGTCTCCGGTTATTCTATTTTTTCCGCGAATATCTTCGCAGTCTTTCATGCGTTCTTCCGAGACGTCCATGCCACCCCGAAAAACGACAATGCAATCGCCGAGTGCACCATAGTTTTTGTAACCCCACAAAGGTTCTATTTGCGATCCATCGTAAAACACGGGTTCTTCTATGACCTCAACGAGCATACCCCATAGTCTTTTTCTGGACTTAAATAGTGATGGTTGCACGGTTAACACATATAAGACTTAGAAACAAACCTAGTTGTAGTGAAGATTATTGGCTTTTCATCTCTGAAAGAGACGTTACTAACATATCCTTCCATGGAGCTGCTGCTGCTCTCAGGCAGTCTCTCGCTTGGGATAGGCCGGCGAACCTGCATCGGCACGTGGCAGGCCGGTGTGTATCGTCCGTGCGATAGTGAAGAAGTCCCGGTGTGCGGCAGTTGCCAGGAGTTTAATGCCTGCGCAATCTGCACCGGGACGTGCCTGAAGGACGAAAAAACGTGTCTAGAGGAGCACGCGGTATATGTCGCAATGTTCAGGCCCGACATTTTCAAGATCGGTGTTACGAAAGCTAGCCGACTTGATGACCGGCTGCGAGAGCAAGGTGCAGATGTGGCTGCCGTAGCGGACTACGTCGCAGATGGCGAACTGGCTAGAAGACGCGAGCGTGAGCTGCAGAAGCGTTACGGGATCAAAGGGACAGTACGGCATTCTCAAAAAATGCTCGTTGATACTGAACTCGACTGGGCAGCTTGGGACGCGATGAAAGCTAAGATGGACATTGATGATGAAACTAAGCTCCGCTATTTTGATTTGCCGCTCTGGATGCGGCCCTTGCAGGTGAAGAATATGCTCCTGGGCCGCGTCATTGGTGTAAAGGGGCGGCTAGTCGTCTTAGAAAAAGACGCCACTCTTTACGGCTTTGACCTCAATGATATCTTAGGTGCAGAGGTGCTTCCGATTGGAAGCTCAAAGAGGCAGATATCGCTTCGCACATCCTGAGGATGCGGTCAATTCGGCCAAGCCACGCCAGACGACGTTCAGGGCCGCTTGTTATGTCCTGCCTCGGCCGCTTTTGCTATCACTCTGACGACTCAAACGGATTTGAGGTAGCAAGAACAGCATACGCGTGATCCTATCTCATTCTGGCTGGAAATCATCGAGTGAATACTGGAGCAAAGAGGAGGGGTACGTTATGTGGGCGCCATCAACCTTCGCAAAGGGGGTGAGCTCGTGGGTCGTAGAGCGAGACGCGTCCACAATATGCACGACCTCCCACCCAAGCGTCAGAAGATAGTCAGCGATAATCCGACGATGGCAACGCGTCCAAAGGATTTCAGCACACATTACGGCGGCGGTTCTTTTTGTGGCAAGAGAAGTAAGTTCAGCCAAGGCGTCAGAAAAGGCGTCAGTTAGCGCATAATCCGCGTAGTTCTTGAAACTTTTCACCCTCCACGCAGTGTTTGGCGAATCGTTCGACATCTGAGGTCTGAACCCCCCAAGTCCTTCTCCCATCCAGCAATATTGAATACTTGATCGCGGCAGCTCGTATTCAAGCACTTCCTTGTTGAAGTGAGGATTAGCGAGTGAGTGCGGATGGCTGCGCACGTCGATCACCGTCAAAACGGCATAATGCGACAAAATTGAAATGAATTCCTGCAGCGATCGATTCGAATGTCCCACTGAGTAGATCAGCATCATCGAGCTTCGCCTGTACTACTAGTGCGATAAATACTCTTTACATTTGCTCTTAAGGAGCCGGCATTCATTGACAAGACGAACGGCAGGTCACGCACAAACCGGGCGCGCAAGCAGCCTGGTGGAGCGAGCAAATCTTATATCAGTGGCGCGCTCATCACTTCTTCGGAACATAAACGGCTTCTAAACGCACGGAATAGTTGTGAAAGCCTTTGTGCGTTGACCGCGCTTATTCGCCGCTACCGAAGTCAGCAGATTGTAAAACGGGAGAAGTGTATGAAGGTACCAGACACCGAAGGCAACAGGAAAAGCTGCATTTGTGATAAAGGGGACTGTCCGACGTACAACCAGAACGCGCTAACTGATACGCTTTTTTGCGCTATCGGCGCAAGTCCGAAGAATCCACGACGCGTTACGTGTCCGTGTGATGTATGCCCCGTCTGGGCAATGTTTGACCTCGGCGATGCCTACTACTGTATAGAAGGGGCACCTAAGGAATAACGAAGCTTTTAACGCTAAATGTCGCTGGATATTGCGCAGAGAGATCAGCGTAAGAAGCGCCTCTGACAAGACGTCTGCGAAGATAGAAATCGACCACTTTCGTAGTGTCCCCGTTGTGTTCTCTAAAAGGAGAGCCTCTTTCCGCAGTTCGGGCAGAAGTTGGCCACGTCGCAGTGAATTTTGTCGCGCCTGACAAAAAGGTTTCCTCGTTTGTAAGAGGGATAATAGCGTAGTATTCCAAAGCGCTAGGAATGTGCTCTTTTTGGTTGCACCAAAACCGCACCAAAACCGCACCATTAAAACGTCCAATAAAATTATAGATCTATTTATATTTTAATTAATAAATAATAATTAAGTTCAGTTAATATTAAAGTAACTCTCTTCAGAAAGCAGCCAGATAAAGCTCCCAAAAACACAGTTGGCCTCAAACCTTGTCGCACTTTTTGACGAAGGACTGGTGAAGGTTCCTAAAAGTTCAAAAGAAATTGAAGCGATGGTCGAGGAACTGCTCAACTACGAGATTCACGTGAGCGAGGAAGGACACGATCAATACGGGGCCTTCAAGATCGGAAGCCACGACGATTTAGTATGCGCGCTGAACAGAAAAAAAAGAAATTATGAAGTAAGAGATAAAGAATAGATTAAAGGAACACTCTTTGCTTCATGTCGCTGTTGCCGTGTTGAAGGCCGGTCTGTACACCCTCTATTTGCGTCTGTGATGCACTGCAACCGCCGCTCCCTTGTGTTCTATGACGTCATCATCCTTCTTGTCATCATCCTTCTTTTCTCTGTGATGATGAACGGCTGCGGCTTTTCCCACTGGTCCTACCAAGTTTTTCACCTCCCTTACGTCACTACGATGGGCGTTGATTTAACTATTCTTCTTTTTTATAGCGTAAAAATGAAAAAAAGATAGGATGAGTATGTCCTGCAAAGTACTTTTCATGCCATCACTCTATATGTTTTGCAGTACCCTGTAAATCAAGCCCTGGAATCAAAGGAAATCGAAAAAAGAAATAATAAGCTAGGAGATGAGGAGAGGCTAAAAGGTTCACGCTTAGCTGCTAGGTCAAGGTGTCACAAAATTACGACAGCCGCTCCAATAGCTGAAGTTCATGTTGAAGTGCAAATCAGAAAATGCCCTATACGTACCCCCTCGTCGCTTGCAGATAACAAAGCCAGTTAGTGCCAGCAAAAGCAAAAAAGTCAAGTTGAGGCTTTTATCCATTTTTTCTTTCTTATTCCTCAAGAAATTCTTAAATCCAGTGTTTTCCATGCAATAAAGCTAAATAAATATAACGATTAAACGTATTCAATAGGAGGTGAAAAAAATGGCGAGAGATAGAGGACTATTCAGCGGTATTGGGATGGTACTGCTTGCTGTTATACTTGCAATCGTTTTACTGATTCTTCCAGGTATAGTACTTTGGATAGCTTGGCTTGCAGTTATCATATTGTTCTTGGGTGGAATTGCTGCCGTATTCACCCGACGACGATAATCCAGTTATAACCTTGAATACACAAGATTTCTTTTTTTTCTTTGGGCTTAGGTTTGAGTATCTTGCAGTGTTTTCTTAGTATCGTGGATTCCTTTCACTACGCTTCACCTTCGTGTTTGAAGGCGCATGTAGGCTGCTTTAGTAGGTGCTTCCATTCAATCTGAAGCCGGTACGAGCTGCCAGCTACGGGTCGAAAAATGATGTAGAAATGCCCAGAAGTCAGTTCAGCTAAACCAGCGTTTCAACAAGTTCAACTGCATCCCACACGAACACCGGACATCGTGCCATCACAACTTTGTTCTTTTTTGCCTCAGCAACCCGTTGCGGGTCTGATAGGTTGTATCCAAGCAGTCCTACAGGTTGACTCAACCTGCGTGGCGTAGCCGCTCACAAGGGCGTTACTCCTCCAATAGGTTCTCACGCAGCCCACAATATTGAAGCGAAAACGAGCATGCAGCACACGAGAATCACTAGGACAGCTGCGGGATTCGAAAGGGCTTTTCGCTCCTTTACGAGGATCATCGCCAATAGAATTATGCCAAGAACAACTAACACGGGATTCATTTAATCCTCCTTTTGACGTTTGTCGGAACAGCTAGCGTCTCACGACGTGCGGATTGCACGTCTAGCTGTTACTCAGAGTAATATATCTCAACACCCAATTGAAGGTTTTGCTTTGACTCTCTGTGGTACATGAGATGCTCACGGCGCCTCTCAGTTTATAGCCCCAAGAAAGATTGATGCTTTATCGTGCTGAACGTGTCGAACGTGAAGGTGCAGGCGGTGCTTAGAAGGAATAACAGTCAATTCAGAAGTGAGAAATAACCCGCTTGCGTAGGTTAGCCTAACGTTTTAATCCCGCTTTCTTTTTTTGTTCAAGGTCACTAGATACATGTCGTGCGAGCATATAGTGTATCTCGTCAGATGCGGCGTGGATCATACCTTATTCCCGGGGCAGGGGCCAACCTTTGATTGGCATTAGGTCGGGTTTACATACGTCGTGCTACCGCTTGGCAGTGAGGCAACGCCGGTGTATGTGGCTGTGATAGTGCTTGTGCTGTGGCTGTACAGCCCAACGATATCCATCCCGTTAGCATCAAGCGTGAGTACATTGCCTGTGGCATAGGACGTTGGCACGCCGTTGATGCTCCAGCTTATTTGATTAGTTGTTATCGGCTGTCCGTTTAGGTAAACTGTAGCCGTCCACTCGCTGCCTTTAACAGGGTAGCTGTGTGTGTAGTTGTCATAGTAAGGTGATAGCCACTGCGTCGGCCCTGTAACTGTTACGGTGTACACTGGTGCTGGTGAGGGAGTAACTGAGGGTGTTGGTGAGGGTGTCGGAGTTGGCGTAGGTGTAGGGGAGGCCGTGGGAACGATAGAGGGCGACGGTGTAGCCGAAGGCGTTGCCGTAGGCGTTGCGGATGCGGAAGCTGAAACAGAAGTTGATGCTGTCGTTGATGCTGCTTGTGATGCGTTGTCTGCTGCTTGATTGCTGCTAGTTGACGATGTGCAGCCAGCCACACTCACGATAAGCACCGCGACGACGCCTAGCATCAAAACCATTTTTACCATAGTTTTCGTCATTTATCGCCCCCCTTGACGAAAAAATGAATCAAAAAGGCAAACGGCGGGGGTATAGCTTAAGTGTTGTCTTTTTCTAAAAAAGAAGAAAGAAAAGAAGGTAAACTGGTTTGGACCAAAAATTCAAAGGAAATCGAAAAAAGAAATAATGAGCCCCCGTTACCACGCCACATAGCGCGGACGGCGGTACTCCTCACAATATGGAACGTGCTCTTTATCGCCACGCAGCTTACAATGAGCGTACTTCTCGCTATTCCGACAGCGGCAAACTCGCGGATATAGCCTACTATGATAAAATACGGCAAAGTCAGAAATCGAGATAAAATGTCAGTAGAGAGTATAGGTGACTATGCAGGTCTCTGTTATCGTTCCTACTTATAACGAAAAAGAAAATATAGAGTCCCTGATCACCCAATTACTCGCTCTGCTGACGGGAGTGCACATCATTGTGGTGGACGACAATTCTCCCGACGGCACCGGCGAAATCGCCGACCGGTTAGCGGTGGAAAATGCCGGACGGGTGAGCGTCATTCACCGTCTTGGTAAGCTGGGGCTAGGCACAGCTTACATCACCGGCTTAAAGAGGCGCTTGCCGAAGGAGCTGATCTCGTCTGTTCCATGGACGCCGATTTTTCCCACAACCCGCGCGACGTTCCCGATATCGTCGATAAAATTAACCAGGGGTACGATCTCGTCATCGGCTCGCGCTACGTGCGGGGTGGGGGGTCCACCCAGACTCTCGACCGCAAGGTGTTGAGTTGGAGCGCGAATACGATCACGCGTGAGCTACTGGGGCTGCACACCCACGATACGACGGCAGGTTTTCGTTGTTATCGCCGCCAGGCATTAGAGAGCCTAGATTTAGATAACATCAAATCGAGCGGCTATTCTTTCGCGTTCGAAATGCTTTTCAGAGTTGAGCGACGCGGTTGGAAGGTGGGAGACGTGCCTATCATTTTCCAAGACCGCCGCATGGGGGCCTCCAAGATCTCCAGGAGCGAGATTGTCAAGGCGGCGAGGATGGTGCTGTGGTTGGTTATCGATACCCATTTGCGGCCGCGTTCCCGCCCATGCACCCGCTCTTGACCAAAAGATCTTCACTCAGGTGTCTGTTGTCGGTGCTAGCTGAAATCAGAGGATGAGATGCGGCCAAAGCCGACGACGCCGGAAAAAGTTTTCTATGCCGCTTCGAAGCCACTTTCGCAGCCGCTGACCTATGAGGTTTCATATGCCTGGTCAGTCGACGGAAATGGGGTGGGTGGCGCGGCCACTGCCGACATTTGGACGAATAATCTGTCGCCGGGAACGCACAGTATAGAAGTAGTCTCAAGCGTCGGCCTTACGCTGACGGGTTCGTTTACCGTGATATAAGGAGGCACAAAATGAAGCGTATTTTGATACTGCTTTCAATTCTCGCCCTTATTGTGGGTGCGGCAGGCTGCACATCATCAACTAGCAGCAACCAAGCCGGCGTCAACATATACAGGGAGCTTTGAATTGGTGACGTCGCTGAATAGCAGCACCTGAGAATTCCCAAAAGCGTCGCACGGACCGACGGAGAGCTAATGCCCGTGCGGTGCCGGCCGAAGCTCACATATGAGTTGTAGATATCCGGGCAGTGTAGTCGCCGGCCGAAGCTCATATGTGAGTTGTTGGTACCCTTGCGGCGCGGTCGTCTGTGGCTTTGTGCGATAATCTACCCGTTGAATCCCTACTTGTTCCATCCGACACTGATAGCACATTTCTGAACCGAGCTCGGCGTTTCCGGGCCCAAGTCTTGCTTCGCATCGAGTACAGTGAGAGGGGCGCATAGTTTCACGCTTTAATCAATTAATCACGTATACAGGTGGCTGCGGTATCGAGCAATAGTCGCACCGCACCGGCTTATCTAGTCGGTGATGCGCTAATACGTGAGCCCCTGCCTCACCGCCAGCTAGGTCTCCGCGGTGTTAACTCTTCCGCTTTTGTCCTACGGGTGACAGCTCAGGCTTGCCCGGTATGGCTTTCTCGCAGCGATGACAATTCATCATATAAGTGCATTTCATGAAAAGCTGCGTAAAGAGTACTATGATGCAGTGGGAAACTAACCGGTCGATTTGCTCCTCCGACGCACTTTGCATGCTATATCTCCAAAATGACGTTATGTGTTGGTCACAAATTCTGGCCCAAAAATCAAAGGAAATCGAAAAAAGGGCGCCGGCACACAGTGGATCGCAAAGGAGTATCAAAATTAATACAACATTGTGGATATGTATCTCATATGAATGAAATCGAAGAGATTGTTTCCAACAATCTGAATATTTACAAAAAATTTATTGATGGTTTTAATTTTAGCAATAAATATGTGAAATGTCTCCTTTTAAATGCATACAATCATTTTTTGGCAGCTAAAATTCTGGCAGATACAGGATTAAGGTGCCAGTCTTTTAATTGTTTGAGAATGGGATTAGAGAGCGAATGGTTAGGGATTTGCCTTGTAACCGATTCTGTATTATCACTACAATGGGCATTCGGTACTGGAGATGAATAAACTTTCAAAAAGATAAAGAAATTTGAGATCCCGCAAGATTTACGCCGTGAAATTTCAAAAATTTCGCATGCTCGAATTGCAGAAAAAGACAGAAATGAAATATATTGGGCATTGTCGGATAAAAGTCATACAAAACTTGCAAGTTGCGCCGCATTAATAATAGATCCAAAATCTTCTGATCAATCAGAAGGTAAAGTTGAGTGTATTCCAGCAGGTGGCCTTAAAGGGAAGACAAATATCTCAAAGCATCTAAGCGCGGTTCAAGTAGTTCAGGAATTTGCGATTGCGGAGCTTGAAGATAGTCTCGGTGTTAGACTTCTACCTAATGATTGGAAATACATTCGAGCTAAACTATTTGAAATTAGTCAGAGTGGATTTCAAAATGCCAATGGGGATTTTGAACCGTTTATAAGTTCAAAAAATCGGCCGGGTTCCGATCCTATTTGTGCTGCTGCGTATGCAGAAGCAATTCGAAATCAATCATTTAAATAAAATTTGTTGGCGCTATGGTTAAACTTCGGTGCAAGCGCTCTTTGGCCTCCTCGTCTGGGGAACCTTTATCGCGACGCTGACAGGGAAGTTCGGAAGATAGCACTGATACTTTTCATGCCATCACTCTATCTGTTTTGCAGTACCCTGTAAATCAAGCCCTGGAATCAAAGGAAATCGCAAAAAGAGTAGGCCTTATTGCCTCTGAAAGGGACACTTTACCCGATCACTTGCTGCGTTTAAATCGGGACCAAAAAGAGCGCTCCATTGCTGTTTACTATTTTAAGCTTGTTTGGAGTTCGCCTCCAAGAATAACGGCCATTTTGTCGCTAATATTGGCGTCAGAACAAAGCGATCGTGAATTATGCGATGCAGTCCATGTGATTAGCACCGAGTAGGAGAGAGTAAAGCCACGATACTACGGCACTAAGACAGTATCAATAATGTGGATGACACCGTTGGTGCCTTCAATATCGGCCTCTTTTACCACCGCGTCATTGACCATTATGCCGTGGCGCAACCAGTGATGCTCCTCAATCTTGAGCG
>Ga0224557_1003536_pt1 | contig 12101 bp, 6 predicted proteins | sample 714S31014metaG_FD_180677 | JGI IMG/M metagenome (GOLD analysis project Ga0224557, IMG submission 180677) | Peat soil microbial communities from Stordalen Mire, Sweden - 717 S3 10-14 | ecosystem: Environmental > Terrestrial > Soil > Wetlands > Peat | place: Sweden: Norrbotten County, Stordalen... | reverse complement strand
CTGCGCGAACGTCGCCAATCTGATGCTGGCGCGGGGCGCGGGCCGGCGCGGCGAAATTGCCGTGCGCGTGGCTCTGGGCGCCGGCCGGCGGCGCGTCATGCGCCAGATTGTCACCGAGAGCATTCTGCTGAGTTGCATAGGCGGCCTGGCTGGGTTGACTGTCGCCTATGGCGGAGCGCGCCTGATCCTGGCCCTCGCATATTCAGGAGCAAAGGATTGGCCCATCAGCTCCAGCCCGTCGCTGCCGGTGCTGGGCTTCGCTTTCGTTGTGTCGCTGCTGGCGGGCCTGCTTTTCGGCCTGGCGCCGGCGGTGATCTCATCCCGCGCACAGCCGGCCGACGTACTGCGAGGTGCGAACCGCGGCGACGGCTCCGCGCGCGACCGCTCCCTGCTGCCGCAGAAATCGCTGGTCGTGCTGCAGGCCGCTCTCTCACTGGCGCTGCTGGCTGTGGCCATGCTCGTAACCCGTTCGCTGATCAACCTCGAACGGCAGGACCTCGGAATCGCCACGGCGAATCGCTATGTCTTCGAAATGGACCCGTCCGGCGCCGGCTACACTCTCGACCGGCTGCCTGCGCTCTACCACCAGATCGAGGATCGCTTTTCCACGCTGCCCGGTGTGGAGAACGCAGGGTATGCCCTCTATCAACCGGTTTACACCAGTTGGAGCGACTGCGTGGTTCCGCAGGGACATTCCACGCCCGGGCGGAAGGACAATTGCGTCTCCGGGTGGAACCGCGCCAGCACGAATCTTCTCGACTCTATCGGCATCCCCATCGTGCGCGGCCGCGGATTCAACGGCCAGGATACAACCGCTTCTCCTTTGGTTGCAATCGTGAATGAGGCCTTCGCCAGGAAGTTCTTCTCGAATCAGGATCCGATTGGCAAGCGCTTCGGCCTCGGAGATCCGCGCTACTCGAGCAGTTTTGAGATTGTCGGGGTCTTCCGAAATTACAAGACAAACCCGCGCGAACCCGCCGGTCCGCTGTTTCTACGTCCCTTCTCGCAGCAATTCACCGGGTACAAGGAATCGGGTAGCATCGCCGCGGAGAATCGCTCCGAGTTTGCCGGAGCAATGGTGATCAACTTCAAACGGCCGGAGCCGAACGCCGAGACACTGGTCCGCCGCACCATGGCCGGCATCGATCCCAACCTGACCGTCACCGGTTTCCGCACGATGAAGATGCAGATGGAAGACAACTATGGAATGTACCAATTGATGGCACGGCTCACCGGATTCTTCGGCGTTCTGGCGTTGATGCTTGCTTCGGTCGGCCTCTACGGCGTGATGTCCTACTTCGTCGCCCGGCGCACCGGCGAGATCGGCATCCGCATGGCGCTGGGCGCAACCCGCGCGAGCGTGGTCAACATGGTGATGCGCGGCGCGCTCTGGCAGGTTCTTATCGGCCTCGCGCTGGGCATTCCCGCGGCAATTCTAGCCGGCCGCCTGCTAGCCAGCGAACTCTATGAAGTGAGCGCCTACGATCCGCTTGTGCTGATCGGCGACACATTGCTGCTCGGGCTTTGCGCTGCTCTGGCCGGCTACATCCCCGCGCGCCGCGCCGCTTCCATTGATCCCATGCAGGCACTGCGCTCCGAGTAGGAAAGGAAACAAGCGATGCAAACGATCTTGCAAAACCTCCGTTACGCGCTGCGCCAGTTACGCAAGTCGCCGGTTTTCACTCTGACAGCAGTGCTCACTCTGGCTCTAGGCATCGGCGCCAACACCGCTATCTTCACGGCGGTTTACGCCACGCTGCTCGCGCCCATGCCCTATCCGCAGCCCGACCAGCTCGTCATGGTCTGGTCCAAGATTCAGGGCTTTCACAACGGCATTGCGGCGCAGGACTTTGTTGACTGGAAGAACCAGAGCAAATCCTTTCAGGATCTGAATGCATGGACGGGCGGCAGTTTCAATCTGGCCACCAAGGATCAGCCGGAGTATGTCGAGGGGCAGTTCACCACGCCCGGCTTCTACAAGATGATGGGCGTCAAATTTCTGTACGGGCGCGACTTTCTCCCTGAGGAAGGAGTGGCCGGCAGGGATCGCGTCGTGGTCCTGGTCAACAAGCTATGGAAGCGCCTGGGCTCCGATCCAAAGATTATCGGCAAGCAAATCCAAATCGATGGAGCGCCCTATACCGTGGTCGGCGTCATGGCTCCGGGCCAACCTGATCGTCTCGATCAGAATCTGATTGTGCCGCTGGTCTTCAAACCGGAGCAGTTGAATCACGACTTCCATTGGCTTCTGGCCATGGGACGCCTCAAGCCCAATGTGAGCATCAAGCAGGCGCAGGCCGACATGGATACGGTCACCGCCAACATCGCGCAGGCTTTTCCCAAAAGTAACAAGGGATGGGGCGCATTTGTCGAGCCGCTGAAGAATGACTTTCTGCCGAAAGAGCGAATCCAGACCCTGTGGATGCTGCTCGGCGCGGTGGGCTTTGTGCTCTTGATCGCCTGCGTGAATGTGGCCAACCTGCTGCTCTCCAAGGGAACCACGCGCCAGAAGGAAGTGGCCGTGCGCACTTCTCTCGGCGCTTCGCGCGCCAACATCTTCGCCCAGTTCCTGACGGAGAGCCTCGTCCTTGCGCTCATCGGCGGCCTTCTCGGAGTTGGCGTGGGCGCGCTCTGCTTGCACGGCCTCATCGCCATCATGCCTCCCGGAACGCTTCCATCCGAGGCTGACCTCAGCCTGAATCTGCCGATCCTGTTGTTCTCGCTCGCCGCTTCCACACTGGCAGGCTTGCTCTTCGGCTGCCTTCCCGCGTGGTACGCCACGCGCGTCGATCCCGGCGAAGCACTCAAGGAGGGCGGACGCTCTTCATCCGGCTCCGGCCGTCATCGCCTGCGCAAGGTATTGGTCATCGGCGAGTTCGCGCTGGCGCTTACGCTGCTCACCGGCGCGGGCCTCGCCATCCACAGCTTCTGGAACCTCACCCGTGTCGATCTCGGGTTGAACACCAATCATGTGCTTACCTTCTCCCTGCCCGTTCCCGATGCGCGCCCCAAGGATCCCGCACAGATCGCCGCCTACTACCAGCGAATGATCGAGAGCATCAAGTCGGTTCCAGGCGTCCTCGATGTGTCAACAGGCACTGGCTTGCCGCTCTACGGCATGGGATTTGGAATGCCCTTTACCATCGCCGGCCAGCCCGATTTCGCCGACCCCTCGCAGCGGCCCGCCGCGGGTTTTGGGATGGTCACGCCCGGGTACTTCAAGACCTTTGGCATTCAGGTCATCCGTGGCCGTTCGTTCACTGACCAGGACAACGCCGCCAGCGTGCGCGTGGCCATGGTCAACGAGAACTTCGCGCAAAAGTACTTCAAGGACAAGGACCCTCTTCAACAGCGGCTCATGGTCGAAGAATTGATTCCCGGCGTCACCAAGCTGGGCGCGCCCATCTCCTGGCAGATCGTGGGAGTCTATCACAATGTGCGCAGCCGCGGCCTCCGCCAGGACAATCCGGAGATCGCAATTCCCTTTTGGCAAATCCCCTGGCCCAGCGCCACCATTGGTGTGCGCACCGCAGGCGACCCCGCACTGATGACCAAAAGTATCGCGGCCGCGGTGCACGCTGTCGACCCGCAGATCGCGCTGGCTCAGTCCAGGACCATGGATGAGATTAAGAGCAACCTCCTCTCCGGCGACCGCTTCACAATGGTGCTCTACTTCAGCTTTGCCGTGCTGGCGCTGCTGCTTGCCGCAGTTGGCATCTATGGCGTCATGGCCTTTACCGTGGCCCAGCGCGAACACGAAATTGGACTACGCATGGCCCTCGGGGCCAGCCGGAACAACGTCGTCAGCCTGATTCTGAAAGAAGCCATGGTCCTGGCGCTTCTCGGTCTCGGCCTGGGCATGATCGGCGCCTTCTTCGTGGGCCGCGCCATGCACAGCACACTCTACGGCATAGCCTCCATTGACTATGCCGCCGTCTCCGTCGTCGCCCTCGTCCTGCTGAGTGTGGCCTTGCTGGCCAGTTGGCTGCCTGCCCGCCGCGCTTCAGCCGTCCAACCCATGCAGGCTCTGAGAGACGAATAGCAGAAAGGGATTGAATCATGCTATCGATGCTTCAAGATCTTCACTACGCGCTGCGCCAGTTGCGCAAGTCGCCGGGATTCACCTTCACAGCCGTGGCCGTGCTGGCGCTTGGGCTGGGCGCCAACATCGCCGTCTTCACCGTGCTGAACGGAATACTGCTGCGCCCTCTGCCCTATGCGCAGCCGGATCGCATCGTCGAAATTAAAGGCGCAGGGACCGAGCCGTATTACATGATGAGCTACGCCAATATGCTTCAGTTGCGCGATGCCGTGGGCGCGAGGATGCGGATTGGCGCGCTAGTGAACCAATCCATGGCAAGCATCGTTGCTCCCGGAGGCCGCTTCCAGGCGAAGAAGGTTGAGGTCACCGCCGGCTTGCCTGCAATGCTCGGCGTGCAGCCCATCCTCGGCCGTTCCTTCCGTGACGAAGAGAACGATCCGGGCCGCAATCATGTGGTGCTGATCGGCGAAGAGGCGTGGCGCAAGTTCTACGCCTCCGATCCACAAATCGCCGGCAAGACGCTCACCATCAAAGGCCAGGCCTACACCATTCTCGGCGTCATGCCCAAGGGCTTTTCGTTTCCCTTTGAAGAGCAGATGCAGATATGGTCGCCCGCGGCAATCAATCCCGCCAGTCGCTCTTTAATGAGTGGTATGCAAGTGGCATGGGTTGATGATCTCTACGCGCGGCTGCCGGACGGCATGACTGTGGCCCAACTCACCGATCAACTCAGCCGTGCGCAGGCCTTGATTGCCAAACAGGTTCCTAGCGACTACCCTGCTGCCGCCCCGCGCATTGCGGTTAGTGTTTATCAGCAGTCGCTGAACCAGCAGGTTCGCGAGCCGCTGACGCTGCTTTATGCCGTTGTCTTCGGCATCTGGGCGCTGGCCTGCCTCAACGTCACCAGCCTGATGCTGGCGCGCGCCATTTCGCGTACTCGTGAACAGGCCGTGCGCGCCGCGTTGGGCGCCAGCCGCGCTCGCCTGTTGCAACAAACCATCGTCGAGAGCCTTCTGCTCAGCGGCATTGGCAGCGTCTTCGGATTGCTGCTTGGCCAATCCGCTATCAAACTGCTTTGGCATCAAATTGCCCGTAACCTGCCGCTCGCCAATACGGTTCATCTCGACTGGCGGGTCGTGGTCTGCCTGGCGGCGCTTACGCTTTTCACCGCGATCCTTGTCGGCATCTTCCCCGCGCTGCGCGCCACGCGCCGCGATGTGCATAGCAGTTTACATGGTGTCACAAGCACCGCCTCCGCCAGCCAGAATCGCACGCGCGAAGCGCTGGTTGTGGCGCAGCTTGCACTCACGCTAATTTTTCTTGTCGGTGCGGGACTCTTCTTGCGCACTATTCAAGCACTACGCCAGGTACCGCTCGGCTTCAATCAGCAGAACGTGCTCACCGGCGGCATTATCATCAATGGCGGCGGGAAACTGGAGCAGATGGAAGGCACGGCGGGGCAGGAGGCCAATATCGTCCGCACCTCCTATCTGCCGCTGCTGGAGCGGCTGCGCGCTATTCCCGGCGTGAAAGTTGCTGCGCTCAGTTCAGTACTGCCCCTGCGCGCGGAGTTTGCTGTCAGGATCATGGGAAGCCTCGACCATAAAGAGGTTCCCTTTGCACAGATTCCGACATTCGATGGCCGCCTCGCTTCAGCCGGGCTTGTTGATGCACTTGGAATCCCTATGCTGCGCGGCAGGTTCTTCACTGACAATGACACGGCGACAGCCCCGCCGGTAGTGGTTGTCAATCAGGCATTCGTCAACAAATATCTGCCCGGCCAGGACCCCATCGGCCACACCTTCGGCATGGGCAAGGGCCGATTCGCCGAGATGCGCATCGTTGGCGTCATCGGAGATGTCAAGCAAGTCAAGGTCACCGATACTACCAAGCCGGAAATGTACTTCTGCCTCGCGCAGACCGAGCCCGGAACGCCTCTCTACGGAATCGCGACAGCCTTCATCCAGGTTGCCATTCGCGGCGCGATTCCTGCCAATGCCTTACGCGCGCAATTCGACAAGGCGCTGCATGAGGTTGCGCCCGACGCCGCCACCGTCGATGTAAAGACCATCCACGAAGCCGTCGAGGACTCCTTCGGCAGCCAGACTTTGATTGCGCATTTGTTGGAGAGCTTTGCCGCACTGGCGCTGCTGATTGCGTCGGTCGGACTCTATGGCCTGCTCTCCTTCGCCGTTGCACAGCGCACCCGCGAGATCGGTCTGCGCATCGCTCTTGGCGCGCCGCAGGCCAACATCCACGCGCTCATTCTGCGCCGCGCGCTTTTGCTTGTGGGCGCCGGCCTCACCATCGGCGGTGTACTCGCATGGTTCACGGTCGCGCTCACGCGTAGCTACATCTTCGGCGTGCAGGCCCACGACGCCCTCACCTTTACCGCGGTGGTTATTGTGCTGGCCGCGGCTTCTCTGATTGCTGCCTGGCTGCCGGCGCGCCGCGCAGCTTCCATTGATCCTAATCTTGCTTTGAGATCGGAGTAATACCATGATCGAATTGAAAAACGTAGAACGTAGTTACAAAACTGGACCCACGGAAACCTGGGTGCTGCGCCGCATCGGGATCACCATTCAGGAAGGCGAGTTTGTCACCGTGATGGGCCCGTCGGGCGCGGGGAAGTCGTCGCTGCTCAACATTCTCGCGCTGCTCGACGACGGCTGGAAGGGCGAGTACTGGTTCGGCGAAACGCCGGCGCATAAGCTCAATCGCAAGCAACGCGCCGATCTCGCCCGTGAGCGCATCGGCATGGTCTTCCAGAGCTATCACCTGCTGGACGACTTGACCGTCGCCGAGAACATTGACCTGCCGCTCTCTTACAAGAATCTGCCCGCCAAAGAAAGGCAGGGGATGGTGGCCGACATTCTCGACCGCTTTCAGATTGTCGCCAAGAAGGATCTGTTTCCCTCGCAGCTCTCCGGCGGGCAGCAGCAACTGGTGGGCATTGCGCGCGCCGTGGTTCACGCTCCCGCGCTGCTGCTGGCCGATGAGCCAACCGGCAATCTGCACTCCACGCAGGCGCGCGAGATCATGAATCTCTTTTGCGAACTCAACCGCGCCGGTACGACGATTGTGCAAGTGACGCATTCGGATGAGAACGCGCGCTACGGCAAGCGCATCATCGAGCTGCGTGACGGATGGCTCACGCGCGATGAAGCAGTGCATACAGCGGCCACGGAGGGGTGCACGAAGTGATGATTCTGAAGATCAATTTGGCCAAACGCTCACAGGATTGCAACGCCCGCGGGATTGTATTCGCAGCCTGCTTGATTGCATTTCTTCTGTTGCCGGCGAACCGGGCGCTGGCTGCGGAGCCGGCAGCCTCAACGCCTTCCGCGCAGACGACTATGTCAATCGGAGCGCCTGCGCCGCGCACGATTCCCTTCGACCAACTGCTGCGCCCCTCGCGCAATCCCATCAACGCCTATCGAGGAAAGTCGGTCGCGCCGCCCAGCCTGGCCAACTCCGCGCGCCTGGATTCGCTGGTGCGCGACGGCAAGCTCTATCTGTCGCTGCGCAATGCCATCGATCTGGCGCTCGAAAACAATCTCGATATGGTGATCGCGCGCTACAACATTCCCATCGCGCAGATGGATGTTCAACGCACGCAGGCGGGCGGCTCGGTGCGCGGCGTCAATACCGGCGTGGTCTCGGGCACGCCCGGCGGCGCGGGCGCTGGCCTCTCCGGGGGCGGCGTGGGCGCTGGCGCGGGCGGCACCTCGGGCGGCGCGGGCGGCGCGGGCGCGGGAGCTTCGGGACTGGTCACCTCCACTCTGGGCACGGGCACTTCGGTCTCGACCTTCGATCCGCTTCTCAACGCGACCACCTATGTGGACCACACAACGCAACTACTGCCCAACCAGACGCTCTATGGCGTGCCTGTCATCCATCAGAACACGATTCTGGGCAATGTCTCCTATTCGCAGGCCTTTCCCACCGGAGGCAGTTTGCAGGTGGCGTGGGACAACCAGCGCCAGACTACCAACAGCCCCAATAGCACGCTGAATCCGGTGCTGAATTCTTATCTCCAGCTCGGCGTGCAGCAGCAACTGCTGGCCGGCTTCGGCCTGGGGCCGAATCTGCGCTACCTGCGCATCGCCAAAACCAACCAGAAGGTCTCCGACATCGCCTTCAAGGCGCAGGTGATCGCCACCGTAACGCAGATTTGCGATCTGTACTGGGACCTGGTGAGCGCCTATGATGAGGAGCAGGTTGGCGCTCGCTCGGTGGAGTTCGCCCGGCAGACGCTGGAGACCAGCCGCAAACAACTCGAGCTGCAGGCGATTCCAGAGATGGAAGTGCTGAAGGCGGAGGGAGAAATGGCCAACCGTGAGCAGGACCTGACCGTCTCCCGCACCAATCTCGAACTGCAAGAGCTCTATATGAAGAACGCCCTCACCCGCTCGCTCGACGACCCGATATTGCAGGAGATGCCGGTGGTTCCGGTGGACCACATCGCCAGCCGGATCGAGCCCATTGCCGAGCCGGTGCAGGATATGATTGCCGATGCGCTCAGGAATCGCGCCGAGTTGCAGGAGTCGAGCCTGGTTTTGCAGAACAGCGAGCTCAGCCGCAAGACCGCGCGCAACGCGCTGTTGCCCACGCTCTCCGTCTACGGCTTCTATGCGGGCACGGGATTCGCCGGCACGCCCAATCCTAAAAACGGCTCGGTCACGAATGTTTCCAGCGGCTACGGCGGGGCGCTGGAAAATGCGTTGAACTATTCTTCGCCCGAATACCAGACAGGCTTTCAGTTGATTATCCCGCTGCGCAACCGCATCGCCAAGGCCGACCAGTACCGTACGGAGCTGGAATACCGGCAGTCGCAGGTCTATCTCGAAGAGTTGAAGAAGCGCATACACATCGAGGTGCGCAACGCGCGTTATGCTTTGGAACAGGGAGCCAGCCGCGTGGATGCTGCGCGCAAGGCGCGCGACCTGGCGCAGCGCACATTGGATATCATGCAAAAGGAACAGAAGCTGGGCGCGGGATCGAACCAGCAGACGCTCGCGGCCGAGCATGACCTGGCCCTGGCCGAGTCGGCGCTGGTGACCGCCGAGACCGCATACGAAAAGGCGCGCATCGAAGTGAGGCGCTCGACCGGCTCGGTGCTGGAAGAGTATGGGATTTCGATTGCTGACGCCAAAGCCGGAGTAGTGGAGGCAGAAAATCATCAGTAAACTTGAGCCAATTCGCGTTCTGGTTGCCGACGATCAGCCGCATATTCTGGAGGCCGTCGAACTGCTGCTGGCCCCGCAGGGTTTCGCCGTGGACTGCGTGCGCTCGCCCCAGCTCCTGCTGGAATCGCTCGGCGAGCGCGACTATGATGTGCTGCTGATCGACCTCAACTACACTCGCGACACCACCTCCGGCCAGGAGGGCCTGGACCTGTTGGCTCGCATCCATGAGTTCGACGCGCGGCTGCCGGTCATCGTGATGACCGCCTGGGGCAACATCAATCTGGCCGTCGAAAGCATCAAGCGCGGCGCGCGGGACTTCATCCAGAAGCCGTGGGAGAACGAGCGGCTGCTCTCGTTGATTCGCGTCCACGCCGAGCTGCACCAGGCTCTGCGCCGCGCCCGCCAGTTGGAGATGGAAAACCGCCTGCTGCGCGCCGAAGGGATGCCGGAGTTTGTGGCCGGCGCGCCCGCCATGCAGCCGGTGCTGGAATTGATCGCTCAGGTCGGCCCCTCCGACGCAAACGTGCTCATCACCGGCGAGCACGGCACGGGCAAAGAGATCGTCGCCAAACTGCTGCACGCCGCCTCGCAGCGGTCGCGCATGGCGCTGGTCGCGGTTAATGCCGGCGGACTGCCGGAGGGAACCTTTGAGAGCGAGATCTTCGGCCACGTAAAGGGCGCCTTCACCGACGCCCGCAGCGACCGCATCGGACGCTTCGAGCTGGCTAACGGCGGATCGCTCTTTCTCGACGAGATCGCTAATGTCCCGCTGCGCCAGCAGGCCAAACTGCTGCGCGTTCTAGAGACAGGCGAACTGGAACGCGTCGGCTCCTCGCAGACCCGCCGCGTCGATGTGCGCCTGCTCTCCGCCACCAATGCCGATCTGCACGAAGAGGCCAAGGCGGGCAACTTCCGCGAAGACCTGCTCTTCCGCATCAACACCGTCGAAATCCATCTGCCCGCCCTGCGCGACCGGCGCGAGGACATTCCGCTGCTGGCACAGCACTTCTTGAGCCGCAACCGCGCGCGCTATCGCAAGCAGGCCGTCGGCTTCTCGCCCGACGCGATGCAGCAGATGATGCAGTACGCGTGGCCGGGCAATGTGCGCGAACTCGAACATACAGTCGAGCGCGCCGTGCTGCTCTGCCGCGGCGACCAGATCGAGCCGGTCAACCTGGCCATCGCCCCGGCGCGCTCCGCCGCTACCTCGTTTGAGAACATGAGCATCGACGAGGTCGAAGCCCTGCTCATCCGCAAGGTTCTGCGCCGCTGCGACGGCAACATCTCCAAGGCCGCCGATGCGCTGGGCCTGAGCCGCGCCGCGCTCTATCGCCGCATCGAGAAATATGGGCTCTGAGAGGAAGGCGCGCCGCCACAGCTCGGCCATCAGCCGGGTGTGGCGATCCTGTCTGTTGCTGGCCCTGCCCGCGCTGATCTTTGCCGGCATCTTTCTCTACCAGGGGCAACTCTCTTTTGCCCCCGCGATTCTGCTCATCGCATGCCTGCTTCTTTACCTGTTGCTGGTGGCCGCGGCGCTGATCGAAGGCATGGTCCGGCCCTTGCAGACGCTCTCCAACGTCGTCGCTTCGCTGCGCGAGGGCGACTACTCCTTCCGCGCGCGCGGGGCCGGCTCGCAAGACGCGCTGGGCGAGCTGGCCGGCGAGATCAACGCGCTCGCCGATCTACTGCAAAAGCAGCGCGTCCGTTCGCTCGAGGCCACGGCTCTGCTGGCGCGCATCCTCGAAGTGATGCACACGCCGCTGTTTGCCTTTGACCGTTATGACCGGCTGCAACTGGCGAGCAATTCAGGCGCTCAGTTGCTGGGCCGGCCCCTGGCCCGCTGCTACAACCAGAGCGCGCGCGAACTCGGCCTGCAAGATCTGCTGGCCGCGCCCGATCAGACCACTCACTCCTTCGGCGCAAAGCCTACGCGCTGGTTGCTGCGCAAAGCGGCCTTCCGCCAGGACGGCGCGCCCCACACGCTGCTCCTTTTGGCCGACGTGAGCCTCCCGCTCCAGGAAGAGGAACAAAGGTCCTGGAAGCGGCTGATCCGGGTTCTCGGCCACGAGCTTTCGAACTCGCTGGCGCCCATCAAATCCATTGCCGGCAGCTTGCTGGAGCGGGCTGATTCCCTGCCCGGCGACGATGCGACGCTGCGCGACTTCCGCCGCGGCCTGGGTGTTGTGGAGAGCCGCGCCGACGCGCTGCATCGCTTTGTGCAGTCCTATCGCCAGCTTGCCCAACTGCCCCCGCCGCAACTCCGGCCGGTTCCGCTCGGGCCGCTGCTGGAGCGCGTCGCGCATCTTGAACAGCGCCTGGCTGTCCAGCTTCAACCGGGTCCACCGGTCGTGCTCAACGCCGATCCCGACCAGTTGGAGCAGATGTTCATCAACCTGCTTGCCAATGCCGTGGACGCCTCGCTGGCCAATGGCGCGCAGTTGGCGCGCGTCAGTTGGCGCGTGGCCGGCGGCGCCGCTCTGGTCTCGATTGAAGACCGCGGCCTGGGCATCGCCAACGCCGAAAATCTCTTCGTCCCCTTCTATACGACCAAGCCAGCCGGCAGCGGCGTTGGCCTGGCCCTGGCGCAGCAGATCGCCCGCGCCCACAGCGGCGAAATCCGCCTTCTCAATCGCGAAGACGGCCCAGGCGCGCGCGCAACTGTACGCCTGCCGGCTGCGCAGAGTGAGGGGACGACGGAATAGCCGCCGCTTCAACCCAATACAACCACGCTTGTTATCATCTACACAGGCTCCCGGCAGCAGTCTTCTCCCGGCACAACCACTGAGGTTTTGACTCGTCCAAATGACTCATGCCACTCAGCCAGAACTCGCCGCGCCCGCCATTGAAAGCGCCCGGCAAGTCTCGGGTAC
>Ga0224557_1003535_pt1 | contig 12103 bp, 5 predicted proteins | sample 714S31014metaG_FD_180677 | JGI IMG/M metagenome (GOLD analysis project Ga0224557, IMG submission 180677) | Peat soil microbial communities from Stordalen Mire, Sweden - 717 S3 10-14 | ecosystem: Environmental > Terrestrial > Soil > Wetlands > Peat | place: Sweden: Norrbotten County, Stordalen... | reverse complement strand
GGGGGTAATGCCGGGACCGGAGGTACTGGCGGTAACGGCGCGGCCGGCGCGGCGGGGGTGGCCGGTTCCGGCGGCTCCCTCGGGGCTGGCGGCAACGGCGGCACCGGCGGCAACGGCGCCACTGCCGGTTCCGGCGGCACCGCCGGCGCAGCCGGTACCGGGAGCGGGGGGGCAGGGACCGCCGGTACGACCGGCGCGGCCGGGGCTGGGGTCACCGGTGGCGGTAACGGCGGCAACGGCGGCACCGGTTACAACGCCTCCAGCAGCGGCAGCGCGGGCACCTCCGGCGGCAACGGCGGCAACGGTGGCGCCGCCGGCAACTACGGCACCGGCGGCCAGGGCGGTGCCGGCGGTGAGGCGACCAACACAAGCGGGACCGGAAACGCGACCGGCGGCCAAGGCGGCAACGGCGGCGCTGCCACCGGCACCGGCACCGGCGGCCAAGGCGGGGTTGGCGGTGAGGCGTACAACGAGGGCACCGGAAGCGCCACTCCTGGCGCCGGTGGAAAAGGCGGAACCGGCGGCACCCAAGGTGGGGCCGGCGGGTCCGGCGGTGAGGCGTACATCAGCGACAGCAGCTCTACGGTCGCGGTCACCGGCGGCACAGGCGGAGCGGGCGGCGATGCCGCCGGTGCCACCGGCACCGGCGGCACAGGCGGCAGCGGCGGTGAGGCGGTCACCTACGGAACCGGAACCACCACCGGCGGCACCGCCGGGGTTGGCGGCACTGGCTTCAACGGCGGGGGCGGCGGCGGCGGCGGCTCTGCGGACAACAACGGAACCGGAGCCGGAAACGCCACCGGTGCCGCAGGCGCGGCCGGCACTCCCGGCACCGGCGGCACCGGCGGTGCCGGCGGTTACGGCGGCAATGCGCAGACCAACGGAACCGGAAGCGTCACCGCGGGCGCAGGTGGAGAGGGCGGCGCGGGGGTCACCCAGGGTGGGGCTGGCGGGTCCAGCGGTTACGCGGACATCAGCGACAGCAGCTCTACGGTTGCGGTCACCGGCGGCACAGGCGGAGCGGGCGGCGAGGCGACCGGCGCCACCGGCACCGGCGGCGCCGGCGGCGACGGCGGCGAGGCGGTCACCTACGGAACCGGAAACACCACCGGCGGTACCCCCGGCGCCGGCGGCACCGGCTTCAACGGCGGCGACGGCGGTGACGGCGGTTGGGCGCTCAACAACGGAACCGGAGCCGGAAACGCCACCGGTGCCGCCGGCGCGACCGGTGCCGCCGGCACCGGTACCTACGGCACCGGCGGGGCCGGCGGTGCCGGGGGTGAGGCGTCCACTTCCGGCACCGGAAGCGTCACCGCTGGCGCAGGTGGAACGGGCGGCGAGGCCGCCGGTACCGCCGGCACCGGCGGCACCGGCGGGTCCGGCGGTAGGGCGTACAACGGCGACAGCAGCTCGACGGTTGCCGCCACCGGCGGGCACGGCGGTGCGGGCGGCGAGGCCACCGGTACCTACGCCACCGGCGGCACCGGCGGCACCGGCGGTGAGGCGGAAACCTACGGAACCGGAACCGCCACCGGCGGCACCCCCGGCGCCGGCGGCACCGGCTTCAACGGCGGCGGCGGCGGCGCCGGCGGTGAGGCGGAAACCGTCGGAACCGGTCATGCTATCGGTGCCGCCGGCGCCGGCGGCACCACCAGTGACGGCGGGGCCGGCGGGGCCGGCGGGGCCGGCGGCCAGGCGGAGATCGCGGGCACCGGAAGCGTCACCCCGGGCACAGGTGGAGCAGGCGCAACTGGCGTCACCCAGGGTGGGGCCGGCGGATCCGGCGGCGAGGCGTACATCGACAACAGCACCTCTACGGTTGCCGTCACCGGCGGCACCGGCGGATCGGGCGGCAATGCCACCGGCGCCACCGGCACCGGTGGCGTAGGCGGCACCGGCGGTGAGGCGCTCACCTACGGAACCGGAAACGCTACCGGCGGCACCCCCGGCGCCGGCGGCACCGGCTTCAACGGCGGCGGCGGCGGCGCCGGCGGTGAGGCCAGTTCCTACGGAAACGCCACCGGGGCTGCCGGCGCGAACGGCATCGCGGGCACCGGCGGGGCCGGCGGTAACGGTGGGGGCGGCGGTGAGGCGGAAACCGAGGGAACCGGAACCGTGACCCCGGGCGCAGGTGGAACAGGCGCAACTGGCATCACCCAGGGTGGGGCCGGCGGAGCGGGCGGCGAAGCGTACATCGATAGCACCACCAACGCCCACAACGCCACCGGCGGCACCGGCGGAGCGGGCGGCAATGCCACCGGCGCCACCGGCACCGGCGGTGACGGCGGTGCCGGTGGCCAGGCGACCAACCAGTATGGCGGTGAGAACACCGCCGGAACCGGAAACGTCACCGGTGGTGCCGCCGGCGCCGGCGGCACCGGCTTCAACGGCGGGGGCGGCGGTGACGGCGGGTCGGCGTACACCGCCGGAACCGGAACCGCCACCGGGGCTGCCGGCGCGAACGGCATCGCGGGCACCGGCGGGGCCGGCGGTGACGGCGGTGACGGCGGTTCGGCGTACACCGCCGGAACCGAAGCCACCCCGGGCGCAGGCGGGGCGGGTGGAGCGGGCGTCACCCAGGGTGGGGCCGGCGGCGACGGAGGCGATACGCAGATCACCTCCACGGCCACCGTCACCGGCATCCAAGGCGGAGCGGGCGGCAACGCCACCGGCGCCACCGGCACCGGCGGCACCGGCGGCGCCGGTGGCAATGCGACCAACGCCGGGTCCGGAAACGCCATCGGCGGCGCCCCGGGCGCTGGCGGCACCGGCTACAACGGCGGGGGCGGCGGCGCTGGTGGTTCGGCGATGACCTCAGGAGCCGGGACCGCCACCGGTGCCGCCGGAGCGGCCGGTACCCCCAGTGCCGGCGGGGCCGGCGGGGCCGGCGGTGACGGCGGTGGCGCGGAGACCAGCGGATCCGAAGCCACCCCGGGCGCAGGTGGAGCGGGCGGAACCGGCGTCACCCAGGGTGGGGCAGGCGGGTCCGGCGGTTATATGTCCATTTCCAACGTCGGCAACCAGAACGCCACCGGCGGCACCGGCGGAGCGGGCGGCGAGGCCACCGGCGCCACCGGCACCGGCGGCACCGGCGGAGCGGGCGGCGAGGCAGAAGACCTCAGTAACGGAATCGCCATCGGCGGCACCCCCGGCGCCGGCGGCACCGGATATAACGGCGGGGGCGGCGGCACCGGCGGAGCGGCAGAAGCTCTCGGGACCGGAAGCGCCATCGGTGCCGCCGGCGCGGCCGGCGCTCCCGGCACCGGCGGGGCCGGGGGAGCCGGCGGTGACGGCGGGGCCGCCGGTTACGGCGGTGAGGTCGGCGGCTCCTACACCCCCGGAAACGTCACCCCGGGCGCAGGTGGAGTGGGCGGAGCGGGCGTCAGCCAGGGTGGGGCCGGCGGCACCGGCGGCGAGGCGTACAACTATCGCAACACCATCTACAGCACCGCCACGCTTGACGTCACCGGCGGCACTGGCGGAGCGGGCGGCGACGCCACCGGCACCACCGGCACCGGCGGCACCGGCGGCGGCGGCGGCGAGGCGGTGAACGACGGGATTGGAAACGCCGTCGGCGGCACCCCAGGGGTTGGCGGCACCGGCTACAACGGCGGGGGCGGCGGCGCCGGCGGCCAGGCGGCCAGCTACGGAACCGGAAACGCCATCGGTGCCGCCGGCGCAGCCGGTACCCCCAGTGCCGGCGGGGCCGGCGGGGCCGGCGGTGACGGCGGTGGCGCGGAAAACTACGGAACCGGAAACGCCACCCCGGGCGCAGGTGGAGCGGGCGGAACCGGCGTCACCCAGGGTGGGGCCGGCGGGTCCGGCGGTTATATGTCCATCGACAACGACACCAGCCAGAACGCCACCGGCGGCACCGGCGGATCAGGCGGCGACGCCACCGGCACCGGCGGCACCGGCGGCACCGGCGGAGCGGGCGGCTACGCGCTCACCGACGGGACCGGAACCGCAACCGGCGGCACCCCCGGGGTTGGCGGCACCGGATACAACGGCGGCGGCGGCGGGGACGGCGGTGAGGCGCTCACCTACGGAACCGGAAACGCCATCGGCGCGGCCGGCGCGGCCGGCACCGGCGGCACCGGCGGTGCCGGGGGTGACGGGGGTGACGGCGGTGAAGCGATCAGCTTGTCCAGCGGTACCGGAAGCGCCACCCCGGGCACAGGTGGAGCGGGCGGAACTGGCGTTACCCAGGGTGGGGCCGGCGGGTCCGGCGGCGACGCGTACATCGAAAACAGTGCCGCTACGGTAGCCGCCACCGGCGGCGGCGGCGGGGCGGGTGGCAACGGCGGGCAGGGTGGTGGCGGCGGCGCCGGCGGTAATGCGCAGAACTACGGAACCGGAAACGCCACCGGCGGCGACGGCGGCAACGGTGGCAACAGCTCGGACACCGACGCCAAAGGCGGTAACGGCGGCGACGGCGGCGACGCCTCCGCATCTGCTCCGGCCACTGCCACCGGCGGAGCCGGCGGGACCGGCGGAACTCCCGGACCCGGCGGGACCACCGGTTCCACCGGCACCCCCGGCACCGGAACCACATAGCGAGCCCGGCCGACACGATGTCGGTCGACGCCGGAGCACCTACGCGCGGGCCAGCGCGACATAGCCCAGCCCAGGACACGGCAACAGATAGGGAAAACACCCGATTCCTTTGGCCACCCCCGGCCATAACTTCAGGTGATGAGCAGTCGCGAGGTGCACCAGCCTTGCCACCTCGCCGAGTGGTACCGGCCAGAACTGCTCGTGCGGCGACACCAGCGATCAGATCCGCGGCACGGCTTTTGCTGTTGTTCCCCGCGTGCGCGGGATAGCCGTGTCCGAGTCGCCACCGTTGTGAGAGGTAGCCGCAGATGCCATTTGTCAGCGTAGTGCCCGAGTTTGTGGCCGCAGCGTCTGCGGATTTGACCGGGATCGGGTCGGCGATCCAGGCGGCCAATACGGCGGCGGCGCCTTCGACGACGCAGGTGGTGGTCGCGGCCGAGGATGAGGTGTCGGCGGCGATCGCTGCGCTGTTCTCGAGTCATGGCCAGCAGTTTCAGGCGGCCAGTGCGCAGGCGGCGGCGTTTCACACCGAGTTTGTGCAGGCGTTGAGCGGGGCGGGCGGCGCGTATGCGGCCGCGGAGGCGGCCAATGCCTCGCCGTTCGCGGCGGCGGTGCAGCAGGCCCAGAGCCTGGGGCTGTTGTCGCCGGTTTTGGACCTGACGGGGCGCCCGCTGTTCGGTAACGGTGCTAACGGGGCGTCCGGAACCGGGCAGGCCGGTGGGGCCGGTGGCTGGCTGTTCGGTAATGGCGGTAACGGCGGGTCGGGGGCTCCGGGGCAGACCGGCGGTGCCGGCGGGTCGGCGTGGATGTTCGGCAACGGCGGGGCCGCTGGGGCCGGCGGGGCCGGGGTTACCGGCACGGTCGGCGCCGCAGGCGCGATCGGCAGCAACGGTGGCACTGGTGGTGCGGGTGGCGTCGGTGGGGCTGGCGGGCTGTTGTTCGGCAATGGCGGTGCGGGTGGGGTCGGCGGTGTGGGCGGCACCGGCGGGGTCGGTGGTCTAGGTGTGGGGTTAGGTGCGGCCGGTACCGGCGGCACCGGGGGCACCGGGGGCGCTGCGGGTGCTGGGGGTGGCGCGGGACTGTTCGGGACTGCCGGGCACGCGGGCAGCGGCGGGGCCGGCGGTGTCGGCGGCGGCGGCGGTCAGGGCATGACCGGCGGCGACGGCGCTGCCGGCTCCGACTCCACCACCGCGCCCACCGCGGGCAGCCAGGGCGGTCAAGGCGGTGCGGGTGGTTCCGGTGGTGTCGGTGGGGCCGGGATCGGCGGGGTTGGTGGAGGCGCCGGTGGTGACGGCGGTCAGGCCGGTCAGGGCGGCACCGGCGGTACGGGGGGCGCCAACATCGGCACCACCAGCACCGGCTCTATCGGCGGTGGGATAGGCGCCAGCGGCGGTCAGGGCGGTGTCGGTGGCACCGGTGGCGCGGCTGGCGGGGCCGGCACCGACGGCGGCAGCAACGGAGCTGTTGGCGCCGGCGGCACCGGCGGCACGGGTGGTACCGGCGGCCAAGGGGCGACTGGCGCCACCACTGTCGGCGCGGGTTTGCAGGGCGGTCAAGGTGGGGCCGGTGGCACAGCCGGTAACGGTGGCGGCGGTAACGGTGGCACCAACGGCGACGGCGGTGTCGGCGGCACGGGCGGCCAAGGCGGCCAAGGCGGTGCTGGGGCCGCCGATACCGGGGCGGGTGCCAGCCAAGGTGGGCAAGGCGGCCAAGGTGGCACCGCCGGTAACGGCGGTAGCGCGGGCAGCGGCGGGGTCGGCGGCGTGCACGGCGCCGTCGGTCTGGGCGGCACCGGCGGCACCGGCGGCCAGGGCGGGGCGGGCATGCAAGGCGCCGCCGGCACCGCCACTGACCACGTTGCGGTGGCGGGCGGGCAAGGCACCCAAGGCGGCGCCGGTGGCACCGGCGGCACTGGCGGTCAGGCTGCGCTCGGCGGCACCAACGGCAGCGGCGGGCTAGGCGGTAACGGCGGCGGCGGCGGCCAGGGCGGCGCCGGTTACAACGATGACGGCACCAACAACGCCACCGGCGGCGGAAACGGCGGTACCGGCGGCACCGCCGGGGCGGGCGGAGCTGCCGGTACCGGCGCTGGCGCCGCCGGGACCGTGGGCAACGGTGGCACCGGCGGCGGCGGTGGCACCGGCGGCCAAGGTGGGGCGGCCTATGTCGGCGCCGGTGGTCTCGGCGACATCGGTGGGGCCGGCGGCCAAGGCGGCCAAGGCGGTGTCGGCAACGGTGCGAGTTCTAACGGCGGCCAGGGCGGCCAAGGCGGCCAAGGCGGTGTCGGCGGCTCCAACTATGCGGGCACCGGCGGCACCGGCGGCGGCGGGGGCACCGGCGGCACCGGCGGCACCGGCGGTACGGGTAGCGCCACCAACCCCGGCGGCTCCGGCGGTACGGGCGGGACCGGCGGGAGCGGGGGCACCGGCGGGGTCGGCTCCGGCGGCGCCGCAGGCAATTCCGGCACCGGCGGCGGGGCGGGCAGCGCGGGCTCAGCACCCACAGGCGCCGTCGGCGGTCATGGCGGCAGCGGCGGCGAGGCCGGCCAAGGCGGCACCGGAAGCGCCGGCGGCGGCGGCCAATCCCTCACCGCCACCATCACCGTCGGCGACGATCCGTTCGGGGTGGCCGTCAGCCCCATCGGCCCCGAAAAAGGCGACATCTACGTCACCAACTACATATCCGGGACGGTGTCGGTGATCACCCCCACCAACAACACCGTCATCACCACCATCACACTGCCCAATGGGACGCAATCTTATCCGGTCGGGGTGGCGGTTCAGTCCGTGGCCGGCGGCACCGCCGGCGACATCTACGTCACCGCCGGTCTCGACAACGGCGTGGTGTACGTGATCAGCCCCTCCACCAACACCGTCATCGCCACCATCCCCGTCGGCAACGAGCCGCAGGGGATCGCGGTCAGCGCCGGCGGCTACAACGCCGGCAACGGCAACATCTACGTTACCGACCTAAACGCCGGCACCGGAAACGCCCAACTGCAGATCATCACCCCCGCCAACAACACCGTCACGAGCACCATCGACCTCGGCAGCGCGGGCGGCCCGGAGAGCGGGGTGGCGGTCGTACCGGCCGGAGCCTACAAGGGCGATATCTACGTCACCAACCAGAATATCGACGCGGTGTCGGTGATCAATCCCGGCAACAACGACATCATTGCGAACATCCCGGTCGGCGCGAGCCCGACCGATGTGGCGGTCGACGCCACCGGCACCACCGTCTACGTCACCACCTCCGCAACCGGTTCCAACGACGCCGGTTCGCTGTCGGTGATCAGCACCAGCACGAACCTCGTCACTGACACCATCAACAACATCGGCTACCGTCCGGACGGGGTGGCGGTCAGCCCCACCGGCCCCTACGCTGGCGACATCTACGTGGCCGCCTTGCCCGCCTCGGGTGACTACCAAAACGGTGAGGTGTTGGTGATCGACCCCGCCCTCCTCACCGTAAGTAACACCATCGCGGTCGGCGCCGATCCGCAAGGGCTGGCAGTAAGCCCCGCCGGCAACTACGCCGGCGAAATCTATGTCGCCAACTCAGCGGCCTACACGGTGTCGGTGATCAGCTGAGGGCCTGTCGTTGACCCAGGTTGACGTCGCGTGTCGCCGGGTTGAGCCGGAAATTCCCTTCAGCGTTTCGTGCAACGACAAGGGTTCCCGCCTCCAACTTCCGCGCGGCCGGACGGCACCGCGACGGCGGGCGGGCGGCGCCCGCGGTGAGTACGCGCTGCACCGCCCGGGGCGAGGTGCCGAGTGCCCTGCCGTCCCGTCTCCGGTAAGTCGGCCCTGTCTCACTTAAATCGCGCCGATTACGGCCCGGGTCTCGCCCTGAGCAGATCTCCTCGTCACGCAGAGTGCAGGAATGCCTGGTGCTTGCGAGGATTGCCGATCGTCATTGTTCCTTGCCCGCCGCATGACGTGCTGGCCGTCGTCAGCTGTCGGCGAGGGCCTGCGTGAGGGCGTGCGATACCTGCCGGACCATCCCGGGGTCCCCGATGGCTCCTCAACGACCCGCTAGACACGTGGGTCTCGGATCATCGCCGCAGGTTCGCAGCCATGCGCGACAAGACGTGCGCGCAAGCCGGCTGGTGGCATCCACAGCCCTTCCCCGAAATTCGCCACTTTAAATGAGAGACCACGACCGATGACCAGCCCATCAGGAAGTGGCGCGCCGCAGCTCAGCAGCATCCCGCCGCGCTAGATCCAAGGAGAACTGACACGGATGTGGCGGATTCCCAGTGAATGTGGCGGTGGGGTGGCGGTGCGCCTGCTGTATCTGGCGGGGATGATGTTCTTGTGCTGGGTCAGAGAGAGCAAATGGTTAGTGCCGCCGACGATTTCGAGGCGGTGTTCGTCACCGTGGCTGGTGTCGAGCAACGGGTGCCGTGGTGGCGGCTGCCCAACAATCCGCCACTTCAAGTGACAGACGATGACCAGTGGCAACACCGACCCGACCTGGCGGAAGCCAGGTCAACCGCCATCAGTCCCGGCAGTTCCAGCGAGAACCGACAGACATCATCGTCGCAGAACGATTCCTTCGCGTCAGAAACCTCATCGACCCGCCCACACGACTACAGGACCCGGCGCTGATATCGCGCATCCTGCTCACCAACCTCCGACACCCACGCGTTGCAACGTGGCACGACTGTCTACTACGTAGCGATGTGTAGCCTCCGCCGCTACACTTGAGCCGTGACCAAGACGATCGCGCAGCGCGAGCTGCGCAACGACAACGCGAAAGTGATCGCCGCCGTGACAGCGGGGGAGACGTTCATCATCACTCGTAACGGGGAACCGGTGGCCGAGCTGCGACCGATCCGGCCCTACCGGCGCACCTTCGTCAGCCGCAAAGAGATCGACGAGATGGCCGCCACCGGCGTCCGGATCGACCACCGCCGGTTCCGCGAAGACCTCGACAGGGCCTTCGACCAGGAGATCACGCGGTGACCGTGCCTGGCCTGCTGGACACGTCGGTGGTGATCGACTGGTACGACCCGGTGGTGAGAACCGCGTTGCCCGACGAGGTGGCGATCTCGGCCGTTACAGCCGCTGAGCTGGCCGCCGGGCCCTTGCTGGCCGGGGATCCGGTGGAGGCGGCCAGGCGGCAGGCCAGGCTGCAAGAGATCGAGGCGAAGTTCGAGCCGATCCCGTTCGACACGGCCGCCGCACGCAGTTATGGGCTCGTCGCAGCGGCCGCGGTGCGTAAAGGCCCGCATCCCCGCAACAGGTTCGCCGACCTGCTGATCGCGGCGACCGCCCACACTCACCACCTCGACCTGTACACCCGCAACACCGCCGACTTCGACGGGCTGGGAGAGCTGATCCGGGTGATCGGAGTCTGAGGCCACCGACGTGAGACAGGAAGTGATCACTCCCAAATCTCTAGATTCGAGAATAAGGAGTTGATCGGAAACCGCCGGTCGGAGAAACTTAATGGGCGTCTCGCACGTGGCCCCAATTGAGCGAGCGCGGTACTGCTGTCATCGGGCACGGTATGCGTCCGCGCGGCTGAACACGCCGACGACGGTGACTTGTTGGCGCTCGTCGTCAATCCTGTAGAGCACGCGGTAGGTGCCGTGGCGGGGCACTGTGGCGGTCATTCATCATTCAACGGTGGTCGTAGCTGCTTGCCGACGCGGTGGGGGTTGTCGAGCAGCGGGCCGATGATGAACTCATAGGCAGCGAACGCCACCGATTCCGGAAGCTGTTCGGCTAGTTGTCGTTTCGCGGTCGGGGCGACTACCAACTCGTACCGCCGTCCGGTCACGTCCTAGCTCGGCGTGCTCGTATCGCCGCGGCAAGGCTGTCCTGGTTCTCCTCTTCTCCACGGGCTAGCTCAGCATCGGCCTCGCTGAGCGCCTGCAGCGTTGCTGCGTCGGACAGCACCGCGATGGGCGTTCAGTGGGCCTCGCGGTAGCCGTCGCGGATGATGGGACGTTGTGTCCCTCGGCGCCACAGGACGAGTGGGCGCTGGGTGGATTCGTTGACGAGCGTGTACTTGATGTAGCCCAGTTTGAGGAGTTCGCCGTGGCGGTAGCCGCGTTCGCGGTGGTAGCCGAGGAGGCTAGCGCCGGGGCGCACTGTTTCACAGGGGTGGCGACTTTGGGCGCCGCAGCGTGGGCATTGGACGCGTGCCCGGTGGTCGTCTATGTCACCGATGATGAGGTCGCCTTTTCGATTGCGGGTGGGGTTGGCAGGCTTGTTGTGCACACTGTTGACGACGGACGTTGCGCTGGGGGACGAGGGCCAGGCGATGGTTCGGACAGCAAGCGGAAGAAGTCGGGCACCCGTTCATTCTCTAGGTCGGTGGCCCGTACGGTGCCACGGGTCGAGTCGGGATCACGGCTCCACCCCGCTCTATCCCCCGGTGCAGTGGTTGCGCCCGCTGCGGGGTGCAGCGACGCCCCCGGCACCGCTGGGTTCCTAATCGTTTAGTAGGGGATGGTTGCTGGTCTTAAGACCGGGTCTGTTCCTTGCGGGGTCTGCTACCAGGTGATGCCTGATGTTTCCCGTCGTTCGACGACTTACGAAAGAACGGCGCGCCTGGTGGCAGACCCTGTCCGGTGGTGGTGAGATGCCGTTGCCCGAGCCCACCGCAGGGTTGACTTCCCGATGGTTGTTCCCGAGCCTTGAGCTCTTCGACAGAACGAGGTCCTGCGGTGTGCTGGAGTCACGGACGGCTAGTGAGATGACGGACCTTCGAGTCCTGCGATTAGGGCGCCGCGTGAGTCCACCGGTAACGGCACAACGATTAATCGAAGGAGTGATGATCCCTTGTCCCTGTATTGCGGAATAGATTGGGCTACAGCCCATCACGACGTTGCCGTGGTCGACGTCGACGGTCGTGTCGTGGCGCGCGAGCGGGTCAGCAATGATGCGGCCGGCTTCTCGCAGTTGTTGACGCTGTTGGCCCAGTTGGGTGATACCGCCGAGCACCCGATCCCGGTGGGGATCGAAACCGATCGCGGGTTGTGGGTGGCCACGCTGCGCGAAACCGGCCGGGTGATCTATCCGATCAACCCGCTGGCCGCTTCGCGCTACCGGTCTCGGTATGCGGTGTCGGGGGCCAAGTCCGATGCCACTGACGCGGTGCTGTTGGCCAACATCTTGCGCACCGATGCCGCTGCGCATCGGCCATTGCCCGCCGACTCCGAGCTGGCTCAGGTGATCCGGGTGTTGGCGCGTGCCCAGCAGGACGCGGTGTGGGCACGCCAACAGATCGGCAACCAGATCCGCGACCTGCTCAAAGACTTTTACCCGGCCGCCCTGGTCGCGTTCGCCGAGCTGCCTACCGGCGGGTTGGCCCGCGCCGATGCGCGCACCATCCTGGCGGCCGCGCCGACCCCAGCCCAGGCCGCCGCCTTGACCCCGGCCCGGCGGCACTGTCACGTTGTCGAGGTCGCGGCAACTGGGAGAATCCGTGAGTGAGCACTGCTATGCCGTCCTACAAGGGCCACCGCTACCCGGTCGAGATCATCAACCACTGCGTGTGGTTGTACTTTCGGTTCCCGCTCAGCTTCCGTGAG
>Ga0224557_1003533_pt1 | contig 12104 bp, 13 predicted proteins | sample 714S31014metaG_FD_180677 | JGI IMG/M metagenome (GOLD analysis project Ga0224557, IMG submission 180677) | Peat soil microbial communities from Stordalen Mire, Sweden - 717 S3 10-14 | ecosystem: Environmental > Terrestrial > Soil > Wetlands > Peat | place: Sweden: Norrbotten County, Stordalen... | reverse complement strand
CGGCGACGCTCCTATCAATGTCAAGCCCTGTTTTGGGGCTCCGGGGTGAAGACAGCGGACACAACAATCATGAGCCACTCGAACGACGAGGGCATGCTCTTATGAAGTCACGCGTCTTGGTGAGAGTGGTCCCGAGTCGTGGGTCGGCGGGTCGCCGGTAAGTCAACCCCGGAGGGCGACAGTTCGGGGGTGAGCCAGACCCACGGCCCGGGGATTCAGCCGCGAGGAAGGTAGCGATAGACCTCGCGGGCGATGTAGCGCTGAAGGATGCGGATGACGTCACGCTTGGTGCGTCCCTCCTTCACCCTCCGCTCGAAGTAGTGAGTGGTCTCGGGATCATGGGCGATGCGGACCATGGCGATGCGCCACAGTGCGCTGTTTGCCTGGCGGTCGCCGCCGGTATGCCGACGGAGATGGCCGGCATTCTTCCCCGAGTCGGCCGGGACTGGCGACACCCCGCACAGATGGGCCCAGGCGGCCTCGGAATGGAGGCGTTCGGGATTGTCGCCGGCTGCCACCAGGAGCGAGGCAGCGGTGTCGGGCCCGACACCGAAGCGGGCCATGAGGTCGGGAGCCGTAGCCAGAAGTAGAGACTCGATCTTCTCGTTGAGCTCGGCGATCTCCTGATCAAGGCCTTGGATCCGATGGGCCAACGACGAGAGAGATGCCTTGGTCGCCGCGGTCACCGTGTCCGCTGATTTCGTCGCTCGCAACTTTGCTCCCTCGGCCACCAGCGCGGTCACCGACAGGCCCTTCATGCGGGAATGGAGCTGGTCAGGGGCGGTAAATCCCAAGTGGCGCATCTGGACGATGGCCTTCACCCGGGCTTGTCGAGCCGAACGCTTGGCCACGACCAGGACCCGAATCGCCTCGACGGGACCGTCTTTGGTCTTGCCCACTCCTGACGCGCGGCCGCTGATGGCGGCACGCGCTGCCTCCACCGCATCGAGGGGGTCGGACTTGCCGTGGTTGCGCCGGGACTGGCGGTTGGGACGATTGACTTCGACAACCTCGATGCCCTTTCGGCGGAGGAACCTTGTCAGCCCGACGCCATAGGAACCGGTGCCTTCGACGCCGACCTTGGTCACCTCACCGAAGTCCTCGAGCCAGACGAGCAGCGCTTTGTAGCCGGCGGCGTCGGCATCGAATGATTCTGTGCCGACCAGTCTGCCAAGCGGGTCGAGTGCTGCAGCGACGTGCTTGTCGAGGTGGGTGTCGACACCACCCGTGATACCGGGGGGAGCTTCTACGATGGTCATGGCCATCCCTTCCTTCCTTAGCGGTTGAGGGGTGGCACGGCCGTCCTGGATCGGAGTGACGGGCGGTCTGGATTGTTCTAGCAATCCCGACCAATCACCCAACCTCAGAGACGGGGCGTGCCGTTTTCAATGTGCGGCTGGAAGAGCTCGGCCGACGACACCCGAGGGCGCCTCATGACTACAAGTCAAGCCAAATCTCCCAGTACTCCCGAAGCTATTGAGGACCAGCTGCAAAGCGGTGGACCCTACGGGACATTGTGATTGTTCGGGGGGGACCGCTGCACTGAGCAGGGTCAGCGACAGCGGCATGATCATCGCGCCGCCCGCCCCCTGCAGGGCGCGGGCCGCCACCAGAAACGAGATGGTGGGAGCCAGGGCGGCCAGGGCCGACGAGGCGGTGAACAGGGCGATGCCCGCCACGAAGATGCGGCGACGGCCGAAGCGCTCACCGAGTGCGGCGGCCGACAGGAGCAGGACAGCAAAGGTGAGGGTGTACGCGTTCACCGTCCACTCGAGGCCCGACAGCCCGGCATGGAGGTGGACCCGGATCACCGGCAATGCCGTCGACACCACCAGGTTGTCCAGTGATGCCATGAAGAGTGCCAGGCCGGTGATCACCACGGCCCAGACGGCCCGGGAACGCGCCGCCGGGCCGGGCCGGTCGTCGGACGGGTGCCGCGCCGGAACGGACTGCTCCGGGTCGGCCTGCCCTGCGACACGCGCGGGGCGGGCGACACGGGCGGGGCGGGCGGCGGTGCGCCACCCTGTTGGTTGTGATTGATCACTAGCTTGACGGGGCAAAAAAAGAGGGACGATGGGCTGGTTCATGCGGGAACCTCCGTTTGCGCGGCCAGCTCGGCGCGTCGCTGCGCCTTGAGGGCCTGGGTGGCTTGTTGGATGGCGTGGGCCTTCTCCGGCATGGGGCACAAGCTCTGGGCCCAGTGCTCGGAGACGGACAGGAGGTCGATGGCGGACATGACGTTGATCATCATGCCGTTGGCGAAGAAAGAGCGGAGGTCCTCGTCGGGGAGGTGGGTGCGGTCGTGCGCCAGCTCCCACAGCACCTCGAAGGTGCGGCGGCAGGTGCGGGCGATGTCGGGATCCCCCGGGGCGGCGGCGAACCCGTGCAACTGGACCTGGAGGATCTCGGGGTCCTGCATGAGCTCGAGATAGGCGACGCCCATGGCGTCCAGCGCCGCGTGTCCCTCGAGACCCGCGCTGGCGCGGGTCATGGCTCCGATGATCCGGTCGGCCACCAGGTCGTAGGTGGCCAGGAAGAGGTCCTTCTTGGTGCCGAACAGGCGGAACAGGTAGGGCTGGGAGATGCCGGCCCGGGTGGCGATGGCGTCAGTCGACGTCCCCGCGTAGCCGAAGCGGGCGAACTCGGAGATCGCCGCGGCCAGCACCGTCGTGCGGCGCTCGTCGGCTGTCTGGCGGGTCGAGACCATCATGTGATCATTGTGAGTGGTTACTCACTACCTTGTCAAGTAGGTGTGGACACTGGCAACCCGCGGTAGCGTCCCACCATGAACGGCGACCGGCTCCATCCGGACGGGGACGGGTCGCTGGCGGACACCGTGCTGGTCTCCAATCGCGGGCCCTTCGCCTTCCACCTCGAGGACGGCCTCCCGGTGCCCGGGACGGCCGGCGGCGGGCTGTCCGGGTCGCTGCATCCGATGGTGGCAGGCAGCGGGGCCACCTGGGTCGCCTCGGCGCTCAGCGAAGCCGACCGGGTGGCGGCCCGCTCGGGGATGATGACCGACGACGGCCTCCACATCGAATTGGTCGACACCGACACCGACATCTACAACATGGCCTACAACGTCGTGTCCAACGCCACGTTGTGGTTCTGCCACCACCATCTCTTCGACTCCGCCCGTCGGCCCCGCATCGACCGGCGCTGGATGGAGGCATGGGAGGCCTACCGCCAACTGAACCGGGTGTTCGCAGAGCGCGTCGCCCAGGTGGCGCCCGAGGGCGGCAGGGTCCTCGTCCAGGACTACCACCTCGCCCTGGTGGGGTCGGAGCTGGACCGTCTGCGGCCCGATCTGCGAACCGCCCACTTCACCCACACCCCCTTCGCCGATCCGTCGGTCCTGCGGATGCTCCCCACCGCGGTGGCCACCGAGCTCCTGTCGGGCATGGCCAGGTTCGGCGCCTGCGGGTTCCACACCGAGCGCTGGGCCGCCGCCTACCGGGCCGGCCTGGCCACACTCGCACCAGTCGGTGGAGGCCAGGGGCCGGCGAACCCGACCTACGTCTCGGCCCTCACGGTCGACCCGGTCCGACTCGAGGCGGAGTCCCGTGATCCGGCGGTGGGGAAGGCGCTGGCCCGCATCGACGAGCTCGTGGGGGATGCCGATCGCCAGGTGATCGTCCGGGTGGACCGGATGGAGCTGTCGAAGAACCTCCTCCGGGGGTTCTGGGCCTTCGAGGAGCTGCTCGAACAACAGCCCCAGCGCCGTGAGCGGGTGGTGTTCGTGGCGCTGGCCTACCCCACCCGCCAGGGGCTGCCCGAGTACCTGGCCTACCAGAACGAGGTGGAGACGACTGTGGCCCGGATCAATGAGCGTTGGGCCACACCCGGATGGACGCCGATCGTTCTCGAGGTGGAGGACGACTACCACCGCTCGCTCGCCGCCCTCACCCGGTATGACGTGCTGCTGGTGAATCCGGTGCGCGACGGGTTGAACCTGGTGGCCAAGGAGGGCCCTCTCCTCAACACCCACGACGGCGTCCTGGCCCTTTCACGCGAGGCGGGCGCCTTCGATCAGCTCGGGCCCAGCGCCCTGGAGATCAACCCTTTCGACGGGTCGGACACTGCTGCGGTGCTGGCACGCGCGCTCGACATTCCCCGTGACGAGCGCGCGTCACGGGCCGACGCGCTCCGCCGGGTGATCCTGTCCCGGCAACCGGCGGACTGGCTGGAGGATCAGCTCAGAGCGGCGCGTTGAGCCCGTCGGAGGGGGACGCGGACTCGGCCAGCCACCGGAGCAGGGCGAGTGCCTGGCGCGGCCCCGAGACCACCACGTCGGCCGCCTCGGCCACCTCCGCCGGCGTCTCGTCGTCGACCACGGCGACGGCGACGGTGGCCATCCCGCCCACCGAGGACATGCGGGCCAGTGCGCCGAAGGCGGGCAGGTCCCCCAGGTCATCGCCGAAATAGCACGCAGCCGAGCATCCGGTCACCAGCCGCTCGATCGCCGTCCCCTTGTCCACGGGCAGAGGAGGCCGCAGCTCGAGGGACATCCGACCCGGATGAGCCGACAGTCCCGTGCGTCCGGCCTCGGCCGCCACCCGGGCGTCGGCCCACGCCGCGGCTTCCGGTGCACGACGCCAGTGGACGGTGACGGCGACACCTTTCGATTCGACCAGGACCCCCGGGGGGGCATCGGAGCGGATCCTCTGCGCCACGTCGCCGACCACCGACCTCCATCGCTCGGCGGCCGGATCGAGTGCGATGCTGCCGTCCCCCCGCGCCCACTCGAGGCCGTAGAGGCCCACCAGCCGGGGTGCACGACCTCGACCACCTGCACCCGCCGTCTCCACCGAGGCCTCGGCACCGCGTCCGGCACCACCGAGCATGTCCCACAGGAACGACGCGGGCCGGCCGGACACCACCGCCGCCACACCGAACCGGCGGGCCAGCAGGCCCACCACTTCGGCCGTCCCGTCGACCGGTCGCGCCCGGGCAGGGTCGTCCACGATCGGGGCCAGCGTGCCGTCGAAGTCGGTCACGATGGCGGTGGTCGCCGGCTGCTCGAGCAGCGGGGCGACGGCACGGCGGACCTCAGGGGAAGGTGTGGGCACAGGGACTCCTCTCGACCCGGTCGCCCGGTGTGCGATCAGCTCGTCGACGTCCGCGCCGCTGCGGCAGTCGTTGTGGTCGCACTGGTGGGCCTGGCCAGATCGGGGCCCACCACGACCACCACCTCGGCGGTGCCGATCGAGGTGATGGGTGCGGCAGTCGTGTACGGGACCACCGCAGAGGCGGGAAGATGGAGCGACTTGGCGATCTGGGTGGCCGCCTGCTCCTGGCCTGCCACGTAGTAGACGTGCGACGCCGGCACCTGAGCAGAGGCATTGACCGGTGGCTGCAAGGCCCAGCCCCCAACCTGCAGCTGATTGGTCACGGTGGCTGCGGCCCCGCTGACCCCGGAAGCATTGGCCACCAGCACGGGCACGGAGCTGGGCGGGTGGGCAGAGGTCGTAGTGGTGGTGGGGGTCGCTTGGTGCGTGGTCGACGGGGTCGTCGACGCGGACCCGGTGGCCGACGTGGTGGCCGACCCGGTGGCCGATGTGGTGGCCGACGGGTGGATCACCCGCAGCAGGAGCACGGTCGCCAGGACGAACATCACCAGCACGATCGCCGCCCGCCCGATCGGGAACGCCCCACCTTGCCCCCCTGAGTGCGCCGAAGGCTGTTCGTCGAACTCGGAAGGGTCGTCCACTGGGTGCCAGCCTGCCAACCTGGGGGGATAGAAGCAAGCGTTTCCGAACTGCCTCGCTTTCCGGTGCCCGGAACCGGGGTGGGAGCCTCGGCTCCCCGGCCAACACCCGTACAATGTGGCTGGCACCCGGTTGGTCCCGGGGGCCGTGCCGGTGTGGCGCAGTTGGTAGCGCAGACGACTTGTAATCGTCAGGTCGTGGGTTCGATTCCCACCGCCGGCTCTAGAAAGTCCAGTTGAGAGTGTTTCTCCTCGACGATATATCGGTGTTAGGGTAAAACCCAACAGTCGACCCAACAACTCGAGGGGCGCCATGGCAGGCAGCATTCGACAACGCAGCCCGGGCGTTTGGGAACTGCGCGTCTATATCGGTCGCGATCGCACCGGCCGGGTGCGTCACAAGTACGCGACGTTCGAGGGCACCAAGCGCGCTGCGGAGCGCGAATTGGCTCGTCTGGTTACGAAGCAAGAGGATCAACCGGCGCGTATTCCGGAGAAGGAGGAGCGAACGTGGGGACCAGCCACAACCATCAACGATGCCATCGAGGGATGGAAGCAGAACGGTTGGCAGGACCTCAGTCCCAACACCGTCCGGGGATACGAAGGGGTCTGGCGTCGTAACGTACGCGACTCCATCGGCAGGCGACGAATCGCCACCCTCTCCCCTTATGACGTCGAGCGCTACTTTCGTGATCTGAAGGAGGGCGGCGCCGGGTACACAACAGTGCGGCTGGCCCGGGCCCTCCTCAACCGATCCTGTCGGCTGGCCCGGAAGTGGAGTAGCAACGTCCTCCCCAATCCGGTAGCCGACACCGAGCTTCCCTCCTGGGGACCGTCCGAACGACCCAAGGCAGTGCGCTCCCCCGAACCGGCGGAGGTGCTGGCCCTCCTGCGTGCCGCTCAAGTCGCCGAGGTTCGGGTTGCCGTGCTCATCCGCCTCGTCGCCGCGACTGGCATGCGGCGAGGCGAAGCCTGTGCCGTCCGGTGGAATGACCTCGACACCAAGGCTGGGACCGTCATGATCGACGAGGGTGTGGTCAGCACCCCAGATGGGGCCGAGGCGCGCCAGCCCAAGACCCGCTCAAGTACCCGGAAGGTCGCACTGGACAAGGTCACCCTCACGGAGCTCAACGAGCTGAGGCGAGAGCAGAACGCGTTGGCTCGTTCCTGTGATCTCAAACTGACGCCCGAGTCGTTCGTGTTCTCCTTCGAGCCTGGGGGTGGAGTGCCTCCACACCCGGACAACATCAGCCACGTCTTTGCCAAGGTGCGGAACAAGGCCAAGGTGGCCACGGACGTTCACCTGCACTCGCTCCGCCACTTCCATGCCACCCAGATCGACTCGGTGATCTCCGAAGCTCAGAAGCAGGTCCGGCTCGGCTGGTCCACCGTTCAGATGGCCCGTCACTACACCGATGGGGTTCCCGAAGAGGATCGCCGAGCGGCTGATCACATCGGGGTCCTGCTCACGGCCAAGGCTCGGAAGCGAACGAGCAAGGCATCGGCAGCCAGCTGACAGCGCCACTCGGCTCAAGCTGACCGAGGCGATGGCTGTTCGGGATCCAGACCTTCGATGAGACGTTCGACGGCCCGGCGGGGGATCCGAATGCGGCTCCCGATCCGGAATACGGGGAGAGGCAGCGTCCCAGCCTTGAGGGCCCGGTAGAGCGTCGAGCGGGTCTCCCCGAGCAGTGCCGCTGTCTCTTCAACGCTGAGCAGGGGTCGGGGGGACTTTGGGTAGGAGTTGGTCCGCATGGATGTTCTCCGGTCTTGTGTCATGCCAGGCCGTGTGCCTTGGTCGCAACACATCCTCCGCATCGACGTCACCCCCGACGTCACCCTCGGCCACAGAACGTCTTCAGGCGGAGGGTGACGTTGGCCAGCGGTCGGCGATGAACGTCACCCTGAACGTCACCTTGGACATGTCGGCAACGTCATCCTTCCTGGTAAAGGGCATGGTGAGCTTCCCCCGGTTCCTGGCGAAGGACCGACGTGTCGATCCCAGGAGGTGCCAAATCAGAGCCTGCCCCGGGGGGCAACCCACTCCTGTTCGGCGCCGCCAACGGCCGCAACCCGTTCGAAGTCTGCGTCGTAGTGCAGGACGATGAGCCCGGCTAATCGGGCGGCTGCCGAGATGACCAGGTCGGGGATGGCCAGCCGATGCTGCCCACGCTTGGCCAGCTCGTGTTGGAGCTCGATGGCGAGGTCGAGCACCTCTGGCGTGATCGGGGCACTGTCGAGGCTGCGACGCTCCACCAGCACTTCCTCGTAGTCGACCAGCGTCCGGCTGCTGAACAGCACCTCCAGGTCGACAATGGCACATGTTGCTATCAGACCCTCCTCCAGGAGTGGCCGGAGCCGAGCCTCTACGACTGGATGGGGAAAGCGGGCAAGCGCGCTCTTGTCGGCCAGATACCGAGCGCTCAGCGCCACGCGCCGGACATCACGGACGCATCATCCAGGTCGAGTCCTGCCATCGCCCCCAGGCGGTCCGCATGGCTGCGACGGTGAGCCGCCAACACCACCGATTCGAGAGAGCGGTTGACGGCCTCCTTCATCGTCGACGCCCCGAGAATGGAGGTGGCCTCCTCGAGGAGGTCGTTGTCGATGTCGACCAGGTGCTTGCTCATGGGGATCAGTATATCTAACGGGTAGTTACCTGGATATATCCAACTGGTGTCCACTCTTCGACGGAGAGGAGGGGCGGAAGGGTCCCAGGGTTGATCGAATCGGGGTCGGACTCAACGTTCGACTTCATATCCCGAAGCCGTAATCACGGTCGTGGTCGATGGCAGGGCTGTCGTCGCGGGACCAGGCATGGGCGACGGCGGGAGCCGGTGCCGGACGGGGGTTGAGCTCCCCTTCGACGGTCCAGCGTTCATAGTCGTTCTCGCGCTCGACCTCCCTGAGCTTCGTGCCCAATGCGTTCAGCTGGGCGGGTGCCTTGGGGTGCTCGTCCAACCACCGGTCCCGCTCGGAGACCTCGTGGGTGATGTGGCCGACATTCAGGGTGGCCCGATCGAGGGTCCCGGTCAACTTCTGCTCCTCGGCCCGGAGCAGCTTCTCCAGCTTCTCTTCGGCAGCCTCTACCCGTTCGATGTCGTCCTGGGCATGGCGGCGGGCGTCTCGGCGGATGCCCCTCGGGCGGTCCTTGTTCTCTGCTGCCAGTTTGTTCTGGAAGGCGCGATCCCTGGCAAAGGCCAGTTCGCCGGCTGCTCGGCCCAACTCGCCACCTGATCGCCACCCGCGTTCCTCCTTCAACGAGGCCAGTTCCCGTTCGGCGGACTTCAGTTCGTAGCCAGCCTGGCGGAGCTGGTAATTGATGTCCTTGGGGATGGCGGTAGCCAGGGCGTCCCGTTCCGTCTTCAGCGCCTGTTGTCTCAGTGATGCGATCTCGGCGGATGGCGTTATGGGAGCGTCGGAGTGGACCGAACCGGTGTCGATGGCCCACTTCCAGCGTCGTTCGGTCTCCCAGCTCCGCTGCAGGTCCTCTCGGGCCTGGTCAAGATCGTCAGCAGTCAGGTAGACGTGGGTCTCCTCTTTGGCTCTGCTCATGGCCACATAGGCCAACTCCCTTCCTCCCCCGTCCTCGTAGACGTGGGCGATGTCGTGGGTGGCCCCCTGGCTCCGGTGCACGGTCGTGGCGTAGCCGTGGGCCAGCTTGGACTTCCCGATGCTCTCCTGTTCGAACCAGTACCTTTTGCCGTCCTCCATCTCGATGGCCAGGCGCTGCGCCTCGAGGTTGACAGCAGTGACGACCCCTCGTTCGGAGGTGACTACCTGGCCCTCCGCTGCCGGGGCCAGGGTGACGATCCGGTCACCTGCGGCGTAGTGGGCGCCGCCCGGGGCCACCAGCTCGGGCCCGGACAGTCGCCCTTCTGCGGACATGCGCTCCCTGGCCAGGCGGTTCAGCTCGGCCACGTTGGCCCGCCGCCAGGCGAACATGGTCGCGTCCTTGCCGGCCAGAGTGTCTCTGGACCACTGGTCGACCAGTTTGTTCAGTGTCTCGTCCCGGGTGCGCTCGGTAATCACCCGGTCGTGGGTCAGGTAGAAGTCGAGAGCCCGATTGACGTCCCCGGAACGGAGTTCTGCGAGCGCCACCCGCTCAGCCTCGTTGTGCTGGCGGACGTTCTGGTCGATGACACGCACGATCCCACCGTGGCGTTCGACCAGGGCTCCCATGGCCCCACCGACCGACACGGCACCCAGTTGGCGGTCGTCGCCCACCATCACCACCTTCGATCCGGCCAACCGCGCCTGGTCGAGCAGGAAGGCGACGTCCCGGTCGGAGGCCATCCCGGCCTCGTCGAGGACCAGGACATGGCCTTCGGTCAGCCGCATCCGGTCGTGTTCGAGTCTCCACCGCAGGGAGGCCAAGGTCCGGGACTCGGACAGTCCGGCCTCACGGCCGAGGGTCCGTGCCGCCTGGCCGGAGGTCGAGGTGCCCACCACGGTGAATCCACCCGATTCGAAGGCGTCCCGGACGGCGGCCATGACTGTCGTTTTGCCCGATCCGGCCACGCCCTCGACCAGTTCCACGCCCCGGCCCGAGGTGGCGATCCCCATCACTGCCGCCTGCTGGCCGGGGGTCAATGGAGACCCCAGGACAGCGCTCTGGCGGCTCACCGCACCCGCTGCCACCTCGGGGGACACCCTGGCTGCTTCCCGGTTCTCAACGCCCCGCTCGACTGCCTGCTCGATGGCCAGTTCGGTGGCGATGACATGGGCGGTCGAGAACGCCTGTTCGGAGGCCCTGGGCACACCCACCAGAGGAATGGCGTCGGGATCACGCAGGATACGAGTACACGCCTTGTCCAGCTCCATGGCCGGGAGGCCGAAGACTGATGGTGCCACGGCCACGATGACGTCCCGCTTGGAGAACACCTTCCGGTCCGAGAGCGTCCCTTGCGGTCCCAGCACATCCTTGGCCATCGCAGCCAGCGCGTGATTCCCGAGGATCTCAGACCCCGAGTGCTGGCGCTGGTAGGCGAGGCCGGCCCGCTCGATGTCAGCCACCAGCTGCTCTGGCGGGAAGCCGGCCTTGCCCAGCTCAGTCCGCCATTTCGGCAGTAGCTCCTCGACCGGAGTGTGGCGCTTGGTCTTCCGGGTCTCCCGGGCTGCCACCTGCCGGGCCTGGTAGGTGGAGAAGCCCTTTTCGGCCACCGCTTCACTGATCTCGATAGCCCGCTTGGAGTGGACGGCCAGGGCCTTGTCGGGGATGCCGGCGATCTTCCAGTGCCCGAGCTTTCCCGAGGGACCGGGATCGGCCTCGATGCCGTAACCGAGTTCGACTGCTCTGGAAGCAGAGGACATGCGGCCGACCATGGTGGCGGCGTGGAGGTGCTCCCGCCACAAGGTGGTATCCGGAGCCTTGGTCCCGCCCTTTCCGTCCAGCATCTCGATCACGTTGGCGATGAGCACGTGGTCGTGGGGACCGGGATCACCGGCCCTGGTGGTGGCATGGCGGGCATGGGCGTAGACCAGGCCGGTGGTGGCGGTGGGCACCGCGGCAACGCCCCGACGGCCACCCCGTTCTTTGGTCAAGTCGTCCAAATAGGCGAGCGTTGCGTCCCGCTCGGCGTCCATGATGGCGTGCATGTCCTCGGCCCGACCCAGCACCCCGAGTTCGGCCACCGACTTGTGGGCGGCGATGACCAACTCCATGCCCGGGCGCCTTGCGTTGACCAGCTGCTCGCCAGTGACGGGGTGACGCGCTCCGCCCGGGCCGAAGACGGCGTCGTAGGAGGGGTTGTCGACCGGACCGACCAGGCCGAGGGATTCGGCACCTGATCCTCCCCACAGGAGCGGGGTCTCGCCTCTGGAGGCGTAGTACTCGAGAGCAGCACCAGGGAAGTCATCGCCGCGCTCGATGATGGTCTCGCGGTGGTAGGCGACAGAGTCTGCTCCCATCATCCGCATCCAGGCCACGCCGACTCCCTCTCACCGGCAAGGGACACCCCTTGCAATCGTGTTCAAGGTCTTGAGTATCTGGATGTCAGTCACCCGGAACGTCACCTTCCCTGGTCATGGATTTCAAGTGGAACAAGTCAGGGTCGGATGGTTCGGGTGAGAAAGGGCAGCAGGGCCGGAGGGGTCATTTCCTTACAGAAGCGGCGAATGCGAATCGGTTAAGGCTGACTGGTCGGCTCGGGTGAGAGCCGTTCAAGGAATTTTCGGACTACCTAACGATTTGATCTATCAGCGAATCTTCCCGTCCAGATCATCGGTACGGACGGCCATCTCTTGATCGCCCTCGCCACCGAGTGAGAAGCACCCTGACCAGGGAAGGTGACGTTGCGGGTGGGCGGATTCAAGGGGTCCGCGCAACTTTTCGGTGAGTCAACGACGCTGCAGTTGACGACCGAGGAGGTCCACATGGCATTGACCAGAGGCGATC
>Ga0224557_1003532_pt1 | contig 12113 bp, 15 predicted proteins | sample 714S31014metaG_FD_180677 | JGI IMG/M metagenome (GOLD analysis project Ga0224557, IMG submission 180677) | Peat soil microbial communities from Stordalen Mire, Sweden - 717 S3 10-14 | ecosystem: Environmental > Terrestrial > Soil > Wetlands > Peat | place: Sweden: Norrbotten County, Stordalen... | reverse complement strand
AAGTAACTAGGCGGACGTTGACTGCGGCGAAAACATAGACGTACCAGCACTTATGCATACTGGGCACTACCAGCTGGACGGTACATTTACAGACTGGCAGTCAGGAGGTTCGAGGGTTCGAGTCCCTTCGCCTCCACCGCAGGTGTCATGACGCGAACACCCCTCTCCTGGGAGGGGTGTTCGTCATGTTTGCCTCTGTCCTCGATCGTCAGGCCGCGCCGAATCTCGAACTTCGGCAGGATCTTGTCGCGGGCTTCCACGGTGAGGCTGTGCACGAAGGCCTGTGCGACAGCCTTTCGGACAGGTCCGGGTCCGTGGAGAGCGACGTCTCGAAGTTGGTCGCGCAGGACTTCGACCTCGTCGAGGGTGGGAAGCGGCGCGCTCGCGTCGGCCGCTACCTCGGCGAGCTCTGCTTGGCGGGCGCGAAGGGACTTTGCCTTGTTGGCGAGGTCGCGGACGCGTTCGGCGAACATGTCGGCGGTGAGAGTGCCGGTCTCGAAGGCGTGCATGTAGCGCTCGAGGGCGGCTTCGGTCTTGGCCAGTTCGGCGTCGGTGGCTGCCAGCTCGTCGTGGTGTCGGCGGATCGTGAGGTTGGCGGCGGCTTGGTGGGCCAGAATGGCGCGGGTGATGAGCTCGGGGTCGCTGTAGAGCTCGACGAGCGCTGAGAGGACGGCGTCTTCGAGGGCGTCAGCGCGGATGCGTTCTGCTCCGCAGGCGTCTTTGCCGTAGCGCTGGGCGGTCCAGCACACGTAGTAGCGGTAGCGATGGCGCTTGCCGTGCGCGGCGGCCCCGACGTAGCGGCGGTGACAGCGCGAGCAGGTGATGAGCCCGGTCAGCAGGTACTCGGGGTGGGCGTCGGCGAAGCGGCGGTCGTAGCCATCGCCGCGCTCGGCCAGCAGTGCTTGGGCCTTTTGGAACAGGACGGGATCGAGCAGCGGTTCGTCGGACTCGTGGACCACGTCGCGGAAGGAGACCTCGCCGAGGTAGCCGCGGTTGCGCACGATGCCGAGGACGACCTTGGCGCTCCAGCGCCGACCGGTGCGGGTGCGGTGACCGTCGTTGTTCAGCTCGGCGGCGATGGTGGTGGCTCCGGCCCGCTCGATGCCGTAGCGGGTGAAGATCCGCTCGACGATGGGGAACTCGGACGGCTCGATGGCGAGGTGGTGGTCGTCGTCGAGGCGAAGCCCGTAGGGCACGGTGCCCCCGGGCCAGCCGCCTCGGGCCGCCTTTCGTTCCATGCCGGCGACGACCCGGTCGATGATCGTGGCCCGCTCGAACTCGGCGAAGACCCCGAGGAGCTGGATGAGCATCCGACCGGTCGGGGTGGAAGTGTCGATCGGCTCGGTGGCCGAGCGGAAGGCCACTCCGATCGTGTCGAGCTCTTCGAGGAGGCCGACTAGGACCTTGAGCGAGCGGGCGAAGCGGTCGACTCGGTAGACGAGCAGGATGTCGTAGAGCCCGAGGCGTGCGTCGCTGAGCGCTTGTTGCAGCGCGGGCCGTTCGGCGTAGGCGCCGGAGAACTGGTCGGTGTAGGTCTTGACCTGTTCCCAGCCGGGTTGAGTTGTGACGAAGGCGGTGAGTCGATGTTCCTGGGCCGACAGCGAGAACGGCTGGTGTTCCTCGTCAGTGGAGATCCGGAGATAGAGCGCCACCCGCGTCGCCCCTTTGGTGGTGAGGTTCGCTACGGGACGGGTCGTCGTCTTCCTCGATGTCATCGTCACCTCCTCCACCTGGTACAGAACCCGGTGTATGAAGAGAAGACCTCCACGTGCCCGGTCGTGTCAAGGCCATCTCGAGGTGATGGCCGGCAAGCGCGCCGAGAAGCCCGGCGACCGCTGAGACGGCTTGTTCCTCTTTCTCCGGTGACATCTCGACGTAGGTCGCGGGTAATAGCCGGACCAGGAGAGCCGGTACGGCCCGGGAAGTCGTAGGGTGCTCTTCGCCGCGGACGTTCACGGTCTTCGCGTGCCCGCCACTGAGTCGGCGCGTAAGACCAACAAGTCCTCATGGGCAGTCACCAATCGAGGCACGCCGCGGTCTTGGGCTTTGCGGACCTGTTCCAGCGCGAAGAACCACGCCCGGGGCACGAGGGTGTCGCCTTGCAACGCGACCAGGCGTCGACGCGGATCTGAGCGAGGAGCCGGTGATTGGAGTCGAGGACGTGGTCGAGGTTTGCCTCGGCGAGGGCGACCCAACGGTCCTCGAGTTCGACGCCGATGCCACGCCGGTCCAAGGGGGCCGCCTCGACGAGCGTCGTGACGAGGCCGGCGAAAGGGTCCAGGACCACCTGGCCGGTTGTCGAGTATTCGGTGACGATCCCCCGGGCGAGCTCGGGGAGCATCTTGCCGGGCTGGGCCCTGCAGCAGGGCAAATAGCGGTCCGCGCGTTGGTATTGGGCGGTGGTCCGGGCCACCGGCCGAATGGCCAGCGGCGCGGCGGAATCCTGCGGGGTGGTGGCTGTGGTCATGGGCGGCCCACGACCGGAGAAGCGTCACCTAAAGAACAAGGGAGGCGGACCTTCTATTCGACAAACCCTTCCGAAAGATCCGCGCCAATCACCTCATGGCGTCGAGGTCGAAGAGACTCGTCTTTGGCCTTGAAGTCGTCGCCGAGACGGAGGTAGGTCCTCCGAGAGAGAACTCAATTCGACTCGAAGGATCAGCTCGTGAGTGCCTCACCTCGGCGCTACCGAGTCGCCGGTTAGCTCAGGCCCGACCGGTACCCCGCGGTAACGCCGTCCCGAACCCCGCGAGGTACGGACTACCCCACTTATGGGGTAGTGGCCCCGGGCGCCGACCCGCGCCCGTCGCAAGGGCTACCGGAGAAATTTGGAAATTTCTTTCGGCGGCCTGACCGGGTCTGCCAGTGGAGTGCCCCACCTGCGGGTGTCGAGTACCCACGGCGCTGACGTGCACGAACGCCTCGGGTCGGTCCGTCGTAGCGGCGACTACCCCGGATGTGGGGTAGTCGCGGGACACGGGTGAGTGGGGCAAATTCGGGGGAAAAGCGGGGTAGTCCCCATGGCCTGCTGACAGCTCCGAAGTGAAAGGAGCTACCCATGGTCCCCCGCCGTGTCCTCACCGATTCGCCGTTCGACACCTTGGAGAAGACCTTCGATCTTCTCGTCACCGGCCCCAACCCGCTTGCCCTCGACAGCACCTCGCTCGACGGCCTGGCGGACCGGGCGATCCCGCTCGGCGAGCTGAAGGCGATGCTGCTGCACCCCTCAATGGCTTTCGACGTGCGCGACGCGGTGGTCGACGAGCTCGTCGCGCGCTCGCGCGCCAAGGGCGGCGCCTGGACCGTCGGCCTGGCCGGGGTGCTGCTACCCGGGCTGCGTCGGGCCGGGGTGATCGGCGTATCCGACGCCGAGCTGATCGGGGCCACCCGGATCGGCGACGTCGAACTGGGAGAGGTCGCGAACGCCCTGGGGGATCAGCTACAAGGCGTGCCACCAACGGCGTCGCCGGGCTGAATCGGTACTCGTCGAATGGATGACCTCCCGATAACTCCCCGTTCGAGTTTGTCGAGAAAAGGCCCGAAACCCCTTGTTCTTCTACTGGGGGTCGTCCCCGGCAGGGCCGGTCAATGGACCGGCGACCGGACAAGCGTCGCTCGACACCAATGCCCAGGAGGTGAGAGTGCCCAACCCGGCCCGAGCGGACCTGCCGGGCCGTGACGCCAACCGGGCCGCGCACAGCCGTCCCGAGACCAAACCAGCACGGCCGGTGCTCGCCGGGCGGGCCCTGCCCGCCCATCCCCGGCCAACGCTCGGAGCGCTGCGTGTGATGTCCCCCGCGATGTCCGCAGTGGGCTCCGTCAAGGGCTCCGTGAAGGGCTCCATGAAGGGCTCCGTCCTCGAATGGAGCCCTTGCCACCGCCCGAACCGGCACGTCAGCCGCCTGCAGAGGGCTCCGCCGCGTCGGCGGACTCAAGGGGGTAGGTGGTCTGAGTCGTTCGAAGATGTCCGGCCAAGGGCCGGTCCGCACTGCGTCGTCGAACAGTGCGTCGGTGCGTGCGGCGCCGTCAGGCGCAGCAACGACAGCCCGATCCAAATCAAGCACGGTGCCGGCAGGCTCGCCCGGATCGGTGCCTGGTCGTCGTGGCTGGCGGGACCTCGATGCTCGGCTGCTCGGTGTGGTCGGCCGTCTCACCGAGCGGGACCGTCTTATATGCCGTCTGCTCGATGACCATCGGGTGCTCACCACCGCACAGGTGGCCGAGGTCGGTTTCAGCGGTGAACGCCGAGCCCGGATGCGCCTCTCGGAGCTGTACACCCTCGACATCCTCGACCGCTTCCGACCCAAAGCGTGGGGGAACCCGTCCCCGTTCCACTGGGTCCTCGGGCCGCTCGGTGCCGCCCTCGTAGGAGCTGAGGCCGGGCTCGACTTCGGCGATCTCTCTTGGCGTCGCAGCCTCGTCCACGACCTCGCTGCCAGCCAACGCCTCGCTCATCTCGTCGGCCTGAACGGGTTCTTCTGCTCCCTGCTCGGATCCGCTCGCACCCGGCCAGGCTGCCGGCTCGACGAGTGGTGGTCCGAACGGCGCTGTGCCCGCGAGTGGGGTGAGGTCGTCCGCCCCGACGGCTACGGCATCTGGACCGAAGCTGACACGAGCCTCCCGTTCCTCCTCGAGTACGACAACGGCACCGAGCGCCTCGAACGCCTCGCCGGTACCGGACACGTCCGTGGCGTTGACGTTCGAGGATTCGCATCTGCTGACGGAGCATGACGATCTCGGCGTCCTTGTCCGGCTCGGACCGACGGCACGAGACAACGAGGCCGAGGAGCCGGCACAAGCCGAGGTAGAAAAGGGAGAGGACCACGGCGGATGACGCCCGTTGTCGAAGCGAAGTGCCAGCTCACCGGCTTGATCGTGATTTTGGCGCCCTTCAGCCCGGAGCGAACCACATCCTCGAGCGTCGAGAGGACCGACTCGATGGACGAGCGACCCTTTCCCCCTTCGCTTCCGACGAAGACGGCCCCGATCCGGCGGAGGAACGGACCGACGACCCGCTGGTGCGAGAGGACTCCCCCGGCCACGAATACGATCGGCTCCGGAGACATCAGGCCGATCGCGAACGAGTCGAGGAAGCTCGCGTGATTGGCCACGTACACGCACGATTCCCCAGCTAACGGGACGCCGCTCGTCTCGAACGGGATGGCGAGGCAGGCACACAGTAGCCGCGCCGTGGCCCGGGTGAGCTTCCAGCGCCAGGAGAGTTTCGGCAGGATGAGGACGGCGGGCCAGACCAAGGTCCCGAGCACGCAGAGCAGAACCCAGAAAGCGATGCCGTATAAGGCGCCGGACACCTCGCGAGCGCTCCCAGATGCCCTCTCCCGAACAGTCGGGAGAACGCCCGAGTCGGGCCTGGTCGCCCGATCGTCGTTCACCATGAGTCGGCCGACGAGGACGCATTCCCCGCCGGGACAAATTCGAGTGCTCGCTCGGGGACACACTGCCCAAGGAGACCTTCGACAGCAGCAAGCGCTGCGTCGATCTCGCCGATCAACGGGGTCCTCAGCACCCAGCGATCATCGCACCCGTCGGTCGCCCACCGTGACCACCGCCGGTGCCAGCCGCGCTGGTCCGGGTGATCCTCCCTCCGCCAGCTGCGTACGCCCACGTTCGCCCACGTGGCGGCGAAAGGGACAGGGGGTAGGTCGGTGTCAGGTGGGCGTTGCGGGGCCGGGTGCGGCGCTGACGAGTGGGAGTGGCCGCTAGCTGGGGGAAGCGCCTCCCTGATATTTGGGCGCTCCGGACTCGTATCGGCTCGGGTCATCTCTGTCGAGGCTGGACCCGGGATAGGTGTGCTCACAGCCAGGGCCACAAGGGCGATAGTGCCCTGGGTGACCGCACCAATGGTGATCGAAATCGGTGCGCTCGCCGAAGTAGTTGCCCGCCTCCCACCACTCGCGATGCCCGCACGCCTTGCAGACGAGTTCCTCACGATCCGGCACGCACCCAATGCTACTTTCGCTGCCAAAGCCACCGAGTGCGGACTGCCAGCGGCACGTTGCGCGTCGGCCCGGAAATCCGGTGCCAATCGATCGCCATGACCCCCGCACGTCCTGAGCGGCCTCAGTCGGGAGCAGGCAATCAGGTCGCAGACCGTCTAGGAACTCGGAAATGGTCGGCGAGGGTGTCAGTACCGGGAGAAGTCTCCGTGGAAGGCGTACCCTCGATGCAGAAGTGACCTGGGGAGGTCCGACATGCGAACGGTTCTCCGTCCCCTTATTGCAGTAGCGGTGCTGGTCGCCCTCGCCGTTCCCTCGCTGGCAGGCGCCGCGAGCACCGCGGCGGTCCCTATTCGGCACCTCCCCGCCAGTGGCGCCACGATCAGGTGGACGGTGATGGTTCGCAACGCCAACACGTGCCACTGGTCGTCGTCGCCCGAGGTCGCAGGCTTCGATGGAACTGTGAAGTGCAAGCCCGGCAGGGTTGTTCGACCGGCCACATTCCAAGCGAACACGTCAACTGGGGCGAAGAAATACACGCTCAACCTGGTCATGCGCGGCACGACCAGGACGGTCGTTCACCTGAAGGTCGTTGAGGCCGGGACGCCAGCGCCGACCACTACGACGTCGACCACCACGACATCGACCACCACGACAACGCTGCCACCAACATCGTTCCCCGGCTCGACCTCGTCTAACTGGTCAGGGTATGTCCTTACAGGAGGAAGCGGCGGGTATCAAGCGATAAGTGCCGACTGGACGGTCCCGACGCTGGACTGCGCCTCGGTATCAAATGGCTATACATCAGACTGGGTAGGTGTCAACGAGAGCCCTGGTCTCTTCCAGGACGGAACGACGTCGTACTGCGTCAGCGGGCAGCAGAACGACTATGCCTGGTGGACGGACGAGGCTGAAAACTATTATTCTTCGTCCCTTTTTGCGGTCGCATCGGGCGATGACATCAACGCTGAGGTCTACCAGGATACGTCGGGCTCCTGGGTCTATTACATTGACGATCTCACCAGTGGATCGGTTTCATCAGCCGCCGAGCCGTTCTCCAGTCCTGGAACGACCGCTGAGTGGATAGCAGAGGATACCGGCGACCCGGTCACCAACGAGCCTTATCCTCTTGCGGACTTCGGGTCGGTGACCTTTACGGACCTGGGCTTGATAGTGCCGTCTGGCTCTTGGACGGTGCCCCCTTATTCCGATGCGTGGGAGATGGTCGCGCCCGACGGATCGGTCGAGGCGTTGCCTAGTCCGATACAAGGCTCGAGCGCATCGGCTGCTTTCACGGTTACTTATGAGCCACCCGGCGAGATGAGTTCCACGGCGGCCACTGCCTCTGTGAAGCACTCGCAGTCGACCTTCGTGGCGCCGGTGCCGCGAATGGTTCCTTCAGCGCTTCCTGTCAGAGCGGGCAGAGGATCGTGCCAGGTGCGGTCATTGCGGGCAGCCCCTCACCGGACGGCAGAAGAGCTGGTGCAGCGATCGGTGCCGGAAGAGACACAGCGTGTCGAGGCGTGAGTTTCACGGCCCACGAGGTGATGGAGAAACCCGCCTGTCAGAACGGCAGGTGGAGGGCAGTGGGGTCGCGGGCTAAGCGGACGCCGATTCGCACAGTTGAGTCGCCTTTCCAGCATACGTCTTGGCCTGGCTGAGATACCCAGCGATCGTTTGTGTATCCGCGGTTACCGTCTGCTGATACTTCGACAGTGCCGAAGTATCAGCAGAGAGCGCCGAAGCTTCGGCGGAAGAGGTCGGAAACCCACCAGGTGGCACGTAGGTCGGATCGGCGGACTCCGCCGCAGCAAGACTCGCCCAGTCAGACCGCAGCGAATTCATGTCCTGTTGCGTGTTGCTCGTGTCCGATTGCTCCGACGAAAGGTCGTCCTCGTAGGTGCCCTGATCGTCCTCCGTCGTGCTCTGATCGTCCCAAGCCGCGCCTTCGTCGTTGCAAACATTTCCCGGCTCCGACTTCGCGTCGCTCTGTGCTTGAGCAAGGTCACTCCGCACGGTTCGAAGGTCGCCTTGAATAGTGGAGACATCCGAAACGAGATCCTGCTGGTCGCTTGCCAGTGTCGAAATGTCGTTCGAAATGCTGCTTTCCTCGCTGCTCACAGCCTGGGCCGCGTTAGATACCGCCTGTTGTCGTCTCGCCTTTGCCGCGGCAGCAGCAGCAGCAGCCTGTTGAGCGGCGGCGGCTGCCTGTTGGGTGGCCTGTTGTTGTTGGTCAGCTGCTTCGTTGGAATTAGCTGTCGCCTGAATCTTTGCAACGTCGGCATTGAATGCAGCCGCCGTGCCCGGAACCAAATCCTCAGATTCAATGGTTCCTTCACTGTCCGGAATCTCCAGTTGAAGCTGACCGGACGAAATCGTGCCTGACACGCTTCCGGCGTCTCCACCGAGATTGAGAGTCACCGAGGAACTGGAGATGACTCCCGTGAACGACAGGGTGTTGGTGTCGATGGTCGTTCCGGACGAGTCGAGCATGCTGGACGTGTAATTGCCGTGGACGGTGTCACCGGTGACGGTCCAGGCCAGCAAGGAGGCAATGGTCCTAGGCTGACAGTAGACCCAGGATGCTGGAAGCGAGCTTCCCTTGCCAGCCAGCGGAACGGCACCGCCCTTTCCTTCGACAGTTGAACTGCCGCATGCAGCCAGACAGACGCAGGCAAGGATGAAGGCTGCGCTCGGCCGGATCAACGAACCGAAACGGCCAACTGACAATCTCACAGACAAAGAATACCGCTGACTGGACGCTGGTCTGAATGCCTGGTGCGCCCACGTGCTTGGGTGACGGCATGATCTGCTTATCGTTCCATTCCTCTTCCGACGACGTCTAAGCGAATGGCGCTAGCCCTCGCGGTCGCTTGGAGCCACCGATGCCCCGACCTTGGTCGCCGCCTCTCTCGAAGCGGACCCGACCCGTGACAAAGTCAGGTGTCGCGTCGAATCCGGCGTCGAGCCAAGCGCTTGAGTGCCACTGCGCGTTTCGACTATTTGCCCACCAGGCACGATGCTTTGTCGCCGACGCCGGAAGCGTCACAACTTTTTCGAGTTCAGCAAAGCTGATCATGAAAGACAACTCGCTGCGGCTGTTCAAGTATTCGGTTAGCGGCGTGTACTTTAGTCACGCGGACGATGGTTAGACGTAAGCGAGACCCCAGATCGAGTTGTCGGCGGGGGTCGAACCAAGCGTGACGGTCACCGTGTGTTGGACACCCTGGCTATTCACATACTGAACTATGGCGGAAGAGTTGGCCCCGACCTGAACCTCCGCCAGCGACAGGACGTTGTACGACGGCGTCGCAACACTGCCGACGTCTTCGATGACGTCCCCAGCGACGAGGCCGGCAGCTGCGGCCGCGCCGCCGCTGACCACCTTCGTGAGGAGAACTCCCGGCACGTTCGCCAACGAGTACTTAATGGCCAGCTCGGGCGTCATTGTGAGACCGTAGATGTCGAGGTAGCCGGGGTCAGGTGTGGGTGCGGACACAGCCTGCTTGTTGTCACGAGATCCGAGCGTCACTCGGGCGCGTCGTGGCCGCCCATCCCGCTCAAACTCAAGCGTGACCGCGCTGCCCGCAAGGTGCTCGGCCAGCTCGTCGATCACTGCCGCTCCAAGAAGCCCTTGTCGTGGTGGTGTTTCGACAACACCCTTGAGAATGTCGCCCGGCTTAAGAACGTGAGACGCGGGTGAGCCCGGGGTGATCCAGAGGACCTGACCGACGGTCCCCACGTCCGAATTAGGAACGATCCAAGCGCCGAGCCAGGAGCGGTTGTCTGACACAACCGAGTAGTACTCGTAACCGCCGGCCTCGGCAGTCTTGGCCACGACGAAGCGGAACATTCGCACACCGCAACACTCGGCATCGGCTGGAGTGATCCATTCGGTGTGCTCAAAGGCCAATTGCTGATCGGGCGCTTTGCCGATCACCGAGAAGGTTCCCAGGTCTCGCGCTTCGTACGCCCACTCGACGGTGGCGACTCCCTCTGCGAAATGCACGATACCGGCGAGTTGCGTACCGACGGCGCTGAAGCCGTCGACCCCCTCGAAGGCGAGATCGACGCCACCATGTGGCTGATCGGCGATCGGTGCCACCTGTGCATCGACCAGCTCCGACAGCGGAGGCGGCGTTGGCGTTGAGGTCGTCGGTAGGGGTGACACCGTGACGTCGTACAGGTCGTCAACGGCATCGAGCGGAAAGACGACAGGAAACTGAGCAGTGGCGCTGTTGAAGACCACGGTCCAACGCTTCGCGAAAATGTCCCAGGCGAGTACTCGAATGGTGCCGATTGGATAGCCCATTCCCTTATTGGCCACGGCGGGCGCGACCGAGATCACCACGACCGCCGGTGGCAAGCTCGGGTCGAGGAGCATCTGCGTAACACTCAAGACTCGGTCGGGAACGGGTACGAACTTGGCGAGCACTGGCGGAGGCGCCGAAAGATCTGGTTTGGGTGCGACCGATGCAGACGAAGAACAGCCGGCGAGCTGGCCGCTCAGTGAGACGACACCCGCGAGCACGGCGCCTGCCCTAATCCAACTTTGCCCGCTCATCAAGCAGCCTCCACACGAGAACTATCGACCTATGAGGTAGCCGACTCAAGTACCTCCACGCCCACCAGCTTGCCGAGCGCCTTCCACGTCGACACATGCGGCGTCCGCTTCCCACGCCTGATATCCGACGCGTACGCCTTTGAGCACCCCGCCGCCTCGGCGATCTCGGTGAACTTCACCGCCGCAAGCCGCGGCAGGATCTCCCGGCGGAACAGCTCCGGGTCGTAGACCGCACCTGGATTGGCTTTGTCCCACTCAGCGAACGCCCGCTTGCGAGCAGCGATGGCTGCTCCACGCCGGCCCCTGATCTCGGGGGCCGGCGCGGGGTCGGCATCGATACAGATATCGCAGCGGACGTGGCGAGGGTTCGTGACTGCCCCGCCACAGTCGGAACAGGTCCACAATGCAAGAGCGGTCGGCCGAGCTGCTGGGCGCTGGAGGATCCTGCCGGCAGTCGCACGACGGGAGCCTCGACTTTGCGTGCCTTCACGACCGCCTGTGCACCACGAAGGCGACGGGGCGTGAGCGGTGTGGTCGTCGGAGACCTGGAGCGGGGGACCGTTGCCACTGGCCATCCCTGCCGAGTCAGGGCCGGCCGAGGGTGGCTCGGTGATCTGATCGGGCGCCGCCACTGAGACTACCCTTCATGCGGTCGGCCGATCAGCCGAATCGCTCAACGCTACAAGCAAGAGCTCGTCGGGGGGTGCGGGCGTCTCGGACCAGCGAATCTCTGCAACGACTCGCCTTGCTATGTATCCAGTCACTTCGATGACTACAGACAGTCGGTAGTGGCCCTTTGGCAGCGGCCATAATCGCATGGGTGTCTCGGGCACCGGGAGCTCGGCATACTTGCCCTGAAGCGGATCTCGTCTTACAAGCTGACACTTGCGCCAGCCACCGGGAACGAGGTCGACCTCGTAGCGGTTACCAGGACTCCACGGAAGAGCTGGGGGCTCGAACTCCCCGAAAGGTCTCCACAAGCCATCGATCTTGTGGTCGACCTCTTCGAGTATGGCCGACAACTCGGCTAGCTCATGATCAGACACGTTCGTAACACGAAAGCCGATCGAGAGTCCCCATTCATTTTCGAATTGGGGACCTGCGGGCTTGAAGGACTCTTCGTAGGGCTCGACGCGAAGCACTTCGTCTCGGAGAGGTCCTGAGCGTTCGGAGACCAGCCTCACCCGCTCGCGCTCCGCGTCGTCCCAGACGTGATAGCCCGCAAGAACAATTATCACGACGACCACGATGACAAGCAGCGCCTCGGCGACATCACGCCATGCACCTCGGGCCGAGACGACGCCCAGCACCGGTACTCCCACGACTACCAGGATCGTAAGGAGTCTCCCGAGCAGGTCAGTCGTCTTCAGACCCAGGGAGAGCGCACGCCTGATCAGGAGACGCAGGTACTCAGCCACGGTGGTCCCGATCGGGCCGTCCTAGTGGCAAGCGAGTGATGTCTAATCCCTGATCCACCGAAAAATAGGGCGTTCCTGGGGCCAGGACCGGCCTAGCATCCGCGAAAAGTGCCTTCCTGTAAGGGAAAATGGGGGCTGCGAAACCAACCCATGCCCCTTGAGAAAGGCACTATT
>Ga0224557_1003529_pt1 | contig 12128 bp, 18 predicted proteins | sample 714S31014metaG_FD_180677 | JGI IMG/M metagenome (GOLD analysis project Ga0224557, IMG submission 180677) | Peat soil microbial communities from Stordalen Mire, Sweden - 717 S3 10-14 | ecosystem: Environmental > Terrestrial > Soil > Wetlands > Peat | place: Sweden: Norrbotten County, Stordalen... | reverse complement strand
TCTATGGGATTTGTGATGCGCTTAAGACTCTTGAGCACGATTTCAACGGCAGTACATGTCAACTTTTCTTCCTCGCTGACGACAATGGGGCAACGGTTGATGACTGCATCGCTCTTGCACTTGGTGGGAACCAAGTATATGCAAACGTGCTCACCAACAACAACATCATGCTGTTTTTGACGCCCATGGTTGCTGCTCAATGGCAGGATCTGAGCGAAGACTTCATGATGATGAAGCATGCACGATTTAAGAAGATCGCCAAAGTGGATACCGGTCTTTCCTATGAGCCAGACTTTGACGCAAACGTTGACAAATGTGCGAAGCACTTCAGCCTCTACCCCGTGTTGCTAAGAGGCAATACAAGCGTGATTGAAAAAAGTTATTTAATGGCGAAAAAAGGCGTATACAGAAACGGAGCCTCTCCTTAACGCTTCGATTATAAATTAAGCAACCTACACCTTAGCAGGAGCTACCGCTTTTTTACTGGGCTGCTGCAAGCTCTTTTCATGACTTCAAGCCCAGCTGCCTGAGCACGCTTACGATATCTACATGAAGTACTGGGGAAATATCGACTTGACAATCTAACTCTGTTGCTGATGAAATGAGTTTTGATGTAATAATAGGCATAATTGTTCTGGCAGTAGTATACCTCCTAGCTTCTCCTATCTATCCTATGCTGGCAGGAGGGGCAGCATATGGTCGTACTCCGAGGGAGATTGCAGCTGAGGCCCTTACACTGGCAGACCTAAAAAAAGATGAAGTATTCTACGACCTTGGATGTGGAACAGGGGAAGCCCTTATAGAAGCCTCAAAGTTATGCGATCATGTGAAGGGAGTTGAGATAGAGCCTATTCGATGGCTTATAGCCAAGCTCAGAGCAAGAAAAGCACAAGTCATTCTAGGAAACCTTTTCAAGCAAGACATTTCTGACGCTGATGTAATATTCATATTCCAATACCCAGGAAGGATAAACAACAGAATCACGATGAAAATAAAGGCTGAAACACGAAGCGAAACAAGGATCGTAAGCTATTGGCATCCAATAGAAAATATGAAGCTCGTCAGACGCCAAAACAAGATTTTCATTTACAAGACATGAAAGGTTCCGTTTGGAGACCTTCTTAGATGCTCAAGCTCGTGGCGTTCACGCCATACAAGTCTTTTCTTAAGTACAACCGATGTCTCGATTTGCCGCCAGGATTGTTCCAGTACTCTTGCAGGGGCACGTCTTTCTCCTTCCGCGAAACCAACGTGAATCCGTATTGCTGATAAAACTGTACTGCCCACCGTGCGTCTTCCCACGTGCCAACCAAAATCGTGGAAGTCTGCGCGAGACTCAGCAGGTGTTGTAGCAACTACTCCGGAGCGCGCGAGTTATTCAAGAGGAGCGATCAAGTCGCGCTTATTTTCACGCATGGCGTTTCCGGAGTCGACTGGCATTCTACAAGAATCCGAGGCCGATCAAACTATTTTTTCGCCTTCTTTTGGTAATCGAGGCTTTAATAGGTCAGGGAATAAAGGTGCAACTTTCTCTGGATAAATTTATTTTGCCATACCGATTTTCCGCAGCCAGTTTTCTACATCGCCCTGCGCGGAACCCGCATAGGCGCCATGGACAGCCAGGCCCTCCAAAAACCTTGCCTGTGGGCAGATTCTGGCAATGTCTTTTTCGCTACGGCCCATACCGCTGCCCTCGTGGGTGCAGAACGGGATAATGGTTTTTCCGGCAAAATCATATCCTTCTAGGAACGTGAACACCGGCATGGGCATCGTGCCGTACCAGTTGGGATAGCCCAGGAAAATCACGTCGTAGGCGTCCATGTTCTCCACGTGGGCGGTAAGCTCCGGCCGGGCATTGGCCCGCTGTTCCTTTTGCGCAACATCGGTGGTCTGATGGTAATCTTTGGGGTAGGAATTCACTGCTTCGATCCGGAAACTGTCACTGCCCGTTGCTTTTTGGATCATCCTTGCAACCACTTCCGTGTTGCCCACCGGCAGGTCGGTGATCGCGCCGCTGACATAATTCTTGCCCCCACGGGAAAAATAAGCCACAAGGCTTTTTGCATTTTGGGAATTCATTTGTTCAGTCCTTTCCGCGTTTGGTTTGTTGCCGGGCAGTCCCCAGCATTGTTCATCATCCGATCATTTCTTTACGAACTTGTTTTCATTGGCGCCGTAGCGGGGCCCGGTAGCAGGATACTTCTGCAGCAGAGCGTCGATCTTCTTCTGGCTCTCCGCGGTCACAGTCACATGCACAGAGCCGGCGTTATCTTCCGGGTACTTAACCCGCTTAGTGCCGGCGATTACATGTTCACCCTGCGCCACTTGGTACAAAGGCGAATTACGAAATAATACGCCAAAAATACAAATGAAACGGTAACCGTGCGCAAACGCCCCGCTGCCGGAGCACATGTGTGACGTATCGAAATTTGACTATGTTAAGCGCAAACTAGCAACATACTCATAATCATTGAGATTATTATCCTCCGGGTTATCAAATATAAATTCGGTTTCCTTGCCAAAATGTTCTGCACCCAATTTCAAGTGATAAAGACTAATTCCCACGTCCATGGGGGGATATTTTTTGATTAAAAATCCCGAGATGAAGCTTGGTTTACGGTAATATGCGTGAATTAGATGTTCATTACCTGTAAAAAACCACTCCTGTGCATTACGTGCAGAAGGAGCAAGACGAGCTGTTTCCAGTAAATCATCTGCACCTTTAATGTCACTTATTTCCTGGAGTGATTTTCTTTTGAATTGGGAAGTTTTAGTTCGGTGTAATATCTCCTGGGGCTTTCCAAAGGGCATTAATATGATAAATTTCAGACGCGAACTTGCCAAACCTTCTTTTTTGAGAGCAGGGATCCCCTGCCAGCAACTACCCAATCCATTAGCAGAAAAAAATAGATCCATCTGCTGTAGCATATACCCTACATTGCTTAGATAGCCCTCTTTTACCTCTGAAAAAACAGCCATATAGTGCGGTGCTTTTCTCATCGCCCTTCTTATAACAGCATTGGGAGATAAAATCTTAAATTCAATTTTAATGTCCTTATGCAACGGTTTTAAAGTTTGGAGATAATCTTTGATCTCCTTTAATATATCTTCATCGAGGGGGTCTAAATCGTACTTTCTAATGGACTTCCGTTGGAATATAATAGGGTATAGGTCTTTTTCTTGCATTGTACCTCTTGCATTTTACCAAGATTTAATGTATCGTCTTTCATTTTTTGTGTATCAGAATAAGTCGGGATTTAATTTATATTATGTTTTTTTTTAGACTATTTGCAAAATTCCACGTAAGTGGCGGGCGAGCTCCGATTATTTCTGAACGCTCTGACGAACCAATTCGACACAGCAATCAGAGCCTAACACAGGCTTCGACCCTGTAGAACAGAAGCTCTGGACAGAACAAAGCGTCGCTCAGTGTATAGCCCTAAGAAAGATTAATGCGTATCGTGCCGAACCTGTCGAAGGTGTGGGCTTATTAAGGGAGCAATCGCGGTATTCAGAAGTGAGAAATAACCCGTTAGTCCCCCTAAATTCCCTTTTTAGTGCTTCCTGTACGTTGGATAGGCTGATAAGCCGCGTGAAATTATGCGTTGCAAATCGGTTGCGCCATTTTGCTCGACGCTAGAGCCGTACGCGGGGTTTCTATATGATTTTGAAAATAAAAAACCCCCTATATGTCCCCCCTTGCCGGTTGCATTCAACCAAGCCATATAGAGCGAATGTTTGCTGCAAGTCTGAAACAATTATTATCACAGCGGGGCATGTCACAAGTAATCGAGGTGCGAGAGCATACCTAAAAAATTATTATGAGATAAGATCATAGGCGGTTAAACGAGAGGTGAAAACATGAAATCTGATGCGGATATGCCTTGGCCCGCTACCACGGACGAGCACGACGACTTAAAGAATCTAATTTTAGAAATAAAACAAAAAAATGACAGGATAATGAAACTATTGATCGTAGTGATCGTAATACTGGTAATCCTGTTAATTTTGATCTTCGTACCATAAATTCGATGATATCATCGAGAGAAGAATATGATTGGGGGCTTAGATAAGGAGCTGCCAGCTATCGAAAAGCTAGTATTGGCGCTAACGGTAATTGCTTTTGTCGCTACCAGAAGGTTGTAAAAATATGACATTTTATGACATCACGTTTCGTGATTCGTTCGGATCAACTGTTAGTATGTCCGAATTTCGTGGAAAGGTTGTTCTCATTGTTAACACAGCGACCAAATGCGGTCTGGCGGGTCAGTTTAAAGAACTCGAAGAACTTCACCAGACTTACAAAGACAAGGGACTTGTGGTGATTGGCTTTCCCTCTAACCAGTTTAAACAGGAGCCAGAGACAAATGAGACCATGGTCAAAGCTTGCCTAATAAATTTTGGCGTAACATTCCTCATTTCCGAGAGAATAAACGTTAACGGTAAAGATACCCATCCTCTCTTTGTTTATCTGAAAAAAGAGTTACCCGGAGGTGTTCTTGGAAGCAACATAAAGTGGAATTTTACAAAATTCTTGGTTTCCAAAGAAGGTGTGCCTTTTAAGCGGTATTCGCCAACAACAAAACCCGTTGAAATAGAAGGAGACATCATCAACCTATTGGATAAGTGATGCCTCTTCAATCTCAAGTACATAGGTGGATTTGGAATAAACAGTTTGGTGAATTGCATTTAGAGCGAAGGGATGCTCCCTCTTCGGCCCTACGTCACCGACATGGACATGCTCCGCCACAGCCCCATCAACAGCATCCGTCAACCAGAACTTCACGATTAATGGAACGCTCAACGCCACAGGCGGCACACCCATCGCAGGCGCCACCATCCAGCTCCAGAAGAACGTCAGCGGCGCGTGGACGAACCTTACCGGTAAGACGAACGCCACCTATGTCGGCACCAACAGCACCAGCGTGAGCGTGAAGGTGGTGAGCAAAGCGAGCGTCCTTGCCGACCTTAACGCGCTCACGGCAACCGTTACCGGCATCCCAGCTCTGCGTTCTTGTCCGACACAAAAGCATCCACGTTTGTAGTAATCAACGCCACTGAGCTTAATGTCAGGGCAGGCAACTACGGTGGGGCAACGACCGAGCTTCAGAGGGCTTTGTTGGCACGAACGGACGGATGTGCCGCAACAGGAAAACCGGACAACAATGATTGGGTGCGGACGTGCGCCGCGCAGGCTCAGCTCTATCCGCAGGTGCAGAATCTGATACAAGAGCTGCAAGCATTGCAGGGGCCGTGAAGGGCTTCACAGTCCTTCTTCTTTTTTTTTCTTTTTTGAACAATTCAGCGACAGCCAGTGGAATCGGTCAAATAGAGCCTATATAATAACGCGTGGCGTGAGTGGGATCGATTGGAAGCACTACAAACATCCTCGCCTTAAAAACGTTTATGAGGTCTATATGAAATGCTGGGTCACCGTCTTTTGTCCTCAAAATATGATCGGGAAGTCAGTGGATTGGCGGTTTTACAAGAGTCCGAGGCCGCCCCTGAGCACGTATATGACGTGTATATGCAAAGCAAAACCGATTGGTTTAGATAGTTATTACAATAAATAAGTGCCAGGATAGGCATTAATTTCGTGCAAGTGCGTGTTGATCGAGGAAATAGAGCGGCCTAAAAGCACGGAGCAAATGGTGACAAAAAATGGCTGATACAGATAAAGATGTTCTTAAACACGTGTTAGAACTTTGCAAGGAAGGAATTGAACAAGCGCAGAAAGAAGAAATAAAGTCTGTTGGAACCGCTGCTTCATATGCTAATGGTCAGGCTGTTGCGTATATGAAAGTTGTTGAGCTAATAATGACTATGAAGCAGGAAGTAGTCCTCGACGATAAAGAAGCGTGGGATTACCTAGTGAACACTATGCACACCAAAGCAATAAGAGATGAATGGGGCGGCAAAAAATAATAAGTGCAGCAATAACGAAAACAACGACAGCAATTACCAGCACCCATTACCAGAAAACGTCTACTCTACTTACATCAAGAGCTGGAATAATGTAAGCCTCGCGGTAGACGACAAGTAGATCATTCAGCCGTCTGAGGGGATAGCTTACTCATCAACTTTTTTCTGAATTTCCTTTCCAATGGAGAAGGCTTTCGCCACGTATTTTCCAACTCCATAGTAGGACATGTTATCCAGAGCAAATATAAGGGGCGTTATTTTTTGTATGAGGGGATCGTCATTTTTAATTATGTCTTCATCCACTTTTGTGTCCTTAATTTCACCAATGAACTGGGTGTGTCCCCCGATTTCAACGCTTTGGAGCAATTGACACTCTAAAACAAATGGGAATTCATTGACATAAGGTGCATCCACCACTTCGCTTTTTACTGGTGTCAGTCCAGTGGCAGAAAACTTGTCCACGTTTTTTCCCGATACCATGCCAAAGTAATCAGCTTCTTTGACGTATTTTTCTGATGGAATGCTTATGGTGAAGGCTTTTCGGTCTAAAATGTTTCTGTACGAATAAGTTTCTTCTCTTATAGAAACAGCGACGCATGGCGGCACAGAACAGCAAATTCCCCCCCATGCCGCGGTCATCACATTCGGTTTCTCTTCTAGGTCATATGTTCCCACCACAAATACCGGAGTAGGAAAGACTAATGACTGAGCTCCTATGGATTTTTTCATGATTTGTCCTCCTTATTACCTGTGGGAATCCTTTTATTTCTTCTTTGTCCACTGCCCGCTACCGGAGCACGTGCATGACGTGTATATGAAGTACTGGGCGGATGTGCGGTTAGCGTGTGACTATCCGAGTGCTGGGCTCTACTTGGCTTGCGCCAAAAATTACGACAGCCGCACCAATGACTAGAATTTATATCTAATTGCAAACCAGAAATGGCTATATACGTCTCTTTGGCTATTTCACCCTCTTGGCAAACCTGTTAGAAGGGACTCAACACTCTTGGAGACTCGCGACTCGACCGCTTGCACACAGCACCCAGTCAGCCAGCACCAAAAAAAAGTCAGAATTGCGGCTTTACTCCATTCTTTCTTTTTTGTGCCTCAAGAAACTCTTAACTCCAGTGTTTTCCACTCAATAAAGGAAAAAATAAATATAACGATTAAACGTATTCAATAGAGGTGAAAATCATGGCTGAAAGAGGACTACTGAGTGGCACTGGGATGATGTTACTTGCTGCCATACTCGCAATCGTTTTACTGATACTTCCAGGGATAGTACTTTGGATAGCTTGGCTCGCAGTTATCATATTGTTCTTAGGTGGAATTGCTGCCTTGTTCACACGATAATTCAGTTATAATCTTGAATACACGAATCTCTTAAATTTTCTTTCTTTGGGCTTAGGTTTGAGTATCCTGCAGCGTTTTCTATCGTGGATTGCTTTCACTACGCTTCACCTTCGCGTTTGAAGGGGTTTGGAGAGTAGTTCTGCAGGTGCTTTCGTTCAATCTGAAGCTTGTACGAGCTGCCAGCTATCGAAAGATAATGTTCAATGTGTGGCAACATCAGCTGCAAAACCTTATTTAAATCAAATAATTGAAAAGGCCGCCGATATGTCACTAGATGATATATAACTATTTGATGTCAATAGCTTGACAGGCGGTATTTATCGGCGTTGTTTTGACCAGAGTCGGAGACTTCCTTGAGGACCGGATGATCGGCGTCGTTTGAGAGATACACTGTATCGTGAGCTTATCACAATGTATGACGCTTTTAAATACGCTGGAGGGTCCCTGAAAAAAGATATCGATAGCAAAAGCGGCGACCTTGAGAGTCATTTCAAGTGGGATTGGGGAAATTTAAAGCTTCAGTTGAGCGCTGATACCTATACAAACGTAAGGTAAATCATTTGATAATTAAAACCGTATGTTATGAAAAAAACAAATCACGTAAATGTCAAAGAGATGAATTTTGATCAATTATTTAAACAAATTTCTCCGGAAGAGATAGGCGATAATGTATTTACGTTGGTAGGAAAAAATTTAGTTATTACTGCGGGCAAGGAAGATCATTATAATTCCATGACATCCAGTCTGGGTGGTTTGGGGATTCTTTTCAGGAAACCCACCACTTGGTGTATTCTTCGAGCAGACCGTTATACGCTTGAAATAATTCAAAAAGAGCAAACATATACGCTGTCTTACTTCCCGAATGAATATAAGGAACAAATACTCTTTTTGGGAAGTAAATCAGGAAGAGATAGTGAGAAAATGAAAGAAGTTGACTTGACAAGTGTTCAAACTCCTTCCGGAGATATGTCTTTCAAAGAAGCCAGACTAATTATTGAATGTAAATTAACGGAAATTACTACCGCCAATCCCAATGATTTTTACTCACAAGAAGCTAAAGACTGGATAAACGAAGCTTACAAAGAAGCAAACGATTATCGCAAATTGGTATTTGGGGAAATCACCCATGTTTGGGTAAAGAAATAAGAATAAACCAGAATTAACGAAGAGAATGACTAATCATTCTCTTCGTCATCATACAGATTATCCGATATTATCATTTGTTGGATACGATATTACCGCAGCGGAGGTTTTACCTCTTAAAACCTCTCAAATATTTTCAATTCCTAAAAATAAGGGCTAAAATTTGGTGGTTTGGCAGCGCTAAAGCATAAGCGTAAGGCGAGGCAATGGCAAGGGACAAGAAGTGTTGTCAGTGAGCGCACTGGCACAAGAATGGAACCTGCTAAAAAATCTTAGGCTTATTTCATAGGCACTGCGAAACGCGGGCCCCCGCACACAACAGCAACGCAACGAAGGCTACGCGGGGTGCAAGATAGTGTTGAGTCCCTTATTTAATCTTAAATGCAAAATAGAGAGGTAGAGGGAGTGGTAGGCATCTTCTCTTTTTCGGATGAATGATAATCTATACTTGTGGCAGTCGCGTACAAATTTTCTGGCAGAGCGTTCTTCACGCTACAACAACATCACAGCATTAAACCGGCTAAGAATCGTGCAATTTGTTTCTGTGGGGGCGTTCCTACTTGTTGGCCTTCTAAAACCGGTTACGCATATTTTTCCTTCAAACCACGTGCAAACATCCGTGCCGCCTTCAGATCCTCCTCATTTGGTTGTCCCTTGTTAGTCCCGCCAACGAGTTTGAAAGGCCCCCACGTATCCCATCCCTTACAGGCGAAGTCGCCCACGATTGCAAATCCGCGATTCACTAGCTGCTCTTTGACAGCAGCGTGCCTCTCAGTCCCGCCGCCACCACTTGTAGAGAAGACAAACGCCTGTTTCCCCGCGACGGTCGAGAGCCCCGCTATGAACTGGAGAAGGGTCTTGTGGAACTTTAAGTAATAGATTCCCGATCCAAACCCGATCAGGTCATACGTCATCACAGTATCTGGGTGCGCCTTCGCCGCAAGCACAAGATCTGCCCCCAGCTCTTCCGCCATCACTTTCGCAACCTCTTGCGTGTTCTGGTGATGGACTGAAGCATACACGATCAATGTTTTCATGCAAATGCGTTGATGATGTTTGCTTTAATAGCCTTTGTTCTGAGCCGGGTCGCACCAAAAAACTGCTGGCGTCAGAAAAAACCGATCATACGTTATGGCATGGGCGTGCAAAAAACAAGGTCAGAGGACGAGACGGGGCACTGCGAGAGTTTGATATCCCTCCAATATTGCATATAAAACATCAAAACGTGCTCAGGCAGGGGATATCGAGAATGCTCACCTCCGCGTACGTCTATCTGCCTTTTTTCGCTCGTGCCGAGGCTAGCCGATAAATACTCAAAGCACAATCACAATCAGCGAAACAGGTGAAGATTTTGGCCATAGGAGAGAAGCTATTTGAGGAAAAAATTACTCCGGCGGGATTTGCCATAAAATCCGTAGGACCGGAAGGCGTTGAAACTGAGTATAGCGTAACTGGCGAGATTACCGGCTTTGGAAAGGCCGAAGGCGTCAAGGCGACCAATATGGCAACTATGCGCAATCTCGTGCGGCCCGGCGGCATAACAACGGGCACCGCGCAAGGGGTCATGACTATGACTGACGGCGATTCTGTGGTCTGGAAACTCTGCTATGCGGGCAAAACTTCTAGCACAGGAGTGAAGTTGACGGGCACCGTCACCTTCATGACAATGTCTGAGAAGCTTGCGTGGCTCAACAGTACTATCTGCGTCATGGAAGCCGCGGGCGACGCTAAGGCTCACACCGACGTGTTCTACGAGTGGAGTTGAAAACGCACATCCTTCTAATACTTCATGTAGCCATTTTTTGGCTCACTGATGGCGTAACTGTGTCGCATTAGCAGTGCATAGTTATTAAAAACGCGTAGCGTCACAAACGGTTAAGTCGCTCTAACAAGACCACCATATATGAAAGTTTTAGCGATAAACGGAAGTCCAAGACCAAACTGTAACACGGCGACCCTGTTGAATTATGCACTCGAAGGAGCCGCTTCACAGGGAGCAGAGACTGAACTCGTTCACCTATATGATCTCGATTTTAAAGGATGTATAAGCTGTGGTGCCTGCAAGGAAATAAATGGAAAGAGTTACGGCAGGTGCGCCGTAAATGACGGATTAACACCGGTGCTGCGGAAAGTTGAGGAAGTTGACGCTCTTGTCCTCGGTTCTCCTATCTACTTTGCAGACGTTACGGGCGAAATGCGGTCTTTTATGGAACGGTTGTTATTCCCAGCTTTGCCCTACGACACAAATCACTCAACGCTTATCAAGACGGGTTTGATTTACACGATGAACCAGAAGGAAGATGTGGTGAAACAAATAGGTTGGGATCTGATTTTCAGGCTTAATGAAATGATAACGGCAAGGAAGTTCGGACAGTCTGAATCACTGATTGTTTATGATACTATCCTGTGGGATGACTATTCTAAGTACGTATCAATGGGGGTCGACGTTAAAGCGAAGGCCAAGACGAGAAAAGAGGAATTCCCAAAGGATTGTCAAAAAGCTTTTGACATGGGAGTTCGCTTTGCCCAAATTCAAGGGTAGCCATTTAGAAGCGAAACGCGACATCTTCTAATGCTTCGAAGTTTTCTATAACCGATTCAGGCTACGTTCAGCAATCGGACTCCACGAAATTGACCAACTGCCCTACTTTCGTCTTGATTCAGCTTACGCCATAAAGTTTTGCAGATTGCGTTGACTGTCTAATCGAGTTGAAGATCAGTCGAGCAATGATCTAAGCGAGCAGATCGAAAAGCCAAGAGTTAGTCTCTCTAAACTGAATGAAAAATAAAAAAGAGGAAACTGCCTCCTTTAGAGTTAAGATAGGCACAGAAAAAGAAAGAATTGATTAGGGCCGCAATTTTGATTTTTTTGCTTTAGCGCCTGAGCTGGTTTTGTTGCCTGCAAACGGCGAGAGCTAATTTACTCAAGCTCTGAAATAAAAAAGAATCCATTAACCCTCCAAAACAGATGACCGTCGTTTTCCAGCGTGTTTAACGCTTGCCAATTTTCCAGCAACAAACAAATCGGATCAGATTTTTACCAGAACGTATGTAATTGCTATGATGCAACAAGGGGACGGCGAAGGCTGCGAGCATCCGCACGACTCGCAATGAACTCTGCCAACAGAAGCAAGAACTTTCGAGATTTTTTTAGCTGACCGGAGGAGCGCAACGAGCGGCTCGCACTCTACAGGCAACTGACGTGACAGCACCGCCTATAATAGTGTTGAGTCCCTTTTTGCAGTTTTGGTGACAAGTAAATAGCAAGGGGGGACGTATAGGGCGTTTTCTGATTTGCACTTCAATATGAATTGTAACAATGGGAGTGGCTGTCGTAATTTTTGGCGCAAGCCTAGCGGAGCCGTGAGCTCGCAGGTATGACACTCAAGGCCAAGTGCAGATGGCAATTCTTAAGCTTCATTGGCCCCCTCTTACGTATTTGTTTTTACTTACAAGGCGGATGAATCGTGAATCCAATAGCTAGGATAATGAAGCGGTATATCAAAACGCCGCTCAAATCCGGCAACCCGCTCGAGGACATCACGATCCTGACGGAGCCAGAAGAGAGCCTTGCGCTGCTTATGAAGGACGGCAAGAGCTACAAAAACACGCTTTGAACTGAAACCTATAAAAAAGGAACAAAATGGAAACATGATTGGGATTAAGGAGGAATAAAATGGTAAATAATGAACCAGGAAAAGAAATTAATC
>Ga0224557_1003528_pt1 | contig 12131 bp, 9 predicted proteins | sample 714S31014metaG_FD_180677 | JGI IMG/M metagenome (GOLD analysis project Ga0224557, IMG submission 180677) | Peat soil microbial communities from Stordalen Mire, Sweden - 717 S3 10-14 | ecosystem: Environmental > Terrestrial > Soil > Wetlands > Peat | place: Sweden: Norrbotten County, Stordalen... | reverse complement strand
GTTCGACGCGAAGCGTCCCGTCGATAAGAACTTGCAATATCGAATGTTTGGATGCGCCCCCTATGGTTTCTATGTGAACAAGCCAATAGTACGGTTTGACCCCTATGATCTATGAACGGTTTGACCCCTATGAACCTATGATCTATGATCCTATGATCGCCGATGCACCGCAAATCCAAATTCGAGATTTTCTTCCAGCAACATCACGGCAGCAATCTAACCAACTCCAACGCCCTTTCGCGAGAAATCTTTGTGGTTGTTCCCAGCCGATTGGTCCGCCACCACTCCTCCACGATCCCGCGCCTTAGAATCCAATAGGGCACCGCCGGAAAGGACTCAATATCGGTCACGATGTAGCCATTAACACCCGCCAGCTTTCGAAGAAATCCAGGACTATCAAAACTCCGGCCAGAACCCACCATGTAGCTCGGGCAAAAATAAATACCCCCCCGCGTAATGTTCCGCACCTCCCACTTCCCACCCTCTCTGTCAACCAGGTCGAACGCGGCACCCTCGCTCGGAGCAAGCTTAAAGCCTTCCTCTCGGGCAATCCGCCGCTCAATCAGAAACGCGACCCGTCGCCCATCCGTAAAGTACTCGCGGACGCTCTGGACATCCACCTCTAGTGCCGTCGCTACTTCCTCAATGTCCCAACTCAGTGTTTTCGCTGGCTTCATCGGGCCTACTAAAACGTAGCGTTTTGATGCGCGCCTTTCGGGAGACTCTTCTGGGTCACCGACCCTTCCAGCCGCATGTTAACCGGCGTGCTTGCCTCTAAAAAGTCCAGCCTCAGTTGCTCAAGCACGATCTGCGGACCATTCTTTTCGGAAAGGCAAAAAGTGCAAATATCGAGGACTGACACCCGGATGACACCCGGACGTCCTGATTGTCCCGGGATTTTTTCATTCATAATTCACCTTTCAGCAGATACAACGGAGTCGTGCCATGCCCTGATGCCCTTGATCACGCGCCGATGGATAACAGCCTTGATTGTGCGATTAAGCCGAACCGCAATCTCCTGATCCGGCCGTGTCCCCAGCATTGCATCTTCTTCGGGCCGCCAATCCGGCGCGACCGGGCGCACACTGGAAATGTGCCGGTTGGTCCTTGCGCGGCGAACGCTGCCCAAAGAATGCCCCGTCTGACGAGCGACTTCCTCATCCGGCAATTTGCCCAACAAAGCAAGTTCACCGGGTTTCCAGATTTCATAGCGAGGATTTTGGAACGGGATACCCAGTGCGAGTCGTTTGCAACGCACGTTTTCAAGAGATCGATCCACTAACTTGGCTACCTCCCGGTCTGGACGAGCACCAATCAAAGCAATCTCCTCTTTCGTCCAATGCCGGTGATTGGGATTGCCGCTCTGCAAACCAAGCAAACGCCGGCGGCGACTAACCCTCGTCACGGGATAGCCCAGCTTGCGGGCCACTTCTTCATCTGTGGATTTGCCCAGCAACGCATCCTCCTCCGCCGTCCAAGTGCAATATGCTGCGCCAGGCTTGGCGTTTACCGCAGGTGCGGGCTGCCCGTGGCTGGCGCCGGATGAAACCACTTTGAGAACCTTGAAAGCGGCATCCGGTTTGGGCCGGCCCAATTCAGTGCGGCGTCCTTCCACCGCCTGGACCGTGCGGCCAAAGGCGCTCGCCAACTCCTCGTCTGGCTTCGAGCCGAGCAAGGCGTCTTCCTCTGGAGTCCATCGACGCGGCTTGGCTTTGGGCGGAATGCCGAGTTTCTTGCGACGCCAGAAGACGTCCGCCAAGGTGCGGCCTAACAGCAATGCGATCTCACGATCCGTGCGAGTGCCAAGAATCCTGTCGTCTTCTGGACGCCAGAGCATTCTCACCCGGATGCGCTTCTTCCCGCGGCGATGCCGCACCGCGCTGACAAGACGGCCAAGCTTGCGCGCCAGCAGGTTGTCCGGCAGCGTTCCCAACAACTGATCTTCCTCCAGCGTCCAGTCCGGCTGCTTTTTCCTTGCTTTGCCGCCGGCCAACTGGTGACGCATTTTAAGAATCCGGTCATGACTCCAACCGAGAATGGCGCGCAGTTCCCGGTTTGATTTCGTGGAAAACAAATGCGAGTAATGTTCGTGCGGCCCGGATTCGACGCGAGACGGTTGTGGAGCGTGTCCAACCGCTGGTTTTCCGAGAAACTGGCGCCGGCCCCGTACACCGAGCAAAGTTCGATTCAGTTTTTCCGCCACTTCGCGATCGGCAAAACTGCCGAGCAAAGCATCCTCCTCTTTTGTCCAAGGAAACTGGCGCGCCGACCGGAACCCCACTGCGTTGTCGATTTTCCGCTGCGAAGGGGATGGAGGTGGGGCTTTCATACGGGTGGAATCGACGATGTTAGCGCCGGCGCGGATCCGCGTTGCGCGCGCTTGAACATTCGATAATGGCGGCGAAGCCGATCAACATACGCCGGATCCTGGAGGAGAATATGGCGAAACACCTCCAGCAGCGCCGGAGAAAGCTTCGACTGCGGATTCAACGGGTCCAAACTGGCCTCGGCCAATTCGCGCGCGCTCTCGCGGTCGCCGTGCAGCCATTGAGCGTAAAAATCCTCGCTCTCCCAGCCGTAATTGATCGTGGCCAGAACTTTATTGGGGCGGTCAGCGCGGCAGACCTGAAAGAGGACGCGCCGGCAGTCGCAAGTGGGCTCATTGCAATACAATTCCAGAAACCCGTAATCGCCCGCAGGCAGCCCGGCGTGGGGTTGCAGGAGGCTGATGGTGCGCGTCTCGCGCGCCGCCAACTCTGGGAAACGCGAGAAAAAAGGGGCCATGTGTGCCAGAGGCTTCATGGTACCATTGGGGACGTAGTAAACATTTAACACATGTAGTTTTTCTCGGCTTTGCTTCAGAGCGGCGGAGAGCGCCGCGTCATGGGCTACCCGCTCGCCGATTCGCTTGGCAGCCATGAAAGCCAAAGGGTCCTGGAATTGTGACCGTTTTCATGTTTCATTCAATATCACTGATCCGACTGCATGAGCTTTTCTTTCAGGTTCTCCGCCTTCCAGCCGCGCCTTTGAGCCATCCGGCTGACCGCTTTGCTCACCCGGCTGTAATGCCTCATCTCCAATGGCTGGCTTACCCACCGCGGCGACACCGTCGGACCTTCCCTCAGCCACCAGGCCAGCGCCACCTTCTCCCCGGCCCACGCTGCTCTTCTTTCGCCTCGTTGATCCCCAGCAGTCTCAAGCCTCTTTGCAATATCCTTTGCCGGATGCTTTGTCCAGTCCGAGATATTCCATCACCTTCTCCCGGCACAGCCAGAATGAGGGCAAAGGGGCCTCGGAATTACGTAAAACGGTGGGCGTGCCGGGCGGGCGGTCGCGGTCCTCACCGCGAAATATCTGAATCAAGTCTCGGAACAGCGCGGGTTCAAGGCCCCGGAGCCATGTTTGTTCCGACAAGATTTCAAGGACGCCTATTCATCTTCGTTGCCTCCGTTTCCTTTTGTTCGAAACCCCAGCGACGCGCTCTGAATCAATCGAAATTCCGCCCTCGGCTTTTGGAATCAAGGCAACGCAAGACCTTCTCACGCCAAGCGGAGTGAACAAACGATTGTTGATTTCACCCCGGAACGATGCAACAATTAGCAAGGAGACAGAGAATTCACCAACTATCATGCAATCACGAGTGAAAGTGAAAAGGCATCCGTTCATGGCAGTTTGCGCCCTGGCCGTCCTCGTGGCGGCGGGCGCCCTCTCGTTTAACGCTCACGCCGCGTGCAACATCTACATGGCCACAAACCAACAGGTCATCGACGGCTTCGGCTTTTCCACCGCGTGGTGCGGAACTCTTACGGCCGCCAAGAACCAATCGCTCTATGGAACGCTGGGCATGTCTCTGATGCGCGTCCAAATCGTCAATGACGTGAACGGCGCGAGCGACGGGGCCTGGGATTACGAAGCTGCCGATGCCGCGGCAGCGCATTCGTACGGCGTCAAGGTGTTTGGAACGGACTGGTATGGGCCGAGCGGATGGGATGATCCCAACAACCCCAATCCCGTATTGCTGCCGCAATACTATGGCGCCAACGCCCTCTTTCTGGCCCAGTGCGCGCAATACACTCATTTGGATTGGCTCTCTCCCGCCAATGAGCCTGACCTTGGGTGGCAGATGTGGACGACCAACGAATTCGTCGAGTGGACTGCCGAGTACGGAGCGTCCATCGGCGTGCCGCTCATGGAGCCGGAGAGCTGCTGGTTCGCCGATCCGTATTCCTCGGCGATCGACTGTGACCCCAACGCGGGGCCGTTCATCAGGATCGCGGCGGGTCATGGTTACGGCGGTCCAGGCACGCATCCGTTGGAGCTGGCCACGGGCAAACATCTCTGGATGACCGAGCATTATGTTGGGAATGGCCAGGATCAAGTGAGTGGCGAAGCCATACCCATCGCCCAAGAGATCAGCCAGTACATGAACGACCAGTTCAGCGCCTATGTCTGGTGGTGGGTCTATGACAGCGACACCATTTGCAATTTGGTGGATGAGAATGGGCACATCCATAAGAATGGCTACGCCATCGGCCAATTTGCCAAATGGATTCGCCCCGGTTCAACCCGCGTCACCGCCGATTACACTCCCACTTCGGGCGTCAACGTAACGGCTTACAATGCCTGTGCCAATGGCGGCATCGTGATTGTGGCGGTCAATGGCAACAACACTTCGGTCAGCCAGCCATTCACCATCCATAACGGCAACGCCACGCTGCTGGAAGGGTATCAGACATCCACCAACGACAGCATGTCGGACCTTGGCAGCTTCACCGTTGCCAACGGCAGCTTTACCGCGACTCTGCCGCCCCAGAGCATAACCACCTTCGTTCAAACCAACGTCGCTTCCCCCAACCTGCCGTGGCTGTGGACGGCGCAGGACATCGGGGCGGTGGGCATTGTCGGCAGCACAACCTACACCAATACCGTGGTGACCAACGGTGTGTTCACCGTGACCGCCTCCGGGAGCGACATCTGGAGCACGGCCGACGCGTTTCGTTTTGTGTGTCAGACCAACGGCTCCAATTGCACCATCCTCGCGCGCGTCACCTCGGTGCAAGACATCAATGCGTGGTCCAAGGCCGGGGTCATGGTCCGCGACAGTTTGAATCCCGGCGCGGCCAACGCCTTCATGGCCGTGACACCGGACAACGGGGTGACTTTTCAATACCGATCGAGCAACGGCGGCGGCACCAGCTCCAACATGGTGACCGGCGTGAGCACGCCGTGCTGGGTCGAGTTGGTGGGGAATGGCGGCGCGTTCAGCGGATACTGTTCTCTGGATGGAACGAACTGGACTCTGGTTGGAAGCACGACGTTGGCCGGCCTCACGACCGCGTATGCCGGATTGGCGGTCGCCGCCCACAGCAATACAAACTTATGCGCGGCGACGTTCGACAATGTGAGCACGCCGGGTTGGCCGTCCCCTCCGCCGTCGGCGCCGACAGGTTTGACGGCGACGGCCGGCGTTGAGCAGGTGAGGTTGACGTGGCAGCCGGGCAGCTACGCGACCAACTACATCGTCCGGCGAGTCCCCGCCAGCGGCGGGACTTACTCGAACATCGCCACCGTGCTGGGGACCCGATACGTGGACACCGATCTGCCTGGAGGCACAAGGTATTACTACGTGGTGGCGGCATCGAACAGCGTCGGCCAAAGCACGAACTCGGCGCCGGCCAGCGCGATGCCGACGGCCAACGTGCTGTCGCCGTGGGTGGCGCAGGACTTGGGGGCAGTGGGTTTGCCCGGCAGCGAGAATTTCACCAACGGCGCCTTCACGGTGTATGCTTCCGGGGCTGACATCTGGAGCGCGGCGGACGCCTTCCGCTACATTTATGTGACGACCAACAGCGTCAACTTCACCATCATCGCCCGCGTTACCTCGGTGGAGGGCATTGATTCGTGGTCGAAAGCCGGGGTCATGGTCCGCGACAGCTTGAATCCCGGCGCGGCCAACGCCTTCATCGCCGTGACGCCCAGCAACGGAGTTTCCTGGCAAGACCGTTTGAGCGACAACGGCAGCACCGTCAACGCCGCCACCGGAAGCTTGAGTGCCCCCTACTGGCTGAAATTGGTGCGCTCTGGAAGTGCCTTCACCGGCTACTATTCCCCAAACGGCACGAGCTGGACGCAGCAAGGAACTGCGACGATAACCATGCCCTCCACCGTGTATGTCGGTCTGGCTGTCACGGCCCACAACACCGCAAACTTATGCACGGCGACGTTTGACAATGTGAATGCGCCGGGCTTCACAACAACGACCGCGTCGGCGCCAGCGGGTTTGGTTGCCATCGGGGGCGTCGAGCAGGTGGAGTTGAGTTGGCAGCCCTCCAGCGACGCCATCAGTTACGACGTTTATCGGTCCACCAGCAACGGCGGGCCATACGCGATTGTGACCAATGTTGGAACGACGAACTATGACGACATCCAGTTGATCGGCAACGGCGCAACTTATTACTACGTGGTGACGGCGGTGAACAGTCTCGCTGGCGAGAGCGATTATTCGGCCCAGGTCCGCGCGGCCACAACCGTCACGCTGCCATCTCCGTGGATGACCCAGGACATCGGAGCGCCGGGCGTATGGGGTGGCGCCTTTTTCGCCAATGGCGTTTTCACGGTGACCGGGTCTGGGGCTGACATCTGGAACGCAGCGGACTCCTTCCGTTTTGCTTATGTGAAGACGAACAGCTCCAGTTTCACCATGATCGCCCGCGTCGCCTCGCTGCAAAACATCAATGCGTGGTCCAAGGCCGGGGTGATGGTTCGCGACAGCTTGAATCCCGGCGCGGCCAACGCCTTCATCGCCGTGACACCGGGCAATGGAGTGGCTTTTCAATACCGTGTCAATGATGGCGCCGGCTCCAGTAACATTATCCTGGCCGGCCTTGCCGCGCCTTACTGGGTCAAGCTGGTGGGGAGCGGCGGCACGTACAGCGGGTACTGTTCGCCGGATGGAACGAACTGGACTCTTGCTGGGAGCGAGACGCTGACCAATTTCACCACGGCGTATGTCGGTTTGGCGGTCACTTCCCACGACGACCCCAGCTTATGCGCAGCCACTTTTGACAACGTCAGCGGGCCTGGCTGGACGCCTTCTCCTCTTGCGGCGAGTGCCAGTGCGGTATCCACGAACGAGATCAGCCTCACATGGAATGCCGTAACCGGCGCGACCAATTATACGGTGGAACGCTCGCTGTCCATGGGCGGTCCCTACGCGGTCGTCACCAACGGGCTGAGCGCACCGGGCTATCTGGACAGCGGGCTGGCTTTTGGGACGACGTATTACTACCTGGTCAGCGCGATGGTCTCCGGCAATGCAATCACAAGCGCTCCAGCTTCGGCGGCCACCCTCTCGCCATACACCTATTCGTGGGGCGCGCCCGTGGCCTTTGCCGGCCAGAACGCCAACCAAATCCTGACCAACTTCCCGGGAACCAAGATTGCCGGGGCGATGTTCGCCCAAAACGGCGGCAACCCGATCACGGTCACGCCCGGCAGCGGTTCGCCCATCGTCTTCGCGCCAGCCAATACGTCCTGGGCCAGCCTGGCCGGCGGCAATGGCTACAGCGGCGGCGCTTGGTCCTCGACGACGGCCAACGCCAATTTCAACAACTGCCTGAACGCTTTCTATTATGACGGGGCCACGCATACCATCACATTAAGCGGCCTGGTGGCGGGGCAGGAGTATTCGGTGCAGTTGTTCGCGCTGGACGACCGCAGCCTCAGTCCGGCGGGAAGCACTCGGACGGTGGACTGGCAAAACCCGGCGGATTCCGTCCACGTTTCGGCGTCCTATTCCATGGCCGCCAACGATTACATAGTCGGGACCTTCATGGCGTCCAACAGCGTGCAAGCAATTCAGGAAAACATCCTCAATTCCGGCGATGGGAACTTCAATTGCATGGTGCTGCGGGCGGTGGGATGGAACCCGCCGCCTTACTTCGTCCTGGAGCCGGCTAACGCGACGAGTTCCCTCGGAAATAGCGCGTCATTGATCGGGGCGGCGGCGGGTGATTCCACGATTGCCAATCCCACCATCACTTACCAATGGGCGGCCGGTCCGGCTGGCGGGCCTTATGCCGATCTTGTCAACGGCGCCAAGTACGGCGGCACAACGACGACGAATCTGATCATCAACGATGTGACGACCGATGACACGGTGGTGGACTATGTGCTGATCGCCTCCAACGGCGGGGGCGCTACGACCAGCCGCCCGGCCAGCCTTGCTGCCGCGACGCCGGCCTTCGCGATGAGTGCGATCGCGGCATCCACCAATCAGATCAGCCTCACGTGGAATGCCTTGACCAACTCGGCCAGTTACACGGTGGAACGCGCGCTGACCAACGGCGGCCCCTACACGGTTCTCGCCGGCGGGCTGACTACGACGAGCCTTCTGGACAGCGGGCTGGCTTTTGGGACGATGTATTACTACGTGGTCAGCGCGACGTTGTCCGGCAATGAAATCACGAGCGCTTCGGCCGCCGCCGCCACGCTGTCCCCCGCCTATGGCTCGCTGGCCCACCGCTACACCTTCAACGAAAGCAACGGCAGCACGACGGTGCCGGATTCCATCGGCGGGCCGGCTTGGAACGGCACGCTTCCCAACGGCGGCGTTTTTGCCAACAGTCAATTGTCATTTTCCTCCGCCAGCCGGCAGTACATGGCCTTGCCGGGCGGCATCCTGGGCAATGACACGGCGGCCACCATCGAGATGTGGATTTCCAGCATCTCAGGAGCAACCACCTCCCCGCCGTATGTCTATTTGTTCGCCATCGGCAACACGGATAGCAGCGGCAACGGCTATGACTATGTCTGCTTTGCCCCGAATCTCGCGCATGTAGCCATTAGCGCGGCGGATCCGGGTTACGCCGGCGAGCAAGGCGGCAATCTGGCGTCATCCCTGGGGCTGGCTGCCAGCCTGCATCTGACGTGTGTGTTTGACTGTCCCGCGGGAGTCATCAGTGTTTACACGAACGGTGTTCCGGCCTCCGCGTTCACCGGCATTACCGACCCCTTGAGCGTGGTGGGCAGCCAGTTCGCCTATATCGGCCGCTCACTCAACGCCGGCGACCCCTATCCCACCTGGACCATCAAGGAACTCCGCTTTTACAACACAGCCTTGAGCGGCGCCGAAGTGGCCGCCTCGGACGCGCTCGGCCCGAATCAATTATTGACCACAAACAGTCCGGTGATGAGCGTGGCTATGACCGGAACCAACCTGATATTCTCATGGCCGGCGGCCTCGGCGGACTACGCCCTGCAGGCACGAACCGATCTCTCGTTGGGGAGTTGGACGAACGTCACGTCGCCGTCGCCGCAGATCGCAAGCAACCAATGGCAGGTGCTGCTGCCGCCACCCACCAACGCGGGCGCGATGTTCTACCGGTTGGCGAAGTGACGTCTGCGGCTTCTTCGACATGTGTGTTTGTTTATGCGTCTTTTGCGCCTTTTCGCGGCTATTCCTCCGGCCTCATACGCAGTCTATGCAACGGACTTGGCAGTAATTGTGCCCCCTCCGTCGGCGAGTTGAAGCATGTGTATGACATCCCCCAAATGGGCGGTGCCAAAATCAACCATCGCGAGCTGCAAAAGATCGCGCAGACTGACCGTTGACAATTGGGCGGAGCCAGACGAACTCCCCCCGCGCTTCGGAATAGCCTTGTGGAATTCCAAAAATTGTCTGATACCTATCTCAGGATGCGACGTATCCTCGTATCGTGGGTTCTTTTGATTCTGCCCTTCGCGGCGTGGGGTGACGGCGCGGTGATACCACCGACAGCCCTGCCGGACCCGGTGGAAATTCCTGACCAGCGCGCTTTGATCAACTTCAGCAACGGCGTCGAGCGACTGGTTATCGAAACGCGATTCACGGGCCGGGGGACGAATTTTACCTGGGTTGTGCCGTTGCCAGCGAAGCCGGTCATCGAGGTTGCGACGCCGGGACTTTTTTCCAACCGTGGCTTTTCAATTGCGGCCGGAAATCTATGACGGCTCGCCTCCGTTTTTTGCAATCCACGGCGCGTGTCTTTCTCTTATGTACGTGCTGTTGTTCGTCCGGAAGGGACGCGCGTGGTCCGCGACGGACATTGTTATGCTGGCGATCTGCATCGTGAGCGTCCTTTTAATCTCGATTCCTACCGGCATTATATTGGCATGCCTCCTTCCGTGGACAATCGTCCGGGTGATGGACGGGCGCGAGGGTCGATTCTCTATCTTTGCCTCGGTTTTCTTGACGTTTCTTTTCGGCTCGATGTTCTTGAGCGGGTTGGGAACGGCGGGCCGCGTGGCTGGATTGCCGGAAGGCGTAACGGAGGTGGAACACGAACGCGTAGGGACATTCGACGCGAGCGTAGTCACCTCCAGGAATCCGGCCGCCTTGACGGCCTGGCTACGAACGAATCAGTTTGCCGTGAACACCAACATCCAACGAGGGATTGACGATTACGTAAAGGACGGATGGGTTTCAATTCATTTGGTTTAACAGCGAAGGGGGCCCAAACCCATTTGACCCCGCCGCTAAATGAATAGTCAGCTCGATCTTTAAGCCCGACACTCAAACCTTCGACAGTGCAAAGGGGTCATCTGAGGGGTCAGAACTGACACTTGTATCCGCCTTGTCGATCCCCGGCAGCCTCACATGACGCACGCCTTGCGCCACTCGTGACCGCGTTTTCTGGCGGGTTCGCCCGAAAGCTTCATCCTCAAGAAATTCCTCCCTTTAAAATGAGCCTCCGCCGTTGCGGCTACGTTGATTTGCTTGAACTGGAACAGGCAACATGAATGTGCCATGTCCAGCATGGTACCGAAGCAACACACAAGCTTCAACTCAAGCTTCCGACGGCCGATGCCGATAAGAAGGGGAGCCTGAGGCCTCGCGGCCGGCGATGTGTCGTGGTGACATGCTGTGCGACGCCCGGACTCCAAATTGTGAACGTGGAGCTAATCAGCGAGAGTGCGTGGACTTCCGTTATCGAAGGCACGCGCACCATTCAGTTTGAGTTCCTGGCTCTCCAACTTTTTCTCGTCAATTTGCGCAACCGGCTGCGCGTTAAAGAGGTCTCCACCCAGGACTGCATCCGGGAACTGAAAGCGTTTTACAGGAAATTCAGCCGCCTGCCGATGGCAGAGAAAGATTTCAACAAGATAGCCAACCGCGAGGAAACCCTGGCCAACCGGTTACTGGATCCGGCGGAAACCGCGCGTAGAATCCTGGCCGGCGAAAGCCTGATGCTGGCCGGCGAGGAAAACCTCCTGGCCGCCTTGCCTCCCGGCAATTGGATCGGCGGAACCATCCCTTATTTCATGGCCGAAGACGGCGGTTGCATGTGCAAGGACAAGATATTTGTCACGGAACTCCCCGGCGAATTCCAATCTTCCACGTGCACCTATGCCACGTCGAAACTCCCCGGCCTTTATCGGGACGCCAAAGAGGGTGAGGTCAGTTTTATCATCCTGCCCGCCGGCAGCCCAGCTCACAACGAGTTTGCCTTGAATGCCCCGCATTATGCCGATTTTGCCCTGCACCCGCTGGTGGGCTGGATTGCGGGCAATGATCAGTCCATGTCTGACAAGACAGCGCCGAAGGTTTTTTGCGGGGGCCCGCAACCGCTGGGCGACGCCGCCGCGGTGATGCGCATGAAGCTGTCTGCCGACCGCCTGGCGCAAATCAAAATCATAAATCTGTTCCAGCCGGGCAATGGCGATACGATCTGCTTTCCGGCCAGCGGCTTTTCCGCCAAAGCGGCGATTGTCAACGGCAAGGAATGCAATTTTGCGGAATACCTTCAGTCGATCAAGGCTGACGTCCGCCTGCCATTAGTGGCCAACTATTGCGGGGCGACGGTCAATGTGAGCCTGAAGAGCATCAATGCTCCGAATGGCCGCGTTGAGTTCTTCGCGCCGGTCAATTCCGGCGTTGAATACAATCTGGCATCCCCGATCGAAGATTACGTTTCGCATTTTGAAAACCGCCTGAAGACAGTATCGCCGGATAACGTGTTGTTCTTGCGGATTCCGATGAAAGCGGACACCTGTTCCAATCCATATCGGACACCGTTCCAATCCTGTCGGACAGTTGTCGGAGCGAAGCGACGCTCTGAGTCACTTATAAAGGGGTGTCCGACAGCCGTCAA
>Ga0224557_1003527_pt1 | contig 12132 bp, 11 predicted proteins | sample 714S31014metaG_FD_180677 | JGI IMG/M metagenome (GOLD analysis project Ga0224557, IMG submission 180677) | Peat soil microbial communities from Stordalen Mire, Sweden - 717 S3 10-14 | ecosystem: Environmental > Terrestrial > Soil > Wetlands > Peat | place: Sweden: Norrbotten County, Stordalen... | reverse complement strand
CCGGTGGCCGCGCTTTCGGGAACTCGGCCATCAGCGCGTCAACCACTGCTTTGTCCTCATCGGGTGTTGCACTCACCGAGACACGAGCGCGTACACGCAGCTGCACGGCCTGGCCGTCAGCTGAAACGCTCGCAACCTGGATCGACGCGACCTGCGGTAACCGTCCCAGCAGCCCGACGAGCCGCTCTGTGGCGGTGATGTCGGCGCTGGTCAGATGCTCGCTGCCGGTGACCGCCAGCAGCTGGATCGAGCTGATATTGCCGGTGTCGCCGGTGCCAAGGATCGGCGCCGCGAGGTTTGCGGCGTGGATGCTCGGCTCCGAGTTTGAGAGGAAGGCGCTGTTGTTGTCGTTGATCTGGCTGCCGATCGACGGCAGCGCGCCGGTTCCGATCGCAACCGCCAGCCAGAACACGACGACGAACCAGCGGAAGCGCACGACGAAGCGAGCGAGCGCCTCGTATACGGCATTGACCTTGATGGGTTGACTCACGCGCGACAGGCTACGGAATCAGCGGGACGATTCAGCTCCGCAGGTATCGACCCTGGACGAAGATCCGGTAGTTGACGGCGAAAATCAGACCCGTGAAAACGATCAGCATCACGAACGAGAAGAAGATGCTCGTGTCCTTGTATCCCAGGAACCCGTAGCGCACCAGCGAGATCATGTAATAGACCGGGTTGAAGCGGGTGAGTGTCCGGAAGGGCTCGGGCAGCAGCGATGCCGAGTAGAAGACGCCACCCAGGAAGATCAAGGGCTGCAGCATGAAGGTCTGATACAGCGCGACGTCATCGAACTGCTCGGCCCGTACCCCGATCAGCACCCCGGCCTGGGCGAAGAACAGCCCCACCAGGACCATCGCCGGGATCAGCACCAGTGGGTCACGGACCGGCAACGAGACCAGCGCAAGCGAGACCAGAAAGGTGAGCATCGCGACCAGGAAGCCGCGAATGAAGCCGCCGAGCGTGAACCCCATCAGCAGCTGCAATGGAGATGCCGGCGAAGAGAGCTGATCGTCGATTGAGCGGCTGAACTTCTGCTGCAGAATCGAGGAGGAGTTGTTGGCAAAGGCGTTCATCGCCCACGCCATCATGATCAGCCCCGGGATCACGAAGACGATGTACCGGAAGCCGTGTACCTGATGGATACGGCTGCCCAGGGCCGCACCGAACACCGAGATGTAGAGGAAGGTCTCGAGCAGAGGCCCACCGATCGTCTGACGCTTGATCTTCATGAAGCGGTTGACCTCTCGCCGGATCAGCGAGAGCATCCGAATCTGGGCGGTGCTCATACCGGCTCCGCCGTAACGTGCGAGCGCGAAAGCTCCTGCCTACCGACGAGCTCCAGATAGGCGTCCTCCAAGCTGTTGACGCCATAACGCGCGGAAAGTTCATCGATCGTGCCGTGAGCGGCGATCTCACCGTGGTTGATGAAGGCGATCCGATCGCACAGCCGTTCGGCCTCCTCCAGGTAATGGGTCGTCAGCATCACGGTCGTGCCCTCGCTGTTGATCTTCTCGATGTACTGCCACAGCTCCAGCCGGAGCTCGATGTCGACGCCCGCGGTCGGCTCGTCCAAAATCAGCAGTCGCGGCCGGTGCATCAGCGCCCGGGCAAGGGTGAGCCGCCGCTTCATGCCGCCTGAGAGCGTGCGCGTGCGTTCCTCACGCTTCGACGTCAATGAGAACGCGTCCAACAGCTCAGCCGTGCGCTCCTTACGGTCCGCCTTGCTCATCCCGAAGTAGCCGCCGTGGAGGTCGAGCGTCTCCTCGAGCGTCAGGAAGATATCGAGGTTGATCTCCTGCGGCGCCAAGGCAACGGCCTCGCGCGCCTCTCTGTAGTGGTGCACCGCATCATGCCCGAAGATCTGCACCGAGCCTGATGTCGGTCTGGCAAGGCCGGTGGTGCAATGGATCAGGGTGGACTTGCCGGCCCCGTTCGGGCCCAGCAGCCCGAAGAATTCGCCCTCGCCGATCGTCAGGGAGACGGACTTCAGCGCCTCCATGCCGTTGGGATAGCGCTTGACAAGATCCGTGATCTCGAGTGCCGGAACGCTCAAAGTCCAGCCTCGCCGCGGCGAGCGGTCATGTTGAGGCGCACGTAGTCGAGTACCAGCGGCAGGCCGGCGCGTGCGAGCACGGCGTCAACGAAGGAATCGTGCAGTTCGGCCGGCAGCAGATCGAGATGCCGGACAACGCAGACCGTCCGCACAAAGTCTGCCGGCTGCTCAAGCGTGGTCGGCTTAGGCTCAAGCCACGTCTCGACATCAACGAAGCCCGCGGCGCTCAGCCGCTCAGCGGTGATGTCGGCGCGCGCGTAGTTCCACGGCCCCTTCCAACCCACGAAGTAAGGGGCGAACTCGCCACTCGCGGCGAGCTCGTCGGCCAGTACCCGGAAGGCGTCGATGTTGCCGAAGCCGCCGCACTGCGCGACCAGGCGTCCACCGGGCTTGAGTACCGATGCGAGGCTCGCGAACAGCTTCGGGTGATCAGGAATCCAGTGGAAGGTCGCGTTTGAGAAGACTGCGTCGACCGGTTCGGGCAGCGACAACTCGGTGAGGTCCTGGCAGAACGCGGTGACGCGCTCGCCAAGCGCGGCACGTGTGTGCTCGACCATCGACGGGGCGACATCGACCGCGTAGACCTTCCCCTCAGGGACCATGTCCACCAGCAGCGCCGTGACCTTGCCCGAGCCACAACCGGCGTCGAGCACCACCTCGTCACCACGCAAGGGCAGCCGTTCCAGCTGCTCACGTGCCCATGCCTGCTGTGGTCCCGAGATCCGGTCATATGTGGCCGCGTCCCAATCACGCGTGCTCATCGTCAATCTCCCTTCCTCGCGCACAGAATCGCGAGGCCAAAATCCTTGTAGTAACAGTCGGCCCACGCGAATCCGGCCTCTCGCAGCCATGTGAGCTGTGGCTCCACCGGCGCGCAGCGGTCGTGTTTGCGGCGCTCGGTCGCGTCGGCCACCTCGGCGTGACTCGCACCCAACGCCAGGCAGTCCGCCGCCCACCTCTCATCGTAGAGCTCGCTGAGCTCGGCGGTCGGACCGGCGACCTGTTCGGCGTTGACGAAGATCCCCCCTGGCCTCAGCACCGCGAAGATGCGGCGATAGAGATCCTGCTTGTCGGGGTGCTCGAGGTGGTGGATCGCGAGCGCCGAGACCACCGCATCGAACGGTCCGCCGGGCAGAGCGCTCGTCATATCGCACAGGTGCACCGCACTCACCAGCTCACCGAGTGTCAACGACGCCTCGTTGAGCATCGCCTGCGAACCGTCGAGCAGCTCAAAGCGCGCCTGCGGGAACGCCTGCGCGACGTGGGCCGTCATCAGGCCGGTTCCGGCGCCGAGGTCGAGCACCCGCCGGACCCCGCTTCCGCCCTCCGCCAGCGGGCGGAGGGCTTCTACCGCGGTTCCGTAGAAGCGGTCGTACCCGGGTACCAGACGTCTGCGCAGCGCCGTGTACTCGGGCGCGTGTGCGGAGAACGCGAGTGATGCGGCGGGGACGCTCACAGTGCCGTGGTAACCGGTCCCGGCCGCTCGTGCAAGGACTCGAAGGCGCTGATCGCGTCGTCCTGGGCCAGAGTCAGGGCGATGTCATCGAGACCGTTCAGCAGCCGGTGCTTGATCTCAGGGTCGATGTCGAAGTGCTCGGAGCCCCCGTCCCAGCGCACCTCTTGCCCGGCAAGGTCGACCTGAGCGGTGCCGGACTTCGCGATCGCCGCGCAGGCTTCCGCGGAGACGGCAATCGGCAGCAGCCCGATCTTGGTGCAGTTCGACTTGAAGATGTCCGCGAAGCTCGGGGCGATCACCGCCTGGAAGCCGTAATCCTCCAGCGCCCACGGCGCGTGCTCACGGCTCGACCCGCAGCCGAAGTTGCGGCCGGCGACCAGGATCGGGTTCTTGGGCAGCTCCCAACCCGGCTCCTTGGCCCAGTCGTAGAAGAGGAACTCGCCGAAGCCGGTGCGCTCGACCCGCTTCAGGAACTGCTTGGGGATGATCTGGTCGGTGTCGACGTCGTCGCGGTTGAGCACCGACACCTGCCCCGTGATCGTTTCGATTGCGCGCATCAGTTGGCTCCTGCGGTCTCGGTGGCGGTGGCAGACCACTCGCGGATGTCGACGAAATGGCCCTCGATGGCTGCCGCCGCGGCCATCTGCGGTGAGACCAGGTGCGTACGCGCACCGCGTCCCTGGCGCCCTTCGAAGTTGCGGTTGGAGGTGGAGGCGACCCGCTCTTCCGGCGCCGCGATGTCCGGGTTCATGCCCAGGCACATCGAGCAGCCGGCGCCGCGCCAGTCAAAGCCGGCGGCGCGGAAGATCTCGTCGAGGCCCTCCTGCTCGGCCTGTTCCTTGATCTGAACCGAGCCGGGCACGACCATCGCATAGACGTGCTCTGCGACCTTGCGCCCGCCGATCACTTCGGCGGCGGCCCGCAGGTCACCGATCCGCGAGTTCGTGCATGAGCCGATGAAGACACGATCAAGCTTGATCTGCTCTACCGGCGTGCCGCCGTCAAGGCCCATGTACTCCAGGGCACGCTCATCCTGCTCGGATTGGGGAACCGGGACCGACTCGCTGACGCCGACGACCATGGCCGGATTGGTGCCCCAGGTGACCATCGGGCTGATCTTGGTCGCGTCGATCACGATCTCCTTGTCGAAGTGCGCGCCGTCCTCCGTGTAGAGCTCACGCCAGTCATCCGGCACCGTCGCGGGCGCTGCTGGGCGTCCGATCACGTACTCATAGGTCGTCTCATCCGGAGCGATCATGCCTGCGCGGCCGCCGCCCTCGATCGTCATGTTGCAGACGGTCATGCGACCTTCCATCGACAGCTTCTGGATTGCCGGCCCCGAGTACTCGACCGCGTAGCCGGTGGCGCCGTCGACGCCCATCTGGCCGATTGTGTAGAGGATCAAATCCTTGGCGGTGACGCCGAAGCCGAGCTCGCCCTCGTAACGGATCAGCATCGACTTGGGCTTGTTCTGGGTCAGGCACTGGGTGGCGAGCACGTGCTCAACCTCGCTGGTGCCGATCCCGAATGCGAGTGATCCGAAGGCGCCATGGGTCGCGGTGTGCGAGTCACCGCAGACGATCGTCATGCCCGGCTGAGTGACGCCCAGTTCCGGTCCGATCACGTGCACGATGCCCTGGTGTTCTGAGCCGAGCGAGTACACCGGGATGCCGAACTCGGCGGCGTTGCGCTCCAGCGTCTGGACCTGGATGCGTGAGAGCTCGTCCTTGATGCGCGCGGCGACCGGCGTGCCGTCGGTCGGCACGTTGTGATCAGCGGTCGCGAGCGTGCGGTCGGGACGGCGAACCTTGCGGCCGTTCAGGCGCAGGCCATCGAACGCCTGTGGGCTCGTGACCTCGTGGACCAGATGCAGATCGATGTAGATGAGACCCGGTGCCACCTCATGGCGCTCCCAGATCTTGTCGAACAGACTCTTCGGCACAGCTAGCTCCTCCTCAGGCCTGCGCTCACAACTGCGAGCACGACGGCATCATCTTTTCCGGGGTTCTCAAAGTGGTGCTGAAGATCGGCATCGAAGGTGACGCAATCTCCAGTCTCAAGGTCGAAGCGCTCGCTGTCGCAGACCAGCGTGACGACGCCAGCCTCGACCAGGGCGGTCTCGCGACTTCCGGGCTCGTGCACCGGCGGGTCACCGTGGCCGCCCGTGGCGGCACCTGGCGCGAGCGTGTGGCGCGAGAGCTCGGCCCGCTGCCCGGGCAGAGGCGGGCTCAGCAGCTCGTAGCTGTGACCACTGACGCCGCTCGGCCCCTTCCGGCGCGCCCTGCGACGGACGATGCTCACCGAATCCCCCTCATCGAGTCTCAGCAACTGTGACAGCCGCAGTTCGAGTCCGTGGGCAATCTTCGTAGCCACCTGCAGCGTCGGCGAGGTCTCCCCCCGCTCCACCTGCGACAACATCGCGGCACTCACGCCGGAACGCTCGGCAAGGTCGCGCAACGACATGTCCATCGCCTCGCGCAGCGCTTTGATGCGCGTGCCAAGAGCGTCAGTTGAGGCGGCAGGGGGTGCAAGTATCGCCATACGTTTGTACGTTATCACGTACGCCCGTATGCCGCCGTTACGCTCTTTCTATGGACACGCGCCCGGACATCCTCGTGCTCGGCGGCGGCGGCCGTGCCGCCGACGCATGGTTAACTGGGGTGCTCGCGGGGATCGAGGATCGTTCGTCTTTCGCCTTGTCTGGGTGCGACTACTACGTCGGTACGTCGGCTGGGTCTGTTGTGGCTGCTCGGCTGGCTGCCGGCTCTGAGTTGCGGCGACCCGTCTTGGACGCTGCGGTCGCGGCGACGCCCCGCCGAGCGCCAAAGACCAATGCCTTTACGAATTGGGCTTTGGCGCTCGGCGGTCCTGCCGCATCGGTTGGTCTTCGGGTCACGACTACTCCCGGGGCGCTTGCGCGGTCCGCAGGGCTGCGGCTCGTCCCATCCGGCGAGCGTGCGCCAATCGGCCCGCTCCTTTCCGCTGGATCCTCATCCGACTCGCCGAAGGCTGGTGGTGAGTCGGGAGCGGGTAGTGCGCCTTGGGATGGGCGGCTGCGGGTGGTGGCTGTGGAACGGCGCAGCGGGCGACGGGTGGTGTTCGGGTCGCCTGGGGCACCCGATGCGACGGTGGACCAGGCGGTGCGGGCTTCGTGTTCAGTGCCGATCATGTTCGGCCCCACCGTGATCGGCGGACACGAGTACGTGGACGGTGGCGTCTGGAGCCTCACGAATGCCGACGTTGCGCCTGCTGCCCGCGGCGCTCATGTCCTGCTATTGGCTCCGACCGCGAGCCTGTACGGGCCGCTCAACCCGCTCTTGAGAGCAGGATCTCGGGCGGCGTACCTAGTGGAGGCGTCAGTGCTGACAGCCCGCCGAGCGCACGTGCAGATGGTCGCGCCCGACCACGACTCGGCCGCCGCGATCGGACGCGAACTGATGGCGAGCGAGCCGATGGCGGCGATCCTCGCCGCCGGCTACCGCCAGGGCTTGGCCCTCTAGCGGCGGCTCGCGGGCCCTCTAGCCCCGGGCTCGCGGGCCCTCTAGCCCGCCTCCCAGGCGTTCGTTGCACCTGAAGTTCTATATGTAGAACCCCAGGTGCAACGAACGTCGTGAACGTGAACTACGGAGTCGCGGTCAGGGGCTGGGTGGAGCTGAGCGGCTCGAGTGCAGCCTCATGATCGCGGCGGTGGACCGCGTTTGAGAGGGCGCGTACGTAGGCTCGGGCACAGGCATCGACTATGTCGGTCGAGACGCCCTGGCCGGAGCCGGTGAAGCCATCGACCTCGACCACGATCGAGGTCTCGCCGAGAGCGTCGTGCCCGCCGGTCACAGCACCGATGTGGAACTCTCGCAGACGCACGTCGATGCTCGTCGCGGCATTGATCGCGTGAAAGATCGCGTCGATCGGGCCATCGCCACCGAACGAGCCTTCGAGCTCCTCACCCTCGGGTGAGCGCAGGCTGACCTTCGCATGCGGTGGACGGCGCGACGAAGACTCGACGTCGAACCACTCGAGCGTGTAGCCGACGGTTGTCTCCTCACGGAGCTCGTCCGTGACCAGCGCCTCGAGGTCCATCGCGGTGACCTGCTTCTTCTTGTCAGCGATCTCCTTGAAGCGCTTGAAGGCGATGTTCAGGGTCTGACCGGTGACTTCAATGCCCATCTCAGAAAGCGCCTGCTGTAGCGCGTGGCGGCCGGAGTGCTTACCCAGGACCAAGGAGTTGGACTCGAGCCCGACCGAGGCCGCGTCCATGATCTCGAAGGTGCCGCGGTGCTTAAGCACGCCGTCCTGGTGGATCCCGGATTCGTGTGCGAACGCATTGCGGCCGATGATCGCCTTGTTGGGCTGGACCGGATAGCCGGTGAGTCGCGACACGATCCGTGAAGTGCGCGCAATCTCCTTAGTGTTGGCGCCGGTCGTGAAGCCGAGCTCATCCTGGCGCGTCGCCAGCAGCATGATGATCTCCTCGAGCGCCGCGTTGCCGGCACGCTCCCCGATCCCGTTGACGGCGCACTCAACCTGGCGGGCGCCGGCCAGCAGGCCGGCGACGGAGTTCGCCACAGCCAGCCCGAGATCGTCGTGGCAGTGGACTGAGACGACCACGTCGTGCAGTTCGGGGACCAGCTCGTACAGGCGCGTCAGAAAGGCCGCGTACTCGTGAGGCACGGCGTACCCGACGGTGTCGGGAACGTTGATCGTTGTGGCGCCCTCATCGAGCGCGATCTTCAGAACCTCGGCCGTGAACTCGACGTCCGAGCGGGTGGCGTCCATCGGTGAGAACTCAACGTCGTCCACGTAGGACTTGGCCTGCGCGACAGACGCACGGGTCATGCCCAGCACGTCCTCACGGGTGTTCTGCATCTGGTACTTGATGTGGATGTCAGAGGTGGAGACGAACGTGTGGATCCGAGGTCGATCGGCGTCCTTGATCGCCTCCCAAGCGCGATCTATGTCGTTGGCCTGGGCACGTGCGAGCGCGGCGATAACCGGACCGTCGACCTGGCGGGCGATGCCCTGGACAGCCTCGAAGTCACCGGGCGAGGCGATCGGGAAGCCCGCCTCGATGATGTCCACGCCGAGGCGCGCGAGCTGCTGGGCGATCTCCAGCTTCTCCGGAGCGTTCAGGGAAATGCCGGGTGACTGCTCACCGTCACGCAGCGTTGTGTCAAAGATCAGTACTCGGTTTTGGTCCTGCGATTGCGTCATCAGAACATCCTTTTGTCTCGTCCTGCTTCTTCTCGTAACTGGTTCGCGGCTACGTGCGGCCGCCCACGCGCTATTCCCCCCGAGGGGGGAGGAGAAGAAGTCGAAGGTCGAGGCGGAAGGCCATCGCGGTAAAGACTACCGATAACCGCGGGCGTGGGTCAATCACAAGTGAGTCGCGATCCGCTGTCCTGGGCCTACTCGAACCTCAACAATCCCCCCGCGCGTGACCTCCTGAACAGAGCCGGGGGGAATTTGGTGCGCTGGCCGCCACTATCCCCCCGGCTCCCAACCGACCTGCTCAGCCGGGGGAGTTTTGGTGGTTAGAGATGGCGCTGGTCTGTCGGCGCGCAACCCCGCGCGCCGACAGACCGGCCCCGCACAGTGCTCTAGAGCGTGACGGAGACGCCGGCCACGAAGCCATCGCTGGCCACGATCTCATCGACAACCACGTCTGGGACGGCACCGTCGGTGGTGATCACCATCGCGGCCAGGCCCTCAGCATCACCATCTGGCTGACGGCCGACGATCGCAGAGACGATGTTGACGTCGTGTGAGGCGAAGGCTGTGCCCACGCGGCCGAGCATGCCGGGAACGTCCTTGAAGCGGAACAGCGTGACGCTGTTCTCGAGCTGCACCTGAAAGCGCTGCCCCCACGCCTCGAGCAGATGCGGACGGTGGAGATTGCCGATCACGGTGCCGACGACGTTCACGGTCTCGCCGCCACTCGTGACGCTCACGCGGATCAGATCGGTGTAGTCGCGGGTGTCAGTCTGCCTGACGTCGGCGGTCGAGATCCCCCGCTGCCGCGCCAGGGCCGGAGCGTTGACCTCGTTGAGGTCCTGCGCACCGCCGGTCTCAAGCACGCCGAGTAGGACGTTGAGCCCGAGTAGGCGAGTATCGCGCTTCGCGATTCCGCCCAGGAACTCCGTCTCGACCGCGTCCACCGCCGAGCTCTCCGCAAGGGCGGCAGCGATCTTGCCGAGCGCGCGGCTCAACGGGATGAACGGTGCCAGGGCATCGAGATCGTCCTCCGCAATCGACGGGATGTTCACGGCGGTCGTCACCGAACCACCTGTGAGCGCCGCGACGATCTGCTGCGCCGCCTGGAAGCCGGCACGGTCGTTGGCCTCCGCTGTCGACGCACCAAGGTGCGGCGTGACGATCACGTTCGGGTATCCGAACAGCGGGTGATCGGTGATCGGCTCCGTCTGGAACACGTCAAGCGCGGCACCCGCGACCTTCTTGCTGTCGAGCGCGGCTTGCAGGTCCGCGTCAACCACCAGCGGCCCGCGCGCCACGTTCAGCACGCGTACGCCGTCCTTGCACTTCGCCAGGACCTCAGCGTTCAGCCAGCCCGTGGTCTCAGGCGTCTTGGGCAGATGCAGGGTCAGGAAATCGGCGACCGCGTAAACACCGTCCGGTGTCTCCGCCTTTTCAACACCAAGCTCCTCAAAGCGTGAGGCGCTGACGACCGGGTCGAACGCGATCACGTGCATGCCGAAGCCCTTGGCCCGCTCTGCGACGAGCTGACCGATACGGCCAAAGCCGAGCACACCCAGCGTCTTCTCATACAGCTCGACGCCGGAATACTTGGAGCGGTCCCAGCGGCCTTCAACAAGCGACTGGTGCGCCTGCGGCACGTTGCGCGCGAGCGCCAACAGCAACGCCATCGTGTGCTCGGCGGCGGTGACCACGTTCGACAGCGGCGCGTTGGCGACGACGATTCCACGCTTGGTCGCCTCCGGCACGTCGACGTTGTCCACGCCAACGCCGGCGCGACCGATCACACGCAGCTTCGTGCCGGCGGCCAGCAGCTCGGCATCGAGCTTGGTGGCCGAGCGGATCAGGACGCCGTCGAACTCTCCCAGGCGCGCCTTGACCTGATCGCGATCCCAGTCAAACCCCAGCTCGACGTCGAAGTGCTGCTTCAGCAGCTCAATGCCGGCGGGGCCGACCTTCTCGGCAACAAGGACTTTGGCTTTGCTCATGCGTTCTGCTCCAGGATGTAGTCGATGCAAGCGGTCAGCGCCTGCACGTCTGAGGGGTCGGTTGCGGGGAACATCGCGACGCGAAGCTGGTTGCGGCCGAGCTTGCGGTACGGCTCGACGTCGACGATCCCGTTTGCGCGCAGCGTCGCGGCAATCGCAGCGGCGTCGACCGAGTCATCGAAGTCGATCGTGCCGACCACCAGCGAGCGCTTGGCGGGATCGCTCACGTAGGGCGTCGTGACCGCGCCGGCTTCGGCCCAGCCGTAGAGATGGCTGGACGAGGCGGTGGTGCGCTGCACCATGCCGTCGAGACCACCGTTGGCGAGCATCCATTCGATCTGGTCGGCCAGCATGAACAGCGTCGCAACCGCCGGGGTGTTGTAGGTCTGGTCCTTGGTTGAGTTGTCGAGCGCGGTGGCCAGCGACAGGAACTCCGGGATCCAGCGCGTGGCACCGACCGTCGGGCGGTCGGCGTCGACCTGCGCGATCCGCTCCAGCGCCGCCGGGCTGGCGAGCGCCAGCCAGAGCCCGCCGTCGGAAGCGAAGCCCTTCTGGGGCGCGAAGTAGTAGACGTCGGCGTCCGCTATCTGCACCGGCAAGCCGCCGGCACCCGAGGTCGCGTCGATCAGCACCAGCGTGCCGTCATCAAGCCCGGTCGGACGGCCCACCGGCACCATCACGCCGGTTGAAGTCTCGTTGTGCGCCCAGGTGATCACATCGGCACCGGACTGGCCGGCAGCTAAGGGATCGGGTGCGTCGCCGGCCGCGGCTTCAACCACGATCGGGTCAGCCAGGAAGGGCGCCTTCTTTGTGGCCGAGGCGAACTTTGAAGAGAACTCGCCGTAGCTCAGATGCAAGCCACGCTCACGCACGATTCCGGCCGTGGCCGCATCCCAGAACGCGGTCGTGCCGCCGTTGCCGAGCAGGACCTCGTAACCATCCGGCAGCGAGAACAGCTCACGCAGGCCGCCGCGTACGCGGCCGACCAAAGACTTCACCGGCTTCTGGCGATGGGACGTGCCCATCACCGATGCGCCCGACGCCGCGAGGTTCGCGAGTTGTTCGGGGCGCAGGCGCGATGGCCCGGAAGCAAAGCGGCCATCACGGGGCTTGAGCGCGTCAGGAATTACCACCTGGGTCTGGGACACAACGACTCCTTCACTTCGAGTTCGGGGGTGCCCAGGCGCGCGGCGACGTGTAGACCCACCGCTCCCCGGTGGTTGTGCCACCTTGTCGCGCCAGTTACGGTAGGACAAGCAAGGATACAGCTGGCCCGCCCGCGTGCGTTGCGTTCAGCAAAGCGTGCGAGGCGAGCCGCGCTGCGATTACTCGTGGAAGTCGCTGTCGATCCAGGCCATCTGCGAGCGCAGGCCCTTACCGACGGTCTCAATCTGGGTGCCGGCCTGCTCGTCGCGCATGCGCTT
>Ga0224557_1003525_pt1 | contig 12133 bp, 9 predicted proteins | sample 714S31014metaG_FD_180677 | JGI IMG/M metagenome (GOLD analysis project Ga0224557, IMG submission 180677) | Peat soil microbial communities from Stordalen Mire, Sweden - 717 S3 10-14 | ecosystem: Environmental > Terrestrial > Soil > Wetlands > Peat | place: Sweden: Norrbotten County, Stordalen... | reverse complement strand
GAAGGAGAAGGTGCGGGCATTGGGCCAGGGCGGTTCGCCGCAGGTGAGGATGCGGGCGTTGACCTGAGGGAAACGCGCGGCTACCCGGCGCGCCGCCTGCAGGCCCAGGTCGTTGCCGTGGCGCGCGCAAAAAAGAATCTCGTAGTCCGGATAGTCCTGCACAAAGAAGCTGCTGAGGTTTTGTTCCAGATCGGGCTCGTCGCCGTGGAGCGCTTTCAACACGGTGACCGGGGGGCGGAAGGAAGCGAGCGGGCCTTTGGATGCACGGCGTCGAAAGCGGAGGACGGCCACGCCAACCAACAGGCTATAGACGGTGGAACTAACGATGCCGAGGACGGCAAGCGCGAAAAGAGCGTGAGAAACAATGTGGCCGTAGGTCATGGTGACAGATTCGATCTCAAAGCCCGCTCTGCGCGCAATCCGCTCTCCCCGGAGCTTTGAACGGAGGAGGAGAACGCCGAAAACTGCTCCGCGCCAAGGTCGAATTCTACTATAACGGCCGGTCGGTCCAGAGGGTCTTGTCGGCGAGCGATTGCACGGGGTAAAGCCGCCCGGCCAGGAGTTGCTCGACCTTGGACTGGTTTACGTCCTGCGCGAAGATCCACTTGCGGTCGCCGGTTCCCCAAATCTTCGAGAGCTGGTCTTCGCCGATGTCGAGTCTGGGTGCGTCTGGATAGCACGAGCCCCACAGCAGCGTGGAACCCTCGCCGTGCTGTCCGCATTGTTCGGTCACGATCAGGGTGAGGCGGCGCTGGAGGAAGTTATGCGTGTAGAAGATGACCGAGGAGGCGTCGGACTGGTCGCCATAGATGATGAAGGTGTCAGTCGGCGCGCCTTTGGCGATGATGGTGTCGGCCATGGGTTTGGAGCTGAGCATGGGCTCGAAGCGCGCGAAGGCGATGTGCGCGGCGACGAGGAAGACGGTGAAGGTGAGGGCGATGCTGACGGATGCGGCCAGGTGCTTACTTCTGAGCCGCAAGATCCAGCCGGCCAGAGGTCCCACGAGCAGAGCGATGCCGGCGAGTGCGGCGGGCAGGCGCAACGCTGCGAACGACGCGCCGGTGAGGTCGAACAGGTGCGACATGGACAGCGTGTAGTCGCCCACACCGCGATGCGCCAGCAGCGTGCCAATGTCAGGAACGTAAGGCAAGTTGCGCGAGACCCAGAGTCCCCACCCGAGTGCGATGGCTGAGAGAATGCCGATGACGGCAAAGGCGCCCTGCGCGCCGGTCAGCCATGCCGTTGAAAGCAGTGAGCCGCTCTCGGCGGGAGCGCCGTTGGGAGCGCGGTTTTCTTCAATGCCTGCCACAATGCAGGCGATGAGGATGAATAGCGGCGTCCACACCGGAAAGGTGTAGTACTCCTGGTTGGTGGAGATGGAGAAGAAGAGCAGCGTCCAGGCCGAGAAGAGCGAGAGCAGCCAGATGGTGCGGACGCGGAACTTGAGTCGGGCCACGTAGCTGGCCACGTCGGCGCGCACGGCGTTGTCGAGATAGAAGTCGACGGTCTGGCCGGCATCGCGGTGCAGGTGCTGGAGCCAACTGCGGCGCGTCTTCCAGGCAGCATAGAACGTGGCGGGCAGAAAGATGCTCCACGGGAAGAGCCATGCCAGGTGACCAAGCCAATAGAAGATGCCCGGCATCTTGTTGTAGTCGTGCGGATAGCGCTGGCCGAAGAAGCGCAGGAAGTGTTCGTTGATGAAATAGAAGTAGAAGAAGCCGTGAACGTTTCCGAAGGTGGGGTGGTTGCCGAAGGGGTGTCCCTGGTCGGGGTTGTAGATGCCGCAGAGGATGTGCCACGGCGCGGCGATGAGCAGGAAGAGCAGCGTTCCAGTGAAGGGCCTGAGCACGCGCCAGCGGCGCCATTGGCCGGTCAGCAGCAGGTAGGGAACGGCGGCTCCGATAAAGAAGACGGGCGCGATGAGTCCCTTGGTGAGGGTGGCCAGCGCGACGCCGGCATACATCCAGTAAAAGCGATTGGGGCGATCGTCTTCGAGTCCGGTGATGAGGGCGTAGAGCGCGATGAGCAGAAACAGGCTCAGCTCCGCCTCGGGAATGATGAAGCGTGTAAAGAGAAACGGGCCCATGGAGGTGAGCACGGCGAGGCCTGCGTAGAGGCCGGCGCGGGAGCCCCATGCACGGCGGGCCCACAGCCAGGCGAGCCAGGCAAGGCCGAGCATGGCGAGCGCGTTGGGCAGATGCGTGGCAAAAGTGTTCTGGCCAAAGATCTTGTAGCTTCCGGCGACGATCCAGTAGGGCAGGGGTGGCTTCTCAATGTAGCGGATGCCGTTGATCTTCGACGTGATGAGGTCGCCGGTCTCAGCCATGTGCTGTGCGGCTTCTGCATGGGCGGCATCCACGTCGTCGAGCAAGGGGGGCGAGAAGAGAGAAGCAAACTGCACGGCGGCAAAGATGGCAGCCAGAAGCAGCCAGACAGCCAGCGCGGAGGGGGCTTGCTGCGGACGATTGTATGAGTGCGTATCGTTAGTCACGGCTGAATTTGCCATTTGATTAAGGATATCAGGGGGGAGAGGCAGGGAATAGGGAATAGGGAACAGGGAACGACTCCCGGTAGACTGTTCAGCGATTCCAGGAAAGCTGGCAGGGATGGGGTACCCGGCTGACTTCTGCTGGGCGGCTTTTCCACGCGGCTTGTGGAGGGCGCGCTCGTGTATCTTGAGCCGAGAGACGAAATTCTTCTCGGAGTGTGCGCTAGATCCCCATGCCAACGTTTGCCGCCATCGATATCGGATCGAATTCCTGCAGATTGAAGATCGCCAAGGTTGTGGCGCACCAGTTGAAGACGCTGGCGGAAGACCGCGAAGTGACGCGGATTGGAGCAAGCGTTTTTGAGTCGGGGCTTGTGTCTCCCGAGGCGATGGCGCTGACGCTGCGAGCGCTCAAGCGTTTTCAGCGGGCGGTGCAGGCGCATGGCGTGGATCAGATTCGCGTGGTGGCCACGAGTGCCATGCGCGATGCGCGCAACGGCGCCGCGTTTCAGGCCTGGGTGAAGGCGGAGACGGGCTGGACGATGGAGATCATTTCCGGGTTGGAGGAAGGCCGGCTCATCCACCTGGGTGTGACTGGCACGGAACCGGGCGCGGGCGGAAAAGTGCTGCTGATCGACTTGGGCGGGGGCAGTTGCGAGATCACGCTCTCAGAGCAGAAGCGGATCAAGGAAACCATCAGCGTTCCGCTGGGCTCAGTGCGGTTGACGGAGGACTTTCTGTCGGCGGACCCGGCGCCCGCCGACGGGCTGGGGCGCATGCGGCAGTGGATTGCGCGGGAGCTGCGGCGGGCGCACAAGAAAGTGCAGCCGGGAAAAGTGGGATTGGTGATTGCCACCTCAGGCACAGCGGCAGCGCTGAGCGATGCGTATGCGGCTGGTGCACGGATGGTGGCCGCCGACAACGGCCGCGCAGGCAAAACGCAGAGAAGGCCGGCAGGCAATGTGCTGCCGGAGATTGTGCCGACGCGTTCAGTGAAGAAGCTGTCAGGCTACCTGGCGAAGATGACGCTGCCGGAGCGCGAGGCGGTGCCGGGAATCGGTCCGCGGAGGGCCGAGATAATCGTGGCAGGAGCTGCGGTGTACGCGGAGCTGCTGGAAAGTTTCGGGCTGGCGGGGTTCCGTTATTCTCCGCTGGGCTTGCGCGACGGCATGCTGGCGGCGATGCTGGCCGAGCAGGACGCGCGGGCCACGGCTCACCCAGCGTTCGAACACGAACGCTGGGAGAGCGTGCTGGCCACGGCGCGGCGGTATGGCGTGGACCCCAAGCAGGCCGAGCCGGTGCGGGCGCATGCGGTGCAACTGTTCCACGAGCTGAAGGCTCTGCACGAGCTGCCCGCCGAGTACGAAAGCTGGCTTGCGGCGGCGGCAATTCTGCGCGACACCGGAAAGTTCATCAACCACCAGGGACATCACCGGCACACGCAGTACATAGTTTCGAGTTCAGAAATCTACGGCTACGGCCAGCTGCAGCGGACGTTGGTTTCGGCCATTGCGCGCTACCTGGGCAAGAGCCGGCCGCAGCCGGGCGACCGAGCGCTGCGCAATATTCCCGCCGAGCACCACCGCAACGTGCAACGGGCGGTGGTGCTGCTGCGGCTGGCGGTGGCGCTGAACCAGGATCGCGCCAGCGACGTGCTGCGCGTATCGGTAGCCCTGTATCCAAAGCGGGTTTACCTGGAAATTCGTCCGGGCAGGACGGGCGCTGAGCTGGAGTTGTGGTCGCTGCGCAAAGAGGCGGACTACTTCCGCGAAGTTTTCGGGCGAGAGCTCTTTCCCACGCTGGCATAGATGGAGCGGGCTGTGCGCGGATCGATGAGCCATTGCAGCCGGGGCGGATGGCGGTCAAGATCGACACGGGCAATAGACCCCTTGCGCATGCGGATGGCTGCGCCGCCGTTGCCGGTGATGAGGCGGCCCAGAAACTGGAACAGGACCGGGTTGTGTCCCACGGCCAGCATGCCTTCGCGGCCGGCGTACTTGACCAGCATGTCCTGGAATTCGGCAAAGTCGGCAGTGGGCAGCAGGCTTTTGCTGACTTCCACTTTTCCGTCGTAGCCAAGCTCGGTGCCGACAAACTGTGCGGTCTGAAGAGCCCTCTTCAAGGGGCTCGAGACGATTACGTCCACCTGCACCTTGAGGGCGCTCAGCATGCGCGCCATGAGCATGCACTGGTCTTTGCCCTCCTTGACGAGGCCCCGCTTGGCGTCGAGAACGGGGTTCTCGCGGAACATTCCGGCACTGGCGTGGCGCATGAGGTAGAGGATCATAGCGAAGAATTCGGGGAAGGGGGCCGATCGAGCCCGTTCCCAGGAATCCGATATTAACACAATTGTAACAATTGAAACGCGGCTAAGGCAGCAGTGGATCAGGGTTTACGCGCTAACGCTGGGCAAAAACCCGGGTGGGAGGCTGAAGGCCCAGCCGACATCATTCATGACAATTTGAGGGCCTCGGCCGAGCCGCAATGGCCCGCAGCAGCGGACAAAATGTATATTCTGCTTTCTGCAAGTTTATGGGGTAGCGCGACGCATCAGACAAGGCAGCCGGGGCGCGCGAGCGAGCAGTCGGCAGGCGACACCGCGACAACAAGGCATTTCAACGACCGGGAGAACGCTTCATGTCAACGAGTCCTGTGGCCACGCTGGGCGATTCACTGGTTCTGAAAGAAGTGATGATCGATCCTTATCCCACGCTGTGCCGCCTGCAGCGGGAGGATCCTGTGCATTGGTGCGATGCCATAGGCGCGTGGCTGTTTACGCGCTACGACGACATCGTTCCCACTTTTCGTAATGTCTGCACGTATTCCAACGAAGGGCGGCTTTCAAAGGTAGTGGAGTATCTGCCCGCCGAATCGCGCGCCCACTACAAGGTGCTTGAAGAACACTTTCGCGCCAAGAGCCTCATCTTTTCCGATCCTCCCGACCACACGCGGCTGCGAGCCCTGGTCACCAAGGTCTTCAACGCGACGCGGGTGGAGGAGATGCGCCCGCGCATTACAGAACTGATAGACAAGCTGGTCGGCGATGCCCTCGACAGAGGCCACGCGGATGTCATCAACGACATTGCTGTCCCGCTTCCGTTTACGATTGTGGGCGCCATCATCGGGGTTCCTGCTTCCGACCAGGACAACGTGAAGCGATGGGCCGATGAACTGCTCGCCTTTCAGGGACTGAACAAGCCGCCTGAGGCGATTCTGAAAATCTCGCAGCAGGCGCTCATTGATTTCCGTGCCTACATCGGCGAACTGATCCGCGAGCGACGCCGTACACCGCGCGCCGACCTGCTCAGCTCGCTGGTTGCAGCGGAAGCTGAAGGCGACAAGCTCACAGAACAGGAGCTGACGTACACCTGCATCACGCTGCTAGTGGCGGGCCACGAGACGACGACGTCGCTAATCGGCAACGGCCTTTACACCATCCTTCGCCATCCGGACCAATGGGATCTGTTGCGCCGGGAGCCGTCGCTGCTCGGGTCTGCAGTTGAAGAGATGCTGCGCTTTGAGAGCCCGGTGGGGCGCCAGCCGCGCGTCGTCAAGGAGGACATTGAGGTCCGCGGCAAACTTATCCGGCAGGGCGATGTGGTGTTTCAAATGCTTAATGCCGCCAATCGAGATCCGGAGTATTTTGAGAATCCCGACGAATTCGATATCCGGCGACAACCGAACAGGCATCTCTCCTTCGGCATGGGCATTCACTTCTGCGTGGGTGCGCTGTTGGCCCGCACTGAAGCGCAGATCCTGTTCCAAACGCTCGTTGAGCGCGCGCCGCACATTCAACTCGTGGATGAGAAGCCGGATTGGGATCTACGCAAGCCCAATTCACGCATGATGCATTCGCTCGACGTGCGGTTCTGATTCAGGAAGTAGATTCCGCGTTGACCTTGCTCTCGTGTGCATTGAAACTCCAGAGTTCGCTGGAGAGCAGGCCGCCCAGCCACGCGCGCTGGTGAAAGAGCGTGAAGCCGGATTGACTTAGCGCGGAGCGATGATCGGGCAACGAGCGCTGCGCGAGGCCGGTGAGGCGCGCGAAAGCAAAGTAAAGAAGACTGACGAGCGGCTGCGCGATGAGGCGCCCAAACCCGTTTCGCGGAACTGCGAATTCTGACACTAGCCATTGCGCGTCCGGCGTGGCTGCGCGGCTCAGCGTTGCGGCCAGCGCCTGAACCTCGGCAGTGGTGAGGCAATCAAGAAAGAAGTGGGTCACGATCAGGTTGTAGGGTGGGTGCGGCGGTTCGAGCTTGCGGGCATCCGCGAGAAAAACGCGAAGACGCGCGGCATCTGGGGCGGCGCGCTTCAGCGTCGCTTGCAGCATTGCGGAGCTTGCATCGACAGCATCCACGTGAATGCCCGGACAGGTGCGCAAAAGCTTGGCAGTGAAGCGGCCATCGCCGTCGCCGAGGACAAGCGCGTGCTTTGGGTCGCGCGATTTGAGTGAATCAAGCCAGGCGCATCGGCAACCCCAGAGCCACGGCCCAAAGCTGAGGGCCTCCATCCATTGATAGATACGCGCCAGCCGATTGAAGTCGGGCGGCGAGTTCATTGCATGAGCCGCGCAGCGGGGACGAGAAGCAGCGGCGTGAGCAGAGCCAGGTCAGCAGCAGCGCGCAAGGCTACGGGAGCGAGCCTGTCCCGCAGCGCATCAAGCAGCGCAAGCAGGAGGGCAGCCATTGCACCGGCGGCGAGGAGCGCGGCCGATCGCGGTTGAACATGAAGCAGGAGGGCAGCCGCAAGGAGTCCCGCGACGGCAACGATGCACGCTGTAAATGCGATGCGTTGCGGAGCGGTGTTGTTTGCAGCGGCTTCCCACCGGTCAATTGCGTGGCAATTGAGCCAGGCAAGGATTGCAAAGAAGGCGGATGGCACCAGCAGCGCAGCGACGGGAAAGGCGGAACGCGACCAGGCAGGAATCACGCATCCCGCGGTGAAGAGCAGGCCGACCAGCAGTTCCTTTGGAAAGGTCGGTCGGAGTCCGCGGGTAAAGGTCGGCCGGAGCGCGCGGCCCGCATGCACACGCGTGAAGTAAACGAGCGAAGCCGCGGCCAGCACGGAGTTTCGCTCACGCGCGGCGGTGGGCATCAAGGCGATCACAAGGAAAGCGGCGGCCACGGCGGCGAGGACCGCAAGCGGCAGAAAGACGCGCCGGTGACGCCAGTGGAACAGATGCCGTTCGCGGAGGAACTGAAGATTGACCCTGCGCAGGCCATTGCGCGCGTCGAGCAGACGATCTGCAACGTAGACCACCCACACGGCCAGCATCAGCAGCGCGGGAACCCAGAGAGGAAGGCGCACGCGCGCGGCCCATGCAAAGCTTAACGACCAGGCGAGTGCGACCGACGGCGCGTCGAGACTGGCCAGATGCCAGAAGCGCAGCGGGGGCGGTGCGCGGAAAACACGGGTGCGCGTGCTGGTCACGGAACCTGGGTGACGATGGCGGAAGCGCAGCCTTGAGGGAAGTTGCGGCACAGTTCTGATTGTAGGAGAAAAGCGGGCCCGCGGGTATTGGCTGGGGAATGGAAGCAAGCCTTGCATCGAATTGATCAAAAAGGCCCAAGGTGCATAAGACCTTTGCGCGGCCGGGGCATCTAACGTTAAGTGGGGGCGAAGTGCACTGCATCGGACGCGGGTTCGAAGTGTCAACCCACCTCGAAGGGAGCAATTCGCATGAGACATGAGACAAAGTTCGCTCTGCTGGCCTGCGCGGCAGCCTGGGGTATGGCCGCATTGCAGGCCGCAACCCCTTTGGAGGCACAGCAGGCTGTGCAAGGCCAGGCCATCATCACGGTGTTGCCCAAAGTCGATGGCCAGTTGCCCCCCAGCGTGACCCAGCAGGACCTGGCCGTGAAGGTGAATGGCAAGAACGCCAAGGTCACGCATTGGGGACCGATTCAGTCCCCAGGCAACCAGATTGAGCTGGTTCTGCTGATCGACAGCGGCGCGCGCAGCAGCCTGGGCCGCGAGATGAATGACATTGAGAAGTTTGTGCAAGGGCTGCCGCCCAACGTCAAAGCCGCCATCGCGTACATGCAGAATGGCCAGGCCGATTTTGCGGGTCCGCTGACGACCGATCGCACGCAGATTTTGAAGAATCTTCATCTGCCCGGGGGAGGTGCCGGCATTTCGGCGAGCCCCTATTTTTGTCTTTCACAACTGGCGAAGAACTGGCCCGGTCAGGATGAACGGGCGCGCCGCGAAGTGTTGATGGTGACCGACGGTGTGGACCCCTACGATCGGCGATTCGATGCCGAGGACCCTTATGTAGAGGTGGCCATCACGGATGCAACCCGCGCGCACCTGGTGTTGTACGCCATCTACTGGACGAACGCAGGTTTCGCCGACAGTACCGCGGCTGCCAACAACACAGGACAGAATCTGCTCGCCCAGGTTACGGAGGCGACGGGAGGCAAGAGCTTCTGGCAGGGAATGGGGAATACCGTTTCGTTCCAGCCGTATTTCGACGATCTTTCGCGCCGCCTGAAGAATCAGTACGAACTTGGATTTACCGTGCCGTCGGACATCAAGCCCGGCGTTCAGCAATTCCAGCTGAAGTTGCACGCACCGGGAACGGAGATTGACGCGCCGCAAAAAGTTCTGATGGTTCCGGCTGGACAAAACTAACTTGAGGCGCCGGATTTCTTCGTTCACGAGTCTCAAGATCGAGACTTGGGGCGCCCAGTCTATTGGGGAAGATCAGACCTGGGCCACCCGCCGAGCAAAATAATTCTCTTGACAAGTAAAGAGAGCCATGGCACGTTCTATCGCAACGTTCCTGTGATCACGAGTGAGTCCCCAGCCCAACCTCGACATTTCCGGGCGGGTGCCCCGCTCCCTTACCGCGTACTCTGCAATTTCTGGTTCTCCTGAATTCCAAATCGAAAAAGGAGATTCCGAATGAGACGTGCATTTCTAGCCAAATTCGCTATTGCGGTTGTCCTCTTCACTGCTGCCTCCGTGCGGTGCCATGCGCAGTTAGGATGCTCAAATACCAGCCAGTCTTGGGTCGTGTGCTGCGGGACTAACGCTTATGAAATCGAGCCCCTTCCGGCGGTACGGGTCCCTACGCTTACCAATATTCGGGTAATCACTATTGCTGTGGGGGGTCGGCCTACCTCCCCATGTTTGAAGGTAATTGCCTCTATGCCTTCAAGAACAGGCCGGAGTTGCTTGACAGGATGCTGAAGAGGTTCCCGGACCAGACATTTCTGACCGCTGCTTGTTCGGGCGACCTCGTAAGCCTTTCCTCGGCGCCCCTAGCGGGATCGCGAACGGAAAAATTTCCGCTAAGGCTGTATGAAAAGCTTCACCTGGAGTAAGCAATGCTACAACTCCGCTCTGTGGCTGTACTGTCCGTTTGCTTGGGCCTTTCGGCTGGTTTGGCGGCTTCGCAACAGAAACCTGAATCAGATCAGAAGGGCGCGGACACCGCCGGAGACGTCCCCCCTGCGGCCGCTATTCCCGACCTGACGCTCGAGGTGGAGAAGCGCGAGAAGATCGCGGGCATCCCGCCGGGGATGCCCACCCTCGCACCGACAATGCCCCTGGAGGGCGGAGGGATGCTGGTGCGCTATGTGCACTTACCGACGGGCCCGCCCGATGCAGCTCATCCTTTTAGCCTCGATCCGGTGATGGTGCGGGTCAAATCGGCGCAGGAGACGAATCGATTTGACGATTCCTATCCGGGGCTGAGTGGCGTGGTCTCGGACGGAAGAATTGCGGTGTCTAAGAATCAGGTTGTTCTGCTGGTGCATGCGATCACGAACGATGAAAAGCTGAACGCCCCGGATACCCGCCCGCACTCGTTTCTTGTCTTTTACGATCTGGACGGAAGGCTCGAGAAGATTGCCGCGGTGGACGTGGGCCCGGGTGTATCCGCCATGGGCGCATTTGCAAACGGGGAGATTCTGATCGCTTACAGCACTTACCCCGGCGGCGGTTCGATGCGCAGACACCTGAGCGTCTACGACGACAAGGGAGAATTCCAAAGGGAGCTGTATCAGGACAATCCCGACATCGGTCTCAAGAAGGAGCATCAATCTTTTTCTTTTCCTGCCGGCCGAATCCTTGCGGTTTTTCCCTATGGTGACAACCTGCTCGTAGTCTATAAAGCAGAGAAAGGCGTGCTCCTGGACGAGCTGAATCCCGCAGGAGTAGTGCGGGAGTGGGACCTGGTTTTGCCGCAGGGCGCTGTCTCTGCCGGGTTAGTCCCGTCCGACGGGCCATATTGGCTGGTTTCCTACGAGAAGGCGCGGGAAGGCACCGGCCCCGCGCATTACGTCGACGGCATCTTCGAGTTCGACAAGGCGACATTGGAAGTTGTGGGGAACCTGACGAGTTCTGCCCCTCAGATTCTGATGGGAGCCGTTTATCAGCATGGCAGTGAGGTTGTGGAGCTGCTCAATGACCCCAAGGATTATTCAGCGCAGTTCGCGGTGGCCAGCATAGTTGGAAAGTAGATCCCACGCGGGTGGCCCACAACCGGCTCGGTCTGTTCACGAATGAAGACTGGGTGTCCTGGGCCTCAATTCTTGGGGCTTGGCTTTGACGCTCTTGATCATTGGCTTCTTTATAAAAGCTTGGAAATAGATCCATTCAATTTCAACGCGCCGATCTTAAAATATTTTCCCATGAAAGTAATTGAATAGAAATAAGCTGTGTGCAGATTCCAGTACGGGCCCGGTGCGAAAAAAGGGAATCCTCTGCCAGGTGGAGCGAATGACCGCAGATCGTCAGTCGGCAGCTTTCGCCTTGCGGGTCGCGCCCTTCGCCGGTGGCCGCGCGGGGATCGCGGCGGGAATTGCGTCGAGATCCACCTTGCCCTCGGCAAGCTTCATCAGGAAATCCTGGCTTGAAAACGCAGGCGCGTCCTTGAGCAACTTGGATGCGCGAATGTAGTTGCCTTCCGGCTGCTGCAGCCGCGCCTTGACGGTGTCGGCAAGGTAGGCGGGCAGAATCTCGTCATGAATGCGCGCGCGCGCCGCCGGATCGCGCACCGGGAACACGACCTCGCAGCGCTCGAACAAATTGCGCGGCATCCAGTCTGCCGAGCCAAGATAGATTTCGTCGTTGCCGCCGTTGGCAAAATGATAGATGCGCGAGTGCTCAAGAAAACGTCCCACAATCGAACGCACGCGGATTCTGTCTGACAGTCCCTTTACGCCCGGACGAAGAATGGAAAGGCCGCGAATGATCAGGTCGATTTCGACGCCCGCCTGCGAAGCCTGGTAGAGCGCCTCAATCACCGATGGTTCGAGCAGCGCATTCATCTTGGCGACGATATGCGCGGGGCGGCCAGCCTGCGCATGTTCCTGCTCGCGGCGGATGAGGCGCAGAAAACTTTCGGCCATGGTGAGCGGCGCAACGAGCAGCGGACTGTAGTCGTCCACCTCGGCATGCGCGGTGAGGTAGTTGAATACCATGTGGACGCGGTCGGTTATCTGCGGGTCGGCCGTGAGCAGGCTCAGGTCAGTGTAGAAGCGCGCCGTCACTGGGTTGTAGTTTCCGGTGCCCAGGTGGCAATAGCGGCGGGTTTGTCCATCTTCATCGCGGCGCACCAGCAAAGCCAGCTTGCAGTGCGTCTTGAGGCCCACAACACCGTGGAACACCTGCACGCCCGCGTCTTCCATGCTGCGC
>Ga0224557_1003524_pt1 | contig 12135 bp, 8 predicted proteins | sample 714S31014metaG_FD_180677 | JGI IMG/M metagenome (GOLD analysis project Ga0224557, IMG submission 180677) | Peat soil microbial communities from Stordalen Mire, Sweden - 717 S3 10-14 | ecosystem: Environmental > Terrestrial > Soil > Wetlands > Peat | place: Sweden: Norrbotten County, Stordalen... | reverse complement strand
TGCCGGGCGGCGCGAGGCGGGCGCTGCGGCTAAACCGAACCCGGCGCACGTTGCGTTGGCGGAGTTGGAGCAGCAGCTCGGCGACCGCTTCTTTCTCTGTACGCAAAATGTGGATGACCTGCACGAACGCGCCGGGTCCCGGCGGCTGCTGCACATGCATGGCGAATTGAGCAAGGCGCATTGCGAGAATAATTGCGGACGGCCGCCGGTCGAGGATCATGCGATTTATCGCAGCCTGGATGAGGTGGGCCGCTGCGCATGCGGCGGAAGGCTGCGCCCGCATATTGTCTTCTTTGGCGAGATTCCGCTGGAGATGGAGCGCATACAGCAGGAGATCGAAAAAGCAACGCTGATGGTGGTCGTTGGCACATCGGGCTCGGTCTATCCAGCAGCCAGCTTTGTTCATTGGGCGCGGCAGCGTGGCGCGCGCACCGTTTATGTGGGGCCGGAGCCGCCGTTGAACGCCTCGGCCTTTACCCACGTCGTGGAGGGCAATGCGGGGGATGTACTGCCGGGGTTGTTTGTGGTCGAGCAGAGTTAGCGCAGTGTGAAGTGTTTGAGTGGTCTCCCACCCCGGCCGCAAAAGGTCAAAACGCAGGTTCTTCGACTCCCCCACCCCAGCGACGAAGACCTGTCGCTGGGGACCCCGGTCCGCTACGCTCCGCTCAGAATGACAAGCGAGGGTGGGATCAATCTATTTCTCGGCTGGGACTGAAACCGGCTCGGGAAATGCGAACGGCTCGTTTGCCTTGAGCCGCTCGGCTCCCCGATCAAGCTTGGCGCGCTTGGGAACTTCGATCAAATCCTGGTCGTGCGCTGTGCGGTGGACTTCGGATTGCGCGGGGCGCCATGGGTTGGGGATGTTTTGCATTCGGTTTTCTCCGTTTCTTTTTTTGCGGCCCGAGGGGCCGGCTCGGTTGCTTCGGTTGGTTTACTGGGGCTGATGCCGGCGGACTTGATGTACTCCACACGCCGGAAGCGCAGCGCTGTCCAGTCCTCGTCGATGGCCACGGCGCGCACGGTGTCGAAGCCCTCGGCCTTGAGAGTTTCCCATCCGGTGTCGCGGTTGAAGTCGCACGTGTACTTTTTGGACGTGCCCTTGGGATAGGCAAACCACACAATTGCATCGCCAGGGGTGCGCGCGGCCACTGCTCCAGCCAGCGCGTCCACCTCGCTCTTCCGTGTCACAAACCCAAGGAAGAAGCCGATCTCGGGGACTGACTCAATGTGGTGGTGAATGGTGAGAACGGGAAGGCGCGCAAGCTCCGGCAGAAAGCTCTCGGGCGCATGCAGTACTAGGATCTCTTGCTGATCCGTGAGGTTGAGTTTTCCAAATATTCCGTCCATGAATTCTCATAATATCCCCATTACGGAAATAATCTGCAAACCCCTGGCAGGAATCTGCTCGTGTAATATCGGGTTATCCCGAGCTTCGTCCGCTCTCTAGGAGGAGATGCCCGTGCCCGAACAAGAACCTTCCCCGTCGTCCCAACAGGCTTCGGCCCCGTCCCGGCTGGATTCCCGCGCACAGCGCCCGTTGCGCATCGCTCTTTTTGGCTTTGGGACGGTGGGCATTTCTGTTGCGCGGATTCTGGTCGAGTCCCGGCCGGAAGGATTGGAGTTGACCCGCATTTACGTTCGCAGTGTGGCGCGCAGGCATGTGGACTGGGTTCCCGCCAGCGTGCAATGGAGCGAGGACGCCGATGCGGTGCTGGCTTCGGATGTGGACGTAATTGTGGAACTGGCCGGCGGCATCGATCCGGCCGGAGGTTGGGTGCGCAAGGCGCTCAAGTCCGGCAAAAGCGTGGTCACCGCCAACAAAAAGCTGATCTCCCTTCAAGGGGTCGAACTGGAGCGGCTGGCCGCCTCCGGCGGCGGACAGTTGAAGTATGGCGCCGCAGTGGCTGGCGGAATCCCCGTGATTCCAGGGTTGGAACAAGGGCTTGCCGGCGATCAGATCGTACGCATCGAAGGCATTTTGAACGGCACCTGCAACTTCATATTGAGCAGAATGCAGGAGGGCGCCGAATACGCCCCTGTGCTGGTGGCGGCTCAATCCAAGGGCTACGCCGAGGCCGATCCTACGGAGGACGTGGGCGGCTTTGACGCGCGCGCCAAGCTCTCCATCCTGATGCGGCTGGCGCTGGGCGTCACGGTGGACCCGGAGGAGATTGCGCCTCTGCCCATCACCTCGATTACCTCCGTGGACTTCAGTTATGCGCGCGAACTAGGCTGCACCATCCGGCAAATAGCTCGCGCCGACCATGCCGGCGGACAGGTTGCAGCGTCTGTGGGACCGATGCTGGTGGATCTGCACTCGCCGCTGGCCTGGTCGCAAGGCACGGAGAACATGGTGGTCTTCACCGGCCGCTACGGCGGCGATGTGGTCTTCAGCGGCCATGGCGCCGGCGGCCATCCTACAGCGGTGGCCGTGGTCAGCGACTTGCTCGCCTTGGCCCATGGCTCGCGGTGTGTGGAAATTCCATCGGTACCGGCGCACGTCAGCGCCGAGTTCGAGGTTCCGCATTACATCCGTTTCATGGTCAACGACAAGCCGGGAATTATTGCCGACATTACCGTGGCGCTGGCCAGCGAAAGCATCAACATTCGCGCCATCGTGCAGAAGCCCGGCTATCCGTCCCACGCGTTGCCCTTCGTGATGACCGTGGAGCCATGCAAATCCTCGGCTCTCAAGCGCGCCCTGGAATGTCTCCGCGGCAAGGACTATCTGCTCGAAGCCCCGCTGGATTTGCAGATGCTGGAGTAGCTGGACAGTGGTCAGTGATCAGCCGATGCCGCCGTGACGGATTCGACGAAGAGGCGATGCACGCGGCGGTCTTGCGATAGCTCGGGATGAAACGTGGCTGCCAGGATGCGGCCCTGGCGGATCAGCACCGGAAAGCCATCGCGCGTGGCGAGTACCTCGACGCCCGGGCCGATCTGGCTGATGCGCGGAGAGCGGATGAAGACCATCTCCAGCGGCCCGCCGGCAAGCGCGGTCTCGGCGGTGACGATGACCGAGTCGATCTGCCGGCCGTAAGCATTGCGCTCGATGGTTGCATCCAGCAGCCCAAGAGAACGCTGTGTTGGATTTAAAACTTCCCGCGCCAGCAGAATCACTCCGGCGCAGGTGCCGAAGACAGGATTGCTGCCGCAGAACTTCTGCAAAACCTCAAAAAAGCTGTGTTTTTCGAGGAATTTGAGCATGGTGGTGGACTCGCCGCCGGGCAAAACGAGGCCACCAAGTCCGGCCAACTGCTCTGGCTTGCGCACCTCAACGGGAGATGCGCCGGCCTCGGTGAGGGCTTGCGCGTGGCTGGCGTAGTTGCCCTGGATGGCCAGTACGCCGATTCTGGGGAGTTTTGTTTGCGTCAACGTTTTTCCTGGTGTCCGAGGTTCTTGTATATTTTTTCGATCAACCCCTACTTCTAGTCATATCACCGGCCACAGGCTGAGTCCAGGCAGCTGATCTGAATAGACCTTGCAGCGCACTGGTATGATTGCAGATAGGTATTTATAGCGTTGCCAACCCGCGTGGGCGGTTAGCTCAGTTGGTTAGAGCGCCTGCCTTACAAGCAGGAAGTCGGGGGTTCGAGTCCCTCACCGCCCACCATTCACATCAAGCTGAATATCTCTCCGCGGGGCAGACACCTTTCGGGCACCTGCGGAGCAGCAAACGGCGCTTATGCGCCATGAAATTCGTGATTTTCGCCCTCCGATCACCCAAAAACGAATATCTGTTGAAACCCCCGCCTCCCTCCGGAGTGATGCCTCCCACAGGGGTTAAAACCCGTTTCTATAGCAACCATTTGCGGCACGAATAAATTAGTGCCCTGGCGCTTCTGGGCTCTTTGTCGAGTTTTTCCGTAGCCTGTAAAGTCGTGTCCTGGGTAGTCTGTAAAGCCGTGCCCTGGGAAGAAATAAGCGTGGACCGGGAGGTCCACGCTACAGCCGGCCGGGAGGCCGGCGCTACAGTTTCTTGCTCCGCGGGTCGGCCTAAGCCGGTGGAGGAATAGCCATGCATCGTGCATAAGAGACAACGCGGGCGAACGCAATAGGGACGGTTGTTTATCCCGAAAACGGAAGAAGCGGCGAACGTCTCCAATATAAGGATTTCATCGCACCATATGGGATTTCACACCCATTATGTGCTTTGCATCACAGCCACTCGACCCCCCATGGAAGAGACTCGGAGTAGCGGCTTTTTATCCGCCCAACCCGTTATGAGGCTAAGTAAATGAGTGAAAAGGAAATGGTTATTCTGGATGGGAACGAGGCAGCCGCCTCGGTTGCCTATCGTCTCACCGAAGTGGTCGCCATCTACCCCATTACGCCGTCGTCGCCGATGGCCGAGTGGGCCGATCAGTGGCGCTCTGAGGGGAAGAAAAACATCTGGGGCGCATTGCCCATTGTGGAAGAGCTGCAGAGCGAAGGCGGAGCTGCGGGCGCGCTGCACGGCGCATTGCAGGCAGGGGCCTTTGGGACCACGTTCACGGCCTCACAGGGCCTGCTGCTGATGATTCCCAATATGTACAAGATTGCCGGCGAGTTGACCCCGGCGACGATGCACGTGACGGCCCGGACGCTGGCGACGCATGCGCTGTCGATTTTTGGCGACCACTCCGACGTGATGGCCTGCCGCTCCACGGGCTGGGCGATGCTAGCCTCCAATTCCGTGCAGGAAGTGGCGGATATGGCGCTGGTGGCGCAGATTGCGACGCTGGAATCACGCATTCCGTTCATGCATTTCTTTGACGGCTTTCGCACCTCGCATGAAGTGGGCAAGATTTTTCCCATCAGCGACGAGACGATTCGCGCGCTGGTGGACGACAAGTACATTATTCAGTACCGGCAGAACGCGCTCTGCCCGGATAGGCCGTTCATTCGCGGCACGGCGCAGAATCCGGATGTGTTCTTCCAGGCGCGCGAGGCTTGCACGCCCTTCCACGCGGCGGTTCCGGGGATTGTGCAGTCGGTGATGGACCGCTTTGCCAAGGAGACGGGCCGCGCTTATCACTTGTTCGATTACTACGGCGCTGCGGATGCCGAGCGCGTAATTATTTTGATGGGTTCCGGGGCCGAGGCTGCCGAAGAGGCTGTGGACGCGTTGAATCAGAAGGGCGAGAAGCTGGGACTGCTGAAGGTGCGGCTTTACAAGCCCTTTGACTCGAGCGCATTTTTGGCCGCGCTGCCGAAGACGGTGAAATCGATTGCCGTTCTGGACCGCTGCAAGGATCCGGGCTCCGCCGGCGAGCCGCTTTACATGGACGTGATGACGGTGCTGGGCGAGAATGCCGCCAAGCTGCCGTTTGCCAAGATGCCCACGGTGGTGGGCGGGCGCTATGGATTGTCGTCGAAGGAATTTACGCCGGCGATGGTCAAGGGAATTTTCGACGAACTGACCAAGGCCGCGCCGAAGAACCATTTCACCATCGGCATTGACGACGATGTGAGCCATACCAGCCTGACGTACGATCCGGCCTTCTCGACCGAAGACGCGAAGACGGTGCGTGCGCTGTTTTACGGGCTCGGCTCCGACGGCACGGTAGGCGCGAACAAGAACTCGATCAAGATCATCGGCGACCAGACGCCGAACTTCGCGCAGGGCTACTTTGTGTACGACTCGAAGAAGTCCGGGTCGATGACGACGTCGCACCTGCGGTTCGGGCCCAAGCCGATTCGGTCAACCTATCTGATTACGCAAGCCAGCTTTGTGGCCTGCCATAACTTCAGCTTCCTGGAGAAGATGGATGTGCTGGAGGCGGCGATGCCGGGCGCGGTTTTCCTGCTCAACTCGCCGTATTCCGCGGCCGAGGTGTGGGACAAACTGCCCAAGACCACGCAAGAAGAGATGCTGCGCAAGAAGATCGAGTTTTATGTGATCGACGGCTATGAAGTGGCGCGCAAGGCGGACATGGGCTCGCGCATCAACACCATCATGCAGACCTGCTTCTTCGCCATCAGCGGCGTATTGCCGCGCGATGAGGCGATTGAGCAGATCAAGAAGGCCATCAAGAAGACCTACGGCAAGCGCGGCGAGGCGGTGGTGGCCAAGAATTTTGCCGCCGTGGACCATGCGCTGGCGCATCTGGAAAAAGTGAATCTGCCGGCGGCGGTTTCGTCCAGTTTCGATCTGATTCCCTCCATCTCGTCCAAGGCGCCGAAGTTTGTGCGCGACGTGCTGGGAGAGATTGCCGCGGGACACGGTGACCAGCTTCCGGTGAGCGCTATTCCTGCCGGGGGCACCTTCCCCAGCGCAACGGCGCAGTGGGAGAAGCGGAATATCGCCCAGTTCATTCCTGTCTGGGATAAGGAATTGTGCATTCAGTGCGGCAAGTGCGTGATGGTTTGCCCGCACGCCGTGATTCGCGCCAAGGTCTACAGTCAGGAGCTTGGAGCCAATGCGCCGGCATCCTTGCAGTGGGCCAAGCCGAAGTGGAAGGGGATGGAGCAGGACCGCTACACGCTGCAAGTCGCACCGGAGGATTGCACCGGCTGCGCGCTTTGCGTGGAAGTTTGCCCGGTAAAGAGCAAGAGCGACGCCAGCCACAAGGCCATCAACATGGCGCCGCAGGAGCCGCTTCGCGAAGCCGAGCGGGAGAACTGGGAGTTCTTCCTTGGACTTCCCGAGGTGGATCGCTCCAAGCTGTCGCACGGCCAGGTGAAGGATTTGCAACTGTTGCAGCCGCTGTTCGAGTTCTCCGGCGCCTGCGCTGGCTGCGGAGAGACGGCCTACATCAAGCTGTTGACGCAACTGTTCGGCGACCGGCTGTATATTTCCAACGCCACCGGCTGCTCTTCGATTTACGGCGGCAATCTGCCCACCACGCCTTACGCCTCCAATGCGCAGGGCCGTGGACCGGCGTGGTCCAACTCGCTGTTTGAAGACAACGCCGAGTTTGGCTTCGGCATGAGAATCGCGCTGGACCAGCAGAAGGAGTTTGCCGAGCTGATGGTGACGCGGCAGGCCGGGGCCATCGGCGATGAGCTGGCGAAAGCTCTGCTGGGAGCCACGCAGAATACAGAGACCGAGGTGAACCAGCAGCGCGAGCGGGTGAAGGCATTGAAAGATAAGCTGGCCGGCAGCGAGAGTTCCGACGCGCGCAATCTGCTGGCCATTGCCGATGCGCTGGTGCGCAAGAGCGTGTGGATTCTGGGTGGCGACGGATGGGCGTATGACATCGGCTTTGGCGGGTTGGACCACGTACTCGGCTCCGGCAAGAATGTGAATGTGCTGGTGCTGGACACCGAGGTCTACTCGAACACCGGCGGGCAGATGTCCAAAGCGACGCCGCGCGGGGCGGTGGCCAAGTTTGCCGCCAGCGGCAAAAAGAACAGCAGGAAAGACCTGGCCATGGAAGCCGTCAGCTACGGCTCGGTTTACGTGGCGCAGGTGGCGCTGGGCGGCAATGACACCCATGTGGTGAAGGCCTTCCAGGAAGCCGAGGCGCACGATGGGCCTTCGATCATTCTCGCCTACTCCAGTTGCATTGCTCATGGCTACGACCTGGTGCATGGGCTGGAGCAACAAAAGCTGGCTGTCCAATCGGGTTACTGGCCCTTGATGCGCTACAACCCCGCATTGCGCGAGGAAGGCAAGAATCCCTTCCAGCTTGACTCCAAAGCGCCGGCGATCCGGCTCAAGGAGTACACCTACCGCGAAGCGCGTTACACTATGCTGGCACGCAGCAATCCGGAGCTGGCGGCGCTTCTGCTTAAGGAAGCGCAGGATGACGTCGAGCGCCAGTGGCGCGTATACTCGGCACGGGCCGCAATGTCGGGCCGCAGTGAGTCGCCGAACATCGCTCCACCGGAGAAGCCTATGGCTCCCCCGGTGGCAACAGATGAAGCACGGAAAGAAGAACAGGTAGCGGTGTCTTCCGGAGGTACTAAATGATCGATTTTTCCACGAAGTATCTTGGTTTGAAACTGAACGGCCCGGTTGTGGTTTCCTCCACGCCGCTTTCGGAGCCGATTGACAATGTTCGCCGCATGGAAGACAGCGGCGCATCGGCAATCGTTCTGCACTCGCTCTTCGAAGAGCAACTGGCTCTGGAATCGCGTACGCTGGACGATGATTTGTCGCGGGGCACAGAGTCATTTGCCGAGTCGCTCGGCTACTTGCCTGACTTGAAGGACTACCGCATGACGCAGGATGTTTACCTGGAGCACGTACGGCAGTGCAAGGAGGCGGTAAAGATACCCATCCTGGGCAGCCTGAATGGCGCTACCCCCGGCGGCTGGGTGCGATTTGCCGAGGATATGGAGAAGGCCGGCGTCGACGCAATTGAGTTGAATACCTACGCGCTGGCCACGGACAAGAGCCAGACCTCAGCGGACATGGAGGGGCAACTATTGAAACTAGTGTCCTCGGTTACCGCCGCGGTCAAGGTTCCGGTGTCGGTGAAGTTGTCGCAATCGTTCACCAGCCTGCCGCACCTGGTGGGGCAACTGGAGGAAGCCGGCGCGCGCGGTGTGGTGCTGTTCAACCGCTTCTATCAGCCGGATTTCGACATCGAGACACTGGACGTGCGGCCCACGCTGCACTTTTCCAAGCCTTCGGAGTTGCTGCCGCGGCTGCACTGGGCGGCGATCCTCTACGGCCACGTAAACCTGGACATCGCCATCACCGGCGGCGTTCACTCCGCCGAGGATGTGCTGAAGAGCATTATGGCCGGGGCGAGCGTGGTGGAGGTGGCGTCGGCCTTGCACATTCACGGCATCGAGCACATCAAGAGGGTGCTGGATGACATGCACTACTGGCTGGAGAAGCGCGAGTACACCTCGCTGTGGGAGACGCGGGGCTGCTTAAGCCGCCGCTCTGTTCCCGACACCTCCGCGTTTGACCGTGGCAACTACATCAAGACGCTCAGCTCCTACAGCTTGCGGCAGACGATGGGCGCGTTCTAGAACTGCGCGTTCAGCAAGCTCAGGGTAGGTTGTCCAAAAAGAATCCCAGGTCCCTCAAGAGGGATCTGGGATTCTCGTTTGCGGCGTTATGACGAGACATTCGGGAACTTATCCTCCTGCGCATCCGTAACTTGTTTCTGCAGGGAGCATGTCAATGAAACGAACCATTGCGTTTTTGCTCATGGCATGCGCGCCGGCATGGTCGGCAATTGCATCCACTCCGGCACGCTCTGTTCAAGCTGAAGTCACCCAGCAAGAAAAAAACAAGGCCGTCGCCAGACGGGTCTTTGAAGAGATATTCAATCAGGGGAAGTTCCAGGTTGCGGACGAAATTTACGCCAAAGATTTCATTAATCATGGACTGCACAGGGATGCCAAACTGCAGGAGGACCAGGCTGCGGTTCACTGGGAGAAACAGGCTCTTCCCGACTTGAAAATGACCGTGAATCTGATGGTAGCCGAGGGCGATCTGGTGACGGTGGTTTGGACCATACGCGGAACCAACACCGCAGCGGCAAGCCCGTTACCAGCAACCGGCGTAAAGGTGGAGTTTAGGGGCATCACGGTATGGCGCATCGTCGATGGCAAGATACGTGAGGAATGGACGGCCTTCGACATGTTACGAATCGTCCGCATAGTTATGAACCAGTTGAAATGGCAACTCTTCGGGCTTATGTGCGCGGTGGTGATACTTTTCTGGTTAGTTTGGAGAGGCCTTCGCAAGCTGTGGAGCAGATATGCGGCTTCCAAAGGATAAGTGCCCATTGAGTTCACATCAAATTGCTTTTCGGAATTGTACCGGCCATCTTCGCGCCATTGTAAATGAGACTATTTCGAAAGTCCATGGCATGAGAGGAAGCGAAGGACGGTTTCTTCTATTAGGCGGCAGGCTGCGGGGAGCGCAGCAGTCACGGCGGAGCTGAACTTATCGCCTAACTCCGTTGAGCCGGCGCCGATGGTCAGTTGCAGCGCATCGTGGGGCAGGGAATTGTAAAGCTCGCGACCCAGTGCGAGCAGTTCGTCTGCGCCGAGGTGGTGGGTGTTGTGTTCCGGGCTGCCGGTAGTCGGTAAAACGGGCGTCAGATTGAGTGATCCGGGTTCGGAATCTAGAGAGCAATCGATAAACAGGACGGATTGGGCGTGGGCGACGTCTTCAGCGAGTTCCGGAGTCCATTGATGGTCGGCGATGATGCGCACGCCGGGTTGCTTTGCGAAGTGCTGCTCGGCCCATTCGGCAAGCCAAAGCCCGACACCGTCATCTCCGCGTAGGGTGTTTCCGCAGGCGAGGATGAGGCAGCGGGATGGGGGTAGAGTCAAGGATGCACCGCGTAAAAACGAAATCAGATTATGCTCAACTATTTGGGTTTCGATGTGAAAAACTTCCAGGCCTTGACCCGATACTTGCCATCCTGTTCGGATAATTGCGCAAAAACGAGGGTTTCGACAGCCATCTTACCGCCTCCTCGGATAGCGTTGACCGCAGCCTCGAAGTAGTAGACTTTTCCAGCTTCGGCAGTGAAGGATGCCATTTGTGTGAACTCCCTCTTCATCCGGCTCGGTGCAGATTGCATACTCGCGCAAAGATTGTGATCGCCAGGGGTGACTTCAACAACAAAGAAGGAGTCGCTCTTGGTCGCGCCGACCCAGGCTCCATCCAGACCAAAACGAGTTGTTGTCTGAAGCTTCATTTCATTGGGCATCGTCTCAACAAAGACGATCAGCGCCTTGCCGTCCGCTAGAGCAGGAAGTCCGGGATTGTTATTTTCTAGTTTTGCGTCAAACTTAACCGCGTCGTCGCCACATGCATCCGGCAGGATCGCATTGGATTTGGCCAGGGCATGCACCGACGGGAGCATCGATGCGCAGAGGAGCAATACTGCAAATCTCGGAGTCATGGAGATCATTCTAAGCGACTAGATCGCAGATGTGTCAACTGCGGTTTCCCACCCATTTCGCATAGAACGTGAAATGGATGGAGCACCCAACATAAATCGTACTGCCAAGCCCATTGAAATGTAACGCCAATCTCGATGCCGAGATAGACGTGCGTGGGCCAGGAGGCCCACACCACTGCCGACCGGGAGGCCGGCGCTACAGACACGCTTAGCGGACGAGTTGATCTACGACCTCACCGTCGGAATTGACGAGCGTGAGAGCCAGGGGCATCTGCCCGAAGGCGTGGGTGGAGCAACTGAGGCAGGGATCGAAGGTGCGAATCACGGCCTCGATGCGGTTGAGAGCGCCTGGGGTGAACTTGCCATCCTTGACATAGGCCTTGGCCGACTGAAGAACGCCCCTGTTCATGGCGTTGTTGTTGTGGCCGGTGGCGACGACCAGGCTTGCCCAGGTCATCTTGCCGTTTTCGTCCACCTTGTAGTGATGATTCAGCGTGCCGCGCGGGGCCTCGATTTGGCCTGCTCCCTCGAGACGATTGACACCGGCTACGGCGCGCACATGCTTGTCGAGGATGAGCGGATCGGCGAGAATTTGCTCAATATTTTCGAGACCATAAAGTGCCTCGACTAGCCGCGCGTGGTGATAAAAGAAGGAGCTTTCGGCCGGTCCTGTGGCTAACTGCTTGAACTCGGCCAGTTCCTTGTCGGCCTGTGGCGTGCCCATGGACTTGACGATGTTCAAACGCGCCAACGGGCCCACGCGATAGCTGCCCTGGGGATAGCCGAGCGGCTTGTAGTAGACGAACTTGGTGTAGCTGTAGTTTTCGTCGGCCTCGCCGAACTGCTCGGTGAAGCGGCTGGCGGTGATGCCGTCCTCGATGACAGCGCCCTGGGGATCGATGAGCCGCAGAGAGCCGTCAGTAAACTCGATGGACTCGTCTTCGTTAATCAGGCCCAGGTAGTTGGAGGGGAAGTTGGCGAAGACACTGATTTCCTGTTTGAAGGAGCCGGCGATCTGTTTGTAGGTGGACAACGCCAGCTTTAGGTCGGCGTATGCCTGGGGAATCGAGGCAAGAATCTCGTCGCGATGGGCCGGGGCGAGTGGCTCGGTAACGCCTCCCGGAACCACCCATCCAGTGTGGATGCGCTTGGTGCCGAGAAGTTCGATGATGTGCTGGCCGAAGCGGCGCAATCCTATGCCGGCCAGGCCCAGGTCGGGCCGTGCGGCGGCAACGCCGAAGATGTTGCGCGCGGCGGGGTCGGACTCCATACCCAGCAAAAGATCAGGCGAGGAGAGATGAAAGAAGCTCAAGGCGTGCGACTGAACCAT
>Ga0224557_1003523_pt1 | contig 12141 bp, 12 predicted proteins | sample 714S31014metaG_FD_180677 | JGI IMG/M metagenome (GOLD analysis project Ga0224557, IMG submission 180677) | Peat soil microbial communities from Stordalen Mire, Sweden - 717 S3 10-14 | ecosystem: Environmental > Terrestrial > Soil > Wetlands > Peat | place: Sweden: Norrbotten County, Stordalen... | reverse complement strand
TTGAAAGTCGCTGTGTGGTTCCGACGCGGACGTCTGCTCATCTGCTCTCCTCATCCCAGCCATTTTAGGCTGCGGGCGAACAGAGCCTCCACTTAAACCCTTGTCTGAATTTGCGGAACCAGCTCTGCGAGATTGTCTTGGTCGTCAGCCCGATCGTAATCCGCGAACTGAACAAACAAAAGGATTTCCCAAAATCGGAAAAGATCCGAGACCGGGCAAGCGCAGCTCTCCGAAGGCTCAATAGTTGGTCTGACCAAACACCGCCTGTCATGGTTCGTGACTCAGTTGAGTTGATTCTTGGGGTTCGAGATCCGCTGATTGACTTCGCAGCCTTTCAACTTTCACGCGATGTTTCAGATGACTATCTGATTGCGGCCTTAATTGAGCATCGGACCGAACACATCGGGTGTTCGCATGAGATTGTCACGGATGATCTCGGTCTCAAACTCAAGGCCAAGGCGAGCGGATTCTCGGTCGTCCGGCTTCCGGAAGAGACCTCTCTGCCAGACGAGACGCTCGCGAGCGAGAAGCGTATCAGGGAACTCGATGAGCAAGTGAGGCGATTGCGGAGCATTTCACCGGCGCTGCGACTAGTTTTTGAGTCCGAGGAGGATTGGAAGGAACTGGATCTCTCAGATCACGAGGAATTGACTCCCGAGATTATTCTCGACCAACTGGCGGGTCTTCGCAGGGATCATCCGAAGATGAGCGATCCCCAAGGAGTGGGAAGGGAACAAGCCGGGATCTTCTTTGACTTGGCGATTGCCGGTGTGGGGATGGGTATCAGCGCTGAAGACGTCAATAAGTACAACTCAAGTTTGGATAAGTATTTCACTGCGTACGAAAGGTACCTTTATAGCGTACGAGAGTTTAACGATCTGCGACGCCGCACTGCGCGACTCGAAATAGTACTTGTGAACGATGGTACATGCCCTGCTGAGGATATAGATATTTTCCTGCATTTTCCCGACGGCTTTGAGTTGTTTAATAAAGATGAGTTACCCAAGGAGCCTGAAGCACCACGCGCACCTACCCGCCCAAAGACCTGGATTGAGAAGGCAAGTCAGCCCATGTTCGTGCCAGGTTTTCATGCGCCGGAGCTGTATGATCGTCTCAATAGTCTAAATGTGCCCATCACTCCTCCAAATGTGAGCCGACCATCCATTCGTCGCACGAATAGCTATGACGTTGAGGTTGGCATCATGAGGGCGAAACACGGAATGGTTCAGCCACTCGACCCGCTTTACATAACCTTTAGTTCATTCACGGGAGCCCGGTCATTCGCGATCGACTACACGATTCATGCGGCGAACCTTCCGGATCCTGCGGCAGGCAAGCTGCACGTTGTTGTTGGTTGTGCGGACAACAAGGCGCCCGCCCAATAGATCCTCGGGACCCTTTACCTCGCTGGCCGTAAATCCGTGTGCACAAAGTCGTCGCCCTTGTAGAGCAGGGGTTCGCGTTTGTCGCGGGCCAGGGCGTAGCTGAAGCAGTCGCCGAAGTTCGGCCGCGCTGCTGGCGTGCCCGCAGGAGCCGGTCTACACTATCCTTAGAAGGCCCTTGACGGGCTGGCTCAATCGAGAGGGGAGGACGAAACCATGCAGGTAGCACTTCAAAATGTAGCGCTGCCCGCGCGTCTGCGCCCTCCTGTCCCTTTGTCGGACGAGGAGTTGATGGCCTTTTCCGAGGCCAACAAGCCCTGCAAGGTGGAGCGGTTGGCGTCGGGAGAGATTCTGGTGATGACTCCGAGCGGTTATAAGGACAACCTCCGCGAGGCCTACGTGGTGCATGAGCTGTTTGCCTGGGCGGAGGCGGACGGGCGCGGAGAGGTCTTCAGTTCCAATGCCGGTTTCAATTTGCCCGACGGTTCCACGCTCAGCCCCGATGCCGGTTGGGTGGAGTCAAGCCGCGTGGCGGCGTTGAGCGAACAGGAGCGAGAGCGTTTTCTGCCATTTGCGCCCGATTTCCTGATCGAGATTCTCTCGCCTTCCGACTCGCTGGCCGACCTGGACGCCAAGATGGAGCAGTGGATTGCGAACGGCGTCCGGCTGGCTTGGCGCATTGATCCGTTCGGCGGAACTGTGGCCGTCTACGCAGCGGGAGCCGCTCCGGTGGTGCTCAACCGCCCTGATGTAGTCGGAGGCTCAGGTCCGGTTGCCGGCTTCCAGCTCAGGATGGCGCGGGTCTGGAGTTGAGAGCAAGCCGATCGGCAAACGTAAGGCAATCGCGGCTCACGCGGAGCGAAGATCCGTATGCACAAAATCATCGCCCTTGTAGAGGATTGGTTCGCGCTTGTCGCGGGCCAGGGCGTAGCTGAAGCAGTCGCCGAAGTTGAGGTTGGCGGGATGGCCGCTGCCTCTGCCGTAGTCGCGGTAGGCTTGGCGGGCAATCTTTGCCTGCTCGGCTGTGACCGGCTCGATGACCATTTTCGCTAATTCCATAAGGCCATCCAGCTTCGCGCTCAGAACCGGATCTCTGTGTTTATCCAGCACAATCGAAGTCTCCAGGTAGGAGGCGGCCGACACGCGAACGGTTTCAGGCCGGTCCAGGACCTGCGACAGCGCGAGAGCATCGGGTTCGTCCGTGAGGATGGCGATAAGCGCTGAGGAGTCCACGATCATCTGGGCAAACCGTCCTCTCCGTAGAGCAGCGCGTCAACCTCCCAGGAATGAATCGGATGCTTCACCCGTTGGGAGTACTCCTTTGCAAAGGCCATCAACAGCTCGGATCGCTTTGGCTGAGTCGTCTGCTGGGCCTTTTCCCGTTCCGCTTTCTCCTTGTCAATCTCGTTTTGCACGGCAATCGTCACCGCGGATGTCAGGCTCAAGCCTTTCATGACCGCCAATTCCTTCACGAGTTCGTAGGTCTGATGATTCTTGATGTTCAGGTTCATTCCTATTCCTTTCAACCCATTCTCTTTGTGGCCAAGCGAGTCGGGCGCCAACGCAGCGAGAGGCAATTATTTCGGCAAGCCTGTTTCGTCGTCGTAGAGTTCGTCCATCAACTCTTTGGAAGTGCGGCCATCGTTCATCATGGCCGACGTCTCTCGACTGATCTCCATCAGCCAGGCCGCAAGCCCTTTCCTGGCTGTACTGCCTTCGGGTTGAGTCTCCTCCTGATTCGTCGCTTCCGGGTCCTCGCCTCGCATCATCGTTCTACCTTTCTACCATAAGATTCTACCATTCTACCATTTCCCGTCAAGTCGGCCAATCATCCCTTCCATCCCCCAACAGCACCGCCGTGCCCTAAGCTATACTCATGAACGACTTGAATCAGGAAACGCAAGCAGCCGGACAGGCAGACGAAATCTTCGACCTTCTCGTGGTCGGCGCCGGGCCTACCGGGCTGGCCTGCGCGATCGAGGCGCAGAAGGCGGGGTTTCGCGCGGTTGTGGTGGACAAGGGCTGCCTGTGCAACTCGCTCTTCCATTACCCCTCGCACATGACCTTCTTTACCACGCCGGAGTTGCTGGAGATCGGCGATATTCCCTTTCCCAGCCCCAATCCGAAGCCCAGCCGCAACGAGGCGCTGCAGTATTACCGGCTGGTGGCGGCCTACTACAAGCTGGACGTGCGCCAGTATCATCGCGTGGAGCGGGTCGGGGGCGCCGACGGCGACTTCACGGTGCACACCGTGGACCGCTTCGGCCGGCCGGGAGCCATCCGCACCCGCAAGCTAGCCCTCTCCACCGGCTACTACGACCTGCCCAACTACATGCGCATCCCAGGCGAGGGTTTGAGCAAGGTGCATCATTACTACGTCGATCCCCACCCCTATTTCGAGATGGACGTGGTGGTGATCGGGGGCAAGAATTCGGCGGCCATTGCGGCGCTGGAGCTGTGGCGGAGCGGCGCGCGGGTGACGCTGGTCTACCGCGGGCCGGAGATTCCGCCGCATGTGAAGTACTGGATCAAGCCGGACATTGAAAACCGCATCAAGAACGGCGAGATCACGGCGCTGTTCAGCTCGCGGGTGGTGGAGATCACGCCCGACACCGTGGTGGTGGAGACGCCCGAGGGCCGCCAGACGCGGAAGAACGATTTTGTTTTCGCCATGACCGGCTACCACCCCGACTTCGATTTTCTGGAGCGGCTGGGCGTGCGGTTCGAGGGCCAGGACCGATTGCCGGTTTGCGATGCCGAGACGCTGGAGAGCAATGTGCCCGGCATCTACCTGGCCGGGGTGATCGTGGCCGGAATGCGCACTAATGAGATCTTTATTGAGAACGGGCGTTTTCACGGGCGGCAGATTGCCCAGGCGCTGGCATCGAAGTCAAGAGCCTAGAGCGAAAACCGGATGCCGGTGACGCGGGACGGCCGCTCTAGCAATTTCAGGGTTGCTGGAATGGGGGCCGATGCGCTCGAGCGGCTTTTTCCCCAGGAAAGAGCCACGCTGCCGGGAACTACCCTGCGGCATGTCAACCCTGAAATTGCTCTAAACTGAGGAGCTGACTAGGGCGGGGGCTGGGGGGCTTGCACATGCGCTGGTGGCCGCGGTCGATTCGATGGCAGATGCTTGCAGGACTAGTGTTGCTGGAGGCGCTATCCATCGGGCTTTTTGGGGCGCTCCTGATTCGCCAGCAGGTCAACGAGGTGCGGGAGCGCTCCCAGAGGCGGCTGGCGTACGAGGCCGAATCCCTGGCGTTGCAGGCTCAGCAGGCCATACTCCAGGAGCGGCCCGGCTGGGTGGGTCTGTCGGTTCAAATGATGGGCGAAGGGCCCACCGTGGCTCTTGCCAAGGTTACCGACCCGGCCGGAAACGTGCTCTTCGTCAGCAAAGGGGAAGCGGATCAGGCCCCGCTGCAACCGGCCGAGCTCGCGCAAATCCCGCAAGTGCGGGCTCAGGAGTCAAAATTCCTGGTTCTGCAAGGCAATCGTTGGGAATGCGTTCACGCCATCTACACCGGCGGCGATCTGCGCGGCTTTGCCTGGGTCGAGTTCGACCCCAGGTGGGCCCGTGAGCAGTTCAACTCCATTCTCAGCGACACGGTCATCTTCGGCGTCATCTGGATCGTGGCGTCCGCGTTGCTGGTGCTGCTGATGGCCCGCTCCATCTCCGCGCCGCTGGCCACGCTGCATCGCGGCACGCGCGCGCTGATGAGCTCGCCCGAGCACAGCGGCAACTTCCCTCTGCCGGTGGCCGTGCACAACGAGATCGGCGACCTGGTTGACGCCTTCAATCGCATGGTGGCCTCGATTGCGGAGCAGCGCTCCGGCCTCAACGACACGCTTTCGCTGCTGGATTCGATGCTGGCCAACGCGCCCATCGGCCTGGCGTTCTTTGACCGCCGCTGCCGCTTCGTCCGCGTCAACCAGGTCTTTGCCGACATGACCGGCGTCAGCCTCAGCCGCCACCTGGGCCGCACGCTGCCCGAGCTGTTGCCGCAGCCGGTGGCCCAGGAGCTGGAAAACACGGTGCTGCGCGTCTTTGCCGAGGAGGAGCCGGTGCGCAACCTGGAACTGACCAATCCTGTGCCGAGCGCCCAGGACGGCAACCCCGAGCGCCAGTGGACCTGGCTGGCCAGCGCCTATCCGGTGCGAACCACCCCCCAGCAGGTGCGATGGGTGGGTGTCATCGTGCTGGACGCCAGCGAGCGCAAGCGCAGCGAAGAAGCCCTGCGCAAGACCGAGAAGCTGGCTGCAACCGGTCGCCTGGCCGCCTCCATCGCCCACGAGATCAACAATCCTCTGGAGGCCATCACCAACCTGCTCTTTCTTCTTCGCAACTATTGCGGGCTTGACGATTCGGCGTTGAACTATGTGGCCATGGCCGAACACGAGGCCAAGCGCATTGCCGAGATCACCCAGCAAACGCTCCGCTTCTACCGCCAATCCACGCTGCCCACGCGCGCCAACATGGGCGAGCTGCTGGACTCCGTGCTCAGCCTCTATCAAGGCCGGCTGAATACCCTGAACATCCAGGTGCAGCGGGACTACGACGCGGAGATGGACCTGTTCTGCTTTGCCGGAGAGCTGCGCCAGGTTTTCGCCAACCTGGTAAGCAACGCCATCGACGCCAGCAGCGCCGGCGGCCGCCTGCTGGTGCGTGCGCGCCGCTCGCGCAACTGGAACGACCCCGCGCAGACGGGAGTTCGATTCACGCTGGCCGACGCCGGGACCGGCATGGAGCCGGCGGTGCGCGAGCGCGTTTTTGAAGCCTTCTTCACCACCAAGGAAGTGACGGGGACCGGCCTGGGCCTGTGGGTGAGCCACGAGATCATCTTGAAGCACCGCGGGCTGGTGCATGTGCGCAGCCGCACGGCTCGAGAAGGAAAGACCTCCGGGACCGTCTTTGAGCTTTTCATCCCCGACGACCTCAACCTGGCGGCTCCGGCAAAACAGACGGCTGCGGCGGTGTGAGGGGGGGCCGGTCAAGAGGCGGCAATCTTCAGGGGATCTCAATACCAACCCACCGCGCACGCATCGGGCTAGCCGAGAAATTCTGCCGGCGTCACGATCGGTATCCCGCGCCACGGATGCAACACCAACAAGTCCTCATCGCTGCTGACCAGGGCATCGGCCTCGGATACCAGCGCCAACGCCAGAAACTGGTTATCCCTGAGGTCGCGGCAGGCCGGATCGACAGCCGCCCTGTCGGCGTTGTCGACGGCGAATAGACGCACACTGCGGCGTATCAGCGCCACAAAGGAGCGGCGCGATTCTCTATCGCAATAGCGGTCGAACTTCTTGCCATCCAGCACCCGCGCCAGTTCATCCAGCGTTTCCACGCTGGCGCAAACGTCGCAGGTGCGCAACGCTTTCAACAAGGCTCGATCGGGAACGGACCCCATGCGGAGCGCGGCGCTTACCAACGTACTTGTGTCCAGAATGACCCGTTGAATGCGGCTCATCGAGATGCGTGCACCATGCGGGTCACATCCTCATCGGTCAACGCGTCCGCGGCTGCTGTCTGCGCCGCGGTCGCGCGCTTTGCGGCCTGCGCCCTCCACGCTTCCAGATCGGCGACGGCCCTGCTGCGTTTGCGCCGCGAATCCAGCAGTTCCTCCATATCTTTGGGCGATACGACGAAGGCCGTGGGCCGTCCATGACGGGTAATCGTGACAGCCTCGCGCTGCGCCGTATCGAGCAACTTTCCGAAGCTGTTCTGCGCCTCTACAGAAGTCATGGTCACCATCGTTTTCACCTCAAGATACCAGTTAATATGAATTGTATAGCTAATATAGCTATTTTGCAATCGGGGTCTGTTCATGAAATGGGCAGAATGGAGACTTCAAAAGGGCTTTCCTTGCCAATCATCGCCGGCGTTCGCAAGAAACTTGCGCTCGATCAGCGGGAAGCCGCGGAAATCCCTGGCGGCGGAGTCAATGCGTTTTTGCGCTACGCGAACGGGAAAACCAAACCGCTGCTGGCCTTGGTGAAGGTGCTCAAGGTATTGGAGCGGCGTCCCGATCTGCTCGCCGAAATCAGAACGGCGTAGCTATTTCTGCGCCATCGTTCGACCCGCCCCGAGCCAGGTTTGGGAACTCCGGCGGCAAAACGGTTGCGCATCGGCACCTTGCAATTCGTTAATTCCATGAGTGAAATATCTTGTTATGCGCGATTCTTCCGTTTCCTGAGCTGACCCCAAAGAGCGCGGCAGGAGCGGCCTTGCCCTGACGCCGCCGACCTGTGTATGGTTGCAGGGTGGAATTTCCGCGCTGTAGTGGGATTCTGCTGCACTTCACCTCTCTGCCCGGCCGCTTCGGCAGCGGTGATTTCGGCCCGTTCGCCTACGAATTCGCCGACTTCCGGGCCCATTGATCCCCGAGTTGAACGCGAGACTGCGATCCCTGGTCACCCTTTACGACCGGTAGCAAGAATCCTCGACAGGAGAAGCCGCCGGCAGGAGAATCGAATCCATGGAAAAACCGCAACGCACGTTCTGGCAGATTTGGAACTTGAGCTTCGGCTTTTTCGGTATCCAGTTCGGTTGGGGATTGCAGATGGCGAACATGAGCGCCATCTACGAATACCTGGGCGCGCGGGCCGATCAGATCCCGATTCTGTGGCTGGCCGCGCCGCTGACTGGATTGCTGGTGCAGCCGATCGTCGGCCAGGCCAGCGACCGCACCTGGGGGCCCCTGGGCCGGCGCCGGCCTTACTTTTTGGCCGGCGCGATTCTCAGTTCAATGGCGCTCATCCTGATGCCGCGCTGTTCCGCACTCTGGATGGCGGCGGGCCTGCTGTGGATCCTCGACGCCAGCATCAACATCAGCATGCAGCCCTTTCGCGCGTTTGTCTCCGACCTGCTGCCGGAGTCTCAGTGTACTCGCGGCTTTGCCATGCAGAGCCTTCTCATTGGCCTTAGCACGGTGATTGCCTCGGCGCTGCCTTACCTGCTGACCAACGTTTTTCACCTGACCCAAACCAGGGCCGCGGGGACGATTCCTTTTACCGTGCGTCTTTCTTTTTACGTAGGCGCAGCGGCGTTCCTGGGCGCTGTGCTTTGGACCGTTTTCACGACCAAGGAATATCCGCCGGAAAACATGGCGGAATTTCGAAAACAGAAGGCCGAGCGCGCGGGCATCGCGGCAGGGGCCCGCGAAATCCTGGCATCGGTCCGCCAGATGCCCCGCACCATGCGCCAACTCGCCTGGGTCCAGATCTCCACCTGGCTGGGGTTGTTCTGCATGTGGCTGTACTTTCCGGTTGCCGTGGCGCGCAATGTCTTCGGCGCCGCCGACACCAATTCTCCCCTGTATTCCGCGGGAGCGGAGTGGGCGGGCGTTTGTTTCGGAATGTACTCGCTGGTGTGCTTCGGATTCTCATTCCTGCTGCCTGTGCTGGCGCGGAAGTATGGGCGCAAGGCAACCCATGCCTTGTGCCTGATATGCGGCGGCCTGGGGCTGCTTTCCGTGGCCGTGATTCACAGCAAGTTCCCCCTGTTGCTCTCCATGACCGGAATCGGGATCGCCTGGGCCAGTACGCTCTCCATGCCCTACTCCATTCTTTCCGGATCGCTGCCTGAAGGAAAGACCGGAGTCTACATGGGAATCTTCAACTCCTTCGTCGTGATTCCTGAGATCGTGGCATCGCTTGGATTCGGCTGGATCATGAACCATCTGCTCAACAACAACCGGATTTCCGCGGTGGTGGCGGGTGGAATCTTCTTCATGCTGGCAGCGGCGCTAACGCACCGCGTCGAGGACGTGGAAGACCTGCAGCAGGCGGTGGGGGCACTGCCGCGCAATGTCGCCGCAACAAAGTCCTGACCTTAATTGGAGTGGGAATCTCGACTGCGCGACACCGCAGGCAAGGTCAGCCATATCCGTGGCACCAAACCATCTTGGCCCAGACCCTGCAAGGGGGAAGCTCAGTTCAACCTGAAAGCCTGGGGCCGGATCGGGTTGAGCGGATCGAAGCTGGCAGGACGGCCTGCTGCCGCGTGGGGCAGGCAATGGAGTTTGGACTGCACCGCAGCCGCGTAAGAGCGGGTCACGTGCAGCCGGTCCATCACGATGTAGCGGGCGCGGAGGCCGTCCACGGTGGCCGGCAGTTGGGCGGGAACGTGCTTGCGGTCCACATAGATCGCCAACGCCGCTTCCTTGGGATTGTCCAGGCTCTGGCCCACGCCAACGCCGAAGAAGGCCGCATTCTCCCGCATCAGGTTGCGCGCGACCTGCTGCTTGACGGCCACTGCCTGGCTGAGGACCGCGACGGGGAGAACGGGCGCGGAACTGGTTTCAAAAGGAGTTTGGGGCGCCGAGCCAAAGGCCACCGCGTGGGCATTGGTGGGAATCACCACGGTGCGCACGCCGTCCACCATCGCCGGCGCGGTTACTGCCATGTTTTCATCCACATAGACAATGACCGCGCCTTCGCCGGGATGGTCGCTGCTCTTGCCGGTGGCCACTCCCAGGATGCCGGCTGACGGGTTCACTAGCAGGCGGGCCTGCGCCAGGGCCTGCTGAGCGTGCGCGATCTCCGCATCGCTGAGGGTGCGCGCCTGCGCCACGGCGATGGTGTTGTCGCCGTAGTTCAGGCAACTGACGGCGTGGTCGGCGGCGCCCACGAATGTATACGATGTGCCGCCGCCCACATGCGCGCTCAGCTCGCTCAGCACATCGGCCACGGGGTTGGCCACTCCCTGGCTCACACCGGATGCGTCCATCCCGCCGGCAAAGAACAGGCCCACCGGTTCGGCAGTGCCGGCATCGATCACCAGCGAGCCGGAATCGCCCGCGTCGGTGAATTGGTTGCCGCTGACGGCCAGCTGGTTGGTGTAGGTCTTGGTCAGGTAGGGCTTGGTTTCGGCGCAGTCCAGGAAGTAATCCACGTTTACGTCCAGGTTGACCGCCGAGACGGCGGCACACGTTAACCCGGTGGTGCGCCCGCTCTTGGCCACGGTCAGAGCGAGCGAGGCAGCTTCGCCTTTGCCGCCGGTCGAAGAGATGCCGGGGGGCGCCGCTGCGAGCGTACCGTCAGCCTGGCGGGCGCCGAGCTCAAGAATGCCGCCGGAGGGGTCCACCCCCCCCGCTGCCACCTGGGCGATGGCCGCGTCGGCGTTGGTGGCGCTGGAGCTGAGCGCCAGCCAGCCCGTGAGCGAACCCACCAGCGAAGTCCCGGCGCCTTCCCCGTTGGGCGTGCAGTTGTTGTCGATCAGTCCCGGCTGGGTGATGGCGTCGCCCACGCTGGCCTGGTCGCTGCGCGCCAGCACATGATTGTTGCTCAGCAGGTACTGGTGGTTGTTGGCGTCCTGGATCAGCGACCCCAGCGTCCCGCCGCAGCAGTCCGCAATCTGGTTGCCCTGGATGTCGTAATCGATGTTGTTGCCGCCGGAGCTGCCCATTTGAACCGGCGCCGCCAATTGCGCCTGGTGGGTGGCGGGATTGCTGGAGACGCCCGCGGTGTTCAGCAGCACTTCGGCCGCGGTCTTTGAAGACGATGTGCCCACCGTGGCCACCACGTAGGTTGCGCCGGTGGATGCAACCGAGGCCGGCGCCGAGTAAGTGACAGCGCAGGAGGTGAAGGTTTGCGTGCCGCGCTGGCAGCTTGTCGAGCCCAGCGTCCCCTGTCCGCCGGTCGAGCCCGTGGCGGAGTTCGAGAGCGCAAAGGAGATGCCGTCTTCGCCGCCCGCCTCAGCCAGGAAGCCGGTCACGGTTACCTGGCCGTTGGCGCCCAGGGCCACGTTCTCCGGCGTCAGCGGCTGCAGGAATCCCGGCGTCACTGTCAGCACGGCGGTAGCCGAGGTGCTTGAATTCAGTCTTGCCCTGACCACCACCTCGACGCGGTCGGCCGTGAGATAGCTGGGCGGAGTGTACTGGCCGGATGAGGTAATGATGCCGGGCCCGCTATTCGCGTCCCCGCCTGAGACCGACCAGGTGATGGCGGCCGCGCCTCCGCCGGCGAGCGTGGCCCCGAATTGCTCCACGGATGTGCCCTGCGCACCGGTGGCATTGCAGCCGGTGCAGTTGGTGTCAATGGAGCCGGTGCCGGGGGAGAGCGCGAAACTGCCATTCGAGGGGTCGGCGGTCACAGGTCCGCTTCCGCAACCTGCGGCGACAAGCAAGGCCGGAGCCACAAGAATCGCGGCAATCCGAAACGGCAATCTGCTGAGAAAAGGGGAGCGGACGCGCGAATTCCCGGAATTCGAGTGGGGTAATGAACCGTCCGCCGCGAGTTGTGCGAATTGCCGCAATGTTTCCGTTGCTTTCCTGGGTGCTGTGATCGATTCCTGGGGATTCGATGCCTGAGCCGGAACTGTCGTGAGCACCCACCCGCCATAGGCCCATAGCCTGAGAGCGTAAGGAAGCACCGATGCAATGATAGTCTCTCCACAAGGTATAAGAAAGCGGCGAAGCCAAAAAGTGACACTGGCGGCCGATCCCTTGGGGGCATTATCGCCCTGGAGCGGCCTTGAAGCTAAGAGCCTATCCGTGAATTGTCTGCTGCGGTAGCGCGGTCTCCAGAGGGGCTATCCTGGCGGCGTCCACGCAATCAGGACCCGTGCGTGGGCCGGGAGGCCCACGCGACAGCCAACCTGGAGGTTGGCGCTACTAATTTACGGATAAGTTCTAACTGGACAGTGCCAGGTTCTCTGCTCGCTCTACGCGGCGGTCTCCATGCTGGATTTGTTGATCTGTGTGGCGTTGCGGGGCTCCCTGTAGTAGCGGAGAATAATTCTCAGTTTGTGCGGGAGCAT